>Ga0070741_10016886_pt1 | contig 12083 bp, 11 predicted proteins | sample Coa_R1_4_FD_66440 | JGI IMG/M metagenome (GOLD analysis project Ga0070741, IMG submission 66440) | Surface soil microbial communities from Centralia Pennsylvania, which are recovering from an underground coalmine fire - Coalmine... | ecosystem: Environmental > Terrestrial > Soil > Unclassified ...
TGGCGATAACACTTGTGCCGGTTTTGTGTTCGCTTTTCGTTCGCGGAGCATTTCAAGCGGAGCATGAAAATTGGCTTATGCGTGGCTTGCTGGCAATTTATGACCCCGTTTTGAATCTAGCGTTGCGCTTTAGGAAAACTGTTTTGGCTTTGGCGACGATTTTCGTTTTGGCGGCATTGATTTTGGCGTTTGGTCTGCCACGGCCAATCGTTTTTCAAATTTCAAAAGTCAATCCGCAATTCGCCGAAAAAATGCCGCGTGGTATCGGCAACGAATTTATGCCGCCATTGAACGAAGGCAGTTTGCTTTTCATGCCGGTTTTATTGCCGCAAGTTTCGTTGCCGGAAGTGCAACGCATCATGGCATGGCAGGACAAAGTGATTTCCGAAATGCCGGAAGTGCAATCCGTCGCCGGAAAACTTGGCCGCGCCGAAACGCCGACCGACCCCGCGCCGGCGCAAATGATTGAAACCACCATCATGCTCAAGCCGCAATCGCAATGGCGTGCGGGCATGACGGAAGATAAATTGATTGCGGAACTGATGGAAAAACTTCGCCGTGTTCCCGGCTACGTTCCCGGATTTTTGCAACCGATTCAAAATAGAATCCTAATGATAAGCACCGGCATTCGCGCGCAAGTTGGAATCAAAGTTCTTGGCGACAATTTAGACGCCATTCAGCAAAAGGCATTCGAGATTGAAAAATTTATTCGCACAATCCCCGGCGCGACCGGCGTCGCTGCGTCGCGAATGCAGGGCAAACCGTATTTGAATATCGAAGTGAACCGCGCGCACCTGGCGCATTACGGTTTGCGGGCGCAAGATGTTTTGGACGTTGTTGAAACCGGCATCGGCGGCATGAATGTTTCAACGGTCATTGACGGACGCGAACGAATTCCAATTCAAGTGCGGCTTGCGCGTGACGAGCGCGATGACGTTGAACGTCTCGGCGATATTCTTGTGCCGGTTGGAATGGGGAAATTTATTCCACTCGGTCAAGTGGTGACAATTACTCGCAATGTTGGCGCGGATGAAATTGACAGCGAGAACGGGCGCTTGCGGGTTTTCGTGCAAGCGAATGTTGAAGGTCGCGATTTAGGCGGCTTTGTCAAAGAAGCGCAGGAAAGAATTAAGAATGAAATTCAATTGCCAGCGGGCATGACAATTGAATGGAGCGGACAATATGAAAATCAAATTCGCGCGCAAAAAACTTTGGAACTCATCGTGCCGGCGGCATTATTTATTATTTTTCTTTTGCTCTACATTGTTTATCGAAGTTTGAAAGAAGCCGCGCACGTCATTCTTGCTGTGCCGTTCGCATTAACCGGCGGCGTTTTTCTACAATGGTTGCTTGGCTACAATTTCAGCGTGGCCGTTTGGGTCGGTTACATCGCGCTATTTGGAACGGCGATTCAAACTGGCGTGGTCATGGTCGTTTATTTGCAGGAAGCCGTTGCGAAAAAACGCGCGCAATTTGGCGAGAAAATTTCACGCGCAGATTTACTTCAAGCGGTGAAAGATGGCGCGCGTTTGCGATTGCGCCCCATTGTTATGACCGTCGCAACCATTGTTGCCAGCTTGTTGCCGATTTTATGGAGCAACCGCGCCGGCGCGGAAGTGATGAAGCCGTTGGCCGCGCCGATTGTTGGCGGAATGGTCAGTAGCCTTGCTTGCATCCTGATTGTGACGCCAATGATTTTTACATGGTTGCGCGAGCGCGAATTAAAGAAATAAAAAAGGCGACTCGATAGTGAATCGCCTTTTTGAATTTTTAAAACTGCGAAATTACAGTCCTTTGCCAATCATGTATTTCAGCAAATCGCCGACACGGCAGCTGTAACCCCATTCATTGTCATACCAGCTCACGAGCTTAAAGAAACGTTTGTTCAACTCAATGCCCGAGCCGGCGTCGAAAATCGAAGACAGCTTGCAATGGATGAAATCGCTGCTGACCACTTCGTCATCTGTCCACGCCAAAATGCCTTTGAGATAAGTCTCGCTGGCTTTTTTCATTGCGGCGGAAATTTCTGCATAGCTCGTGTCCTTCACCGTTTTCACCGTGAGGTCAACGACGGAAACCGTTGGCGTCGGCACGCGAATGGACATGCCGGTCAATTTGCCTTTGACTTCCGGACAAACGAGCGCGACGGCTTTAGCCGCACCGGTCGTTGAAGGAATCAAATTGATGGCCGCGCTACGTCCGCCTTTCCAATCTTTTTTGCTCGGACCATCCACGGTTTTTTGCGTGGCGGTGTAGCTGTGAACGGTCGTCATCAAACCTTCTTCGATGCCGAAACCTTCCTTCAACAAAACATGGACGAGCGGCGCGAGGCAATTCGTTGTGCAGCTTGCGTTGGAAATGACGTGATGTTTCGCCGCGTCATATTTTTCGTGGTTCACGCCCATGACGACAGTGATGTCTTCATTTTTCGCCGGAGCGGAAATGATGACTTTCTTCGCGCCTGCGGTGATGTGGCCGTAAGCAGATTTCGGATTCGCTTTGTCCGCGTCGGTGAAAAGTCCGGTGGATTCGATGACGACGTCCACGCCAAATTTTTTCCACGGCAATTCCGCGGGCGTCTTCGCGCTCACAACGTGGATTTCTTTTCCATTCACAATCAGCACATCGTCTTCCGTTTTGTCGGCAGCGGATTTTTTCGAACTGACTTCGCCGTTGAAGCGGCCTTGGGTCGAATCGTATTTGAGCAGGTAAGCCAAATTGTCCGCCGGCACGATATCGCCGACCGCGACAATTTCAATTTCCTTGCCGATTAAACCTTGCTCCGCGATGGCGCGAAACACGAGGCGACCGATGCGTCCGAATCCGTTGATTGCAACTTTAACAGCCATAATTTTCTTTTTCTAAAATAATTGTTGTCCAAACCGAACTAAAATTTTATCTGCGCACACCAAAACGGTCAATGAGGAATCGCAGCCGGAATTGCTCAAGCGAACTGATTTTTGTGCGTCCGCAAAATTTTTCAGAGGGGTTTTCCCCATTTTATTTTCTTTCATGCGGCATTAGATTAAATCGGTCACTTATAGTCTGTTGTGCAGGATGTTATTCTGGCTCACAAATTTATAACTCCCATCACCCGGATATTTTGTGCGAAAGTTTGATGTAAAAAAAGAATTTGGCGTGGCGATTCGAAGCCGGAGAAAGCAACTTGGGTTTTCCCAGGAAGTATTGGCTGAACGAGCCGGCTTGCATCGCACGTATGTTTCCGACGTCGAGCGCGGCTCGCGAAACGTGTCACTGGAAAATATTAAGCGACTGGCCGATGCGCTGGAAGTTTCGGTTGCGACTCTGTTTCAATCGCAGTCGGCGGAATAAAATTCCCGCAGCTACATAATTTCGGGAAAGTTAGTCTTCTGATTTGCCGGAGGCGCGTTTGTAGTTGTGGTCGGAGAAGTTGGCGGCGCATTTTCCGTTTTCGGTTTTAAGAAAAGTTCCAAATTTGTTACGCCAACCACGGTCAATTGCTCCATGTTGTCCAAAACGATTTCCGGGCTGCCCTGATAATTTTTAATTTTGCCGCGAATTTCGATGGATTTTCCTTTGAGCGCATTGGCATCGCCGTAAAAACTGCTGTGCGAATGAAAAATAACGACGGTGAATGGCGAATTGGGGTGCGGTTTGTCCAGATTTAGAAAAGTCACCGAGGGGCGAACGGTGACTTGCGCTACTTTGCCGGTGACAATCATTTCTTTGTCGTAAAAATTAGTCGCCTGCAGCGTGCTAATTTTCTGCGCATCCGTCACTGCATTTGTCGTTTGCGCCGTAAGATTGAATGCGAGCGCGGCAAAAATGAGAATCGAAAAAATTGCTTTCACAAAATCATTGGACGCGTTTTGACGTTCGTCGGCAACATTTTATTTCAAAATTCTTTGCGGCTCGCGCATTGTGCAAAAAAGATTTTTTTGAATTTTGAATTGTGCAAGAAATCAGCGTGAAAATTTTTTGGAATTTATCTTTCTAAAAATTCTCCTGCACGAACCGCCGCCATAAGTTGTTGGCATGTTCCAAGCTAAACATTTTGCGATAAAACATTGAAAAATGTTTCAACCGAGAACACACAACTGGAAAGGTAAAATATTATGGCAACAGCAACACAACGACGCGGTCGCCCCCGCGACGATGAAGACCGTTTTGAAAAAGAATACAGGCGAGGTGCAAGAAGTTACGAAGAGCACGGAGACTGGGAGCCGGAACGCGGCAGCGGCAGCCGTCGCGGATTTGCTTCCTGGGAACCGGAAGAACAACACCAAGTCGCATCACGCGGCGGACGTCACAGTCGCGGACGCTCCGATGACTATGAAGAAGATTACGAACAACCCCGTTCACGCCGGCAATATGAGGAAGAAGAAAATTATCAAACCGTTGAACGCGGACGGAGTTGGACCGGCCGCCGCGGATTCGCCGCAATGGACCCGGAACGCCAGCGGGAAATCGCTTCTGAAGGCGGACGCGCGCCTCATCGCGGCCCTCGCGGATTTGCCGCGATGGATGAAGACGAGCAACGCGAAATCGCATCCGAAGGCGGACGCGCGCCGCATCGTGGTCCTCGCGGCTTCGCTGCCATGGACGCGGAAGAGCAACGGGAAATTGCTTCACGCGGCGGACGCGCACCGCACCGCGGCCCTCGCGGATTCGCCGCAATGGATGAAGACGAGCAACGCGAAATCGCCGCACGCGGCGGTCGTGCCAGCCGCGGAGGCTGGGGCAGCGACTATGAAAGCGAGGAAGAAGATTACGAACCCGCTCGTGGTCGCGCCAGTAGCCGTCGGGGATTTGCCGCGATGGAGCCGGAACAACGCCGGCGAATTGCGTCACGCGGCAGTCGCTCATCGCGCAGGGATTAGTCGAAGCCGCACAGACAAAATTACTCCGGCTTTTTGCGGGGCCGGAGTAATTGTTATTCGTTTCTCGCCGCTAAAAATCTTTCCGCGTCAATCGCAGCGGCGCAACCCATTCCGGCAGCCGTGATTGCCTGGCGATAAACATGGTCGGCGCAATCGCCCGCGACAAATACGCCGGGCACATTCGTCATCGTTCCCTTTTTGGGAACGATAAAACCATTTGCGTCCATTTCAATTTGGCCTTTGAAAATTCCCGTGTTCGGCGAATGACCGATGGCAATAAAAACTCCCGCGCACGACAAAACACTTTCCGCATTCGTTTTCAAATTTTTCAAACGCACGCCGGTAACTTTGTCCTGCTTCGCATCGAGAACTTCCGTCACGACGGAATCCCAAACCGGCTTAATCGTTTTATGCGCGTGAACGCGTTCAGCCATAATTTTTGACGCGCGCAACGAATCGCGGCGATGCACGAGAAAAATTTCTTTGCCGAAGCGCGTTAAATACAGCGCTTCTTCGCACGCGGAATCGCCGCCGCCAACGACGACGAGCGATTGATTGCGGAAAATCGGCAGCGCGCCGTCGCATGTGGCGCAATACGTCACGCCTTTGGTTTCCAAAAGCGTTTCGCCCGGCACATCCAAATGCTTGTGACTCGCGCCGGTGGCGATGATGACGGTTTCCGCCAAAATATTTTCGCCGTCCACGGTCAATTCAAACGGTCGCTTCGAGAAATCCACTTTCTCGACCATGCCGAACGATTTTTTCGCGCCGAAACGCTCGGCTTGCTTTTGCATCCGCGACATCAATTCAAAACCGTCCACGCCTTCTGGAAATCCCGGAAAATTTTCAACGATACTTGTCGTCGTGAGCAGGCCGCCAGGCTGCGCGCCCATGAGCACGAGCGGCTGCAAATTGGCGCGCGCCGTGTAAAGCGCCGCCGTCCAGCCAGCGCAACCAGAACCGATAATGACAACTTTGTGCATGAGCGCGACAGCATGAAGTTTTTGGTTGCGAGTTTCAAGTTTTCAGTTCTTGGCTTGAAACTGAAAAGTGAAAGCCTGAAACTTCGGCAAATGAAATTGTCGTTGCAAAAATTTGTTGCCATTTGGATGTTCGGTTTAATCGCGCAATTCATTTGCTCCGCACAAACGGCGACGAATTTGTGGAAGCTGCAAATCGCCGAACGCGACTGCGATTCGTCCCCTGCCCTTGCACCAGACGGAACTATTTACGTCGGGACTTTTGAAGGCGAGCTCGCCGCCGTCACGCCGGACGGAAAAATTAAATGGAAATTTCAAGCCGGCGGCGAAGTCAAATCATCGCCAGCCGTTGCCGATGATGGAACAATTTATTTCGGTTCGCGCGACAAAAAATTTTACGCGGTTGCGCCAGACGGAACGTTGAAATGGAAATTTACCACAGATGCGTGGAACGATTCATCTCCCGCGATTGATGAAAGCGGAACAATTTATTTCGGCTCATGGGACGGCAATTTTTATGCGCTTGAAGGCGACGGCTCATTAAGCTGGAAATTCGCCACTGGCGGAATTGTTGATTCCTCACCCGCAATTGATGGTCAAAGCGGATTTATTTATTTCGGTTCACACGATAAAAATTTTTACGCGTTGATGCCGAGCGGAAAGCTTGCGTGGAAATTTTCAACGCAAGGACAAATTATCTCTTCCCCGGCAATTGATGCCGATGGTGCAATTTATTTTACCTCCACCGACGGAAATCTCTATGCGCTCAATCGCAACGGCTCGGAGAAATGGCATTTGCGAACCGGCGGCACGACGGCTTCATCGCCCGTAATTGATGCGCATGGCACAATTTATTTGTCCGCGAACCAATTTGAAATCGCCGTCAGCCGCGATGGGAAAAAACTTTGGGATTACGGCGCGGCAGATTTGGTCAAAGCTTCACCTGCGGTCGCAGCAAATGGTATTATTTATTTTTCACTGCCCTGGCGAGATTTGATGCTATCCTCACCAGAAGGCAATTTGGAGCAGGATTTTCTTGAAGACACGCGAATTGATTCTTCACCAGCCATCGGTGACAACGGAATTATCTATTTTACTTCAGGCCGGGATTTAATTGCCTTTATTTCGACAAATGCCGCGCCGGCGGCAAAAAATTGTTGGCCAATGTTTCATTCCGACGCCCGGCACACAGGGCGGGCAATTTGGAAAGAGTAATTGATTACAACCGCTCGCGCCCGCCGTAACCGGTTTCCAAATCGTGCCAGAATTCCACATCGTCTTCATCGGATTCCCAGCAAAGGAAAACCTCTTTGCCGCCGATGACGGCCGGAAAATCAACCAGCCCGCGCTCCAAATCTTTAATAAAAATTTCGCGGCGCTGAAATTCAGAAAGCGCTTCCTGCATATTTGCAAGCGTGCGAATCCATTGGTTCACCGTGTCGCCGCCGATGTCGTTCCCCTGCTCCGTCATGCCGCTCAAGCGCTTGTCGAATTTTTCCAAATCCTTCCGCAATTGATTTAGTTTCGCCAGCCATTCGCGGATTTGCGGCAACAACGCGCGCGCTTCTTCGCGCGTGTAATGTTTTTGGAATTGCATTGAAATAAAAAGCCGCTCGCGGCATTGCGCAAGACAACGCCGCGAACGGTTGAAATCACAGCACGGCGGCTTAAGCCTGCCAGGTGCGCTTCTTGTGACGATTCAAGCGCAGCTTCTTGCGCCGTTTATGCTTATTAATTTTTGCCTTGCGGCGTTTTTTGAGTGAGCCCATTGGGATTTACGATATACGATTTATGATTTGTGCTGCAATCGAAATTTACGCACTCAATAAACCACTTTATTCAGCGGATACTCGATGATGCCTTCCGCGCCTGCCGCTTTGAGTTGCGGAATCAGCTCGCGAACGACATGCTCGTCAATAATCGTCTCGACGGCAACCCAGCCTTTTAAACTCAAGCTGGAAATCGTTGGATTGCGCAACGCGGGCAATTCTTTCAAAAGTTTCGCCAGATTTTTCTCCGCGATGTTCATTTTTAGGCCGACTTTTGCTTCGGCATCCAGCGCACCTTTCAAAAGCATCGCGAGCGTTTCAATTTTTTTTCGCTTCCATGAATCTTTCCAGGAATCGAGATTCACAATCAACCGCGGCGTGGAGCTCAACAATTCATCCACGATGCGCAATTTATTTGCGCGCAGCGACGAACCGGTTTCCGTGACTTCGACAATTGCGTCCACCAATTCGTGCGCTTTCACTTCCGTAGCGCCCCACGAAAATTCCACTTCGGCTTTCACGCCGTTTTTCTTGAGATATTTTTTCGTGATATTGACGACTTCCGTAGCAATGCGTTTGCCGTTCAAATCTTTCACGGATTTCACCGGCGAATTTTCCGGCACGCACAAAACCCAGCGCGCGGGCCGGCGCGTCGCTTTGCTGAAAAGAAATTCGCCGACCTCGTGCACTTTCGAGCCGTTTTCAATCACCCAATCATGGCCGGTGATGCCGCAATCCAGATAGCCGTGCTCGACGTAGCGGGAAATTTCCTGCGCGCGAATCATGCGGATTTCCAATTCGTCGTCGTCCACGGTCGGAATATACGAGCGGCTGCTGATGGAAATGTTAAATCCCGCCTTGGCCATTTTTTCGATGGTGGCGTCCTGCAAACTGCCTTTCGGCAAACCGAATTTTAATTTCTTACTCATCTGATTACTGGAGTAATCTGCCAAGAACGGCGCGGAAAGGCTATCTTCTTCTTTTGAGATTTCATTTTAGCCGCGCATTGAACTCGGATGAAACCCAATCTTAATTGCCTGATCTATTTTGTCGCCAAACCCAATAAATTGATCCGTAAATGAACGTCATTGCCGACACGAGCAGAAAAACAGATAAAGCAAATAAGATTGGCCTTTCTTGAATTGTCCACCAGTGATAGTAGCTGCCATGATTCATTACTCCCGCCGTCCATCCCGTTGGCAATGGCAGATTATTTGCGTTTGCTTGTTCAGGTGTAACCGCATCCAAAAAACTAACCATTGAAAAGAACGCCGGAAAAACAATCAGAAATGCAAGCACTTGAAGTGCGGATAGAATCGGACGCTTTCGCATGGATCCAATTATATTTCCTATTTTAGCTTGTTTCGCATTCATTCGCGCAAAATTATTTTTTCCAAATAACTTTTCGCCCTTGCACTGCAATTTCTCCGCGCGCAATGGCCGCGACGCATTTTGGATAAAGCTCGTGTTCCGCCGCATGAATCCGCTGATGCAAACTTTCCGCCGTGTCGTTGTCCAAAACCGGAACCGTCTGCTGGTCGATAATTGCGCCGGCGTCAATGCCCGCATCCACAAAATGCACCGTGCAACCGGTTACTTTCACGCCGTGGTCAAGCGCTTGTTTCCACGATTCCAATCCTGGAAATGACGGCAGCAACGACGGATGCACGTTGACGATGCGGCCTTCAAATGCGCGAAGAAAATCTCCCTTGAGCACGCGCATAAAACCGGCGAGCACAATCAAATCCACTTTCGCATCCTGCAACGCTTTGACAAATGCGCGCTCGGCGTCTTCGTCCAGCTTGGTGCGAAATTTTCCCGGCGGAATGAATTGCGCGGGCAAATTGCGTTCGCGCGCGTGCGCGAGAATTCCCGAATTTTCCACGTCGCTCAAAACGATGGCGATTTGCGCGGGAATTTTTCCCGCAGCTACGGCGTCGGCAATCGCGACAAAGTTCGAGCCTTTGCCGGAACCGAGCACGCCAATTCTGAAATGATTGCTCACGGCAATTTGAATAACAGAATACGTCTGCAAAAAAAAGCGGGATTATATCCGAGTGTCACGATGGCCGTCCGCAAGAACCTTTTGCTGCGACAATCGCAGTTGCATTGCGCCCAAAAAATTTGCAAATTTCCGGCAACCCAAATAACCGCTATGAATGAACTTCCAGCCAACGCGAAAAAAATCCTCGTTATTGACGACAATAAAATCATTCTAAAGACGACGGAGTCGATGTTGGCCTCCAAGGGTTATCGCGTCCTCACCGCGGATTCCGGCGCCGAGACGCTGCTCGTCTTGCGTAAAGAAAAACCGGACGTGATTTTGCTCGATTTGGATTTTGCGCCGGACGCATCGAACGTCGGCGGGCCGTTTCGCGATGGTTTTCTTATTTTAGATTGGGCGCGGCGCATGTATGACGCGGAAAAAATTCCTGTCATCATCATTTCTTCCGCGTCGCCGGAGGAATACAAAAAACGCGCGGAAGCTTTTGGCATCATGACGTTCCTGCAAAAGCCGCTGGACAAGCAAAAAGTCATCGCAACCATTGAAAAAGTGCTTGGCTAATCCATTTCGCAAAAATTATTCAACTGCGAAATCGTTTTCTCGACTTCAATACTTCGACAAATTATTTTTTGGGATGCCGTATAATGTTTCAATTGAAAATGGAATTTTGCGAATCAATTTGTCCGGTTGCATTTCTGCGACGGACATTGCGGCCGTCACGCAGGAAGTAAAAAATTTGAAAAAGACGGCGCGCCAAACCGCATCACCGATGTGACCGGCATTACCGAATTGACCGTCCGCTATCCCGATGTTGAAGCCGTTGCGACGATGCGCAAGAATCTAAAATTCCCGAACGCATATAAATCCGCCATCGTCGCAAAAGAAAAACTGCATTTGGGCTACGCGCGAATGTTCCAAATGCTGAGCGCCAACCCGCAAATTGACGTGCAAATTTTTCCCGATTTGGAATCAGCAAACAAATGGATTGGGGCAACGGGTTAAATTTTACACTCCGCCAAATCGCCGATGCCGTCGTGCGTATTCTTCGAGCGCTGAATAAAATTGCGGCTTTTTGAAATCAGGCCAGAGCGTTGGCGTAATCACGAGTTCGGCATAAGAAATTTGCCAGAGCAGAAAATTGCTCACGCGCATTTCACCGCTGGTGCGAATCAACAAATCCGGGTCAGGAATGCTGCGCGTCCATAAATGGTCGGAAATAATTTTTTCGTTGATGTCCGCCGTTTCAAGTTTTCCACGTTTCACTTTGTCGGCAATCGCGCGCACGGCTTCGACAATTTCAATCCGGCTGCCGTAACTCAACGCCATCACCAGCGTCAGTCCGTTATTTTTGGAAAGTGTCTCGATTGATTTTTGCAAATGTTCCTGAACATTTTCCGGCAGTCGCCAAATCTGCCCGATGACTTCGAGCCGCACATTGTTTTTGTTCAACTCTTTCGTTTCGCTCTTCAAATAATGGACGAGATATTTCATCAAGCCGTCCACTTCATCTTTCGGGCGATTCCAATTCTCGGCGGAAAAAGCGTAGAGCGTAAGATATTTAATTCCTAACTCGCCTGCCGTGCGGATAATTTCGCGCGCGGAATCGGCACCGCGACGATGGCCTTCAAGTCGCGGCAAATGGCGCGACTTCGCCCAGCGACCGTTGCCGTCCATGATGACCGCGACGTGCTGCGGCAACGACGCGCGGGCTTCGGCGCTCAAATGTGGAGCGGAACTCATTCAGCTGCAGATTACGTTGATTGCGCCGATTTCAAAACCAAAATCTGTTCGGCGCTTGACTGGGGAACAAATTAAGAATGAAATGAATCTATTCAGCGAAGGCAAAATGAAAAAGACTGCATACTCGCTTATCGAACTTCTGTGCGTAATCGGAATTGTTTTAATTTTGGCGTCGTTGTTGCTTGTTGTCGTGCTCAAAGCGAAACGATACGCGCAGCATAAGACATTTCAAATCGTGGCTTATGATTCATTTGACCGCATTCAAGAACAGCTCGGGCGTTATTACGAAAACAAAACCAATTTTCCTGCATTCACAGCGTTTCAATTGAGCCAAAAAGGTGTCTTCGATTTGCACACCATGGATTTTTTGAATAATCCGGAAGTAACTTTTAATCCATTTTCTTCAACCGATGCGGACAGCGCGGTCATTTTGCGAGTCGTTGTCCGGTCAAACGAAATTTTATTTCTCACAAAATCAAATGCCGTTCATCCGCCGCAATGATTAAACAAAAATCGTCTGCTCGCGCGCCGGACCGATGGACGCGATGAACAATTTCGCGTTCGTTAATTCGGCAATCGCTTTTAAATAATTTCGTGCTTTCGGCGGCAATTGCTTGAACGTTTTGCATTTGTCCGTCGGCGTGCGCCAGCCTTCAAACTCAACGTAAACCGGTTCGCATTCAGCAAGAACTTGCGCGTCGTTGGGAACATAATCCAAACGCGTTTT
>Ga0070741_10016887_pt1 | contig 12083 bp, 8 predicted proteins | sample Coa_R1_4_FD_66440 | JGI IMG/M metagenome (GOLD analysis project Ga0070741, IMG submission 66440) | Surface soil microbial communities from Centralia Pennsylvania, which are recovering from an underground coalmine fire - Coalmine... | ecosystem: Environmental > Terrestrial > Soil > Unclassified ...
AAATCAGCATCGTCGGCGAAGACAAGCTGGTTGACCCGCTCGCCGGATTCAAATTGGACGCGCTGCTCGACGCGCTGAATGCTCACGAATTGATTATGCACGGCGCGGATTACGATTTGCGGCTGCTCGAAAAACATCATGAATTCATTCCGTCGGCAATTTTCGACACCATGCTCGCGGCGCGTTTGCTCGGCGAACGGCAATTCGGCTTGAGCGCGCTCGTCGAAAAATTTCTCGGAGTGAAATTGGACAAAGGTTCGCAAAAAGCCGATTGGGCGCAGCGACCGTTGACCGAGCGCATGGAAAAATATGCCCGCGCCGACACGCATTATTTGAAACCGCTCGCCGACAAATTGCGTGCGGAATTGAAAGCGAAAAATCGTTTGGCTTGGCATCAGGAAAGTTGCGCGCAATTGATTTTGGATTGCACGAAGCCGCAAATCGTTGACCGCGACATTTGGCGAATCAAAGGTAGTTCCGGCTTAAGCCGCGCCGCGCTCGCGGTCCTGCGTGAACTCTGGGAATGGCGCGAGGAAGAGGCAATTCTCGCGAATCGTCCGCCGTATTTTGTTTTGCGCCATGAAACGATGGTGGAAATCGCGGAAGCTGCGACGTTGAACGGTCACGTTGAAAAGCTTTTGCCGACGCGAATCTCCCCGCGTCGCCGCGAAGGTTTAACGAAAGCAATTAAAGTCGGCTTATCAATTTCCGCCGACAAGCAACCGGAAATTTTGCGGCAGAAATTTCATCGTCCGACCGAGGCGGAATTTCGCCGTTATCGCGAATTGGAAAAAAAACGGAATGCCCACGCGCATGAATTGGCCATTGACCCGACGCTCATCGCGAGCAAAGCGACGCTCGGTGAATTGTCGCGCGATTGGGGCAAACACGCGCCCGAATTGATGAATTGGCAGCGCGAATTACTCAAATGAACGTCCCAAAATTTCTCGACGGGACAAAATGGGCGAATGCGAAAATCGAATCCCTCACCGGCGATGCTTCCGCGCGAAAATATTTCCGGCTGCGAAGAGGAAACGAAACAGCAATTTTAATGGACGCTTCGCACGTTCGACAAATTCTTCCGCCGTTTGTCCAAATCAATTTGCATTTGCAAAAACTTGGTTTTAGCGCGCCGAAAATTTTGGCGCGCGACGACGCGAATGGATTTCTGCTGCTCGAAGATTTTGGCGATGAAACGTTTTCGCAATTGCTTGAAAATAATTTTGATGCGGAAAAACTATTTACACTGGCGACGGATGTTTTAATTGCGCTCCATAAAAATTTGAATGCAATTCCGAACGGCTTGCGGATTTATTCGCCCAAAAAAATGCTCGAAGATGTGGAATTATATTTGGATGTTCGCAAATCCGCTGGCGTGGACGTTCCTCTTGCTGATGAATTTCGGGAAGTCTGGTTGGAGCTTTTGCCGCTGGCGCATCAGGTTCCGCAATCGCTTTTGTTGCGCGATTATCACGTTGCCAATTTAATGTGGCTGCCACAGCGCGAGGAGATTCGTCGCGCCGGACTTTTGGATTTTCAGGACGCTTACGCCGGGCCGGTCACTTACGATTTAATTTCGCTGCTCGAAGATGCGCGTCGCGATTTGCCAAATGGTTTGAAGCGTAAAATGATTGCGCGTTATCTCGCGCAATTTCCAAATCTAAACCGGCAACAATTTGAATTGTCATGGGCAATTCTCGCGGCATTGCGCCACACGCGCGTGCTCGCGATTTTTGAAAAATTGTCGCGCGAAGGAAAATCGGATTATAAAAAGCTTCATTCGGCGCGTGTGGAACGATTGTTGCAAGACGCTCTGCGTCATCCCAAACTGGCCGCGTTGAAAAATTGGTTCGACAATTATGCGCGGTAAAATTAAACGAGCAATGGTTCTGGCTGCCGGTTATGGCACGCGTCTTTTGCCGTTGACGGAATGCATGCCCAAGCCGCTCGTGCCGGTCGCGGGCAAGCCGATGATGGAATACGCGCTCGACAAGCTCGTCGCTTACGGCATCGAAGAAGTTGTCGTCAACGTTTCGCACCACAAAGAGCAATTGATCCAGTATCTGTCGCAGTTCAAATGTTTGAGCTTCAAGATTTCCGAAGAAGCCGAGCCGCTGGAAACCGGCGGTGGACTGAAAAAAGCGGAGAAATTTTTCAGTGACGAGCCGCTGTTCACAATTAACAGCGACATTATTTGGTTCGACGAAAACGAAAGCGCACTCGAACAGTTAACGCAATTTTGGGACGAATCAAAAATGGATTTTCTTTTGCTCGCACAATCCAAAGCACATGCCGTCGGCCACGACAAAGGCGAAGACCATTTATTCATCGAACGCGAAAATACCTTCGATTGGAACGATGTGGACGCGCCTTACATCATCGCTGGCATTGGAATTTTTCATCCGCGCGTTTTGCGAAATGCGCCGGACGGAAAATTTTCCGTGAAAATTCTCTGGCACGAAGCAATGAAACAAAATCGTCTCAAATGTTTGCCGCATCGCGGAAAATGGTTTCAGACCGGAACGATTGCGGACATTAAAAAAGCGGAAGAATTGTTTGGCGAATAATTTATCGCACCACTTCTAATGCAAATCCCTTCAGATATTCCGTTTCGGGAATCATCGGAATGACCGGATGGTCGGGCGATTGCGAATACGTCGCGACGCGGCGCAAAACTCTTCGCGTGTCAAACGCGGCGGAAAGCAAAGTGTCTTGAAACAATTCCGTGCTGACATGATGTGAACAACAAAATGTCGCTAGCGTTCCGCCAACTTTCAAAAGTTTCAGCGCGCGCAAATGAATTTCTTTGTAGCCGCGCAAGGCATCGGGCACGGATGCGCGATTGCGCGTGAACGACGGCGGGTCGAGAATGATTAAATCAAATCGCGGAATCACTTTTTCGTGCGGTTTGACAGCGGTGTTTGCTTTCAGCCAGTCGAAGACATTTATGGCTTCAAACGAACATTTATCGGCAAGGCCATTTGTTGTGGCGTTGCGTTTGGATGCTTCAATCGCATCGGCGCTTTGGTCGAGCAAATGAACATGCGCCGCGCCCGCTCGCGCCGCGTGCAATCCGAAGCCGCCGAGAAAACTGAAACAGTCCAAAACCTGCCCGCCTTTGGCAAATGGCGAAACGGCCTGGTAATTCACCTGCTGGTCCAAATACATTCCCGTTTTATGACCGGCGACCAAATCGGTTTCAAATTTCAAGCCGTTGAGATTTACAGAAACTTTTTGGACGGGTTCACCGAACAAAACTTCATTTGATTCCGTAAGACCTTCAAATTTTCGCGATGCAACATCGCTGCGCTCGAGAATGGCGCGCGGCGAGAAAACTTTTTGAAGCGCAGCAACGATTTGCGGTTTCCGTTTATCCATGCCGAGCGAAGAAATTTGGACGACAAGCACGTCTTCGTATTTGTCCACGATAAGGCCGCTTAAAAAATCGCTTTCGGCATTGATGACGCGAAAGGAACCGGCATGTGGCAAATACTTTTGCCGGATGGCGAGCGCAGCGCGGATTCGGTCTTCAAAAAATTGTTCACCCGTTTCAATTCGTTCGGGCGACAGCACGCGGACATAAATTTTTGATTTGGAATTGAAAAATCCGACGCCGAGCAATCGCTGGCGGCTGTCTTTGACTTGAACCAATTCGCCGTCGGTGATTTGCTGCGTCAGGCGTTGGATTTCATTCGCATAAACCCACGGATGTCCCGCGACAATCCTATCGGCTTCGCCCGGTTTTAGTAAAACAGTTGGCAACGTTTCCATATTGTAAACAGTTTCCGATTATCGTTGATTCGGCAGATGAAAGAAAATTATTTCCAAAATTAACTTGCAAGTTTCGACAAACGGGCTGATAAACAATTAATAAGCCTATGAAAACCAGCGTTCCCATCAGCTCGCTGTTGCATCACAAGGGTTCAACAGTGTTTTCCGTCGCACCCGAATCCACCGTCTTCGACGCCATCAAATTGATGGCCGAAAAAAATATCGGCGCGTTGCTCGTCATCGCGCGCGGCACGCTCGTCGGCGTTTTTACCGAACGCGATTACGCCCGAAAAATTGCGTTGCACGGCAAGTCGTCGAAAGAAACACTCGTGAAAGAAATTCTTTCGCGCAATGTTGTCACGGCGTCGCCATCGGATTCCATCGAGGAGTGCATGAGAATGATGACGGAAAATCGCGTGCGCCATTTGCCGGTGATGCGAAATGAAGAAGTCGTCGGCATCGTATCCATCGGCGATTTGGTGAACTACATCATTTCCGCGCAAGACGCGACCATTGCGCAAATGGAGCAATACATTGCGGGCGGTGTGACGGCATAATTTCCCGCCATCGCCAACTGACAATCAATGCTGCTAAAACAAAAAAGCGCGAATAGCTTTCGCCATTCGCGCTTCGCGATTCAAAAATAATTTACTTCGGCTGTTCGGCTGGTTGCTGTTCGGACGGTTGTCCGCCCATTTCTTTGTCGCGGTCTTCCATCGCGGCTTTGCGCGAGAGACGGACGCGGCCTTTTTCGTCCACGCCGAGGCATTTGACGGTGATGTCGTCGCCTTCCTTGACAATATCTTCGGTTCTTTTGACACGGAAATTCGCCAGTTCGCTGATGTGCACGAGGCCGTCTTTGCCCGGCAAAAATTCCACGAACGCGCCAAATTCTTTCACGGTCACAACTTTCCCGCGATAAATTTTCCCGACTTCGGCTTCGGCGCTCATGCCGGTGATGGCGTCCACGGCGATTTTCATTCCCTCCGCTGAAACGGAGAAGACATTGACCGTGCCGTCGTCTTCGATGTTGATTTCGCAACCGGATTCTTCGACGAGGCGTTTGATGTTTTTTCCGCCCGGCCCGATGAGCGCGCCAATCTTTTCCGGATTGATTTTGATGACTTGGATGCGCGGCGCGTATTTGCTCAATTCCGTTCGCGGTGCGGAAAGCGCCTTGGCCATTTCCGCGAGGATGTGCATGCGCGCGACGCGAGCTTTTTCAATCGTCTCGGTCATGAGCGCGTGCGGCAAGCCTTTCAACTTCAAATCCAATTGAAAGCCGGTGATGCCTTTTTCTGTTCCGGCGATTTTGCAATCCATGTCGCAGTAATGATCTTCCCAGCCGATGATGTCGGTGAGGAGTTGATACTTGGAAATCTTTTCACCGCTGTATTCGGTGCAGATGCCGACGCTGATACCGGCAACCGGACGAATCATCGGGACGCCTGCATCCATGAGCGCCAGCGTGCCGCCGCAAACGGTCGCCATCGAGGTCGAGCCGTTTGATTCCATGATTTCACTCGTGACACGGACGGCGTAAGGATAATCCTTCGGCATCATGGACTCAATTGAGCGTTCGGCCAAAGCGCCGTGTCCGATTTCACGACGGCCGGGACCGGAAATTCTTCCGGTTTCGCCGACGGAGAAATTCGGGAAATTGTAGTGCAGAATAAATTTCTTTTCCGTCTCGCCACCAGTGTAGGAATCAAATTCCTGCGCGTCCTCGCCCGTGCCAAGCGTGACGAGCGTGACGGCTTGTGTTTCGCCGCGAGAGAAAATCGCCGAGCCGTGAGCGCGCGGAAGAATTCCGACTTCGCTCGAAATCGGACGAACCACGTCGAACGTGCGACCGTCGAGACGTTTGCCGCTTTCCAAAATCAATTTGCGGACGGCTTCTTTTTGGATGTAATAAAACGCGTCTTTGACGACGAACTCGGTGACTTTTTCCGCGCCGAATTTTTCGACGAGCTTCGTGCCGACTTCGTCTTGAATCGCTTTGACAGCGGTTTCGCGTGCGAGTTTGCCCGGCGTTAGCAACGCGGGAACAAATCGGTCGCCGGCGAGAGATTTCGCTTCCTTCAAAATTTCGTCAGGAACGATGTTGAGCGTGATTTCGCGTTTCTTTTTTCCACCTTTGGCCGCGAGTTCTTTTTGCGCGGCGATGAGCGGTTGAATCGCTTCCTGCGCGAATTTCAAGGCAGCATTGAAATCGGCTTCGGTGATTTCTTTCGCGGCGCCTTCATACATCACGATGTCGTTTTGATTTCCGACGTAGACCAAATCCAAATCACTTTCCTTCATTTCGGCGTGCGTTGGATTGGCGATGAATTTTCCGGCAACGCGACCGATGCGCGCCGCACCGAGCGGGCCAGCCCAAGGGATGTCGCTGACCATCAGCGCCGCACTCGCGCCGATGATGCTCAAAATATCGGGATCATTTTCGCCGTCCGCGCTGAGCACGACGGTCTGGACTTGCACTTCGTTATACCAGCCCTTCGGAAAGAGCGGACGAATCGGTCGGTCGGTGAGACGGCAAGTGAGAATTTCTTTTTCGGTCGGACGGCCTTCGCGTTTAAAGTAACCGCCGGGAAATTTTCCGGCAGCGGCGGCTTTTTCGCGGTAGTCAACGGTCAACGGAAAGAAATCCTGGCCGGGTTTGGCTTTCGTCGCGGCGACGGCGGCGACGAGAATAATGGTTTCGCCGAGTTGGACGGTGACTGCACCGTCGGCTTGTTTGGCGAGTTTCCCTGTTTCAATGACGATCTGCTTGTCACCCAATTGGGCGGTTATTTTTTCTGGCATAATTTTCTGCCCGCGCCGCCCGAGGAACTTCAGTGAACCCCGAAAAAATTTCGGGACTAATTGAAATCACCCGGCGGCGACGGAATTTAATTCGCGAATTTGTTTTTGAGAATCGAGCCGTTCGCGTTTCCGGCCCAAACCTTGAAGCGTGCGCAGTTGTCTAAAAATCAAAAACCGCGTCCGCTAAATTTTAGTGGCGCAGTTTCAGTTTTTTCGTGACCGCTTGATAGCGTCCCAAATCAATGTTCTGCAGATATTCGAGCAAACGGCGGCGCTGGCCGACCATCATCAGCAACCCGCGGCGCGAGCTGTGATCTTTTTTATTGGTCTGCAAATGCTCGGTCAAATGGTTGATTCGCTGCGTCAGCAACGCGACCTGCACATCCGCGGAACCCGTGTCCTTGGCGTGCGTCTTGAACTGTTCGATCGTCTTTGTCTTCGCTTCCATAATTAAATGAGTGTGGGAATTTAACGGAGTGAACGACGGCTGTAAAGAAAGTTTTCCGCGAACTTTTACACTAATTGCCAACGAATTAAGCGATTTTGCGCCATTTCCAAACCAATTGCCGTTTCGTTTTGGAAGTAATTTTGAAATTTTCGGAAACCCGCAAACCTTCCACCCAAAAAATCTCGCCGCCTTCTGCCACCGCCAAAATCAAAGTGCGCCGACGCTCGCGTGGAATTTTTACATTCACAAACAAATCCTGCAATTTCTTCGGCGACTTCATGCCAATCGGCCGGAACCGGTCGCCTGCGCGCCAATGACGCAAAATAATTTTGCCTCCAATTTTGTCTGCATCGAAGAATTCCTGATTTGTTTTCGCTTTTTGGTTTTTGCTTTCTGCTTTTTTCCATGAAAATTTTGTCCCACCAAAAATCACTTCCCCTGCCCTGCTTAAATCCACAGCCAATTCGTTTGCATTGAATTCCAGTTTTGATACTTCGCGCAATTGCATTTTACCGGATTCATCTCTTGCGACTGAAACATTTGCGCCAACGCTGATGAAATGATTTGCCGATTGTCGCAGCGATTCGACTAAATCGAAATCTGCGGCAATCCCGTTTTTGGCCAATTGCACCTGCAAAATGCGACGCTGAATTGCTACCGGCATTTTTTTAAAATTCTCGCGAGAATTTTTCGCCGCATTGCCAACAAATTCCGATTCCGCGCCAAAAATTTCCATGACGCGCAAAATCGTCTTGTTCAGCGACGGTTGATAATTTTTTTTCAGCAATGTCAGCAATTCGTTGCGAATGCGATTGCGGAGAAAGTCATTTGAAAAATTAGTCGCGTCATCGCGAAACCGAATCTTGTTTTCTTTCGCAAATTCCAAGAGCTCCGTTTTTGAAAAATCTAAAAGCGGCCGAACCAGTGAAATCGTTTTGTCCACCGGCGACGGCGATTGCCATTTCATTCCGCGCAAACCCTCGCTGCTGCTGCCGCGAAACAACCGCAAAAAGAAAAGTTCCACCTGGTCATCGGCATGATGCGCGAGCGCAATCGTTTTGATTTTTCGCTTGCGAGCTGTTCGCGCAAAAAATTCATGACGCAATTTGCGCGCGGCCATTTCAATCGAAAGCTTTGATTTTTTGGCAAAGCTTTTCACGTCCGCGTTTTCAACCACGACCGGCAATTTCATTTTCGCCGCAATTCTCCGAACCAATTTTTCATCGGCGTCGCTGGCGCGTCCGCGCAATTGGTGATTGAAATGCGCGACGACGATTTTCCATTTGTATTTTGCTGAAAGAATTTTCAGTGTGTGAAGCAAAACCATCGAATCAATTCCGCCGGAAACAGCAACGAGAATTTTTTCACCGCGCGAAATCAATTTGCGGTTTTGAATGGATTTTTCGACGCGTTGCAGCAAATCGCTCACGCGCAAATTTTATCAGGGCAATTGCCGAATGCGATAAAATCGTGCAGAGTTGGTGGTGATGGAATTGGTGAAGGCCAGCGTAAAGCCTGTGGCGGTGTTAGTGCTCAAGAAAAACCAATTGGTTTTGGAAAGATTAGTCGAGTATTCGACGCGATATTGAATATTGGAAAGCGAATTCCATGTGAACGAAATGGTGTTGTTCGTTCTGATGGCAGCAGCGCGAAATGACGGCGTTGGAATTGGAACAACGCTGACGTCGTCGAAACCGTCATAGTCGTTGTCGTTGCGCGCGCCGAATTGGAGCACGGTGTTTGTGCCGGTGGCTGTCAAAATAAAAGTGAAATTTGTCCAGGCGGTCGTTGTGGTAAAATTATTTAGGCTCAAAACTGTGTTGGTCGCTGGCGGATTTGTATTCCAATTGAAAATAAATATATTTGGCGTCTTCGCGAATGGATTTATCAGCCAAAAGGAAATAAAATATTTTTGTCCAGGAAACGTCGAAATTGTTTGATAAAGATATGCAGGCTGGCCGACTTCTCCAAATGCCATGCCAAAATTTCCCGAATGAATGTAATTTGTCCCGTAGTTTGCAGGCAAAGAAGGAACACCGTCAAATGTATGGGCATTTACTACGAGGTTCGCCGTCAAGTCTCCAAAAAATGTCCATAACGCGGTATCGCCAGCTTCAAATCCGTTGTTGGCCGCGACGGGTTGGTTGAGCCGCAATGCAAAACCGCGCGGCTGCGCAATGTGACTGGTCAAATTGGTGAAGACAACATTGGCTTCATAGATTCCCGCCAAAAAATTACTGCCCGCTGGATTCAAATTGGCAGTGACAGTCGTGCCGGCTCCAGCCGCCAACGTGCCACTGCCGGAAGAAATGTTAAGCCAAGCAGGCACGCTCGCCACGCTCCAATTCAATGTGGCCGCGCCAAAATTCGTTAAAAAAAATTTTTGCGCGCTGACATTGAACGGCCCTCCGACGGGACCATTTGCGACAAAACCAAAATCCGGCGAAATGGCAAGCATATCCGGCATGGCCAGCGCATTGATTAAATTAATTCCTTTTGGCGTGCCCCAGCCGGTGCAAAGGTCATAGCCGACGACGGCTGGATATTTTGCCGGACTTTTAGTCCAAAAATTATTTCCGTTCGTCACGTCGTTGAAATCGGAATTATAATTCGCACTTTTGCCGATGGCGTAAATCGCGGGATTGATAAATCCCACCGGCGGCTGTCCGGCTTGCGCGGCGCGTTGATTGATGAGCGCGGTAAATCCCGCCCACAACGGCGCGGCGCAACTGGTTCCGCCAAATGAGCCGCTCGAACCGTTGTTGTATTTGACGTGGATATTTTCCGCCGTCAGCGCCACGTCGGGAATGTTCCGTTGCGTCGTTGAACCAAGATTTGTCGTCATGTTGATTCCGGTTTGCCAAATTGGAATTGCGTTGCTCGGGCTGATGCCACCGCTGGTGCCGACTCCATTGTTCCGATTCCATGCCGATTCGGAAATCGGATTGGTCGTGTTCAACATCGTGCCGCCGACTTGCACAATGTTTGTGCTTGATGATGGCGAGCCGGGGAATGACGGATCGTCGACTTGATTATTTGTAAAGGCATCGCTATCACCGGAAGCATTGAAGAATGTTTGTCCTTGTGCCATCATCTGCTTGAAAATTTGCTCTGTAGTGTCATTTGGTCCTCCACCCCAACCCCACGAACAACTGACTTGGCTGGCGGCGTTGTCCACGGCGATGCGATTCAAAACATTATCTGGAATGAAATTATCGGGATTGCCTTCATACAAAATAATTTTTGAAACGCCCGGCGCCATCGCAATTACCATTTCAATATCCAGCGAAACTTCGGGATTTCCGCTGTTCTGTCCCGTCGTCGGAACGCCGTTGTAGCCGTCGAGCAAAACATTTGTCAGCGGCACATAATTGGCCGGAGCGATGCCAACTAAATTTTCGTAATTGGTGATGTCCTTCAAATAATAACCGTCGAATTGCACCAGCGCGACGGTTTGCCCCGCGCCATTCAACGTCACTCCCGGTGCATAGGTTGCGCGGAAATCATTCCCTAAATAAGTGCCGCCCGGGCCGGAACCGCTTTTGGAAACAGGACCAGAAGTTTGGTTCGTCGGCGATTGAATAAATTTCGGATGCGGTCGCGCAAAATCGCTCAAACCGCTGACATCGGAAATTTTTATCGGTAAATCAATCGAAGGTTCAATGTCCGGCGCAAAGAAAATTCTATTTTCCGACGGATGCCGATACGTCCGCAGCGTCACGTGAAAAACCCGTTCAACATTTTGCGCCGTGCCGCTGACATCGAGTAATACGCGATTTGGATGTTCGCCCGTGATTGTAAAACCATTGGTGCGAAAAAAACTTTCGACCGTTTGATAATCCTGCGCCGTTGGACCGAATTTTTCCGTGAATTGTTCCGGTGTCAAATAATGCCTGTAATTCGGACTGTTCGGGTCGGAAACATCTTTCAAAAAATTGTCCAGCTCCGCTTGATTGCGCAGCGGCAAACCGACGGCCAAATTTAATTGCCGTGTCGCCGCCAGCCTGCCGGTCGGCGTTAAATGCGAAACAATTTCGGGAACGTGATCGTGCAATTGCTGGCGTGTTTGAGCAAACGAAATCAGCGGAAAAAGCAAAATGCCCGCAATAAAACCGATTTGACTGAAATAGGATTTGTAATTCCGATGCACGTTTTCAACTTTCGCAGCTTTCATGCCAATCGTCAAATTGGGAAGGTTGTAAATACGATGAATAAACTCCGCAAAAGTTTCACAAATAAATTGTCGCCGTTTTTGTGCCTGCTAAAATCCGGCCGTGTCAGTGAAGTTTACGATTCTTGGCAGCGGTTCGTCCGGCAATTGCGCTTATCTCGAAACCGAAAATTCCCGCATTCTGGTTGACGCCGGCTTTTCTCCGCGCCAAATCCGCGAGCGCCTTGCGACCATTGGCCGCACGCCGGAAAATCTTTCGGGCATTTTCATCACGCACGAACACGCCGACCACATTTCCGGTTTGTTCGGTCTCGCGGAAAAATTTCGCATCCCGATTTACTGCAATCGCGAAACGCAAGAAGCCATCGCCTGGTCGCTCAAAGAACGTTGGAATTCCAAACGCGACCCGCTTTTCAATGGCATGGAAAAAAACGTCGAAGATTTTATCGCGAAACTCGAGTGGCGATTGTTCGCGACCGGCGACAGTTTTGAACTCAACGATTTGCTCGTTGAAACGTTTCCCATTCCGCATGACGCACAAGACCCGGTTGGATTTCTTTTACGCGCGCCGACCGTGAACATTGGCTTCGTCACCGACCTTGGCCACATGACCAAACTCGTGGCCGAACGTGTCCGCGCCGCGAACGTCCTCGTGCTCGAATCCAATCACGACATCAAAATGCTTCAGGACTCGCGCCGGTCGTGGGCGTTGAAGCAACGCATTCTCGGACGACATGGCCATTTATCAAATGTCGCCGCCGCCGAAGCCGCTGCGCAAATCATGTCAGCGGAATTGAAACATCTTTACCTCGCGCACTTGAGTCGCGAATGCAACAAACCCGAAATCGCCGAGCACGTCATGGCCGAGCAACTCCATCACATCGGCGC
>Ga0070741_10016888_pt1 | contig 12081 bp, 7 predicted proteins | sample Coa_R1_4_FD_66440 | JGI IMG/M metagenome (GOLD analysis project Ga0070741, IMG submission 66440) | Surface soil microbial communities from Centralia Pennsylvania, which are recovering from an underground coalmine fire - Coalmine... | ecosystem: Environmental > Terrestrial > Soil > Unclassified ...
AATCGTTGGCGCTGCATCTGAGCCCGAGCGGGGACATACAGACCCTCGCGCCCCAGACGGAAACCACCTTTGTGGGGCGAGGCAACGGGAAAGAGGTGTTGACCGGGGATCAAATCGAGTTCCTCAAGGACTCGAAAGGCGCCGTGACCGGTCTTGCTTTGCACGCGAGGAATGGCGAGCAGAGGGCCGTGCGCAAAGACGCCGCGCGTACCGCTCGCTAACGAAAGCGCCGGCACTGGACGGAGCGGAATCGCTACTTCACGCAGAAGAAGTAATAGCGTTAAGGAGAAAAACGTGCCCGAGTACTCGCGCATCGGATTGCTTGCGTTAGGGGTCTTGACGTTCACTTGTGGGCTCTCGGCTCAGCAGGCGGTAAAGCACCTCAACCCTGTTATCGAAAAGCTTGCAGCCGGCAAGCCGTTCATCGGCTTCCAGACCGGCGATTTGTCTCTAGAGAACGCGCGCACTTTGGCCCGCGCCGATATCGACTACGTATATCTGGAGATGGAGCACGGGCCGATGGATTTTGAGGGGCTGCACCGCTTCACTGTCGGAATGATCGACAAAGCCGCCATTCTCAAGAAAGGAAACGTCCAGCCGAACGTCGCGATCTTCGCGCGTTTCGCTCCCTACGGCCGGGAACAGGCGCAATGGTTCGTGAAGCAGGCGCTGGACATCGGCTTGATGGGCGTAATCTTCAATGGAATCGACAACCCCGAGCAGGCGCTCCTGGGCATACGCAACATGCGCTACCCGCAAAAGAAAACGTCCAAGTACCCCGAGCCCCGCGGGCTGCGCGGCTACGCGCCGGCAACGGCTCTCTGGTGGTGGGGCGTTCCCGACGCGGAGTACGAACGGCGGGCGGACGTGTGGCCGTTGAATCCCGATGGCGACCTGCTGGCCATCATGATGATTGAGACCGCGGAGGGCTTGAAAAACGCCGACGCCATTGCGGCCGTGCCCGGGGTGGGCGCGATCTTCGTGGGCGCGGGCGGAGACCTGCACCAGTATCTGGGTGTTGAAAGCAACGCTCCGGAAGTGGAGCAAGCGTTCCAGACGATCCTGAAAGCCTGTCTGGCCCACAATGTGGCCTGCGGCATAACCGCCCTAAACGGGCGCGACATCGCGAAGCGCCTCGCGGAAGGGTGGAAAATGATTCGCACCAACGAAGCAGCCTTAGCCCAATGGCGTGCCCTGCGGTCTGCGCAATAGCACTGTTATCGATTCGGCGCTAGCCCTTCTCGTCCTCCCAAGGATTTCCGCGCTTCCCCGTGATCTGTTCCAGGCTCGCCGGCTTGGGCCGCCAAGGCTGCCCGAAGTGCTTGTCGATTTCGTCGCGATAGCTCATTTGCGGGCCGGGATAGCCGACCAGTTGCCAGCCGATCAAGCCCGCGTTGCCGCCGTGCATGGGGTCGCTGAACATGCCTTCGATCGTGTGCGTGCGCAAGAGCTGGAAGAAGTGCGACTTTTCGATCGACCGGAGCTTCGCATCCTGATCGGCAGGTGACAGGCTCGTGAAATCGCCAAGAGTTTTAACACCGGCGCGGTAGGTTTCGCTCGGACTTTCTTTGCCCTGGTAACCGTGTTCCGGGTAGGACTCGACGAACGGTCCCTTGGTGTAGCGGTCTTTGTCGCGGCCGTAGGGGCCGGCGAGCTGGCGGTCGATAAAGATGACGACATTGGCCTCGGTGGCTCCCGGACCGCTCGCGTCAGTCGGGAAAATACGGGCGCAGGCGGCGGACACCACGCGGGCTTCCTCGGCGGTAAAGAACCGCAGCGGCACCTTTGCCGTGCCGGTTTGCGCCTGCACGCGCAGCGGTTCGCCGGCCAAAGTGTAGAGCAGTTTGCCACCGATCGCGGCCGCGGGCACGGTCAGGAATTCTCGCCGTTTCATATCAGCTTCTCCGGATGCTTGAAGTACTGGTTCATCATCGCGTCCGACGCCCAATAGGTCAGCGCGAGGACGGTCAGGGTCGGATTGGGCGCGGCATTCTGCGGAAACGCTGATGCGCCGACCACGAACAGATTCGGGATGTTCCAATGCTGGAGATAGCGATTGACCACACTGGTTTCGGGCGATGTCCCCATCATGGCCCCGCCCTGGATGTGGGTCGACTGATAGTTAATCACGTTATAACGCGCTCGGGAAGGCGGCTTGTCGTCGAATCTGCCGCCCATCTCCTGCGCGATTTTTTGCTGCATCCGCACGGCGAACTCGCGCTGCTTGAACTCGTGATCGGTCCAGTTCAGCGTGAAGCGCAGCAGCGGGTCGCCAAACTTATCTTTATAAGTGGGATCCAGGTCCATATAATTCTGGCGATAGGCCAGATGCTCGCCTGACAGGCCGATGCCGGCCGAGTGATCTTTCCATTTGAGCGCGGCCCTCTTCCACTCCGAGCCCCAGTTGGATTTGCTCGCGCCCGGCGGCATGGCGCCGAACGACCCGATGGGCCCATCGCCAGTGCTGCCCAACGCGATCATGCCCAGCCGCAGAAGGCCGTCTTCTGCGCCGGTAAATCCGATGTCGCCGTCGAAATCCGAAATGCGCGAGCCGAGTTCGCCGGCTCCCATAAAGGCGTTGAGCGGCTTGTCGAAGAAGACGCGCGTGTTGACTCCCACCTGATGCGTGAGGTTGCGGCCCAGCGTGCCTTTGCGGGAGTCCGGATCGTAGGGAGTGCCGATTTTCGAAAGAGCCAGCAGCCGCGTGTTGTTCAACGTGAACGATGCCAGCACCACGGTGGCGGCGGGTTGGAAGAATTCTGCGCCGCTGGCGTCGGTGAACTGGATGCCGGTGGCGCGGCCGTCCTGATGCACGATCCCCCGCACCCAGCTTCCCGTACGCAACTGGAAATTCTTGCGTATCGCGAGCACCGGCATCAGAGTGTTGGTCGGCTGCGCTTTGGCCCCGACCATGCAACCGTAGCGCTGGCAATGGCCGCAATACATACATCCGGCGCGCGTCACGCCGTCCGGATTTTTGTACGATTCGCTCAAGTTGGCGGCCGGCGTCGGATAGGGATGATAGCCCAGCCGCCGCACGGCCGCTTCGAACATGCTGCTCGCATAGGAGTGCTTCAACGGCGGCGTGGGGTACTCCTGTTCGCGCGGCCCTTCGAAGACGTTGCCGCCGTCGATCTTCTTGCCCCGTAGGTTGCCGGCTTTGCCGCTGATCCCCATCAACTGCTCGGCTTTCCAGTAGAGCGGTTCCAGCTCGTCGTAAGTGATTCCCCAATCCTGAACCGAAAGGTCATCCGGCAGCTTACCGGCTCCGTGTTTCTGCGCGAGGTGCGTCCGCAGCGTGAAGACATCGGGCAGAAAGCGGAACGACGCGCCGCCCCAATGCTCGCCCGCGCCACCGACTCCCGTCCCGGGATGGAACGATCCGTGCTGGCGGACCGGAACCGCCGAATCCTTCAGAGAGTGCCGGTGGGTGATTGTTTCTTCAGCCGTGTTCTGCATCATGCGCAGACGGATGTTGTAGTCGAGCTCATCCATCGTCACGGCGTAATCCTGCAGCTTGCGCGGACCCCCGCGCTCGAAGACGGCGACCGATTGGGACGTCCTCGCGGTGATTTCCTTGGCCATCAGCAGGCCGGTCCAACCGCCTCCAATGACGGCGACATCGACGGGTTTGAGATTGGTCATGAGAGAGCTTCGCTTCCTTTCCCGGGTATCCTAATTCGAGCCGTTCGAATTAGTTCGCCAGTGGATTCGGGCGCATCTGGAATTTCACGAGCTTGGGCGGAGTCCCTTTGCCGCCCTCCATATGGAAGGGCGCGCGCGTCGAGGTCGGCGTGTAGATGCCTTTTCCCTTCCACCCGCCGTTCGGATTGTCAATGCGGCCATCCAGGCCCTTCGCGTAGTATCCCATTGGATACGGCACGCGCAGCGTCAGGAACTTGCCATTGACCAGCACCAGCAAGCCTTCCGACAAATTACCGGTCGCCAGCGGCACATCCTTGCCGACGCCGAGCATGTCGAACCGGTCCACGAAGTTATAGTATGCCGAGTCGGCACTGCCGTTCTCCACGGCGCCCTTGTAGTTCGGACCTGGGAATTTATACAGCGTCCAGCCTTCCGGACAGTGCTGCCCGGTGGCGGCCGCCGGTCCATTGAGGGGTCCTTTGCACTTGCTGCGATCGAAGCTGGCGTAATGTCCGCTGGAGAGCACGGTCCAGACGACGCCCTTACTGTCGACGTCCATGCCGCGCGGCGAGAAGCCTTGCGCCGGCGCCTTCGGATTATTCCACGGTACCTCGTAGTATTCGGCAAGCGCGGTCTCGGGCGGATGCACTCCAGGCACGAAGCGCACCAGCGCCCCCGGCATTCCCAGCACGGATCCCCAGACCGAGCCGTCCGGCGCGGGTGAGTCGCCGTAGAACGAGACGTCGATCCGCCTGTCCTTCGTGGGATCGGCCGGCTGATTCGGCTCGGTATAAGCGTCGCGTTTCCCGTTTCCGTTGTAATCCAAGACGAACGCGCTCCAGCCCTGCGCCTTCTTTTCATCGTGCGTCTTGTCCCAGATCTTGGTGTCGAACCATCCCTCGACGCCGGTCGGCCCGAACGAGGACCAAAGCACATCGTGGTCGTCGAAGTTCACGTGGCCCCAGGTGAAGCAGGTGTCGATGGTCGTCGTCTCTTTGGTCTTCGGCTCGTAGAGGATCAGCCCCCGCTGGCCTTGCGTGATGGGGAACAACTTCGCCGAAATCTGATCCGATCCCGCCTGGCACCATGCGGGCGTTTTCAGCTTACGTACGCGCCCCGCGGCCCACACGCGGCCCTGCTTGTCCATTGAGAAGCTGTGGACCGTTGTCTGGCTGTTCCAGATCGCTTCGTCGCCCCAGTAGGGTGACGCCGCCGCCGGCTTTGTCGCGAAGGAACTCGGCGTTTCCGGGTCGCGCGGCTTGAGTTTTACCTGGCTGGTCGAGTCGGTTTTCGGATCGAGCACGGTGAGGTAATCGCCGCTCTCTTCGAGCGCACCGTAAATGGGGCCGTTGGCGTTCACGGCCGGATTCCGCTTATCGCTCGCAATTGCGTCGTGCAGATACGTCTTGGGATCCGCCCAATCCCAGAGAGTCACGACAACATTCCGCTCGAGACCTTGCGGCCGCGAAGGCGCCGCCGTCGGCTGCTCGCCGCGGGCAATCCGGTCCGACCAGTCGGCGTACATCGCCAGCGCGCGCTGCCGGCCTACCTGGTCGAACCGGGCGCTCATGCCGCCGCCGGCTTGGCCTGCCTTAATCCGGAGATCCCATGCGGCCTTGGAGTCCGCCACGTGGCCCACGATACTCTTGGGAATTTCGCGTGTAGCCTTGTCGCCCATCTGGTGACAACCTGTACAGCCGTCGGTGTTGACGATGTTGCGAATCCATTCGCCCTGGCTCTTGACGGTAGGAGAGATCCCGTTCCCCGACGGCCCCGTGCCGGGGAAATCGCTCTTGGGGGGCACCTGCAGCAAAGAGAACCAGTAGAGGGCGGGATAATATTCCTCTGCCGCCTTCTTGTCCGGCGCCGCGACCGCCTTCAGGTTCAGGGTCTGCCCCGGCGTGGCTCTTACCTTCGGTGAATCCACCAGCCCGTAGCCGCGGACCCACACACTGTAGTTCGCCTTCGGAAGCTCCGGCACCAGGTAGCGCCCCTGATCATCGGTGACGACGATCTTGACCAACTTCGTAGGCAGGTCGGTAGTTTCGGCGATGACCCAGACCCCCGCCTCGGGACCCTTGGGGCCGGTCACCGTTCCGCCCACGTCGGCGTTGCCGACGCGAACCGCTTCGCCCTTACCCTGGGCCGCAGCGATGACAGCCAATGTCGCGGCCAGGATCATCGCAAGTACGAACACTATTCCCGGATGCAAGGTTCCTCTTCGCATAGGTCAGACCTCCTTTGATGCTTGAATCGGTACCGGTCGAATCTGATGCTTCTGGCTTCGGAGTGCTTTACGTTTTATTCTCTTTGGCAGCGCGTGTCAAGGCCCACCGGATGAGGCTGCGACTCCCTCAGTTCAGCGCAAACACAAACAGGTAGCTGGAATCCTGGAAGTTGTCGAACTTCACCGGATGCAGATGCCGGCCGCTGGCTTGTACCGCGACATACTGTCTGGTTCCGATGGAATAAGTCACCGGAGCGCCTTTGAGCGCCGTGCCGACGTTGAAGCGCCACAGTTCTTCGAGCGTCTCGTCGTTGTAAGCGACTATCCAGCCATCCTGCAGCGCCGTGAACACCAGGCCTCCGGCGGTGGCGGTCGCGCCCGAGCGAATCTCGATATCGGTCAGGGCCTTGGCAACCACCTTGTGATTAATGGTGTCGTACGCGGTCACCGAGCCGTAATAGAGATCGCTGTTGTACGTGCGCTTCTGGCTGTTCTTCTGATCGATGCCGCCGTCTGGGGACTTGAACGCCACGGCTGCGCCGTTTTGCGAAAAGCAGCCTTCGATGCCCACGCCGTAGGCGAGGTGCTTGACCGGGTTATACGCCGTGGGTTGGTGCGCGATGCCGCCGTGCCAGGTGGGACACGTGCGCTTCTCCGGGTCGCCGCGCAGTGACCGCGCCGCCGGATTATAGGTCTGCACGTCAATCTTCGAACTGTATTCGATCGGCTTTCCGGTTTCCGGATCCAGGCCCTTGGTCCAGTTTAGATCGTTGACGTACTGGGAACCCTTAATGAACTTCCCGTTCGTGCGATCCAGGGAGTAGAAGAAGCCGTTGCGGCCGAAATGGCCGACCACCTTGCGATTGCGGCCCCCGATCATCGTGTCGTACAGCATGTGGACCCCAACTTCGTCGTAGTCCCACGAATCGTTGGGCGTGTATTGGTAATACCAGGCCAGCTTGCCCGTGTCGATATTGAGCGCCACGGCGGAATCGGTATAGAGGTTGTCGCCCGGACGCGATTGCGGATCGTATTGCGGAACCGGGTTCCCCGTGCCCCAAATAGTGAGCCGCGTATCCGGATCGTAGGACCCGGTTTGCCAGATGCCTCCGCCGCCGGTTTTCCAGGCGTTATTTTTGTCCTTCCAGGTTTCGCTGCCCGGATCGCCGGGCTTGGGTACCACGTACCAACGCCAAAGCTCCTTACCGGTTCTGGCTTCGAGGGCCGCGATCCAGCCCCGTGTTCCGGCGTCGCCCGCTCCATTCGCGATGATGATCTTGTCTTGCACGGTGATCGGCGCCGTAAAGAATCTCTCGCGATTGCCGAACTCGTTGGTGATGGCCACCATCTTGTCCCACACGATTTCGCCGGTGTCTCGCTTCATAGCGATCACGCGGCCATCGGGAAGGTTGGCGATCACGAGGTCTTCCCACAACGCAATGCCGCGCGTGCGCGGCGCGTTACCCTGGTGTTTGACGCCCGGGTCGGTGACCCAGGCGAACTGGCCGCGGTTCGGATCGCGCGCGTCGATTTTATAAACCGTGCCCCAGCCGTCGGAGGTGTACATGAATCCGTTATCGACCAACGGGTTCAGCTCGTTTTCCGGGCCGTTCTGCCCGACATCCTGCATGCCGCCGAGTGCCAGGGCCCATACCATGCGCAGGTTCTTAACGTTCTCCCGGTTGATCTGGGAAAGTTTGGAGTAGCGGGTCGCGGCATAGTCGCCGTTCATCATCAACCAGTTTTGCGGCTCGCTCTGCGCGTTGAGCAGCCGGTCCTTGTTGACGGTCATGGTGTATTGCGCAAATGCCGCAACCGCGAGCGCCCCCGCGAACCCGGCGCGAGCCGCGATTCTCAAAGGCTTCCCTACACGATGTCGCATGGTGATCTCCTCCTGAAGAGGATATGGAGTCAAGCGCCGCCGGTCAAGCGCAACCTCCAGCGGGCTCCCGGCTTTAAGGGTGTATACTTTCAGCAATCGGAAACCCAGGAACGGATTCCGGAAAACTTTTATCTTCGAGGGCACCATGGATTCGAAAAAACCAAACCGAAGAAGATTCCTGAAAGGTGGCGCCGCGCTGGCCGGCCTGGCCTCGGGAGGTGCGCGCCTCGCGAACGCCCAGACTCAAGGCACGCCCGCCAAGAAAATCGACGAGCTGATCGCCTATGGCGAGCGCTCCCGCTTCGTGAGTTCGGTACGCGTGCCCGTCGCCGAGCGCCATTCGCCGGATGAATTCGGGCTCACCTTTCACGTCCTCGCCCCGCTTCAGGACTCGGTCGGCATCATCACGCCATCGTCGCTCTTCTATACGGCGACGCACCGCGGCGCGTTTGTTCCCGACATCGACCCCCGCGAGCATCGTCTCATGATTCACGGCATGGTTGACCGCCCGCTGGTCTTCACCATGGACGAGCTGAAACGTCTGCCCTCCGTATCCCGCATCCATTTCATCGAGTGCCTGGGAAACCGCGCGCGCCCGACGCACAAAACGGTTCAGGAAACGCACGGGCTGACCAGTTGCGCCGAATGGACCGGCGTGCCGCTCTCCCTGCTGCTCAAGGAGGCGGGCGTGCAAAACGGCGCCTCTTGGATCGTTGCCGAAGGCGCCGAAGAAGTGAAGGGCTCATCGAGCATCCCGCTCGCCAAGGCCATGGACGACTGTGTGGTCTGCTACGGCATGAACGGTGAACCCCTCCGCCCGCAGCAGGGCTTCCCCCTCCGCCTGATGGTTCCCGGCTTCGAAGGCATTTATCAGATCAAATATTTGCGCCGGATCAAGCTTGTCGATCGCTACTACATGACCTATGACGACTACGGCCACATCAATGCCGACCCGAAAGCGTCCGCTTTGACTCACCAGATCGGACCGAAGTCGGTCATCACGTTTCCTTCCGGCGGCCAGAAGCTGCCCGGTCCCGGCTTCTACGAAATCTCCGGCCTGGCGTGGTCTGGCGCAGGCGCCATTCGGGGCGCCGAGATCTCCACCGATGGCGGCCGGAGCTGGAAGAAAGCCGAACTTCGCTCACCGGCCTTCCCCATGGCGCATGCCCGCTTCGCCCTCAACTGGAATTGGGACGGCAAAGAGTGCGTGCTGATGTCGCGTTGTACCGATGAACTGGGCACGGTTCAGCCGACACGAGCCGAGATCGCGAAATACTGGAACGAGTCCGAGGACAAAGTCCGGGTTCGAGGCGCCGACAATAGCGTGCAGCCGTGGAAGATCGCGAGCGACGGGAGCGTGCAAAATGGTCTATCGTAGACTCCTGTTCGTGACCACGGTCCTTGGGATTTGTCCGGCAGTCTGGACCCAGTCCCCCACTTACCGGCTCGGCAGAACTCCGACCGTGGAGGAAATCCGCGCCTGGGATATCTCCATCAGCCCGACCGGCAAAGAGCTTCCGCAGGGCCACGGCACCGCTAAGGAAGGCGCGGCGCTGTATGTCCGGAAGGGCTGCGCGGCGTGCCACGGCCCGAACGGATCCTCCGGAGGCCACGCCCCGACCCTAATCAAAAGTAAAGACCCCCACCCGGCCGGTTCGATGCCGTGCCTGGCCCCGTGTGTAAACGACTCCAACGCGATGGCGATCCATTCGCCCTTCGCGACGACGATCTGGGATTACATCAATCGCGGCATGCCGCTCGGGAAAGAGGGAAGCCTCACCCCCAACGAGGTATACGCCCTCACCGCCTTCCTCTTGTTCAAGAACGACGTTATCAAGGAAGACGAAGTAATGGACCAGCAGAGTCTTCCAAAGGTGAAGATGCCGAATCACGATGGTTTCGCCCTCCCCCCTGAGTGGAAGCACGGCGAACCCAGGCTTCAAGGTTACCCATGATCCGAGATGTAGCTCGGCCCTGGTTTTGAAATCCAGCCGCGCCCGTGAGGGCGCGCGATTTACACACAGACTCGAACCTGCAGCATTTGAGCAACGCGACTTGCATTTCCAGACTGTTGCATCTTCAATCAACCGCACTTGAGTGGCCTGTTACCCTGAGGTAGCACGGCAATCGAGCGGCCGCAAGTGGCCGAGAAGTCATTAAGATTGATCGGAAAGTGACTGCAAATCACCTTACTGGCAGAATGACGGCCGGCGTGAAACGGCCTCTTCACCCGCAGCCGAGGTTTGGCGCAAAGCTCAAGCCAGCCATCCAGGAACTGATTCAGCGTTTGTTTCGATGATTCCACATTCCGGCCGCGATCTCGCTCGCTGAGCATTCTGTTGAGATGAGCTTGGGCGTCCCGCAACCCGCCGTGGATGGTCTCGCTCAGGTATTTTTCGCTTCTCGGTTTCGGAGTTGCGGCCGTTGTAGACGCGCACGAGCCAAGCGCGCACTCCGCGCCGCACAATCTGACCGATTTTTCGTGCCATAGTGACACCTCCGCTAGCGCGGTGGCGCACCCGACGGCACACTCTGCGAAAGTATTGGGCTCGCCGCTCGTGATCTAAATGGATGAACGCTGATCGGGGCTCCGGATCAAAACTAGGTGTCCAGGATCGAGACAAATGTGCAGTCCGCGATACACAAGGATTCCTTGAAAATCGCTGATCGGCTCAGGGGACGCTCGGTGGCTGACCGAGCGGGTCCCGGTGCGGACGCAGATTTTTGGCGCGCGGGCGTTCTGTCGCATTCGGCGGTACGCTAGAAAGAGTTAGAAGCGGGGCGGGCGGCGACCTAGTGCCGACCCCACCAGACGATGAGCGCTACCAGATCATACGACGAAATAATTGATTTCATCGGGGCGGGTACGACACCGGAAGCCGTACTTGCATTCCGTCCTTCCGAGAGTGTCCAGCAGCGGGTTGCTGAATTGGTGGAACGATCCAAAGACGGCACCATCTCGTCTGAAGATCAATCTGAACTCGAGGACTACCTGCAGCTTGAGCACATTATGATCATGGCGAAAGCGCGGGCGCGTCGGCACACCCAGCTTGGCAGCTGAGTTGAGCGAATCGCGACGGCGGTTCGTTGCAGAACGCGCTAGTCGTCGATGTGAGTACTGCCTTCTTCATGAAGACGATTCGTATTCGTCCCATCAAGTAGACCCTATCATCAGCCGAAAGCACGGCGGCCTATCCGAACTCGACAACCTCGCTTACGCGTGCCTTCGGTGCAATGCATGGAAGGGGAGCGATGTCAGCGCTCGATCCTCAGACTGGGGCCTTGGTAGGTCTCTTCCACGCACGCCGCCATCGTTGGCAGGATCATTTTGTTCTTCATGGAGCAATCATCGAGCCACTCACAGCCGAGGGGGAGGCAACCGTCCGACTACTCAAGCTCAACCTCGATAAGCGTGTTGTCGAACGGCAACTGTTAATGACGGCCGGGCGCTACCCACGGTAGGCTTTGGGCTCTCCGCTCTCCAACGGCTGCGAACTGAGTAGACCCACCGAGCATCACTATCCCCTCTTTTCGCCTCGATGGAATCGCTGAGTCCGCGCAAATTTGCGGCTGACCACCGGTCAGTCTACGAACACCGAACGGCGCCGCGGGGTGCTGGAAGGATGAGACCGATTGCGCATCTCAGGCGTGTTCACGCCGGGGACGCCATCGTTGTCCACCGTCACGTCCTGCCGCAGCACCTGCTGGCCTTCGGCCAGAGAAACGGCCACGCTATAAAAACCCGGCTCCAAATTCAGAGCCGAATACGTGCCATCGGTTCCAGTCACTGTTTTGGCGCGCGACGCTTGATCCTTGCCGCTGACGGCGACGATGGCTCCAGGCGCGAGCCCCCCTTGCCCGTTCAGTACCCGCCCAAGGATCTCCGCCGCAACCGCCGGCTACGGCACCAAAGAAGATGATTGCCAACGAAAGCAGTTTATCCGCGCCGTTTTAGCCTACACACAGAGCTACGGCTCCAAAGACGTTATACGGCGAAGCGGATGTTCCGCGGCAGCAGACAGGCACATCCAGCAGCGGGACCACCGTGCAGTAGCCTGCGGTCGTTTGGCCGCAGGTTCGACCAGAAGCCGTCGTTTCTTTGACGATATACTGTTCAGGTTCACAAAAGAGTTGGGGTGCCGTACACCCACGGCGATAGATTGACTAGGTCGGCACAGTTGCGGAAGTGCTAACAATTTCCAGCAGGAGGTCTGACGTTATGAGCTTGCCTTCGACGGCCGGCTGGACCGTTGCGGTTCCGGCGGCGATCTTCACCTCAACTCAGGAGCGGGGCTTGGGCGAACTTAGATTCGTTTTGAAACCATTT
>Ga0070741_10016889_pt1 | contig 12081 bp, 11 predicted proteins | sample Coa_R1_4_FD_66440 | JGI IMG/M metagenome (GOLD analysis project Ga0070741, IMG submission 66440) | Surface soil microbial communities from Centralia Pennsylvania, which are recovering from an underground coalmine fire - Coalmine... | ecosystem: Environmental > Terrestrial > Soil > Unclassified ...
CTGGTCGCCGAGCGACTTGGTGTACGTGTACGTGTTGGGCCAGCCCCAGTGCTGCGCGCGCTCCATGCCGAGGCCGGTGAGCTTCTCGGCGATCCAGATCTTGCGCTCGCGCTGCACCGCGATCTTGAGCGTGCGCTCGTCGTCGGGATCGCGGCCTTCGGCTTTGAGGCGCGCGGCGCCGCGATCGCGGAACTCCGAGACGTGCGCGCGATCGTCGGCGCGCGCCTTGGTCTGCTCGATCAGCCGCTGGCAGTCGGCGATCTCCGACTCGACGGAGAAATCGTCGTCGCGTAAGACTTCGTCCTGCGACTCGCCGTTGCGCGCCTTGCGCGGAAAGTAGCCGACCAGCGGCTCGTCTTCCCAGACCTCGCCGTCGCGGCTGCCGGCGACGAAGCACGTCGAGACGTGCACCACTGCCGCGCCAGTCTGGCGCGCCAGCTCGCACGTGTGCTGCGGGCCGAGCACGTTGATGCGGATCGCGGTCTCGAGCGACGGGTTGAACGACACCAGTCCGGCGCAGTTGATGATCGCGTCGAGCGGCTTCAGCTTCTCGAGATCGGCGGGGGTGAAGTTGAGCAGCGGGCGCGCCACGTCGCCGGCGAGCGGCACGCACTTCTCGCGCAGGAACGCCTCGGTGCCGTCGCCCCAGACCTCGCGCAGGGGATCGAACACCGGCGACGCGATGATCTTCTGGAAGAAGCGCTCCTCCGACGAGGAGCCGGCGCCCGGCCGCACCAGCACGAACACCTTGCCGAGCTCGGGATAGCGCCGCAAGAGGAGCGACAGCGCCACCTTGCCGACGAAGCCGGTGGCGCCGACGAACAGGATGCGCTTGCCGCGCAGCGTTTGAGCCACGTCGAGGCGCTTTTGCGATTCACCCATGCGGCGACGATTAGTAGCGGAGTGGCCACCGACGGGCAAGCTTCATGACTCGCGCGGTCCGACCTGTCGCGCGCCGGTGGCGCAAGCAAATCAGCAGCAGCGCGATCGCGAATGGCGCGGCGCCGCTCGACGGCGCGCGCGAGAACGAGCAGGCGGCGCCGAGCACGCCGGGCGGCGGAGCGGGCGGGCTCGGCGGCAAAATGCCGCTGGCGTCGACGAGGATCACCTGCTCGGGCGCGCTCGCGCCGTCGAGCGTCACCGCGATCCGCGCCTGCCGCTCGCCGACCTCCGTCGGCGCGAAGCTGACGTCGAAGGTCACGCCGGCGCTCGGCTCGAGCCGCGCCGCGCCCGCGCCCTCCAGCGCGAACGCCGGATCGTCGACGGTGATGGACGCGATCTGGAGCGGGCTCGCGGTCACGTTCTCCAGCGTCACCACCTGCACGTTCGAGCGCTGCCCGACGATGGTCGCATCGAGCGCGAACTCGCCCGGCGTCGCCGCCACCGCCGAGAGCAGCCCGATCGCGTCGAGCCCGACGTCCACGAACACGTTGAACCCGGCGGTGAGCTGCAGCGACGCGCTCACCGGACCGCCGCGCGTCGGCGCGAACCACACGTTCACGTCGGCGCGCCCGCCGGGCGCCAGCGTCACCGGCACGCCGCCGACGCTGAACTGCCCGGCATCGTCGCCGAGCGAGAACCCGTCGATGGTCACCGGATCGGACGTGCGGTTGGTCAGCGCGATCGGCGGCCCTTCGACGCTCGTCCCCACGTGCACCACGCCGAAGTCGATCCCGTTCGGCGACGCCGTGACGGTATCGGCGACGATGCGCGCGGTGAGCCCGATCGCCAGCCGCGGCTCGACCGGATCGTCACTGACGATCGTCAGCGAATCGTCCAGCTTGCCCGGCTGGAACGGGGTGAGCTGCACGTCGACGGGAGCGCGCGCGCCGGGCGCGATCACGAGCGGCGTCGCGGTCAGCGCGAAGAAGTTGGCGGCGGACTGGAAGCTGCCGACGGTGAGCGGCGTGTCGCCGAGGTTGCGCAGCTCGAACGTGCGCACGATCGCGTTCTGCTGCCAACCGTGCCGGCCGAAGTCGAGCACGCGCCGATCGGCGGCGATGCGCGGCGTCGCCTGCGCCGCCGACGACAGCAGCAGCACCGCCGCGAGAGCCGGCCACGACGCGCGCCTCACGCGCCGATTATACGATCTCCCGCGCGATCAAAGCGGCGCGAGCGGCGCCACCTGGCCGAGTTGCTCGAGCAGCCCGTGCACGTCCCAGTTGAGCCACCCCTCGACGATCTTGCCGTCGGCGAAGCGGTTGAACGACTGCCCGCTGACGCGGATGTCCTTCTGCGTCGGCCCGGCGCCGAACAGCGTGCCCGAGTGCCGCCCGGTGATGGTCCAGCGCGCCGCCAGCTTGTCGCCCTCGGCGATCAGGTCGTGCACCTCGTAGTGCAGATCGCTGATGGCGGCGCGGAACGAGTCGATGATCTCGACCATGCTGTAGAGCCCGCGCGGCGCGCGCACCGCCGGATCGTGACGCTGGTAGTCGACCGCCAGCCCCTCGCGCGCGCTCGCCACGTCGCCGCGGTTCCACACCCGCTCGACGGTCTCGAGATAGATGCGCTTGTTGCGCTGTTCCTGCGTCTCCGCCATGGCGACTCCTTTTACGCGAGCTTCAGCAGCCATTCCCGAACCACGCTTTGAAAACGCTCCGCCTCTTCGATGAACGGAAAGTGGCCGCTGTTTTCAAAGATGGTCAATTCGGCGTTTGTAATGCCGGCCTTCAACCGCTCCGCGCCCTCGACGGGCGGCGCGATCCAATCGTCGGCGCCGGTCAAGATCAACGTCGGGCACTTTATATCACCGAGCTTTGCAATGGTATTGAAAGCCGGCAAACAGTGTTGCATGCCGCGGCAAAATGCCGCACCCGAATAGCGCGTGTTGCGATCCATGGCCATCGCGAGCTCGGGATCGAAGCGCTTGAAGTAGAGCGGCAGGATGCTCATCCACGCGCGGCGAAACCCCTCGTCGTCGACGGTGGTGGTCATCGCCGACTGCAGGACCGCGAGCTGCTCGGCGGTGCCGCGCGCCTGCGCGTTCGAGAACACCACCGGCGCGTAATCGAACGCCGGCCCGGTCGAGCACAGGATCAACCCCGCCAACCGATCGCCGAAGCGCAGCGCATAATCCTGCGCCAGATATCCGCCGTACGAATGGCCGAACAAAACGATTCGCTCGTGCCCGAGGTGCGCGCGCAGCTCCTCGGCGTCCGAGGCCCACGTGTCGTGCCCGACGGCGTCGAGCGTCGCCGGCCGCTGCGAGCGCCCGTGGCCGCGATGGTCGTAATAAATGATCTGCGCCGCGTCGCCGAGCGGATCGAGCCACGGCCGAAAGTAGGTGTGATCGAGCCCGAGCCCGCCGTGCATCGTCAAGAGCGGCCGCCCCGCGCCGTGCAGCTCGTACGCGAGCTCGGTGCCGTTTACCGCCGCGCGCTCTACCATCGTCCCCCCCGCGGCGCGATAGTAGCGTTTCAGCGAACGTCGGTCATCAGGATCGGCGGATGGTGCAGCATGGTGATCTGCGCCGAGCGGCCCATGTGCGAGCGGCCCATCGAGATCGCCTCGGCCAGCGTCTCGGCGCGCTCCCAGCCGAGCAGCTTCGGCACCGTCGAGTTGTCGCTGCCGACGACGATCACCTTGCCGAGGTGCTCGCGTCCGGCCTGGCCCCAGTACCACATATAAAACGGGTGCGCGCCGTGATAGGCGTTTCCGCGGCGGTACATCTCGACGTACGACGGGTTGTAGGCGAACTCGTCCTGGTATTTCTTCTCCAGCGTGTACGCGTCGCGCGTCTCGGGCAGCAGCCGATTGAAGAACTCGATGTAGGACGGGTGGTGCACCGGATCGAATTGATCCGAGCACGGATGGGTCACGATCATCACGCCGCCTTTTTTGACCAGCGGCTTGTGGCGGTACATGTGGAAGAAGTAGCCGAGCGCCATCACCTGCACGAGCAGCGGATTGAGCGCCTTCGAATTGACGTTATAAGGCGAGATATACGGAATCCCGGATATCAGGATATCGCACTGTCCCTCGACGGGAATCGCATATTGCTCGTAGCACTTCGCCAATATCTTTTCGTGCACCGGCTCGGTTTTACCGGCGTGCACCGCGATTAATTCGTAGGCGGCGGGCACGCGCATGAAGACTTCGCGGCGCAGCGCGCGCGGCGTGCGCTTCAAGGTCCATTGAATGGCCTCGAACTTCAAACGATCCATCTCGGTGAAGTCGTCCTCGTTCTTCATGAGGAACGACATCGGGCCTTCGAACATGCGGTTGTTGAGCGCGGTCTCGATGTGGAAGACCTTCATGTGCTCGTCGCACACGCGGCCGATGCGGTGGACCGAGTGCGCCAACTCGGAGCGCTTCGGATCCATGAACGAGTCGGAGTGCACGATCGCTTTCGGCGTGTGGTGCGCCTTGAGCGATTGATAGCCGCACAGGCCGACGCCGACCGATTTGTGGCCGCCGTCCATCGGCACCAGGTTGATGTTGACGTAGATGACGAGGTCGCTCTCGGCGGCGCGGCGGTTGGTCTCGACCACCTCGCCGTGCGCGGTCTCGCCGAGCGTGACCATGCCGTCGGGATCGCACGCGTCGTGGTTGTAGAGGCGCTCGGGCGCGAACGCGTCGAACACCTTGTCGCCGACCATGCGGCGGATCTCCCAGTCGTGCATGCGCCGGTGCAGCGACGTGGCGATGATGATGTGGATGTCGTCGACGCCGTGGTCGGCGAGCATCTGCAGGACGATGTCGAGGATCAGCTCGCGCACGTCGGGCCGCTTCATCGGCGGCAGCGGCAGCGAGATGTCGTCGACGGCGATGGTGACCTTCATGCCGGGCGTGAGCAGCGCGTGCAGCGGCTCGGAGTCTTCCGGGTGGTGCAGCGCGTAGCGGATGGCGGCGCGCGGGTTCGGCAGGCCGGCGAGCGGCTTGCGCGGATAGATCACGCGCGTGCCGACCGGCAGATCCTCGCACAGGAAATCTTCGCCGTAGAACATGATGCGCGGCGCGGAGTCGTTGTCGATCATGACGACGCTCTCGTCGGCGGCGCCGCGGGCCCGGGGGCGAATCGCTCGCATCGAAGCTTTCTCTCTCTGGCAATCCCTTGCGCCTGATCTGGCTCGCAGGATTGTCTGGACCCTTGTGGCCGATGAGCCCCGCAGGTCGGTTCAATTCAATTCAACGCAAATCGATAATCGGCCAATCATACGATCGCGCCACCGTGCGCAGGCGGAAATCGGGATTCACCGCCGTCGGGTGGCCGACCACCGCCAGCATCGGATAGTCGGAGTAGGAATCGGAGTAGGCCCACGAGCGGCCGAGATCGATGCCGTGGTGCTCGGAGTAGTCGCGCATGATCTGCGCCTTGGTGGCGCCGGCGACGAACGGTTTGCCCAGCTGCCCCGTCGCGTAGCCGTTCTCGAACTCGAGCGTGTTGGCGATGAAGTCGTCGACGCCGAGGTAGCGCGCCAGCGGCCGCACGGTGAAGTCGAGGCCGCCTGAGACGATCACCTGGCGCAGGCCGGCGCGCCGCGCCTCGGCGATCAGATCGACCGTGCGCGGAAAGATGCTCGGCTTGATCACGTCCTCGAAGAGCTCCTCGGCGAGCACGATCAAACGATCTTCCGGCTCGCCGGCGTAATAACCATAAAAGAGCTGATTGAAGAGCTTGCGCGAAAGCTTGTCGGCGACCAGGAACATCGGGATCGACAGCGCGGTCTTGGCCGATTTGATCAGCGAGCCGGAGAGCGTCGGCTGGTTGCGCGCGTACCACGCGAACGCGTGCACGATGTTGGTTTTGATCAGCGTGCCGTCGACGTCGTAAAAAGCAGCGGCCCGACCGTCGGGCGATTGGGCATGGGCGGCGCGATTCATGAGTGCCAAGCCTATTGCACGAGTCTTGTAATCGCACAAGAGCCGCATATAAAGTTGGATCGCCTATGGTCAGCACGCCTTCGCAGTCCGCGCCCGCGCTCGACGCACCACCGACGGAGCTGCTGGAGCCGTTCGAGCGATTCAGCTTCAAAGCGATGGATGCCTTGCACCGGCGCGCGCTGCCGCTCACCGAGGCGTGGCTGCGCACCATCGGCGCCGGCTGGATGACGGTCGGCTCGCGCAACATGATGGTGCCGCTCGGGCTCGATCGGCTGCGCGGATTGAAGTTCGACGACACGATCCTGTTGGTTTCGAATCACCGCAGCTTCTTCGATCTTTATATGCTGACGCTTTTATTGCACCGCTATACGCCGCTCAGGCAGCCGGTGCTTTGCCCGGTGCGCGCCGATTTCTTTTACAAGAACTTTGGCGGATTGCTGGTCAATCTCATCGTCGGTGGCGGGCGGATGTTTCCGCCGTTCTTCCGCGAGCAGTCGAAAGCCGAATTCAATAAATGGGCGCTCGGCCGCGTGGTCGAGGAAATGAAAAAGGGGCGCATATTGGTCGGGTTTCATCCCGAAGGCACGCGCAATAAAAACGACGATCCCTATACGCCGCTGCCGGCGCAGCCGGGCGTGGGCAAGCTGGTGATGGACACCTGGCCGATCGTGGTGCCGGCGTTCATTCAGGGTTTGTCGAACGACATCGTCGCCGACGTGCGCGGCAACTTCCTCGGCACCAAGCAGGTGGTGGCGGTGTTCGGCGAGCCGATCGATCTGAAGCCGTTTCGCGCGTACGGAAATCGGCTGGCGTCGCACAAGCGGATCGCCGACGCGCTGCTCAAGCGCATCTACGAGCTCGGCGAAGAAGAGCGCGCGTATCGGCGGCGAACGGAATCAGCTGCGAAGTAGATCGTCGTCGGGCGAGCACTCGATCACCAGCTCGCAGCCTTCGGCGCTCCAGCTCTCGCGGTGCACCGAGCCCTCCGGCGAGGTCAGCACGTCGCCCGCTTTCAGGCGGATGCCGTCGACGATCAGCGAGCCGCGCACCACGTACATGATCTCGGTGCCGGCGTGACGGTGCGCGAGGATGCGTCCGCCCGGCGTGATGCGCACCAGCTGCAGCCGGCGCCCGTTCGCCTCGTGCAGATCGAGCGCGCTCAGCCCCGTGCCGACGTCGCGCCACTTGCGCTCGTCGGCCCCATACTTCTCCTGCCCCTGCGACAGCTTCTCCGACATCCGTGAGCTCCCGGCTTCTTTGCGAGCCGGCGTTATAGCAGAAAATGCGCGGCGAAGCGCGGGGGCGCGGTAGATTCGGGGCGTGCGACGAGGATTGGCCCTGGCCGTGCTGATGCTGCCGGCGCTGGCGTGGCCCCAGTCGATGACGCGCGGGCGCTTGCGCTGGCGCGGCGTCCTCGTCGAGGGCAAGGCGCCGCCGCGGCTCGAGGAGGCGGCGCGCGCGGAGGTGGTGGTGGCGCTCCGGCCGCTGGACGTGGAGGTGGTCGAGAAGGGGGCGGCCGACGAGGAGGGCGGGGCGAAGTGCGTCTTCTCGACGGAGAAGGCGGGCGCGGCGCAGTGCGCGGTGGAGGTGGTGCGCAAGGCCGACGGCGGAAGGGCGGAGCGCAAGGCCGAGATCCCGTTCTCGAACGCGGACGATCTCGCGCGCAGCCTGGCGCTCTTGCTCGCCGACACGCTGCAGATGGATCTGCCGAACGTGGTGCCGGAGCATACCGTCGTCGGAGAAAACGAAATTCCCGACGAGCACGCCAATCAGCACGCGCGCGAAAACGAAAACCCGCGCGCGAACGCGAGAGAAAACGAAAACGCGAACGCCAAACCGAAAGCGAAACCGAACGACGGAAAGATCGAAAAAGTCGCGCCGCCGTTTCCCGCGGCCAGGCTGTTCGTCGACGCCGGCCCGTCGGTGGCGTTCGGGTTCTCCGGCGAGCCGCTGATGTACGGCGCCACCGTGCGCGCGACGCAATCGATCGGGCCGCTGCGCGTCGGCGGGATGATCTCGCTCACCGGGAACCGCGACTATCGCAGCGGGTTTCAGCTCAGCTTCCTGCGCGTGGTGACCGGGCCGCGCGGCGGATTCGGGTTTCAGGCGGGGCGGGTCTCGTTCGATGCGTCGCTCGGACCGGCGCTGTTTCTGGTGGCGATGGACGCGCAGCCGGGCGGCCATCACAATCTGGTCACCGCCGCCGCGTGTCTCGGCGCGCGCCTGGCGGTCGCCCTGGCCAAACCGGTGGCGCTCGCCCTCAGCGCCGACGGCGTGCTGACGTTCACCGAGGGGTTCATCGACGCCGGGCCCAACCGGGTGGCCGATTTCGGGCGCTTCTCGCTGGAGGTGTCGCTCAGCCTGGCCTACCGACGGTGAAACCGCTTGTCCCCACCCCCCGAGATGGGGCACTCATGATGTAGATGCGCCCGAGTGATTCCAGGCCCCATGCCGCGCCGCGCGATCCGGTCGCCGAGGACTCGGCGCTGGCCGCGCTGGTCGAGCGCCACCGCTCGGGCGATCCGAGCGCGCTCAACGCCCTGATGGTCGAGATCTACCCTTCCATTCATCGCATCGTGTTTCGCCTGGCGGGCGTGCGCGGCCGCGATGCGCACGAAGACCTGGTGCAGAGCGCGCTCGAGCAGGTGTGCCGCTCGATCGACGCGTTCGAGGGGCGGTCGCGGCTGTCGACGTTCGTGTTCGGCATCTGCCACCGCGTGGTGGCGCGCTCGCGCCGCTACGAGCGCGTGCGCAGCTGGTTCAAGCGCGACGCCGAGGAGGCGTGTTTGCCGCAGGGGAGCGCGTCGCCCGACGAGCTGCTCGATCGCGCGCGCGGCGTGGCCGGTGCGCGCGCCGCGCTCGACGAGCTGGGCGCCGAGGAGCGCGCCGCGTTCGTGCTCCACGAGGTCGAGGACCTGCCGCTCGAAGAGGTCGCCACCGCGCTGCGCTGCTCGACGAGGACCGTCAAGCGCCGCCTGCGCGCCGCGCGAGAAAAACTGATCGCGCGCCGGCCGGAGGCTCAGTCATGAGCACTCCTCGCCCGATGTTCGTGCACGCCGGCGGCCCGACCGAGGACGCGCTGTTCGATTACCTCGCCGGCCGGCTGCACCCGCAGGCCGCCGAGTGGATCGCCGCGCACGTCGACGGCTGCGCCCGCTGCACCGAGCTGGCCTCGCGCGTGCGCGACGTGCGCTCGGCGCTCGAGCCGCCGCCCGAGGAGCCGTTCCAGCGGCAGCGCGACATCACCAACGTGCGCCGGCGGCTCGAGCGGCCGCGCCGCCGCTTGCGGTGGTGGGCGCTGTCGACGGGGTTGACGTTCGCCGCGCTCACGGCCGCGCTGTGGCTCGGCTGGAAGCGCCACCGCACCGTCGAGGTCGCGTCGCTCGCGCCGCCCGCGCCGGTGGTGCAGGCGCCGTGGAGCGTGCTCGCCCGCGAAGGCGCCGCCGACGTCGAGGTCGGCGACGAGCACTCGGTGGTGCAGGCGAACGCGCCGGTGCCGACGGGCGCGGTCATCGAAGTCAAGCCGGTGTCGCGCGTCGCGGCCCGCTGGGGCGGCGCGCGGGTGGTGGTCGACGGCGGCTCGCGCGGCGCGCGGATTCGGCTCGAGGCCAGCCGCGCCGACGAGCGGCGCCTCAAGCTCGAGCGCGGCCGCGTGGTGCTGGAGGTCGATCCGCTGGCGCCCGGCGCGCAGCTCGCGGTGGTCACCGACGACGTCAAGGTGAGCGTGCGCGGCACGCGGTTCCTCGTCGAGCGCAGCGCCGAGGGGACGGTGGTGGCGGTGAGCCACGGCCGCGTGCTGGTGACCTCGAAGACGCGCTCGGTGGAGGTCGGCTCCGGCCAGCGGCTCGCGCCGCACGCGACGCAGCCGACGGCGCTCGAGCCCGACGACGCCAAGGCGCTCGACCTGGTCGGCCCGCTGGCGCAGATCGGCGCCGCGCCCGAGAGCCTCGACGTGTTCGCCGATACGCCCGGCGCCGAAGTCTCCGTCGACGGCGTTCAGCACGGCCGCGCGCCGCTGTCGCTGGCGGTCGCGCCCGGCGTGCACCGCGTGCGCGTCACCGCGCCCGGCCGTTTGCCGTCGGAGGAGCGGGTCGCGGTGGCGGCCGGCACGCCGATGCTGTTCCGCGCCGAGCTCAACGAGCTCAAGCCCGAGCTGCCGTCCGAGCCGGTCGGCCCGCGCGCCGCCGCCGAGCCGCGCGCCGCGGATTTCTCGACGGCGCGCGCCGAGGTGCTGGCCGGCGCGTACGATCGCGCCATCAATCACCTCGAAGGATTGCGCCGGCAGAAACTCTCGCCGTCGGACGCGACCCGCGCCGCGCTGCTCGAGGCGCAGGCGTATCGTCTCGAGCGCCGTCCCGAGCGCGCGGTGCCGCTGCTCGAGCACGTCGCGCGCGGCACCGGTCACGAGGCGGAGCAGGGCCTGGTGCTGCTGGCGCAGACGCTCGGCCGCGACCTCGCCGATCCGCGCCGCGCGGCCGTGGTGTGGGCCGACGCCGAGCGCCGTTTTCCGAAGGGCATCTTTCACGAGGAGGCGTCGTTCCGCCTCGGCGAGTCGCTGCTCGACGCCGGCGAGACGCTCGAAGGCGTGGACGCGCTCGAGCGCTACCTGCGCGCGTTCCCGTCGGGGACGCACGCCGACGACGCGCACCTGCTGGTCGCGGGCGCGCGGCGCGATCGCCTGGGCGACTGCGCCGGCGCCATCCCGCACCTGCGCGCGGTGGCCGACGGCAAGCCGGGCGCGCAGCCGAGCCCGCGCGCCGAGCTGGCGCTGATCGGCGAGGCGCGTTGCTTGAAGTCGGTCGGCCGCACCGACGAGGCGCGGGCGCTATACGCGCGCTACCTCGCGCAGTCGCCGCGCGGCCGCTTCGCCGACGAGGCGCGCCAGGCCGCCTCCCGCGCCGACCGCCGCCGCTAATCCTCGACGGTGGTATGCTTCGCTTCGTGGTTGGTTCGTCGCTGAGCTCGCGCGCGCTCGCGCTCGCCGCCGTGTGCGCGGGCGGGTGCACCGACGTCTTTCTGCTGCCGTATGACGGCGGCAATTTGCCGTTCGGCGACGGCGCGGCCAATCGCGACGGCACCGTGATCGTCGACGGCGACGGCGCGATCGTCGGCGACGGCGGCGGCGGCATGGACGCGCCGCTGGCGCTGCCGGCGTCGTGTACGCGCCTGGCGTGCGTGCCGGCGATGAACGAAGGCGACGTCACGCTCTCCGACGGCACGCAGTCGGGCTGCCACGCCTACGGCAAGCTCACCATCGATCTGCCGGGCATCTTCGTCGGTTCGTCGGGCGCGCTCGGTTTCGCCGCGTGCGCCGACACCATCGTCATCAACGGCTTCATCAACGCCGACGGTCAAGGCCTGCCGGAGAAGACCGGCACCGGCGCCGGCTCGGGCTGCGGCTCGGGCGCGGGCCACGGCGGCGCGGGCGCCGATCCGATCGGCTGCGGCGCCGGCATCACCTACGGCGATCCGGTCAACCCGCGCGAGCTCGGCTCGGGCGGCGGCGGCGCCAACGCCGGCGCGGGCGGCGGCGCGATCGAGCTGCAGGCGGGCACCATCAACGTCATCGGCATCATCAGCGCCAACGGCGGCTCGGCGGGCGTGTCGCTCGCCGGCGGTGGCGGCTCGGGCGGCAGCGTGCTGCTCCACGCCGACACCATCCTCGGCGCCGGCAAGGTCTACGCGCGCGGCGGGCTCGGCGTCGGCGCGGGCGGCGGCGGCGGCGGCGGGCGCATCGCCGTCTACTCCGGCGTCGCCGACGGCATCAGCTGCGACGCCAAGGGCGGCCCGACGATGAGCGGCGGCGCCGACGGCTCCCCCGGCAGCATCATGCAGCTCCCCTGAGCGGACAGAGACAGAGATTGAACCGCCATGACGCCGCAGACGCCAAGCAGATCAGACGCCAGGAAGATATAAATCGTGTGAATACGATCGCGGCGATTCTGAAACCTTGTTTATCTGTTTTTTTGGCGGATTGCTGGCGTCTGCTTGGCGGCTCCTGGCGGTTCCTCTGATCTGATTTCGGCTACTGGCAGGTGCCGGTGGTGGTGTCGCAGGTCGAGCAGCCGAAGGGCGTGCCGGCGCAGTCGGAGTCTTGCGAGCAGGTGAGCAGCGAGCAGAAGCCGCCGATTCCGCCGTCGCCACCGAAGCCGGGCAATCCGCCGCCGCCGGGAAAGCCGAGATCGCCGAGGCCGGGCAATCCGCCGCCGCCGCCCGGGTTGCCGCCGCCGCCGGGATTGCCGCCGCCGCCGGGCGATC
>Ga0070741_10016890_pt1 | contig 12080 bp, 13 predicted proteins | sample Coa_R1_4_FD_66440 | JGI IMG/M metagenome (GOLD analysis project Ga0070741, IMG submission 66440) | Surface soil microbial communities from Centralia Pennsylvania, which are recovering from an underground coalmine fire - Coalmine... | ecosystem: Environmental > Terrestrial > Soil > Unclassified ...
TGCGCGCTTATGCCGCTGAAGACGGCCACGTGTTGTGGGACTTCGATACGGTGCGCGATTTTCAGACGGTGAACGGCGCGAAGGCTCACGGCGGATCGCTGGACGGCGCGGGTCCTGTGATCGTAGGCGGGATGCTGTTTGTGAACTCGGGGTATGCGCGCAACGGCGGCATGGGTGGCAATGTGCTGCTGGCGTTCGCGCCGGAAGAATAGCGAGCGCTACATCGCTTAGTTCGCTAGCCCGATATTCGCGTTAATTCAACGAAGATCGCCTCCGGGATCTCGATCGCATTTTCCGCAATTCGCCTCTCGCGTTCCCGGCGGGAACGATCGAAGGGCATGCGAACCGGCTCGCCGCCGGCCATCGGGCGCGCGGAGCGGACCCATTCAGCAAAGGCCGAGACTCTCTCTCGAAACGCGTCAGCCGGACCCATCAGATCCGGACGCAGCGCGATGATCAGATAGCCGAAGTCGGCCAGCTCCGGTGTAATGGCCGGCGAGCCCGCTAGAATTCCGAGTAGCTGCACCACAATGCCGAGGCCCGATCCGCGATGCCCGCCCCACGCCGCGAATGCGCCTGCCAGTGCAGCTGCAGGATCGCGAGTCGGACGTCCCCCGGCATCGAAAGCAGCGTTTTCCGGCAGTTCCGCGCCGAGTCTTCGGGCCAGCGACACTTCGGCGTGCGCGATGGCGGACGTGCCGATGTCCAGAATCACGGGTTCGTCCGCGCTCGGGAAACCAAAGCAGATGGGGTTGGTGCCGAAGCGGCCCTCGGTGGCTCCATACGGTGCAACCCAGGGCGAGGCATTGGATGCGATGATGCTCACCAGACCGCGCCGGGCCGCCATCTCCGCATAGAACGACAGCATGCCGGTGTACCAGGTACTATCGGCGCCCACGACCGCAATCCCCGCTGCTTCGGCTTTGCGGATCGCCACGCTAGTCGCGTAATGCGCCACCACATATCCGATATGGTCGCCGCCATCGATACGCGCGGATACCGGATTTTCCTGTAGTATTGCGACGGGACGCCGCTCGTCGCCAGTGCGCTTCACCCGCTCAGCGATGCTGATGGCGCGCGAAAAGCCGCCATAGGCGAGACCGCGCAGCTCGCAATCGATCAAATGCTCCGCGATCAAGCCGGCATCGGTAGCGCTATAACCTAGCGTCTGCATGGCGCTCTCCACCAGGTCGATCGCTTGCTGAATGGTTAGTTCCACACTTGATAGGATATTCGGCATGCATCGACGACTTTTCGCAGCGGCTTTTAGCCTCGGACTTCTAGCGGCGCTCGGACAGGCGCAGCAGCCCGCGCCCTCCACGGCAGCACCCTCCACTGCAGCACCCTCCACTGCAGATCCTTACGCCAACAATCCCGACGCCGGGAAGCTCAAGTTCCCGCTGGCCGCGCCGGCAGGCAAGGACTCGGGGGCCATCACGAAGGCGCCCTCCGACGCGGTGAATCAGGGCATTCTCGATCCGTCCAAATGGAAATACGGCCCGGCGTATGATGCGCCCGCCGATGCGAAGATCTGGAACCCCGTGATGATCAAAATGATGAAAGGCGAGAAGGTGACGGGCGGCACTCTTTTCAGCACCGATAGTCCGGAGACGTATTGCGCCATGGCCAACGCCGGATACGATTTCATCTGGACCGAGATGCAGCACGATTCGCGCGATTGGGGAGCGGTGCAGAGAATGTGGAAGTCGTGCCCGCACGCAAAAGCGGTGCCGGGCGTACGTGTGGCCTATACGGATGAACGCGAGATCCAGCACGCGATGGATGCAGGCGCGCTGGTAATTATAATTCCGACCGTGCGATCGGTGGCGGAAGGCAAAGCGGCGCGCGATTGGACCATGTTTCCGCCCCTCGGCAAGCGCAGCCAGGGCGGCGGGCAGGCGTTCGATCCGGATGTCTGGGGCGCTGTTCCAGGCGGGTATCGCAACACCATCAACCAAAACGTGGTGCTGATCGAGATGATCGAGACGCTGGACGGCGCCGCGGCGGCGCGCGAGATCGCCGCAATTCCGGGTGTCACCGCGATTTTTGCGGCCAGCGGCGATCTGGGAAATTTTTCGGGTTACAAGCAGGGAACGCCGGATTACGAGCGGCTGATCAATGTCGTGCACGACGCGGCACTGGCCGCGGGCAAGCGGCTGTGCGGACCGCTCGCCTGGCGCGACCGGCCCGATTTCACTTGCTTCCAAGCCGGAAGCGAAACGGCGGCCATCGCGCGCGGTGTCGCCGACGAACTGGGGCCGCTGAAAGATACGCAGGGTAAGCCCGAGGTGGGTCCATATGCGCCGAAAAAGTAGCGCGCTGTGCTTTGCGATCGTGCTCGGCGGGGCGATTGCAGCGGCGCAGGTTCAGCACCCCAAGGCGCCCTGGCGAGGAGCCGGGCCGACGCCGTGCGTGGGATCTGACGGCGGCATCTACCAATGCCCGCCCGCGCCGCACGTGATTGCAATCCGAGCCGGCCGTCTGTTCGATAGTCGAAACGGGCAGATGCTGCCAAAGCAAGTCGTCCTCTTGTCCGGCGAACGAATCACCGAAGTCGGGCCCGAGACACAAGTCAAGATTCCGGCGGGGGCGCAAGTGATCGACTTGAGCCAGGCCACGGTTTTGCCGGGCCTGATTGACGCGCATACGCACATGTTCGACGCTCGCGGCAAGGACGGCACTACGGAAGCTGCCATGCTGATTGCCATCTCAAACGTGCAAGCCGATCTGCGGGCCGGTTTTACCGCGGCGCGCGACATGAGCACGCATGGCAACGGATATGCCGACATCGCAGTGCGGGACGCGATCAATCAGGGCCGCATCGATGGGCCGCGTTATCAGGTATCCACGCGCGGCATCGTCTGGGGTGCGACGCCGCCCAATCCCGCGGCGCCCGATAATCCCCTTGCCAGCGCCGTGGTGCGCAATGTCGAAGAAGCGCGCGCGGCGGTGCGCGATCAGGTGAGCCACGGTGCGGACTGGATCAAGCTGTTCCCCACGGGCGCTTATTCCTTCCGCCCGGATGGTGCCGCCCAGTATCAGCTCACTTATCCAATGCCGGTCTTGCAGGCGCTCATCGATGAAGCGCACCGGCTGGGAAAGAAGACGGCGTGCCATGTATACGGAGGCGAAGGCGAGAAGAATTCCATCCTGGCGGGATGCGACACCATCGAGCATGCCTTCGATTTGAATCAGGAGCAGGCGAACATGATGGTCGAGAAGCATCTCTACTACGACCCGACATTCGTTCGCTACCTGGAGCCTTACATAGACGACAACGACGCCAAGAACACAGGCGGAAAATACCGCATGATTCCAATTTTCGAGCATGCGGTTCAGCTTGCGGCCGCGACGAAGGGGCTCCAGATTATGGTGGGCAGCGGCGCCGATGGCTCCACGTACGCGCACGGCACGCAAGCCCTGGATTTCGAAGCTCTGGTGAAACGCGGCGGGCTGACTCCGGCACGCGCGATTCAATCGGGAACCATGGTGAATGCCGAAGCGCTGGGCTGGCAGGACCAGATAGGATCCATTGAAAAAGGAAAGTACGCGGATGTGGTGGCGGTTTCCGGCGATCCGCTGGGCGACATCACGGAACTTCAGCGCATGCAGTTCGTGATGAAGGGCGGAAAGGTAATCCGCAATGAAATATCCCACGGCCCGTTCGACAAACGGACCGCGGGAAACTGAGCGTTCATTTACCGGCAGCGGCCGCCATGCACCGCGATTGTTGCCTGGCCAGCGCCCATTCCAAGCGCTGAATCGCGGCAACCAACTGCTCGGCGCGCTGCGCGGGTTCTGTGCCGCCCCCATATTCGCTGCCGAATCGCTGAACCAAACCGGCGACATCACAGCGCAGGTCCGCGAGCTCATTGGTGAGCTCGCTCCAGTGGAGTTGGACCATTCGGTTGGAAGTGCCGGACCGGCGCGCTAATGGTGTGGTGTTGGTCACCGTCATTCCCACTCTCCTATGGCTAGCGCCACGACAGCGCGAAATCCCAAAGCGGTGACGATTGCGCCAGACGCCCAGCGCGTAATAGATCTTATGATTCCTTGCATAATGTCCTCCTAGGAACACACTTCTGCGTGATATGGAGCGCTCTAGCGAGCGCCGTTACTGCCGAGATGTGATTTAGGAGAGAGGCGGCGAACGTGCCGGACAACTTCTCGCCGGTTGCCTTAACGCTGGCAGGCGAACAAATGGCGGAATGTCGGCCGAAATACGACGAATCGGGTCGCCGGCTCTGCAAGCCGGCAACACCGACACAAAGCTGTTTGCATTCACCCGCCGGTGCGACTCGTGTCGAACCGCGCTGTGATGGGAAGCGCGCAGGTTGTGATGCGTGGCACCGGTAGGCAGCGTTCCGGACGTGAGCTGCGCGGCAAAGAACGCGACGATGGCGCAGGCTACAAGTACGTTTCGGATGTAGCTATGCGTCTTCATGTCTAAACATTAAGACGCGTTCATCCGCAAAACGTTGGGAAGAAAATGAGTCAGGCTGCAACTGGGGCTGCCGAAACGTGAGCACGATTACGGAGGCGCTTCGCAATCAGAGTGTCGAGCGCGATCCTTCCCGGACCGAAGATGAGCACGATCAGCGAAGCGACGAGAAAGGTGAAGGGCGCCGCAGCGTAGAACTTGTCGGGATTCGAGAAAAACGAGAATAGCGCTTCGTGGTCGGCGACGTAATAGGCGACGGCCATGTCGGCAGCCAGCAGCAGCGCGATGAACCGCGATCCAAGCCCCACCGCCAGCAGAATTCCGCCGGCAAATTCGAGGACCGAGATGAAATCGGCGTTCAGCGCCGGAGCCGGAATGCCGAGGCTGGCGAAGTAGGCTGCTACTTTCTCGAGACTGCCCAGTTTCCCCCAGCCGGTTTGCATAAATTGCCAGCCCCAGTAGAGCCGGACGACGAGCAGGAATGGCGATTCCAGGCTGGAGGCGGCGCCTACGAACATTTCGGGAAACTTCTGTAGTTTTGTCATGCCTGCTCCGCACGGCACAGCCAGCCCAGCCGCGCCCAATTCGCAAACCAGCCCTGAACCTGCTCCGGTTCCAAATCGGCCGTTGCGTCCAACGCCTCACCGATCGTCCCGCCGCGCGCGATCGCTTGGAGCAGGCGAAACTCGCCGGGTTCCAGGCGGCGATAATAAACGATGAAATCGACGCGATGCACGGCCAGCCAAATCCGTTGCGGCTGCAATCGCGCATAACGGCGCACGATGCGGCGGCGCGCCGGCGCACTGACGGCATTACTGGCCCTGGCATGCTCTTGCAGGTGCCGGTTTACTTTGACCCGCAGATCGTCCACGGGGTATTCGAGCTCCAGCAGTCCGATGTACGGCTGCAGCGCGAACTGCATCTCTGGGCCCAGTTCCAGCAAGTCTTCCGGCCCGAGAGCTTTGCGGCCGGCATTGTCAAAGGCCTCGATATGCGCCCATTCCAGGCAAACCATGTCGAGCGCGAGCGTGAGATTGGCGCCCGCAAACTCCGGATGTTCCTTCAGCCAAGTCTCCAACCGCGATCCCAAATTGCGCAGTGTGAACGATTGCGATGGGCACTCGCTTAGATACGCGCGCGCCAGCCGGTCAAAGCCGCGCTCGCCCATCACGGCGCAGAGTCCCGGAAAATCCTCAGCGAAGGAGTCGAGAATACGGTACCAGTATTGGCGGTGATAAATCGCGAGACGCTCGGTGGAGGTCAGGCGATCGTTAGGCTTGACGAGCTTCCTGGCCACCGCGCCGATCCGTGCATCCAAGGGGCTCATCACCGCGCCGGCGACGTCGCGCTGAAAATCGGCCAGCGTACTCATCGGACCACCATGGGAGCTTCCACGAATTTCTCCGCCTTGCGCGCTTCGGCATGGACTTCGTCGAAGGACGGAATCCGGTCGTCCCATTCCAGCAGCGTAGCGGTAGGACCTACCCGCCGGATGGCGTGCTCATACAGCTTCCAAACAGGATCCAGCACTGGATGATCGTGCGTATCGAGGATGTACTTTTCAAACTTGGAATGACCGGCGATATGAATCTGGGCCACGCGCTCGGGCGGGACGCTGTTCAGGTAATCGTAAGGATCGAAATTGTGGTTTTGCGACGAGACATAAATGTTGTTGACGTCCAGCAGAATGCCGCAGTCCGCCCGTTCCACTACTTCGTTGAGAAATTGCCATTCGGTCATTTCCGAAACGTGAAACTCGGCATAGCTACTCACGTTCTCTACCGCGATCGGAACTTCCAGAAAGTCGCGCGCTTCGCGCACCTTGCGCGCAGTGATCTCCGCCGCCTCGAAGGTGTACGGCATGGGCAGCAGATCATGGGTATAGCGTCCGTCCACGCTGCCCCAGCACAGATGATCCGTAAGCCACGGCGTTTTCGTCCGCTGCACCAGCGTCTTCAGGCGGTGAAGATGCTCGCGATTCAGCGGCTCGGCCGATCCGAAATACAGGGAGACGCCGTGCTGGACAACGCGGTACTGCTCCAGGATTCGATCCAGGACGGCCAGCGGGCGGCCGCCGTCGAGCATGTAATTTTCCGAAATAATCTCAAACCAATCCACTACGGGCTTGCGCTCCAGGATGTGCTGGTAGTGCGGAACGCGGAGGCCGATGCCGATGCCATATTCGGTGTATCCGTTGAATCGATTGGCTGGCATGAGATTCTCCGTTCAGTCACGTGGCGCGGCCCGGAAACTCGCACGTTTGCCGGGCCGCGAATGGCCCCCAGGCTACTTCTTATTGGAGCCGTCGGTGGCGCAGCCGCCCTTGCCCTTGCAGGAGTTCTTGCCTTTGCAGCCGTTGTCGCTGGACTTGCAGCCGCCTTTACCCTTGCAGGAGTTCAGTCCCTTGCAAGCGTGTTTCTCCACCGGCTGATCCGCGGCCTGCCCCGCAACCGAGCTGATACCGGAACTCGCTGACACGAGCCCCGCTCCGGAGTTGCTGCCCGCAACAGTGGCCGCACGAGCCATTGTGCCGCCCAGCAAACCCGTGAAGGCCGCCGTGAGTACCAGGGAACTTTTCGAAACTTTCATGAAGATATTCTCCTTTTCGTTCTGCAAAAATGAGTGTCCGGATCAGCCCGCCACTCTGTTGACTACTTCGGCAGACGGCGTGAAAAAGTCACGCCGCCCAGAAAAAAACCGCCTATCGAACAGGCTAACACCACCGAAATGTGTGCAACCACGATGTGATATACGTTCAAAATCGGACAATGGATTTCGAGGACGGCTAAGCCGGCCAGTCCAGCCAGGGCGCCGGCCGCCGCGCCCGCCAGCCGTGGCATGAGCCCGGCGCCGCGGATAAGCACGAGCCCTGTCGCCACCCCCGCCGGTATCGCGAATTTCATCCCGCCGATGAAACACGTCACGTTATCCGCGAGGAACGTCGATTCCGGCTGAGGACGAAACAGCACGGCTACCAAAACCGCCAGCAGCAAAAGAAGCCCTGCTCCCCAGGCTGCGGTGTCCCGAGTGTGCGCCGCCCCCGGCGTCATCTGCCGAACCAGAAAGAACGCGAGAACACCCGCGCTCAGGAGCAAAGGCGCAAAAACCGCCGGCCGCTGAAGATTGCTCAGAACCTTCCAACCGTTGACGCCCGGGATGAAGTAGAAGCTCGCAAGACAGGCTACGACGAAAACGCCCGCCAAGAACGCCAGATAGAGGGATTCGGGTGCGAGCGGCCGGACAGGCTTGAGATCGGCCTCGATGAAGTTCTCGATCGCCTTCACGCGATCAGCCGTGGGAACGGCCGATGTCCGTGAAGCAAGAATTTGGTCGATTTCACGATTGGTCATTTCGTGGTCCTCTGCGCGGAAAGCAGCGTACGCAAGCGGTCATACGCGCGATGCGCCTTTTGTTTCACGGATCCGACACTTGAGGAAGTGGCGCGGGCTACCTCCTCCAGGCTCAGTCCGTTCACTTTCAGCAGGGTCAACACCTCACGCTGGCTCGCGGGCAGATCCTGGACCAGCTGCTCGAAAGACGGCAGATCTCCCGCTTCGTCTTTCACGACCGCGGGCTCCGGCAGGGGTTCGACAATCCTCTCGCGCACGGCGATTCGGCGTCGCTTGCGATAGCTGTCCACCCGAACACGGCGTGCGATGGCGTAGACCCAGGGCAACAATGGCTCGCCCGCCCGATAGGTGTGTCGCACACGATGAATGCGCATCCAGGCCTCCTGCAGCATGTCGCCGGCTTCGTCGCGCGCCCCCAGCTGAGCCGCGAAAAAGCGATACAGTTGGGGACTCAGTCGTTCGATCAACGCCGCTGCCGCCGCGGGATCGGCTTGTTGATAACAGACCATCAATTCTTCCAGGCCGCGAATGGAACTCTCCAGAGTTGGCGCAGACACCTCTAGCTGTTGTTCGCTGGACAGGTCCATAAAGTTACGGACGCGATGGTGACGCGGAACTCGTGCGCCAGCTTTCTTTTAGTGTACGTGAGCCGGTTGTGAGGGGCGGCCCTTAAGCCCGCGGCTGCGGCGCACCCATTGGACGGCCTGTATCGCGCTTCCTACCAAACACAGGGCGATAAATCCGGTCATGATCCATGTTGTGGCCGGCGCACGTGCAATCCTGAGGATCTCGGTTCCAAACCGGATCGCCAACAGTCCCACCACGGTGAACCGGACGCTTCGTGCCGCCAGGACCATCCCGAGCAGCTTCTTGCGCGGATATTCAAACGCGCTTGCACTCGCGATTACCAAGGTGAAGGGAAAAGGCGGCGGCGCCAGGCAGGCCAAGCCCACTGCGATGGCCGCTCGGTTGGCTATGCGGCTCTTGAAGTAGTTCAAACGCCGTTCCGGCATTAATTTCTTCAGCCCTTCTTCACCCGCCTTACGGCAAACCGCGTCCAGTAGAAGAACACCCAGTGTGGAGCCTGCAGCCGCCGCGGCCACGTAGAACGCCAAATGGTGATGATTCCGGACCGTCAGAAAAACCACCAGCAGATCATTCCCGAACGGGAAAAAAAGAAAGGACGAATCGGCAATGCCGAGCAGCACCGGACCCAGAACTCCCAAATGAAGCAGCCACGTAAGAATATGACGAACAAAACCATGCACGCCCGTTGGATGCCGCCTTGCGCGGCATTGTGACGGCTCGTTTGTCACGGTCTCTGGCCGATCGATTGCAAAGGGAGTTGCGAGGAACCGCGATGCAAACATTCCGTGTAACCTTCATGGAGCGGACGCAGGGCAACGGCGAGCCTTCCGAAAAGCCTACAGAGTACGTGACGATCGATCTGCCGGACGGGGTGGTTTTAGACAAGCAGTTCATCCAGCGCCTGGAACCGGACGCCATGCACTCCGAAGAAAACTTGGAAGAGGATGACAGCTTCCTGAGCGTGGGATCGGAAACTTGGGATTACCAGGTGGCGGACGGCCGCGAGGACGACTTCATTGCGGCCTTGAAAAATTCCCAGATGGTGATGGATTACGAGCGGCTGGAGGAAAGCTGACGGATCCCCAGCCGCACGTAAAGGGCTTAATTAGGCTCGTTGCGCGGAGGTTTGCCCGGACATCTGCGCCCGCATGGCTTTCATGCGTTCGATCGTTTCGGCCACCCGTTTACGGCCGTCCGGCGTGGCATCAATCAGTTTTTCCAGGTTGGAGGCAAACTGGGGAGCCATGGCTTTTCGGATTTCCCCGAGCAGCGGCTCGATTTTCGCGAACACCCCGATCTGTTCTCCGTTGGCGTCGTTGAAAAGATCCAGGCTGATGGCGCCGCGGTTTACCAGCGCAGCCGCCATGTCCCAATAACTGACCACCATGCGCAGGTGGCCGCTGTGCTCGCCAAACATGGCGCTCATAAAATCCTGCAACGTCTGCGGATTGAACTCCATGAAGTACCAGTTGCGAGCAGCGCGCATGGTATCTTCCCGGCGTAATTCGTACAGCTTAAGAATGAGGTCCGCTTCCTGTTGAATCGACATCAATCGCTCCTTTGCGAATTCGGCGCTCCAGCGCCTCTCGAAGTGTAGCAAGGTCGGGCCGGTAGACTGTCAATAACCCGGTGGGCTATCAGTAATACTCGGCCCGGGCGAGCCGGGGCTTAACCCAGTCGTAGAGAACCGGAAGAAGAAAAAGCGTCAGCATCGTTGAACTGATCAAGCCGCCGATCACGACGCTGGCCAGTGGCCGCTGAATCTCCGCGCCGGTAGACGTGGAGACCGCCATTGGAATAAAACCGAAGCTCGCGACAAAGGCGGTCATCAGCACTGGCCTGAGCCTCCTTCGGGCGCCGCGCATCACTGATTCGCGCAGCGAACCGCCCGTTTTACGCACCTCATTGATGGAACTGACCAGCACGACACCATTGAGCATCGCCACGCCAAACAACGCGATGAAGCCGATGGATGCCGAGAGATTCAGGTTCATTCCTCGCACCCAAAGCGCCGCAATCCCGCCCACTAGGGCGAACGGTATGTTCAACACGATCAGGAGCGCCTGCCCCAACGATGCGAACGTCAGGTATAGCAGCACGAAAATCAGTGTGATCGCGAAGGGCACGATCACCATCAGCCGGCGCGTGGCTCGTTCCTGATTTTCGAATTGCCCTCCGTACTCGATAAAATAGCCAGGCGGTAGCGGGACGCCGCGATCGATTTTCGAGCGGACCTCGGCTACGAAGCTGCCCAAGTCCCGGCCGCGCACATTCGACATCACGACGGTGCGCCGCTGACCCTCCTCGCGATTGACGAGTTCAGGGCCGCGCCGGACGGAAACGTGTGCAACTTGGTCCAGGTTGACCTGCTCGCCTCCCGGCGCGCGCAAAACGATCCGGCGCATGGCGTCGGCATCGGTGCGATACCGTTCCGGAAGCCGCAAGGCGACGGTGTAGCGCTTCTGGCCGTCAATCACTTCGGAGATCACATCGCCGGAACCGGCGCCGGCCACTGCTTGCTCCACATCCGTGACGTTAAGTCCATAGCGGGCGAGCGCGGAGCGGTCGATCTGGACCGACAGCACGGCTACGCCGGAGGTGACCTCCATCTGGGGATCCGCTGCCCCGCGAACGCTGGCGGCGGCGCGCAGCACTTGCTGTCCAATGGCGTCAAGAGTGCCGAAATCGTCTCCGAATATCTTGATCGCGAGATCAGCCTTTACGCCCGATATGGTTTCATCGATTCGCATCGCCATCGGCTGCGTGAAACTGTGGGCCACGCCGGGAATCGTGCTCAGTTCTTTATCCAGCGCTTCGATAAGCGCTTCTTTGCTATGAAAGCGCGTCCAGGTTTCGATCGGACGCAGCAAGAGGTATGTATCGCCTTCGTTTATTCCCATGGCTTCCGTGGCGAAATCCGGCCGGCCAATTTTGATCACGACGTCGGCGATTTCCGGAAACTGGCGCAACCTTTGCTCGATCCGCTTACTGATGGCCACCGATTCGGTGAGCGACACGCCGGGTAGCTTGCGCGTTTCCACCAGGATGGAGCCTTCGTCGAGTTTCGGCATGAATTCCGTGCCAATAAAATAGAGCGATCCGAGAGTCACGCCCAATACGGCCAGCGACGTGACCAGCGTGAGGATGCGGAACCGCATGGCCCACATCAGCACACGTGTATAGAGGCCGCCGATGAACGTCAGCCAGCGCGGTTCGGCGGACCGGCCTTTCCTGCCAGCAAGCCCCTTTCGGAAGCTGAACGACGTGAGCGTCGGAATCATCGTCAAGGCAAGAAATAAAGAGCCTGCAAGCGCCGTGCACACCGTGATGGCCATCGGCCGGAACATGCGGCCTTCCATGCCTTCGAGAAAAAGGATCGGCAGATAAACAGCGATGATGATGACAACGGCGAAGGCCATAGGCCGAACCACTTCGTGCGCCGCATTTCGTATCGATTCGAGCGGACTTTCCTCGCCGTGATTTTCTTCCAGGCGATGCACGGAGTTTTCCATCATTACCACCGCCCCATCCACGATCATGCCGAAGTCAATCGCGCCCAGGCTCATCAGGTTGGCGCTGATTCCAAACAGACGCATCCCCAAAAAGCTGATCAGCATGGAAAATGGGATGATCGCCGCGGTGATGAGAGCGGCGCGCAGGTTCCCCAGGAACAAGAGTAGGACCACCGTTACCAGCAGAAA
>Ga0070741_10016891_pt1 | contig 12080 bp, 9 predicted proteins | sample Coa_R1_4_FD_66440 | JGI IMG/M metagenome (GOLD analysis project Ga0070741, IMG submission 66440) | Surface soil microbial communities from Centralia Pennsylvania, which are recovering from an underground coalmine fire - Coalmine... | ecosystem: Environmental > Terrestrial > Soil > Unclassified ...
ATGGTGATGCCGGGCGACAACGTAGCGCTGGAGATCGAGCTGATCACGCCGGTGGCGATGGAGAAGGGCCTGCGCTTCGCGATCCGCGAAGGCGGCAGGACGGTGGGCGCAGGCACGATCTCGGAGATCATCGCGTAGGTTTGCTAGAGCAGCCCTTCAGGGCTGCGTACGCGGAGCAGAAAATCTGGTGGGTGCCGATCATCGGCGATGATCGGCACCTGACCGAAGAGAAATGGCAGGCGTGGGACGCCAGCCTGAAGGCTGGCTCTACCCGAGCGCCGGTAGGCGCGAAAGAGTTTAGCGTTTCAGCGTTGGGTGGACGACAAGAAACGATCCGAGTCCCGTAGGGACGAGAGATTTGCTCGGCGGAGATGTTCCGCTGATTTCCGCGCTTCGACGCGGACAAGGCTATCCGGCGCAGAGCCGGGTAGCAAACGAAAAGGAATTATTCAATGCCTCGAGAGATCGTTACGTTGCAGTGCGGCGATTGCAAGAACCGCAATTATTCCACCACGAAGAACAAGAAGACCACGACGGGGCGGCTGGAGTTCAGCAAGTTCTGCCGCAAGTGCCGCAAGCACACGTCGCACAAGGAAGTGAAATAAGCAGCAGTTAGCATTGGGCACTTGGCATTTTGCCAAATGCATTGCGGGACGGGCGGAGAGGCTAACGGCTAAATGCCGAGTGCCAAGTGCCGCTTCTTAGGGGCGTAAGCTCAACGGTTAAACTGCCGGTCTCCAAAACCGGACTTGGGGGTTCGAATCCCTCCGCCCCTGCCAGGTTTTTGGTAGAGCAAGCCTTCAAGGCTTGCGTCGCCGGTGAAGGTAATGTCGAGTGCGGGAACGAGATCGGCGATCTCGATCCCGCACAAAGGGAGTGGAAGGACGCGGGACGCGATGCTGAAGCATCGCTTTACCGCCAGCAAGAGGTTCAGGGCGCACCGAGCGCCGGGAAAAGGTAGCAGATGGCGAAGTCAGCAGCGATCGAGAGCGTCGGCGAAAGCAAACTGGGCTCGTGGAAGGCGTGGCCGCAGCGCGCGAAAAGTTTCTACAACGATGTGCGCACGGAAATGCGCAAGGTCACCACGCCCAATCGCAAGGAAGTGCAGGGAACGACCACGGTGGTCATTATTACGGTGTTCCTGTTCGCGGCGTTCTTCTATGTGGTGGATGGCCTTTTGCAGCAGACGCTCGACCATCTGCTGAAGTACTTGAGCAGACGTTAATGCAGCAGCAAATCATGACAGAAGAAGAGATCAAATCGGAAACCAACGGCGCACCGGCAGCTACGGAGAACTCGCCGGAGCAGCCTGCGGTCGAGGGCGGACCTGCGACATCGCAGAATCCGAACATGAAGTGGTACATCATCCACACCTACTCGGGCTTCGAGCGCAAGGTGAAGGAGTCGATCGAGTCGCGGGTGCGCGCCTATCCCGAGCTGGAGCAAAAGATCGGACGGGTGCTGATCCCGACCGAGTCGGTGACCGAGGTCCGTGGCGGCAAGAAGTACACCAGCGAGCGCATGTTCTATCCCGGCTACGTGCTGGTGGAGATGGACATGGACGACAACGTCTGGCATGTGGTGAAGGGCACGCCGCGCGTGACCGGATTTGTCGGCACCGGCCAGCAGCCCACGCCGCTTTCGGTAGACGAAGTTAACCAGATTGTCTATCGCGTTGCCGACAGCAAAGAGAAGCCGAAGCTCAAGGTCAAGTTCGAGAAGAACGAGTCGGTGCGCATCTCCGAAGGGCCGTTCGCCAGCTTCACCGGCGTGGTGGACGAGGTCAACGAGGACCGCGAGACCTTGAAGGTGATGGTCACCATCTTTGGGCGCTCGACCCCGGTGGAGCTTGGGTTTGCGCAGGTGGAAAAAGTTATCACGTAGATAGTTCCGCTTATCGCCAATCGCCATTCGCAAATAAAGCGATGTCTGGCGAAGAGCGAATAGCGAATAGCGAGAATTTACATGGCAAAGAAGATTACCGGTTCGGTGAAGTTGCAGATTGCGGCAGGCAAGGCCACTCCGGCGCCCCCGGTCGGTCCGGCGCTCGGTCAGGCGCAGATAAACATCATGGAGTTCTGCAAGCAGTTCAACGCCAAGACCGGCGCGAAGGAACTGGACGGCCTTATTATTCCGGTCGTGGTGACGGTCTACAGCGACCGCTCGTTCACCTTCATCACCAAGACGCCGCCGGCGGCAATTCTTTTGAAGCGCGCGGCGGGCGTCGCCAAGGGCTCGGGCACGCCGAACAAAGACAAGGTCGGCAAGGTCACCGAGAAGCAGGTGCTGGAAATTGCCAAGCAGAAAATGCCGGACCTGAATGCGGCCTCCGTCGAGGCAGCGGTAAAGAGCGTGAAGGGAACGGCGCGCTCGATGGGGATTGACGTCACGGCATAGGTGGTAAGCAGGCCTTCAGGCCTGCGTCACGGCGCGTTTTCCATGTAAGTCGCTTTAGCGACATCAAGGTTTTGAAATCGCAAATACCACGCTCCTTCAGAGCAACGAATGAGGGTGGGAGATGAGGAACAACGATGAAGAAATCAGGCAAGAACATCGAGAAGGCGCGCGCCGAAGTGGCGGCGAAGTCCTACACACTGCAGGATGCGGTGCCGCTTCTCCAAAAAGTGAAGTTCGCCAAGTTCGACGAGACGATTGATCTGACGATGCGCCTGGGGGTTGATCCCAAGCACGCCGATCAGATGGTGCGCGGCACGGTCGTGCTGCCGCACGGACTCGGCAAATCGAAGAAGGTGCTGGTCATTGCCAGCGGCGAGAAGGTGCGCGAGGCCGAGGCCGCCGGCGCCGACATCGTGGGTGGCGAGGAGATGGTCGAGAAGATCCAGAAAGAGAACTGGACCGACTACGATGCCGTGATCGCCACGCCCGACATGATGAAGTCGGTGGGCCGCCTGGGCAAGGTGCTCGGACCGCGCGGGCTGATGCCGAATCCCAAGACCGGGACGGTCACCTTCGACGTTGCCGCGGCGGTGAAGGAGACCAAGGCCGGCAAGGTCGAGTTCCGCACCGACAAGACGGCGCTGGTGCACGTGCCCGTGGGCAAGATTTCGTTTCCGCCGCAGAACCTGGTGGAGAACGCCGCGACCGTGATCACGAGCGTGATCAAGGCGAAGCCATCGGTTGCGAAGGGCAAGTACATCAAGGGCTGCTATTTGAGTTCGACGATGGGGCCGGGCGTGTCGATCGATACGTCGGCGGTGGAAGCGGCGGCGCGGGGCTGAGTTTGAAAGGGCTCGGTTTAAGCCGTGCCGTACGGGTCGCCTGATCAAGGGGCCTTTAGGCCCCGAGCGAAACAGTCGCCGACTAAAGTTGGCGTTGAGAAAAAATGCTCGCATCGGCACAGCTGAAGCTGTGCCCTTTCAAGGCGAGACAACAAGGATTCGAACATGGCCGTTAGCAAGGCAAAGAAGATTGAACAGGTCGAGGCGCTCAGCAGCGAGTTGCAGAACGCCAAACATGGCATTGTCGGCACCTTCTCCAAGCTGACCGTGGAGAAGGATTTTGAGCTGCGCAAAGCGGTGCGCACCGCTGGTGGCCGTTATCGCGTGCTGAAGAACACGCTGGCCGAGCGCGCCGCCAAGGGCACCGCCGTGGAAGAGGCGGTAAAGAGCCTGGCGGGCGTAACCTCGCTGGCCTATACCAGCGGCGATCCTGTGGCGCTGGCCAAGGCGCTCAGCAAGTACGCCAAGGACAATCCGGAGTACACCTTCAAGGCGGGCATTGTCGAAGGCCGCGTCATCGCCATCAAGGACATCGACGCGCTGGCCAGCATGCCCTCGAAGGAGGAGATTTACTCCAAGCTGCTCTTCCTGATGACGGCGCCCGCGCAGCGTCTGGTGACCGTAATGAATGCGGTCGGCCGCGATCTGGCGGTCGTCATCAATCAGGGCGTGGAGAAGAACAAGTTTGGCGGAGCGGTGGAAGCGGCAGCTCCCGCACCCGAAGCTGAAGCTGCTCCGGCAGCAGAAGCGGCTCCGGCGGAAGCGTCAGCGTAAGCTATCGGTCCCACCCTTTCGCAAACGAAGCGAAAGGATGGGGCACCCAGCATGCGCCTTCGGCAGAGGCTTCGGACTAGAGCTTTCAATCCCACCCTTTCGGCAAAAGCGCCGAAAGGATGGGGCACCCAGCTCTCAGATAGAGCTGGCGATTACGAGTTTGGAGGCGAGAGTCTCCGATGAGATTGCGTTATCCGTTGTGAGGGGTGCTATTCCGCGTGGGTCTGGCATGCGGAGGGTCGAAAGATCGGGCACATTGGAAACCTCAGAGACGGGGACGAAATCAACAACGAATAACGAATAGGTGGACAAAGACATGGCGGATTTGCAGCAGTTGGAAGAATCAATCGTAGGCCTGTCGCTGCTGGACGCGGCGGCCCTGGTAAAGAAACTGGAAGAGCGCCTGGGTGTCTCGGCTGCGGCTGCGGCCCCGGTCATGATGGCGGGCGGAGCCGGCGCAGGCGCCGGTGCGGCCGCGGCCCCGGCAGAAGAAAAGACCGAATTCACGGTCGTACTCACTGCCGTTGGCGCAAACAAGATTAACGTGATCAAGGCTGTCCGCGAAGTCACCAGCCTGGGCCTGAAAGAGGCCAAGGACCTGGTGGACGGCGCGCCCAAGACCGTGAAAGAGGGCGTGAACAAGGAAGAAGCCGAGAACATCAAGAAGAAGTTTTCCGAGGCGGGAGCCACGGTCGAAGTCAAGTAGTTCTACCCCTGTGCGGCGCCCAATGGGGTGCCGAGAAGCGGGTGCCCATCGTTTCAGCGCTTGTGCTGAAAGCGGTGGGACTGAAAGCTCAACCGCCTGGTTTGCCTCCCGCCTCGCGACGCTGGCCATAGCGCTCGCGGCGTATGGATGACGAACCGGGCGACTTCACTCCGGGCGCGCTGACCGGAGTCTCAAGGCGCTGCCGCCTTCGCGAACGGAGCCCGACAAGAGCTGCTCTTGTTGGGATAACCGGACGAGGCGGCGGCTACGTTCCTCCCGACGTCGGAGCGGCCGTCGAGAGGCGCGATGAAGCCGAGGAAGCTGGCAGCCCCTGAGCGCGGGACTGCGGAATTCCCGGGCATCACAAAGACCGGAGTCGTTTTGCGGGCTCCGGCATCAAAACAGGTTACGGCGGACGGCTGGATCATCGGTAATGCGTCAGCTCAGACGCGACCGGCGAGCCGGACGAAGACAAGGCCTGAAGATACTGGCGCGGAAGGTCAACAACAATGCGGCACGTACAGTGCCGAAATCCCAGCCCGAGTGGTTATGGGATTGCACGACGCCTCGAACGGCGCCGACGGGGATTACTGTCCCTGGCGGCGCGCTTCGCTTTTCTCCCGATCGCGTCAGTAGAAAACGCGATGGGAGCCCTGGCTTTCCGCGCAAGAGTACGGCACCCGAATCGTTCTTTTTCCAAACGCGACGCAGCGGGTCAGAACAGGTTTGGCCTTCAGGGCGACACGGACGGTCCCCGCAGCGGCTAAAGAGTTTGCTGAAAAACTCGGTGCGACGTTCCGTTCGGGTAGAGCTGGCCTTCAGGCCAGCGTCTAAGGCCATTGTTTCTGGATCTCCCAGCCGGCTTCAGCCGGCGACAGACGTCGCGCAAAAAGTTTTTCGGCAAACTGTAAAGCCGGCGTTAAGAAAGATGATTTCGGCACGCCTGAAGGCGTGCCTCTTCAAAGACGTATCGGCCAACAATGCAGCGAGCAGCAACGCGCCGAGCGTCGGCAACAACGCAACGAGTTACAACGCACCGAGCCACAACGCAACGACTTCGAACCACTTCAATGTGCGACGGCAGCTCTCTCCGTTCCACGTTCGCATGTTTGCGCAGCCGAGTAAGTGACGAGCACTCCAGCAAGCTCAAAAACGAGCTTGTTGGTACCCCGCTGAGCGCGGCTGCTTTAGATCAGGAGCTTTATACATGGCGCAACAGAAAACAGCCAACCGAAATCGATTCGATTTCTCCAAAATCCCGGCGACCATCCAGATTCCCAACCTCATCGAGGTGCAGAAGCGTTCTTATGACCGCTTCCTGCAGATGGACGCCCTGCCGAGCGAGCGCGACGATGCGGGCTTGCAGGCGGTATTTCAGTCGGTATTCCCCATCACCGACTTCCGCAACGTCTCGCAGCTCGATTTTGTCGAGTACGCCATCGGCAACTGGGAGTGCAAGTGCGGCCACCTCAAAGGGCTGAACCACCTGCGCACCACCTGCCGCAACTGCGGACACACGGTGAAGACCGACCCGTTCCACCTGGGCGACGTGCTCTGCACCAAGTGCGGCACCTATAACGCGAATACGCCCGACTTCTGCAACAAGTGCGGCGACCCGGTCGGATTGCAGCTGAAGTACGACGTAGCCGAGTGCGAGGAGCGCGGCATGACTTACTCCGCGCCGCTCAAGGTCACCATGCGCCTGACCATCTTCGACAAGGACCCGGAGACGGGCAACAAGTCGATCCGCGATATGAAGGAGCAGGAGGTGTTCTTCGGCGACATTCCGCTGATGACCGCCAACGGCACCTTCATCATCAACGGCACCGAGCGCGTGATCGTCAGCCAGTTGCACCGCTCGCCTGGCGTCTTCTTCGAGACGGCCAACAACCGTACCTATTTCCTGGGCAAGATCATTCCCTATCGCGGCTCGTGGGTGGAGTTCGAGTACGATCAGAAGAACATCCTCTACGTGCGCATCGATCGCAAGCGCAAGTTCCTGGGGACAATCTTCCTGCGCGCCCTCGGCCTGCGTTCGGATGAAGAGATCCTGCGCACCTTCTACACCGTCGATCGCATTGCGATCCGCGACAACAAGTTGTACTGGACGCTGGAGCCCGGTTCCGACAAGGCGACAAACCTGCTCGGCATGAAGTTGGCGCATCGCATCGCCACCAAGGGTGGGGAAGAGATCGCGCACTCCGGCCGCAAGGTTACCGCGGCGGTGCTGAAGGAAATCCAGAAGCACCGGATTTCGGAGATTGAAGCCGACACCACAGACCTGGAAGGCGCTTTCGTTGCTGCCGACGTCGTCGACGTCAACACCGGCGAGGTGCTGCTCGAGGCCAACACCGAACTCACCGCCGACAAGCTGTCGAAGATGATGGAGGCCGGCGTTGCCGAGCTGCACCTGTTCTTCCCCGAGCGCGACGATGTAGGGACGGTGATCAGCGCCACCCTGCGCCGCGATTCGGTGAAGACGCCGCAGGAAGCGCTGATCGAGATCTACCGCAAGCTGCGTCCCGGCGATCCGCCGACGCTCGACACCGCGACCGCGCTCTTCCACGGCATGTTCTTCGATTCGCGGAAGTACGATTTCTCGCGCGTGGGCCGGCTGAAGTTCAACATCAAGCTGTTCGATCGCGAGGACGGCACGAACCTCGAGAACCGCACGCTGGAGCCCGACGATTTTTACGCGACCATCCGCTATCTGCTGAAGCTGCGTAAGACCATCGGCGCCGTCGACGATATCGATCACCTGGGCAACCGCCGCGTGCGCGCCGTTGGCGAGTTGTTGGAGAACCAGTTCCGCATCGGCCTGGTACGCATGGAACGCGCCATCAAGGAAAAGATGAGCGTCTACCAGGAGATGTCGACGGCCATGCCGCACGACCTGGTCAACGCCAAGCCGGTGATGGCTGCAATCCGCGAGTTCTTCGGTTCATCGCAGTTGTCGCAGTTCATGGACCAGACCAACCCGCTGTCGGAGATCACGCACAAGCGGCGTCTTTCCGCACTGGGGCCGGGCGGCCTGTCGCGTGAGCGCGCCGGATTCGAAGTTCGCGACGTTCATCCGACGCACTACGGGCGTATCTGCCCGATCGAAACGCCGGAAGGTCCGAACATCGGACTGATCTCGTCGCTAAGCTGTTACGCGCGCATCAACGACTACGGTTTCATCGAGTCGCCCTACCGCAAGGTGAAGAACGGCCGCGTGCTCGACTTCCTCACCGTGGTGAATGCCGGCGACAGCGAGTACCGCGTCGGCGATCATGCCGAGAAGGCCGAGATCATCAAGGCCAATAACGAATTGAAGGAGCGCAAGAAGAAGCCCATCGACTTCGAGCCATTCTCCTTCTATCTATCAGCGTGGGAGGAAGACCGCCACGTCATTGCGCAGGCCAACGCCGAGATTGACGACAAGGGCCGCATTGTCGCGGAACTGGTCAACGCCCGCAAGGCCGGCAACTTCGTGCTGGTGAGCCGTGATGAGGTCGACTACATCGACGTCAGCCCGAAGCAGCTGGTTTCGGTGGCTGCCTCGCTGGTGCCGTTCCTGGAGCACGATGACGCCAACCGCGCTCTGATGGGCGCGAACATGCAACGCCAGTCGGTTCCCCTGCTGCGCGCGCAAGCGCCGATTGTCGGCACCGGCATGGAAGGAGTGACGGCGCGCGACTCGGGAGCAGTGGTTCTCGCTCGCCGCTCCGGCGTGATCGACTCGGTCGACTCCGAGCGCATCATCGTGCGCGTCGAAGGCGAGCATCACCCGGCGCAGCTCTCGCGTGAGGTCGGCAGCGACATCTATCAGCTCACGAAGTTCAAGCGCTCGAACCAGAACACCTGCATCAACCAGCGGCCCATCGTGAAAAAGGGTGACCGCGTGGCCAAGGGGCAGGTGATCGCCGACGGGCCTTGCACCGACATGGGCGAGCTGGCGCTGGGACGCAACGTGCTGGTGGCGTTCATGCCGTGGCGCGGCTACAACTTCGAAGACGCGATCCTGGTCTCCGAAAAGATGGTGAAGGAGGACTATTACACCTCCGTCCACATCGAGGAGTTCGAGATCGAGGCGCGCGACACCAAGCTGGGGCCGGAAGAGGTCACGCGCGACATTCCCAACGTCAGCGAGTCGGCATTGCGCGATCTCGACGAGAGCGGCATCATCCGCATCGGCGCCAGCGTGAAGGCCGGCGACATCCTGGTGGGCAAGGTCACACCTAAGGGCGAGACCCAGCTCACGCCGGAAGAGAAGCTGCTGCGCGCCATCTTCGGCGAGAAGGCCGGCGATGTGCGCGATGCTTCGCTCACCTGTCCTCCGGGTATCGAGGGCACGGTGGTCGACGTGAAGATCTTCTCGCGCAAAGGCCAGGAGAAGGACGAGCGCGCCAAGTTCATCGAGTCGGAGCAGGTTGCCAAGCTGGAGAAGAACCTGGCCGACGAAATCCGAATCCTCACCGACGAGCGCCTGAAGCGACTCGAAGGCCTGCTGGGCGGCAAGGAAGTCCTGGCCGACCTGCACGACGAGCGCACCAACAAGCGCCTCCTGACCAAGGGCGTGCTTCTCGACCGCGACACCATCGAGCGCATCTCGACGCGCAACCTGAAGCGCATCAAGTACGCCGACAAGGACCCGCGCGTCAACGAGCAGATCGACGAGATCGAAGAGATGACTTCGCGGCAGATCGACGTGCTGCGCAAGATCGTCCGCGAGAAAGTCGAGAAGCTGCAGAAGGGCGACGAGCTGCCTCCCGGCGTGATCAAGCTGGTGAAGGTGTACATCGCCATGAAGCGCAAGCTGAGCGTGGGCGACAAGATGGCCGGCCGCCACGGCAACAAGGGCGTCATCGCGCGCATTCTGCCGGAAGAGGACATGCCGTACCTGGAAGACGGAACGCCGGTGGAAATCGTCCTGAACCCGCTGGGCGTGCCAAGCCGCATGAACGTCGGCCAGATTCTGGAGACGCACCTCGGCTGGGCCGGCTACGCACTCGGCCAGAAGATCGGCCAGCTGATGAAGGAGAACTCGAAGGCGGAGCACGTGCGCAAGGAGCTGAAGGTCCTCTTCAAGGACACGCCGTTCGTCGATGACCTCATCAACCTCGACGACGAAGCCCTGGAGCGCGTGGCCGACGGCATGCAGGAAGCCGTCTACTTCGCGTCGCCGGTGTTCGACGGGTCGAAGGAAGGCGAGATCAAGTCGCTGCTCGAGGAGGGGGGCCTGCCCACCTCGGGCAAGGCTTACCTCTTCGACGGCATGACGGGCGAGAAATTCGAGCAGCCGATTACGGTCGGCTATATCTACATGCTCAAACTCTCGCACCTGGTCGATGACAAGATTCACGCGCGCTCCATCGGGCCGTACTCGCTGATCACCCAGCAGCCGCTGGGCGGCAAGGCGCAGTTCGGTGGCCAGCGCTTCGGCGAAATGGAAGTGTGGGCGCTGGAAGCTTATGGCGCCGCCTACATCCTGCAGGAGCTGCTCACCGCGAAGTCCGACGACGTCTATGGCCGCACCAAGATTTACGAGGCCATCGTCAAAGGCGAAGCGGCCATTGAGCCAGGCGTGCCGGAATCGTTCAACGTACTGATTCGCGAGTTGCAGTCGCTGTGCCTCGACGTGGAGCTGATCAAGACCAAGGAGCGCACCAAGGAACTGGTGCCTCCGGAGAGCCCCGTCGTCGCCGCGGATTAAATGCCTTGAAGGGCCGCACCCTTTAGGTGCGCCGAAGAGCCCTTGAAAGGGCACGGCATTAGCCGTGCCGACCAGGATTCCAGAGGTTCGGCCTTCAGGCCCTGAGGAGACATTTCCTTAGCGGCTAAAGCCGGGCTGAAAAAGGAAACGTAACGGCACGCCTGAAGGCGTGCCCCTTCAAAGCCGACCACTGGCCACTGGCCACTGGTCATTGAGGACTAAACATGTATCGCTCGAGTCCATTTGATCTCGGAAATCCGATCGCCGACTTCGACGCCATCCGTATCAGCCTGGCTTCGCCGGAAAAAATCCGCAGCTGGTCGCACGGTGAGGTCACCAAGCCGGAGACGATCAACTACCGCACCTTCAAGCCGGAGCGCGACGGCCTGTTCTGCGCCCGCATCTTCGGCCCAGTCACCGACTGGGAGTGCCTGTGCGGCAAGTACAAGCGCATGAAGCACCGCGGCGTCATCTGCGACAAGTGCGGCGTGGAAGTCACGCTGTCGAAGGTGCGCCGCGAGCGCCTGGGCCACATCGAGCTGGCTTCGCCCTGCTCGCACGTGTGGTTCTTCAAGGGGCTGCCCAGCCGCATCGGCCACATCCTCGACATCTCGCTGCGCGACCTTGAGTCCGTGCTCTATTTCGAGGCCTACGTTGTCATCGAGGCCGGTGACGCGCCGGTGAAGGATCGCGAGGTCATTAAAGACGAACAGCGCTATCGCGAGCTCGACCAGGAGCACCGCGCCTCGGGCTTCAAGGCCATGATGGGCGCCGAGGCCATCAAGGAGCTGCTGAAGCACGTAGAAGTAGAGACGATGTCCACCGAGCTGCGCGAGAAGATGCGCACGGAGACCTCCGTCCAGAAGCGCCTGAAATACGCCAAGCGCCTGAAGGTCGTCGAGGCGTTCCGCAAGAGCGGCAACAAACCGCAGTGGATGATCCTCGACGTGATCCCGGTCATTCCGCCGGAGCTGCGTCCGCTGGTTCCACTCGATGGCGGCCGCTTCGCCACCTCCGACCTGAACGACCTCTATCGCCGCGTCATCAACCGCAACAACCGGTTGAAGAAGCTGATGGACCTGCACGCGCCCGAAGTCATCGTGCGCAACGAAAAGCGCATGTTGCAGGAAGCCGTGGACGCGCTCTTCGACAACGGTCGCCGCGGCCGCGTATTGCGTGGCGCCAACAATCGCCCGCTGAAGTCGCTCTCCGACACGCTGAAGGGCAAGCAGGGCCGCTTCCGCCAGAACCTGCTGGGCAAGCGCGTGGACTACTCCGGCCGCTCGGTCATCGTGGTCGGTCCGGACCTCAAGCTGCACCAGTGCGGCCTGCCGAAGAAGATGGCGCTGGAGCTGTTCAAGCCGTTCATCTATCACCGGCTAGAGCAGACCGGCCACTGCACCACCATCAAGCAGGCAAAGGAAATGGTGGAGGCGCAGGAGCCCATTGTGTGGGACATCCTGGAAGAGGTGATCAAAGATCATCCCGTCCTGCTGAACCGCGCGCCCACGCTGCACCGCCTCGGCATCCAGGCCTTCGAGCCGGTTCTTGTCGAGGGCAAGGCCATCAAGATTCACCCTCTGGTCTGCACCGCCTTTAACGCCGACTTCGACGGCGATCAGATGGCCGTGCACATTCCGCTCTCGCCCGAAGCGCAGGTGGAAGC
>Ga0070741_10016892_pt1 | contig 12079 bp, 7 predicted proteins | sample Coa_R1_4_FD_66440 | JGI IMG/M metagenome (GOLD analysis project Ga0070741, IMG submission 66440) | Surface soil microbial communities from Centralia Pennsylvania, which are recovering from an underground coalmine fire - Coalmine... | ecosystem: Environmental > Terrestrial > Soil > Unclassified ...
GGGACTGTGCGCAGGCTGACGCGGATCGAGGGCGAAATCTGCGCCCGATATCGCCGGTGCCCTGTCCTTTAGCCTGATTTTGACGAAAGGGTGGGAGTGGCAGCGCGAGGCACTGGGCTCGGGGCTTGAGAGCCGGCCCTTCCTGCTGGCTACTGGCCACTGGTCACTAACCGCTGCTCTCTCGCGGCTCAGGTCGAAGAGGTCCGCCATCACCGCTGCCGTAGTAGGCCAGCGGCCCGCGCCGCGTCCCGTCCAGACGTGCTGTGGATCCGCTTGCCCGGTGTCGATCAACAGGCAGTTCTCTTCGTTGCGAATTTGCGCGAAGGGATGCGAGGCGTCCACCAGCACCGGCTTGACTTCGAGGCGAACACTTCCCTGCTCCAGCCGCGCGGTGCCGACCAGCCGCGCCCGTTTGCCGCGGCGCGCCGCCACCTGCACCCAGTCCGCGTCGATGCACTCGATGCCGATGATACGAACGCGATGTTCGTCGACCTGAGGATACGCGCGACGAGCGAGCAGCCGAAGCTTGCACAAGGTGTCGGAACCGGAGAGATCGGCGCTGGGATCCCGCTCGGCAAAACCCTGCGCCTGTGCCTCCGCTAAAGCTTGCGTCGGGGAGCAGCCCGCAGCGATCCGGTCGAGAATGTAGTTGCACGTACCGTTCAGAACGCCGGAGAGCGAGATGGTCCCGCCGTCGTGCCGGACCACGGCCTCGACGGCCTCGAGGGCCGGCACCGCTCCACCCACTGCGGCAGAGTACCGGAGCTGGCGATGCTCGCCCAAGCTGCGGTCGCTCGCCACCAGCAGCTTGTTGGCGGTCACCACAGGCTTGTCTGCTCGCAACGCGCCACGCACCAGATCTCCCGCAGGTTCGCTGCCGCCGATCAGCTCGACCAGCACATCGATATCGTCGAGCACATCCCAGCAATTGCGAGTGAGCAGATGATGTGGCGCGTGATCAAGGTGCAGCTCAGGCCGCCGCACGGCAATCCCGGTCACTTCGAACAACTCCGGACGCTTCCACAGCTCCTGAAAGACGCCGAGGCCGACGGTGCCGAGGCCCAGCAGCCCAACCTTCAGCGGCGCGTGCGACCCACCATCTGTTGTCAGCACTGAGCGATGCGCTCCCACCAACGTTGCCTGCTCTTTGCCGGGCGCCGCCACTTCGAACTGCACTCCCGCCTTTTTGCCGAAGGCGATGGCTTTTGGCTGCACCACCCTGGCCCCGAGCGCCAGCGTTCGGTCGAAGTTGATCTCGCTGAAGCGCTGCGCCAGCGAGTCACTGGCGGGATCGCCGTCATAAATTCCGTCGACATCCTTGATCAAACGGCAGCGCGCGTTGAGCTGCTTCGCGAGAAACAGCGCGGAGAGGTCCGAGCCGCCGCGGCCGAAGAGCGCCACTCGTCCCTGACGATCGCGGGCTACGAAGCCGGGAAGCACCGCGACGCGGCCCAGGCTGAAGATGTTGGCGATGGCCAAAGTGTCGGCGCTTACCGGCTCGGTATCGTTCGAATTTGTCTCGGCGATGAGGTGGATCTGGCTGGGATCGAGCACCCCGGCCGGAATGCCGAAGCGCTCGAGTTCCAGCGCCAGAAATGCGGTCGCGACCTCCTCTCCAGTGGCGATCACGCGCGCGACGGCTTCCGCGTTGGCGTCGCGATACTCGCTGACACTGGCCAGCAGCCGGTCCGTTTCGCCCGCAAACGCCGAGACGACGGCAACCACTCGGTATTGCAGCCGAATCCAGCGATAGATCTCGTGCACCGCCAGCGGCAAGTCCGCGCGCGACTGCAGCACCGAGCTTCCAAACTTCAGGACAATCACTTTGCCAGACACGGTTCCACCTCCTTCTCGTCGGAGGTGAGCGGAATTGCCGCCAGCGCGCTCTCCAGGTCGGCGATGATGTCGGCGGGATTCTCCAGCCCGACCGAGAGCCGCACTAAGCCGTCGGTGATGCCAGTGCGCTCACGTATCCCGCGCGGTACATCGCTGTGCGTCATCGAGACCGGGTGCGTGATCAGCGTCTCAACTGCGCCGAGGTTCTCGGCGAGCAGGCAGAGGCGGACGTCGTTCATTAGTTGAGTGCCTGCCGTGGCTCCGCCTTTCAACTCGAAGGCCAGCATGCCGCCGGCGAGCGACTGTTGCTTCTGCGCGAGCGTGAACTGCGGAAAGCCGGCGAGCCCGGGATAGTAAACGCGCGCGACTTTGGGATGCCGCTCCAGCCATTCGGCGACGCGCTGCGCGTTCACCGAGTGCTGTTGCAGGCGCAGCGGAAGTGTTTTGAGACCTCGCAGCGTGAGCCACGATTCCTGCGGCGACTGAATGCATCCCAGTGTCTTGCGCACCAGCCGTAACCGCTCCAGCAGCGCCTCGTCGCGGCTAGCAATGGAGCCGCCGACGGTGGAGTTGTGGCCCTCGATGTACTTGGTGGTCGACAGCAGCGTGATGTCGGCGCCAAGCTCAAGGGGCCGTTGCGCCACCGGCGTGAGGAAGGTATTGTCGACCGCCAGCTTCACGCCGGCCGCGCGCGCGACCTTCGCAACGGCCGCTATGTCGGTCAGCTTCAGCGTGGGATTGGCCGGTGTTTCGATGAAAATCAGCCGTGTGGTGGGGCGAATTTCCTTTGCGACGAGCTGCGGATCTGATGTGTCGACGAAGGAAACTTCGACGCCGAAGTTCGTCAGCACCTGCTGAAACAGCCGCACCGTGCCGCCGTAGACAACGTCGCCGACGACGACGTGATCGCCGGCTTTCAAGATGGCGAGGAAGAGCGTCGAGATCGCGGCCATGCCGGTGGCGAAGCATACGGCAGGAGGCGTGTCTTCCAGCGCGCCCAAGGCGGCCTCGAGTGCCGACACTGTCGGATTCGCCGCGCGCGAATAGGTGAAGCCCTTGTGCACGCCGACGGCTTGTTGATGGTAGGTGGTGGACTGGTAGATGGGGGTGAGGACCGCGCCGGTAGCGGGATCCGGGGCAAGGCTTCCGCGTACCGCGGTTGTCGCAAACAGCTCAGCCGAGAAAATCATCGATGGCTCCAATCGGTCGGCCCGTACGGCGTAACACCGGCGCTGTCGGGTCCGTGGGATTTATTTGCCCAGAAACACAAAGGCCGCCCATCATCCCGGGCGGTCTGTTCACGATTGGAGTTTTCTCTGCTTGGGCTGTCAGACTCCGAACGTGGACAAGGCACCGCCCAGGGTGCACATGGCCATGATCATTCGGTGAGTCGCTGACAACATACTGAGACAGTACCGGAGGTGCGTGCGCCGTGTCAACCGTGTTGGCCGACGGCGATTACAACCAATAGGGGATGGGCGAGTTAAGGACCGCACTCGGGGAAGGAGAGCCGCAGCGGTCAGGGCCTGGCGGCGTACCGTAGAAATCTTTATGCGAAGGCTGTCGCCGGCTGAAGCCGGATCGGAATTTCGGACATGAACGGCTTGGACGCTGGCCTGAGGACCAGCACTACGCGAACCACTCAGGCGGTGGCCTAGAAGGCCAGTTCTAGCCAAACGGCTCAGGCGTTGGTCTAGTATCGCTCTACCCGACGGCTCTTGGACACTGGCTAAAGGCTAGCACTACCTATGCCAGCCTTGGCAATGGGTTTTTGGCAGCACACTAGACTGCCACGGCAGACATCCTGCCCAAATCCCCGTCCATGCTCTGCTGGAGACGATCGAAATAGCTGGCTAATCCGGCGGGAGACGGCCGGAATGTTGGACGCGCCGACAGCATTTTATCCAACGCTGTAACCAGGCCGGTGCTCACGGGCATCCTAACCGAACTGGCCCGCAGGCCCTCAGCTAAAGCTCTCTGGTCATACTCTGTGGGATGGCGTCCGATAAGGCACTGCAGCATAACCACGCCGAGGGAAAAGATGTCGGAGGCACAAGACAAAGCCGTTGTCCCTCTCGCCTGCTCGGGCGAAAGATAACCCGCAGTTCCGAAGGGCTTGCGCGCGGCCGGAGAGTTGTCCTGCTCCAAGTGCCGGGCCGCGCCGAGGTCAATAAGAACCGCACCGCCCGAGTCTCTGAGCATGATGTTGGAAGGCTTGATGTCGCCGTGAACGATGCGAAGCGACCAAATCTGCGCAATGGCAGCCAGGACATCTCGTCCGATGGCTACAACTTCGGATTCCAGCAGATGTCCCTGTTTCAGCTTCTGGCTGAGCGGCTGGCCATCGATGAATTCCCAGGCGACGTATCGCGTGTGCCGGTTGGCCACGTCGCAATATCCATGCTCAATGAGCCGGGCTAGCGTGGGATGCGAGATGTTCTCCATCGCGCTGATTTCGCGCTGTACACGGATGTCCTGATTGCGATAGAGGTGGAGCTTCAGGGCGACAAGGTCATCGGCCACTGAGTTATCCGGCCGGGAAACTCGGGTAGCGCGGAAGACCGCTCCCTGACCACCAACGGCAATTTCGGAAGCAACGATGTATCGCTGTCCCAATGCCGCTTCTACAGCTGCGGGCAAAAACGGATGTGTTGCCATGTTACCGAGGCCTCTCACAGAGCCGAAAGTGGCTATCTAAATTGGCTACAGAGTACAACGGATTCGGAAGGGCTGAACGCCTATTTGCACACTCAAGAACCAAAGATCGCAATTCAGCACCCCAGTGCCGAAACGGTGCAGCGCAACTTTCCCGATTGGTTTTGGTTTGCTGCGCGCGTTGGTGGCGGTCGCGTTAGCCGATGAGTAACGTTACGCCCGCATGCGGCGGGCGAACTCTGCCGATTTGTTCAGGAGTGCCCGTCGGGGGTGAACGAGCGCAGGCGCGCGCGTTCTCGAGGCAACGGGCGGGATTATTGTTTCGCAGACTTTTCGAGCTTCTTGCGGCGATCGCTCTCGGTGTGAATTGCCTGGGTGGCGGCCGCGACTTGCGGTCCGTAGATCGCCGCAACCCACTGTGGGTTCAGCCATGCGGCGCGAATGTTCGTCGCCCAGCGGAAGTTGTCCACCGCCAGGTCCGGTTGGCCCTGGTCCCATGCTCCGACCGCAATGCCCATGTAGGTCTCTGCCCGCGTGTGCATGTCGTCCTGACGCGTGATGTCGTTAAACCGCCGTTGCGCGCTCTCGTACTTCCTTTGCGCAATAAGCACCCATCCCAGCTTCGCGCCGAGCCACGCCACTTGCGGACGTTGTTCGACAGCCTGTCCGATGAGGTCGGCTGCGGTTGTGAGGTCGCCGACGCGGTAGTACCACCAGCCAAGCCGCCCCATCATCATTGGCGCAGCTTGGTCCTCGGAGCTCTGCAACTCCTGCGCGAATGACTTTGCCCGCGCGCTATCGCCGGTCATCAGCTTCAGCCCTGCCTCTTCCTCCAGATACCAGCCCCGTTCGCGCAGGCCTGGGACAGCCCCGGCCATCTCGTTAAACCGCGCGAGCGAATCCTTTGCGGGCAGCGAGGCGGAGAGAGAACCCGCGTACAAAACGATGACCTGGTCCTGCGTTGGATCGAGCCGCAGTGCCTTGCCGTACATCTCGGCCGCGCCGGCGAAATCGGCCTTCTCATAGTCGACGTGGCCGACGAGGAGCAATGCCGGCGGATAGTCGGGTTTCGCGGCCAGAGCCTTCTTCGCCGCCGCCAGCGCTTTGTCGAGCTGGTCGCTGTTCCAGTACTTCATCGCCTGGTCGGTGTTGAGCAGGTACGCGACGGGGAGCGTCTTCTGCTTCTGATCAGTAGGCCAATGCTGATCGGCGATGAGCCGCTCGATCTGCGCGATGCGTTCCGACTCAGGTGGATGGCTGCGGAAGTAGCCCTCGAGCGTCTGCAGCACGACGACGTTGCCGATCTCGAGGGGCAGCGTCAGAACGGTGCGTCGCTGCGAGCCACTTGCGCGATAGTGTTCTACCTCTTCTTGCAGCTTCTGGAAGTTGCGGAACATGCTGATCGCGCCTTCGGCAGAATAGCCGGCGGCTTCGGCCAGCTTCGCGCCCTCGCTGTCTGCCTCCAGTTCCTGTTCTTTGCTGTAACCGGCCTCGAAGAGCTCGATCGGTAGTTGCGCGGCCCCGCCCAGCGGCAGGTTGTGAATACGCTCTTCGATTTGCACGCGCTCGACGCAGTGGCCAAGGTCAGCGTGCTCAATCTCGTGTCCCAGAATGTTGGCCAGCTCGTCTTCCGTGTCCATCATCTGCAGCAGGCCTTTGCCGATGAAGATGTGGCCGCCGGGCAGCGCGAAGGCGTTGACGAAATATTCCTCCGGGATGTAGTGAAACTTATAGGGCAGCCGGCGCTGCGCGCGCGCGGCCACACGCGTTCCCACCAGGCTGACGTAGGCGGAAATTTCGCGATACTGCGGCGTATTCTCAGCCGTGTTTGACGCTAAATAGCCACGCGCCATCTCGTCGCCGATCACCACCTCCTGGTGCTGTGAAAGCTTGGTGAGCGACACCGGAATGCGCGTCAGCTCGCGCTCGGTGTCGGCGACGAAGTACAGGATGGGCGCGGGCGAGACCTCAGCCTGAACGTGGCGGCGCTCTGACAATAAGAGCGCAACGACGGCGAGCGAGAGGATGGCGGCGAGGGCCAGGCAGCGCTTCATAGGTATCGCCAGATAGCCTCCCGATAGCGCGTGTAGAGGAACGAAACCAGCAAGAGTGCCGAGCCCAGCGTGATGAATGTCAGGTAGCGGTCGCGCGGGCTGAGCTCCCAGACGTCGACCACGACGATCTTGGCTACACCCAGCAACAGCAAGGCGAGGCCGGCGATGCGGAAGCTGCGTTCGCGTACCCAGAGCGCGAAGAGAAAGACGGCAACACCGAGCGCGCTCCAGCCCACCGTGATGAGTCCCCGGCGCAGGGTGACAGCGAGTAGCGCGGTGACCAGCCCGAGCGGCAGGAAGAAGAGCAGTTGCTCGGGATGACGGAGAAAGCTGCGGAGTGGGTTCGTGCTTTCCGCTGTGCCTTCACCCGTTGCACGTCGCAACCGGAAAGCAAACCACAGCGTCGCGAACAACAGCGCGGCGGTCACGCTGGTGCAAACGGTGCGGCTATGCCAGAAGGGTCCGGGAAGATAACTGCGCTCGTACAGGTTGTGCAATGCGCCGCGGAAGGTGGCGCCCACGGCAATGGCTAACGCCTGGTGCAGGAAAAGCTCCCGGCCGCTGCGCCAGGCCCCGACCATCAGCAGCAGCGCCAGCAGCGTCCATCCGGCGGCGACCCAGTCCGGGCTCAACTCAAAGCGCATGAGCGCCGCTATGGTGATGGTGCCGCACCATGCCGCGCTGCCCGCCGCGTGGAAGCGCCGCTCCAGTCGATAGTCCGCTGATATGCCTCGCAGACGCAAGTATTCGTAATACAGCGCGAGTGCGACCGGTGCGACCGACAGCAAACGGATGCTCACGCCGGCGACTACGGTATCGGCATTCAGGTTAATGAAGAAGATCCCGATGAAGGCGAAAGCCAGAGCGATGTAGCCCTGCGCGCGCAGATCGGGAATGTGTCGAGTCATCCCCACTTCCGCCAGGATCAATCCCAATACCACCCATGCCGGCGCGACGCTCACCGGTCGCAGCGCATAGAAGGCCAGCAGGACCAGAAGCGCGGACGCGCTCCAGCGATACGCCGCCGGCAGGGGCCTGGAAATGCGCGGCCGGGCCTCGGCGCCGGTTGCCGCCCAGCGCGAGGCCGCATAGAGAAGAGCGGCGATCACACTGACCGTAACTAGCCTCTGGCTGATGTGTCCCCAAAGCGCGTTGCTGGTGAGATTTGTGAATAGCGCCAACAGCAAAGCGCAAGCGAAGAAGAAGTGAGCCTCGAAGGGAAGCTGCTCGATCTTGAGGCTACGGCCGATGCACAACAGCACGAAGCCGACGACGCTCCATGCTACCGCCGTGAGCTGCTGCGGGAAGGCCGCCCACGCTCCGACGAACAGTAGGAATGCCCCAACAAACGAGAAGCGATGCATCACGGTGCGGTCGAAGGTGTGCTCGAACAGCTGCGGCCACCGGCGTACCACAATGTGGGAGTTTGCGAAGAACACGCAGGCGGCGACCAGGCACAGGATGGCGAGATAGTTGTCGCGCGCGGACGTCAGCCCGTAGTAGCGAAGTCCGAACAGGTAACCGGCGTCGCCCGAGAGCAGGTAGATGGGCACAAGCACGGCCGTAACCATGCCCAAGCGGCGGAAGTGGATCTCGCGCACAATGGCGCCCGCCAGCAGCAGCGTCTCCGCCTCCAGCAGCCACAGCGCGTCCAGCCGTCCGCCGGTGAACTGGAACGGCATGGCCGCCACTAGCAGCGTGACGCCGATAGTGGCAAGAATGAGGAAGGCCATCCGCCGGCGCCGCGTCAGCGGCAACAGGCCGAGGAGCAGCTCAATCGCTCCCAGCACCAGCAGGGCGCGAAATGCCCACTCCGGATGCACCGACTGGTATTTCAAAAGCGCAAGCAGCCCGACAGAGTTCAGCAGCGCGGCGATCGTCGACACTTTTTCCTGGCGCGCATCGCAGCGGCGCAGGATGTAAGACGCGCGGAAGATCGCCCAATAGAGCAGCAGTATCTCGGCGCTGACGTAGAACTCGGGAAATGGACGCTTGTGCGCGCCCATCGGCAGGATGATCCGGCGCAGCCAGAACCAGTGGTTCAGGTACGCGGCGGCAATTCCGAAGATTTCCAGCTCGAACCATTGCATCCGCCCCACGATCACTACCAGGGCGAGCGCCAGGATGATGCCTGCAATCAGGCTGTAGACCGTGACCTGGCTGATGGTGAGGGTGGAGAACGCCAGCAGAAACGCCAGTCCGGTGACCACCTGCGAGCGATAGCTGAGCGTGTGCGCCACCATGCCGGCGGCGATCGCCAGCATCAGCAGCAGCGATGGCATTTGCGAAGCGAAGGTGCGGGCCGCCGCCACATGATAAGTCGCATAAGCGGTGAAGAAGGCGAGCGCCCACCCGCCGCCAATACCGGCGCGGCCCAGGATGCGATATGCCTTCTTGCGCTCGAGGAAGATGCCGCCGCCCAGCAGCGCGGCGCTGACCAGCGCACCCACCAGCGCCTTCCCTGCCGGCCCCACCTGCCGCAGCTGGTAAGCCAGGAAGAACGCTACGCCGAAAACCAGGATGACGATGCCGATTTTGTTCAGCCAATTCGCGCCCAGGGCTTCTTCCAGGTCGAGTCCGCCCTTCAGGCGGTCGAACCAGCCAGAGGAAGGCTCCTGTTTCTTAGAAGGCGGTGCAGTTTGCTGGTTCTGTGCCGCGATGCTCTGAAAAACAGGTAGCGAATGTGGTGCGATAGGAATTGGAGGCGGTTCGATCGATGGCGCGGCCTCGGGCGGCACCTCATGTGCAGCGTGCGGGGTCGGGACTGCTGGCCTCGAGGGCTCGGCCTGAACGACCGGAGGCGAAACTGCCACCGCCGGGGTATCGACGCGCGCCTCGGCTGGCTCGGCGGTCGCGACCGGCTGCTGCTGTTGCATGCTAGCTAGCGCCAGATTCACCTGCTTCAGTGACTGCTCCAGCCCATAGACCCGGCGGGTAAGCTCGGCCCGGCGCACGGCATTGTCTTGGCTCTCGCGGCGCATGCGCCGCCGGGTCAGGAACAGCAGGACCCAGGGGCCGAGCAGCACGACCGCCACGACCAGCAGAGCGAAGCCGATTTCCGAATCCATGAGTTGAGGAGTGTCGGGCTGATTATCGCATCGCGCCCCACTTCTACAAGCAGGAAAGCAGCAACCCGCCAGCGCTCTTCCCTTTCCGAGCCGGCCATTCGCGGCCTCCTCTCACCGTGTTTGCTCTGACACGTTGTGTTTCGCCAGACACGCGCTCGGCCAATCGTCATCTCTAAACGCTTTGTTTTCTGCGGCTCAACTGTGGCGGCTCTCGTGCACCTTGCCATGGCGCCAGCGGTTGCGAGGGTAACGAGATGCGAAATCCAAGCAGCAGCAACGAACGTCACGCCGAGCAGGCCAAACTGATCTTCGCCATTGTCTTTCTGCTCGGCTTTCCGGGCTACGCGCAGGTCGCCGACAAGCGACTCCTGCTCATCAGCCTTCCCGACCATCAGCTGGCGCTCATCGAGAACGGGCAGGTCGAGAAGGTCTACTCCGTCGCCGTTGGCAAACAGACGACGCCCAGCCCCGTTGGGACCTTCCAGATCGTGGCGCGCGTGGTCGATCCGACTTACTACCACGACGGCAAAGTCATCGCACCGGGCCCGAGCAATCCGCTGGGCAATCGCTGGATGGGCCTTGACCGGAAAGGCTACGGCATTCATGGAACGAACGCGCCGAGCTCGATCGGCGAGTCAGCTTCGCACGGCTGCATTCGCATGGCGAAGCGCGACCTGGAAGAGCTCTTCGCCATGGTGAAGGTGGGCGACAAGGTGGAGATTCGGGGTGAGCGCGATGCGCAAACCGCGGCGATCTTCGGCACCGGCACGCCGGTCGAGCAGACGGTGGTCGCGCAGGCAGCAACAACGGAATCGGCTGGCCAGTAGTTCCAGCCGAATGAGGCCAGACAAGGCGACGGCGACCGTTACAGGAGGTGCGTAGTGCAAGGAGTAGCGACAGCACTGATCACGCTGGGAGGGATGCTGCTCTCGCTGGCTTGCGCGGTGCTGGTGGAGGAGCTGTTCCTCGGCGGATTGTTCCGGTTGTTCTTCGCCTCGCGGGCGGGACAATCTGCCAGAGCCAACCGCAACGTCTGCGGCTGGTGGAGTGACAAAAATCGCACGAGGCGAGCGCGGTAGCGAAAGAGGAGGAGGACATGCTTGCATTCAAGTATCTGTTGATGACCCTTGGAGTCAGCCTGTTCGTCGCGGGAGCTGCGGTTCTCGCCTACGATTACTGGGTGCTGTTGCAATACCGGCGCGCGGTGGCCGGCGGCGTAGAAGGTGCGGTTGCGCCGCAGCCCGTCCGCTGGCGCATGACCGCTGCGCTCATTGCGCTGGGATGGGCGCCCATGCTTATCGCCCTGAGCATCGTCGTGGTGCCCAGCGGCATGGCGGCGGTGCGCATTAGCGAAACCCGCGGCACTGAGGCGGGCACGCTCTATCCTGGCGTGCATTTCGTAACGCCGCTGGTCGAGGAGATACAGCTCTTCGATCTGCGCGACAAGCTATTCACCACCGGCGTGGCCGAAAACGGCAAGAAGGTCGAGGCCGGCACAAAGGGCGTGCTGAACGTCCAGTCCAAGGAGGGACTGAACATCGGATTGGCGATCACGGTGCGCTACCAGCTCGATCCGCGGCGGCTCGACTACGTGCAAGCGCACCTGCCGCAGCCGGTCGAGACGGAGATCGTGCCACCGGTTGTCGCCAGCGCCTGGCGCGAGCTTGCGCCGGGCTACACCGTGCGCGAAATCTTCAGCTCGCGCCGCGAAGAAGTTCGCCAGCGCGCTGCCGAGGTTATCACCCGCAAGCTGGGGGCCGACGGCCTCATTGTGAAAGAGGTCATGCTGCGCGACATCCAGCTTCCCGAGGAGTATGCGCGCGGGCTCCAGGATCTTCTGCTGAAGGAACAGCAGGACGATCAGCTCAACGTACAAACCGACATCCAGCAGAAGCAGGTGCGAATCGCCGAGCTGCAAGCCGAAGCAGAAAAGGTGCAGAAGGTGAAGGTCGCCGAAGGCGAGGCGCAGGCGCGCGTGGTCGAGGCCAAGGGCGAGTCGGACGCGATGCAGTACACGCTGCCGCTGAAAGAGAAGCAGATCCAGCAGTCGAAGCTGGAGGCGGAGGCGCGCAAGGAGGCGACCATCCAGAACGCCGAGGCCGCGGCGCAGGCGAAGGTGATCGACAGCAAGGCCGAGGTGCAGCGCCGCGACCTGCTGGCTGACGCCGAAGCCAAACGGATTCGCGTGACCGCCGCGGCAGACGCCGAACGCATGCGCAGCGAAGCCGCGGTGCTGCGCGAGACGCCGCTGCTCATCAACAAGATCGTCGCCGAGAAATTGTCGGACAAGATCCAGGTCATGCTGGTTCCTGCCGATGGAAAGTACTTCTTCGCCAACGACGTCTTCCGCGGGCTGGGCACGAAGCCGGGCATGATGCCCGAAACGGACGATCCGGAGCCGACGCCAAACCAGAACCGATGAAGGAAAGAAGTGGCCAGTGGTCAGGGGTCAGAGAAAACCCGGAC
>Ga0070741_10016893_pt1 | contig 12078 bp, 13 predicted proteins | sample Coa_R1_4_FD_66440 | JGI IMG/M metagenome (GOLD analysis project Ga0070741, IMG submission 66440) | Surface soil microbial communities from Centralia Pennsylvania, which are recovering from an underground coalmine fire - Coalmine... | ecosystem: Environmental > Terrestrial > Soil > Unclassified ...
ATGACGGACATCGGGTGACTCCCTTCGTCGACGCCTGACCCGTGGATCGGAACACACGCGGGTTGATTTCGCAACGGCTACCGGTGCGCGGCGGCCGGCGCGCCGTTCCGCTGCGCCGCCTCCCACGCCGCTCTCGCCTCCGCGGTCGTCGGGTCGAAGTCGGGCTTGAGGCGCCGCGAGACCTCCTGGAGGTCCAGCCAGAGCTGGTACGGAGACGGCCGGCCCCAGAACCAGTACCCGACGTAGACCTTCTCGACGACGAGCCCCGGCGAGAGGACGAGCGTGTGCGGGACGGTCGCGTCGTGGATCGTGTCGGTGTACTCCTCGATCCCGAGCGCCGTCTGCACCTCGAGATCGACGTCCGCGAGATACGTCCAGTGCGCGCCGGTCGCGATCTTCATCTTGTAGGTGTCGTGGAGGTTGTTCGGCAGCACCGTGACGACCTCGGTGAACGCGACGGGGCACCATTCGTGGAAGCGCAGCATCTCGCGCTGGTGCTGGCGCTCGCGCGGACAGTGCTCGCCGCGCCCCAGCATGAGCACGAGGAGGTCGTCGCCCTGCAGCTCGGAGAGCCGGTGCAGGTCGCCGTTCTCGTCCGGAAGCTCGAAGTCCGGAAGCCGTGCGCCGACCGTGATGTTGCTCATCGTGTGTCTCCCTCCAGTTGCAGTCGGTAGACGCTCGACAACGCGGTGACGTAGAGCGTCCGGTCGTTCTCGCCCCAGGCGAGGTTGTGCGGCGCCTCGGGCAACCGCAGGAGCGCGCGCTTCTCGCCCGAGGACGAGAGCACCCAGATCCCGCCGGGCCCGCAGACGTAGAGCGTCCCGTCGCGACCGACCTTCAGCCCGTCGATCGCGTCCTCCCCGGGTTCGTCGGTCAGGTCGCAGAGGAGCGACCCCTCGCCCGTCTCCGGGTCGTAGCGCATGACGACCTTGCGGTCGTCGGCCCAGTTGCCGACGTACAGCCAGCGCTCGTCCGGCGAGAACGCGAGCCCGTTCGGCCCCTCAAGGTCGTCGGTCAGGAGCTCGACGGCCCCATCGCGGACGCGGTAGACGCCGCTGAAGCCGAGCTCGCTCTCCGCCGGATCCGGAAGGCCGAACGGCGGGTCGGTGAAGAAGAGCGTGCCATCGCTTCGGTACACCAGGTCGTTCGGGCTGTTCAGCCGCTTGCCGTCGAACCGATCCGCGAGGACGGTCGTGTCGCCGTGCGGGTTGACGCGGATCACACGGCGGTTCCCGTGCTGGCAGATCGTGAGCAGGCCGTCGGGCGACAGCGCGAGCCCGTTCGACCCCGGCTGGTGGTAGCGCCCGATGTCGACGCCGGTGTAGCCGCTCTTCGGGCGGTACAGCGTCACGACACCGTCGCGCCAGCGGTAGATCGCGTTGGTGTTCGGCGAGCTGAAGAGAAGCGCGCCGTCGGCAGTCCAGACGGGGCCCTCCGTGAACTCGAACCCGCCCGCGATCCGCTCGAGCGACGCCGCGAAGTGCCCGTGAATCTCGAGCGGCGCGTCCTCGGCGACGCGGGCGCGCTCGCGGGCATAGAAGTCGAGCGTCGCGGTGCGCATCCAGATGTAGTTGCGCGGCGAGGTGGAGATCGGACCGTTGATGCCGAACACCTCGATCTCGAATCGCTGCCCCGGCCGGGCGTCGCGCGTCAGGACGACGCGGTTCGCGACGTTGAATCCGCCGACGACGTTCCCGCCGGCGTCGCCGAGCGCGTGCGGAAGCTCGCCGTCGACCCAGATCTCGGCGTAGTCGTCGACGGCGACCTCGAAGACGACGGTCGCTCCGGTCGGGTCGAGCTCGCCGACGCGCTCCGGAATCGTCACGTCGATCGCGTACCAGTTGAAGCACACGCGGCCGTTCGCGAGCCGGAGCATCGTCTCTGCCGGCGTGAGCGTCCGCCAGCCGCCGTCGCGGACGACGTCGTACGTCCGGTTCGGGGTCGTGCCTGGACCCAGCGGATCGTCGGACGACCCGACGGCGACGAAGTCGATCTCGTCGACGCGCGCGTCCGCATAGCGCCACGTACCGCCGACGAGCGTCACGCCCTCGTCGGTCTGCAGGTCGACGATCGCGTCGGGCCGCCCCGGCAGGTGCTCCGGCGGTCCGGGAATCGCGGCCGCGGCGACGAGCCGCTCGATCGCCGCCATCTCAGGCACCGACCTTGACGACGCGGTACTCGAACGGCGGCGTCACCTCGACGAACCGGTGCGGAACGCCGTTCGGGACGACCAGCACGTCGCCCGGCTGCAGCCTGAACGTCTTCTCCCCGGCCTCGAGCGTCGCCTCGCCGTCGAGCGCGACCATCACGTCCGTCACGTCGGCGTGGAGCTCGACCTCGCCGCTCTCGTCGCGCCGCGCGAAGTCGACCTGGTAGCGCGGCGTCTCCAGCACGAGCCCGCTGCTTCCTGCGGCGTGGTGCGACGGCGCCGCGGTCGTGTGGACGGCCGCCGCGCCGAGGAGTGCGAGCTCCTGATCCTCGTCCGCCGACGAGGCGCCGCTGACGCCGATCGCCCCGACGACCTCGCCGCCGTAGACGATCGGGATCCCGCCCTGGAGCGGCACGGCGCGCGCGAGGTGCAGCGCCGACGGGCGCCCGTTCGACGCCTGCTCCTCGAAGTCCTTGCTCGGGCGCCGGTAGACGGCAGCGGTCCGCGCCTTGTCGGTCGCAACGCCGACACTCGCCACCTGCGCGCGGTCGGGCCGCCACAGGTAGACGAGCTCGCCGCCCGAGTCGACGACGGCTGCAACCGGGAAGACGCCGCGGCGCGTCGCTTCGGCCGCCACCGCCTCGGCGGCGCGCCGCGCGCCGGCATACGTCAGCTCCGGCACCTGGTTCGTCGACACCTCGGCGCCCGCGCCTGCGTACGAGATGGCCTCGTCCTCGGCCGGCGTCTCGCCGCTCGTGCCGACGGCGCCGACGACCTCGCCCTCGACGACGAGCGGGACGCCGCCGGTGAGTGCCCGCGCGCCGTGCAGCGCGAGCGCGCCGAGCCGCCCGCTCGACACCTGCTCCTCGAGCTCCCGGCTCGGTCGGACGAAGATCGCCGCCGTCCGCGCCTTGTCGACGGCGACACGCGAGCTCGCGATCTGCGCGCCCGGCGTCCGCCGCAGCTCGATCACCTCGCCGCTCGGGTCGACGACCGCGACCACGACGCGGCTGCCGCCGTCGGCCGCCTTCGCGAGCGCGGCCTCCACGACCGACTCCGCGCCGGCGTCGTCGATCACCTTCCGCATCCGGACAGGCGACATCTGGTCACGCTCCTTTCGCGTCGAGGACAGCGGCCCAGACGGCCGTGTCCGCGGTGATGAAGAGGGTGTCGCGCCCCGCGCGGCCGAACGTGAAGTTGACCGCGCCGGGAACGGGAATCGTCTCGAGCAGCTCGCCCACGGGGTCGAAGATCTGCACGCCGTCGAAGCACGAGACGTACACGCGCCCGAGAGCGTCGACCTTCAGGCCGTCGGGGAAGCCCGGCTCGATCTCGGCGAACAGCCGGTCGTTCGAGAGCCGGCCGCCGACGACGTCGAACATGCGGACGTGGTGCGGCCGTGCCGGGTCGAACGAGCCCGGCTCGTGGTTCGCGCCGGAGTCGCCGACGAAGAGCGTCCGTCCGTCCGGCGAGAAGGCGAGGCCGTTCGGCTTGTCGAAGTCATTTGCGACGACCGACGTGCGACCCGTGGCCGGGTCGAACCGGAGGACGGCGTCTCCGCGCCCGGGCGCGGGCCGGAAGCCTTGCAGGTGACCGTACGTCGGGTCGGTGAACCACACCGCGCCGTCGTGGCCGACGACGATGTCGTTCGGCGAGTTGAGGCTCTCGCCGCCCGCCGCGGCGACCACCGTCCGCGACTCGCCGGTGCGGCGGTCGACGCTCGCGATCTGCGCGGGACGCTCGTGCGTGCCCTGCTCGCAGACGAGCAGCGTCCCGTCCGGTGCGAGCGTCATGCCGTTCGCCATGTTGGCCTCGTGCCGAACCACGCCGACCTGCCCGGTGGCGAGCGACAGCCGCTTGATCGACACCCGAAGGTCCTGCGGGACCGTCGTGAAGTAGAGGGCGTCGTCGGCCGCCACGTACACAGGCCCTTCGTGCGCGTCGACGTCGACGAGCTTCATCAGCGCTCGCAGGACTGCGGTTCGAGTCACGGCGCTCACGCGGCCACGACCTCCCGAAGCGGCCGGGCCGGGCGGCCCATGACGACGCAGTCGCGCGGGACGTCGGCGATGACGACGCTGCCGGGGCCGACGACGGCGTCGGCCCCGATCGTGATCCCGTCGACGACGACGACGTTGTCACCGATCCACGCGCGGTCTCCGATCCGGATCCCGCGGGGGCCCGGCAGGAGCCGGACTCCGGTGCCGAGGTGGACGGCCGCTCCGACGACGAGGGGGGCGTTCTCGGTCATGAGCCGTTCCTTCCGACCTCGACGTACACCTTGATCGCGTCGCGGTTCTCGGTCAGCTCGCGGATCATCTGCTCGTAGTTCTCGAGCCCCCGCACGGGCGTCGTCAGCAGCTGCTTCAGCCACCCGGGGTAGATCGCCTCCGCCTTGATCAGGTCGTCGACACCCGTGCGGAAGTCGTGCGGCGACGCGTTGACGGTGCCGACCATGACCTTGTTGCCGAGCACGAAGCCCTGGTTGATCCGATCGGAGTTGATCTCGGTCTTCCGGTCGCCGCCCGTGATCGACGCGAGTACGAGGACGCCATTCTTGCCGAGCAGCTCTGCCGCTTCCCAGACGATCGGGCTGAAACCCGTCGCGTCGAAGATGAGGTCGAAGGGACCCCGCTCGGCCGCCGCCTCCGCGAGCGTTGCGTCCTGCGACGACACGTACACGCCGCCGAGCTCCTCGATCAGCTCTGCGTTGCGGTTCGGCTTGCGCGGCAGCGAATAGACGGTCAGCTCGAGCCCGCGCAGGCGCGCGACGAGCGCGGTGAGCAGCCCGACGGTGCCGGAGCCGAGGATGCAGGCGCTCCGCGGCTCCCACACCTTGAGGCGCCGCTGGATCTCGTACGCGTGGTTGACGCCCTTCTCGGCGACGGTCGTCGGCTCGAGCAGGACGCCGACCTCGGCGAGCGTCGCCGGCAACGGGAAGACGTACTGGTGATCCTCGACGTAGTACTCCGTCAGGTAGCCGTGCAGGAGGTTGATCCCGCGCTCGTAGTACACGTCGTCGGTCGTGAAGTCCTGCAGTCCGATCTTCCCGTAGATCGAGGAGCCCGGCCGCCGGACGCTCGCGACGACATAGGTGCCGGGACGGATCGTCGTCGGCACGTTCGGCCCGACGTCGACGACGACGCCGAAGCTCTCGTGCCCGGTGACGAGGTAGTCGTCACCGGGCGGCGCGGCGCCGTACTCCGCCGCGTTGATCTCCTTGTCGGTCCCGTCCACGCCGACCCGCAGCACCTTCACCAGCACGCCGCGGCCCTCGGGGACGTCGGTCACCTTCGGCTCCGGAATGTCCCGGAGATGGATCGAGTTGGGTGTTCCCGGATGAACGGCAATCGCTTTCATGCCGCTACCGACCGTGGGGACGCCGGCTTCGTTACACGGACGCGGCCGTTCTATGCTCGAAGGCGGTGGCGATCCTCCTCGACACGAAGCTGTCGGCGCCGTCGGGCGCGCGCATGCCGGTCGCACGCGATCGCCTCGTCTCGCGACTCGTGCGCGAGCGCCCGCGCCGGCTGACGCTGGTCGACGCGCCGCCCGGCTGGGGGAAGACGACGCTCCTCGCAGCGTGGGTCGCGGATCCCGAGGAGCGACGGCGCTTCGCCTGGTTCACGGTCGACCCGTCGGACAACGACGTCGTGCGCTTCTGGTCGTACGTGATCGCAGCCCTCCGCACAATCGTGCCGGGGATCGGGAGCGACGCAGAGGCGTCGCTCGGCGTCAGCGGCACGGACGTACGCGACGTCGTCCTGCCGCCGCTGATCAACGAGCTCGCCGCGCTCGACGAGGACCTCGTGCTCGTGCTCGAGGACTACCACGCGATCGACAACGTCGACGTGCACGAGGGTGTCCGCTTCCTCCTCGAGCACCTCCCGCCGACGCTCGAGCTCGCCGTCGCGACGCGAATCGACCCGCCGCTCCCGCTCGCGCGTCTGCGGGCGCGGGCCGAGCTGCTCGAGATCCGCGCCGCCGAGCTTGCCTTCACCAGCGAGGAGACGCAGGCGCTGCTCCGCGGCGTGCTCGACGAGGAGCTGCCGAAGGAGCATCTCGAGCTGCTTGTCGCACGCACGGAGGGCTGGGCCGCCGGCCTGTATCTGGCTGCGCTCTCGCTCGCCGGGCGCTCCGACCGCCGCGGATTCGTCGAGGAGCTCGCGGGCGCCGATCGACACGTCGTCGACTACCTCGGAGGCGAGGTGCTCGACGCGCTCGACGAGCGCACCCGCACGTTCCTCCTGCACACGGCGATCCTCGACCGGCTGTCCGGGCCGCTCTGCGACGCGGTGACGGGCGGGACGGACGGCGCGCGCCGCCTCGTCGAGATCGAGCGCGCCAACCTCTTCCTCGTACCGCTCGACGAGCGGCGCGAGTGGTACCGCTACCACCATCTCTTCGGCGAGCTCTTGCGACAGGAGCTCGTGCACACGGACGCGCCGCTCGTGCCGGAGCTGCACCGGAGAGCGGCCGAATGGCACGCGGCGAACGGCGGCGTCGACGACGCGATCCGGCACGCGTGTGCGGCGGGCGACGAGGGGGTCGCCGTGCGCCTCGTGAGCGCGAACTGGCGGACGGCCTTCAACCGCGGCGAGCTCGCCACGCTCGACCGCTGGCTCGACGAGCTGCCCGAGCGCCGCGTTGCGGCCGAGCCGGACCTCTCACTCGCACGCGCGTGGGTCGCGATGGATCGAGGACGGCCGCTGGAGGCCGAGCGGTGGCTCGCCGGCGCGACGAGCGGCGGCTCCGGCGAATCGACCGTCCTCCACGCGGTCCTATGCTTCAAGCTCGGGAAGCTCGAGCACGCGCGACGCATCGCCAACGAAGCGATCGCCGTCGCGAGCGAGGATGCACCCCTCGGGCTGTCGGTCGCGCATTGCATGCTCGGGATCGCCGAGTACTACGCCGGCGACCTCTCGGGCGCCGTCGAGCCGCTGCGCGAGGCGATCCGGTTGAGCGAGCGAAGCGGGAACGCGCTCGGTCGGATCTACGCTCTCGGCTACCTCGCGCTCGTCCGCCACGAGCAGGAGGAGGACGGCGAAGCGCGGGCGATCGTCGCCGAGGCGCTTGCGCTGGCCCCGGGGCCCCCGGTCACCGAGCACTTCGTCTTCGCGGTCACGCTGCTCGCACGCGCGCGTCTCGACCACGACGAGTCGCGACTCGAGCATGCGCTCGCACTCGTCCGGCGCGGTGCGGCGCCGATGGAGATCGCGATCGTGCAACTCGCGCTCGGAGAGCTGCGACGCGATCCCCTGCCGCTGCGCGCAGCGCTCGAGACGATCGAGGACTGCGAGGACGTCGGCCGCGTGCGCGAGCTCGTCGAGGCCGCGGAGCTCGCGCTCCGCGGCCGCCGCGCGGGGCCGCGGCGCGCACCGGCCGGCGAGCTGAGCGACCGCGAGCTCGCTGTCCTCAGGCTCATGCCTTCGACGTCGTCGCTTCGCGAGATCGCCGGCGTCCTCTATCTCTCGCAGAACACGGTCAAGACCCACACGCGGTCGATCTACCGGAAGCTCGGCGCGACGAACCGCGGCGAGGCGGTCGTCCGCGGCCGCGAGCTCGGCCTCCTATAGGAGGATCTGCACGGCGAGCGAGGGCGGGCAGCCGCGCGCGACGAGATCGAGTGCGACGTGGAGGTCGACGTCGACGTGCTCGGCGAGCTGCTCGGCGTCCCACTCCGCGTAGCCCGCCCCGCGCAGCTGCTCGCGCCGCCAGGCGACGAGGCGTTTCGTGTCTCCGCTCATGCCGGTTCGACGTGCAGGGCGACGCGGTGTTACGCCCGCCGGCGCGACTCAGACCGCCGTCAGCCCGCCGTCCACCGGCCAGAGCGCGCCGGTGACGTACGACGCGTCGTCCGACGCGAGGAACGCGATCACCGCCGCCACCTCCTCCGGCTCGGCGACCCGGCCGAGCGGGACCGCGCGCACGGCCTCGGCGACACGGGCAGGATCGCCGAGCCACCAGTCGTTCATCGGCGTCCGGGTCAGCCCGGGAAGCACGGCGTTGACCCGGATGCCGTCGCGTGCGTAGCCGGCCGCGAGCACGCGCACGAGCCCGTGCACGCCGGCCTTGCTCGCGGAGTACGCATCGAGTGCCGCGGCGATCCCGTAGGCGCCGGCCGCGGAGCCGGTGCAGACAAGCGCACCGCCGCCGGAGCGAAGCAGCGCGCGCACGCCGTGCTTCGCCGTGAGGAAGACTCCGGTCAGGTTCACGTCGAGCGTCCGCTGCCAGATGTCGAGCTCGAGCACGTCGGCGCGGGCGTCGCCGGCGACGAGCTGAGTCGCCGCGTTCGCGACGACGACGTCGAGCCCGCCGAGCTCCTCGAGCGCGCGCGCGATCGCAGCCTCGACGTCCTGCTCGCGCGCGACGTCTCCCTCCGACACGTCGAACCCTGCGACCGCTGCGCCCTCGGCCTCGAGACGCTCCACCGTCGCGCGCCCGATGCCGCTCGCCGCGCCCGTGACGAACGCGCGCTTGCCTGCAAGACGGCCTTGAACCGTCGCTGGCGCCGCAGTAGCGTCGGAAGCCATGCGGGCAACTCTAAGCCGCATCCTGCCGCGGCAGAACGAGCTTCGCCGGCAGCTCGGCTTCCTCGGCACGATCTCCCTCTCGGTCGGCGTCATGGCGCCCACCCTCGCGATGTCGGCGACCGGCGGTCAGGCCGCGCGGCTGATCGGACGGGCCGCGCCGCTCGCGTTCGCGTTCGCCGCGGTCGGCGTCGCGCTCGTCGCCTACGGGTTCGTCCGCCTCGCCGGCCACTTCAGCCACGCGGGCTCCGTGTACGCGTTCACCGGACTGACGCTCGGCCCGCGTGCGGGCTTCTTCAGCGGCTGGGCGCTGCTCGGCACGTATCTCGTGTTCCCGACGGTCTCGATCATGGGGATCGCGATCTTCGGTCGCGCGTTCCTCGAGAGCACCGGCCTGTGGTCGTCGCCGCCGTGGTGGCCGATCGCGCTCGCCGGCTGGGCCGTCGTCGGCGTCCTCGCGTCGCGCGGCGCGAGGACGGCGACGCGGTCGCTCCTCGTGGTCGAGGTCGTCGCCGTCGCGCTCATCCTCGGCCTCGTCGGCGTGATCCTCGTCAAGCTCGCGACCGGCGACGCGCCGCGCGACCTCGGATACACCACCGCCTTCCTGCACATCCCCCACGGCGTCGGGATCTCGACGGTCGTCTTCGCCGCGAGCGCCGGGTTCCTGTCGTTCGCGGGGTTCGAGGCGGCCGGCTCGTTCGGCGAGGAATCCGAGCGGCCGCGGACGTCGATCCCTCGCTCGCTCGTCGTCGCGATCGCCTTCGGCGCGGTCTTCTACGTGATCTGCATGACGGCACAGACGCTCGGCTTCGGCACCGACGCCGCCGGCGTCCGCGCGTTCGGGAGCTCGAGCGCGCCGCTCGGCGACCTTGCGCGGACGTACGCAGGTGCGCCGCTGGCAGACGTGATCGATCTCGTCGCCGTCTTCTCGGCCGTCGGCGCAGGCCTCGGCTGCGCGTCCGTCGCGGCCCGCATGCTCTACGCGCTCGGACGCGACGGCGTGCTCCGCCGCGAGCTCGCAGGTGTGTCCGCAACCGGCGCGCCCGCCACCGCGCTCGCGCTCGAGCTGGCGATCTCGCTCGCGCTCATCGTCGGCTTTGCCGCCGCCGGCACGACGCCGCAAGACGCGTTCTTCTACCTCGCGACGATCGGGATCCTGAATCTCCTCGTCATGTATGTCGTCACGAACCTCGGCGCGCTCCGCTACCTCTTTCTCTCGGGCGTCCGGCGCGCTCCCGCCTGGGAGGCGGCTCTGCCCGTCGCCGGGATCGGGTTCGCCGTGTACACGCTGTACAAGAACGTCTGGCCGGTGCCGCCGCACCCGTTCGACCTCTTCCCGTACATGGTCGCCGGCTGGCTCGGCGTCGGCCTCTCGGTCGCATGGGCCGTCCCGGGCCTCGCCGAACGGATCGACCGACGGCTCCGCGAGCGGACCGGTGTCGCCGAGCCCGTCGAGTCGGTGCCGGTCACGGCGTAACGTTCGGCGGCGAGCGCGGACTCATCTGTCATGGCACAGCCGCGCGAGATGACCTGCGCCGAGCTCGTCGAGCTCGTGACGGACTACCTCGAAGATGCGCTGCCCGCAGCGGAACGGCGCCGCTTCGAGGAGCACCTCGGCGCGTGCTCCCACTGCCTCGGCTATCTCGCGCAGGTCCGGCTGACGGTCGCAGCCGCCGGCCGCCTCCGCGAGGACACCCTGCCGGCCGACGTCCGCGACGCGCTCCTGCACGCGTTCCGGGGGTGGCACGGCGCCGCCGCCGATTCACCCGGGTGATTCGGCGCGCGGGGTGATGTGCGCCGGCCGCCGGCGCGAGATCCTCGCTTCGTGCAGACGCGCCCCGAGCACTACCGGATCCTCGTCCGCGGCAGCCTCTCGGAGCGCTTCGCCTCGGCGTTCGCCGGGATGCGCATCGAGTCGGTCGACGGCATGACCTCCATCGCGGGCGCGGTCGACGACCAGTCGCACCTCTTCGGAGTCCTCGAGCGCATCCGCTCGCTCGGGCTCGAGCTGATCCGCGTGGAGCCGGAGTGGCCCTGATCGCCGACGTTCGCGGCGACGCCGCGCTCTGCGCCGCGCTCCGTCGCGGTGACGAGCGCGCGTTCGAGGAGCTCGTCGAGCGCTACCACGCGTCGCTCCGCCGCTTCGCCCTCACCTACGTCGGCAACGCCTCCGTCGCGGACGAGGTCGTCCAGGAGACCTGGCTGAGCGTGATCCGCGGCATCGACCGGTTCGAGGGCCGTTCCTCGCTCAAGACCTGGATCTTCCAGATCCTCGCGAACAACGCGATCACGCGGGCCGGACGGGAGGGACGGACCGTGCCGCTCTCGACGTTCTCCGGCGGCGACGCGGAGCCGTCGGTCGACCCGTCGCGCTTCTTCGACGAGCAGCACGAGAAGTGGCCCGGTCACTGGGCCGCTCCGCCGGTCCGCTGGCACGACCTCCCGGAAGACGCGCTCTTCACGCGCGAGACGCTCGACGTGCTCTGGCGCACGATCGAGGGCCTGCCCGAGATGCAGCGGCGGGTCATCGTCCTCCGGGACGTGGAGGGCTGGCCGGCCGAGGAGGTCTGCGACGCGCTCGACCTGAGCGAGGCGAACCAGCGCGTGCTGCTCCACCGCGCGCGCTCCAAGGCACGCGCGGCGCTCGAGGCCCATTTCGCGTAGGAGCGCTCTTGTAGCGGCGGCCGCGACCGTGCAACAGTCGCAGCGACCTATCCGAGAGGAGCACGCGATGGAAGCAGCCACGACGGTTGCGGCACATGCAGCGCTCGCGCAGGATTTCGGGGGGAGCCTGATCGCGCCGGACGCGTCGGAGTACGACGAAGCCCGGCGCATCTACAACGGCATGATCGACCGACGCCCGGCGCTGATCGCCCGGCCTGCCGGCGTCGCCGACGTGCTCGCCGCAGTCCGATATGCGCGATCGGCCGATCTGCCGATCGCGATCCGCTGCGGGGGCCACAGCCTTGCCGGCCACAGCGTCGCCGACGGCGCGCTCGTCCTCGACCTGTCGCGCATGAGAGGCATCCGCGTCGACCTCGAGCACCGAATCGCCCGCGTGCAGGGCGGTGCGCTCTGGGGCGACATCGACCGCGAGACGCAGGCGTTCGGCCTCGCCACGCCGGGCGGCCGCGTCACGGGGACCGGCGTCGGCGGCTTCACGCTCGGCGGCGGCTACGGCTGGCTCTCGCCGAAGTACGGCCTTACGTGCGACAACCTGCTCTCCGTCGACCTCGTGACGGCCGACGGCCGGTTCCTGACCGCGAGCGCGGACGAGAACGCGGAGCTCTTCTGGGGCCTGCGCGGCGGCGGCGGCAACTTCGGCGTCGTGACGTCGTTCGAGCTCCGTCTCTGGCCGGTCGGGCCGCTCGTGTACGGCGGACTGATGGCGTTCCCGCT
>Ga0070741_10016894_pt1 | contig 12078 bp, 12 predicted proteins | sample Coa_R1_4_FD_66440 | JGI IMG/M metagenome (GOLD analysis project Ga0070741, IMG submission 66440) | Surface soil microbial communities from Centralia Pennsylvania, which are recovering from an underground coalmine fire - Coalmine... | ecosystem: Environmental > Terrestrial > Soil > Unclassified ...
ACAAGCTCGACGACCTCGTGCACAACGCGAAGGCCGTGCCGCTGACCGACCAGGTCCGCATCGACCGCGAGGAGATCTACGACATCCTCGACCAGATGCGGGCGACGATCCCGGAGGAAATCAAGCAGGCCCGCTGGATCGTCAAGGAGCGCCAGGAGATGCTCGCCGAGGCCAAGCGCGAGTGCGACCGGATCCTGGGCGAGGCGCGCGAGCAGGCCGCTCGCGAGGCGTCGCAGACGGAGATCGTCAAGCTCGCCGAGCGGCAGGCGCAGGAGATCGTCGACGACGCGCGCCGGCAGGCCCGGGAGACGCGCCTGGAGATGGAGGACTGGGCGGACGGGATCCTGTCGACGCTCGAGGTCAACCTGGACAAGTTCCTCAGCGCCGTCAAGCGCGGGCGCGAGCGGCTGCACGAGCGCTCGCAGGAGACCGTGCTCGCCGGCACCGGCGGCAACTCCGACGAGCCGTATTAGCTAGCTGCTCGTCGCTGCGCTGTACGACGTCCACGGGAATCTCCCGGCGCTGGAGGCGGTGCTGGCCGAGCTAGAGAATGCGCGGCCCGACACGGTCGTCTTCGGCGGCGACCTCGCCGCGGGCGCGCTCCCGCGCGAGACGATCGAGCTCGCGCGCTCGGTCCCGCACGCGCGGTTCGTCCGCGGGAACTGCGAGCGCGAGATGGTCGCCGGCCGGGAAGGGCCCATCACCGGCTGGCCGTCGGCGCAGATCGACGACGACGACCGCGCGTTCCTCTCGTCCTTCGAGCCGACTGTCGTGCTCGACGACGTCCTCTACTGCCACGCAACGCCGTACGACGACGAGCCGTTCGTCACCGTCCTGACCCCGCCGGAGGTCACGCGCGAGACGATCGGCGAGGTCGAGCAGCCGACGGTCGTGATCGGCCACACGCACTCGCAGTTCGACTGGCAGCTCGGCGACCTGCGGCTCGTCAACGCCGGTAGCGTCGGCATGCCCTACGAGGACGCCCCCGGCGCCTACTGGACGCTCGTCCGCAACGGCGAGCCGGAGCTGCGCCGCACCGAGTACGACCTCGAGGCGGCGGCGGAGCGGATCCGGGGAACGGCGTGGCCGATCGCCGACCGCTGGGTGGAGGAGAACCTGCTCACGGTGCCAGCCGCGCGCGAAGCGGCCCAGTTCTTCGAGTCGCAGCGGGAGCCGAAGTAGCTACGCCGCGACCGCTGCGTCGAACGACGCGGCCTGCTGGCGTGCCAGCTCGACGAAGGCCTCGGCGGCCCGTGTCCGCCGGCGGTCGCGGTGCCACGCGAGCCCGATCAGGCGGGGCGGGACGCGGTCGCCGAGGTCGACGACCTCGACCGACGGGTCGGCGGCGTCGACCGTCAGCCGCGGCATGATCGCGATCCCGACGCCCGCGGCGACGAGACCCTGCACCGTTCCGTTCTCGTCGGAGCGGAAGACGATGTTCGGGTCGCGCCCGGACTGGCGCAGGCGGTCCTCGACGCGCTGCGTCGTACGGCAGGTGCGATAGCTGATCAGTGGATGCTCGACGAGCTCGCGCAGGCTCGGCGGGCGGTCTCGCCCCGCGAGCGGCGACCCGGCCGGGACGACCAGCACGTACGGATCGCGGAACAGCTCGACGGTGTCGTACGGCCCGGGGCCGAGCGGGAGGACGACGAACGTCAGGTCGAGCTCCCCCCGCTCGACGAGCAGCGCGAGCTCCTGGTCGTCTGCGGACTCGCGCAGCGTGATCTCGACCTTCGGCCACTGCTCCGTGAACTCGCGCAGCAGGCCGGGGAGGACCCGCGCGCCGACGCTCTGGTACGTGCCGATCCGCAGCGGGCCGACGTCGCCCGCGCCGAGAGCGAGCAGGTCGGCCTGCGCCGCCTGGAGCCGTGCCGCGATCGCGTCGGCGTGCCGGAGCAGGAGCTCGCCCGCCTCCGTCAGCGAGACCGGGCGCGGGCCGCCGGGGCGCTCGATCAGCTTCTGGCCGACGATCCGCTCGAGCGTCGCGATCTGCTGGCTGATCGCGGACTGCGTGTAGCCCAGGCTCGCGGCCGCGCGGCCGAACGAGCCGTGCTCGGCGATCGCCTTCAGCGCGACGAGGTGGCGGAGCTCCAGTCCGAGCCAGCTATCAGGTTCCATGATCGACTTCAGATGATAGACGATTTGTGCTTATCGGTCGCCGCAGGCAGTCTTGATTCATGGCGATGCTCGTCGTCCTCACGTTTCTGCTCCTCGCCGGCGTTCTCTCGGTCGTGGCCCGCGATTCGCACGACCTCGACGACCACGACCGGCGAGGCTGGTGGCCCGGCCGCAGATAAGCCCAAAGGTCTGGCTCGCGCTCGGCGTCGTCTACGTCGTCTGGGGCTCGACCTACCTCGGGATCGACCTCGCCGTCCGGACGATCCCGCCCTTCTTCATGGCGGGGCTGCGGTTCCTGGTCGCGGGTGGGCTTCTGTACGCCTGGGCGACCCGCCGTTCGGACCCGTCCGATCGGCCGACCGCGCGCCACTGGCTCTCCGCGTTCGCGATCGCGCTGCCGATGCTGGCCGTCGGCAACTCGGCCGTGGGCTGGGCGGAGCAGACGCTCGACACCGGCACCGCGTCGTTGATCATCGCCTCCGTGCCGCTCTGGATGGCCCTCCTCGACCGGGTCTTCTACGGACAGCGGCTCGCGCGGACGATCGTGGTCGGCCTCGTCGTCGGCTTCGGCGGCGTCGGGCTGCTGGTCGCGCCGGGCGGGGCGGACGGCGCGGGCAGCACCGCCGCGCTCGTGCTCGTCTTCACCTCGCTCGCCTGGGCGATCGGGTCGCTCTACGCGCGCCACGCGCTGCTCCCTCGGCGGCCGCTCGTCGGCGTCGCGATGCAGATGCTCGCGGGCGGGATCATGCTGACCGCGTTCTCCGCCGCGACCGGCGAGGTCGCGCGCGTCCATCCGGGCGCGATCTCGCTCGAGTCCTGGCTAGGCCTCGCCTACCTGGTCGTCGCCGGATCGCTGCTTGCTTTCACGGCCTACATGTGGCTCCTGCGCGCCGCGCCGACGTCGCTCGTCGGCACCTACGCCTACGTCAACCCTGTCGTCGCGGTGCTGCTCGGGACGGTGCTGCTCGGCGAGCCGCTGACGTGGCAGACCCTTGTCGGCGGCGGGATCATCCTCGCGTCGGTCGCCCTGATCGTCCGAAGGCCGAGGCCGAAGGACGACGCGGCGCCGGAGCCGGCGCCGGCGGCCGCGATGGCACGCGCTCGCTAACCTCAACGGCATGACGGTCTTCGACCTCCGCCGCGTGAGGGTGAGGTCGGGCGAGGAGCATCGGGAGTCCGTCGACGTGTCGATCGCGCCGATCGAGCTCGGCGGCGAGCGGTACATCGCCGTCCCGGAGCACGTTCCGGCCGATCTGTCGGTGACGCGCGCCTCGACCGGGCTCGTCCTCGGCCTGCGCCTGACGGTCCGACTGCACGGGCCGTGCATGCGCTGCCTCGCCGACGCAGCGCTCGACGAGACGCTGGCGCTGCGCGAGTACCAGGCGACGAGCCCGGAGTCGGACGAGCTGACGACGCCGTATCTCGCCGACGATCGGCTCGACGTGTCTGCCTGGGCGCGCGACGCCCTGATCCTCGCCCTGCCGGACAAGATCCTCTGCCGGCCGGACTGCGCCGGCCTGTGCCCCGTCTGCGGGCGCGACCTGAACGCCGAGCCGCACACGCACGAGCCCGACGAGGGCGACCCGCGCTGGGCGGCGCTCGAGCAGCTCAAGGAACGCCTGTAGAGGCAGCTATAATCCCGCGGCTCCGATGGCTGTCCCGAAGAAGAAGACGTCCAAGTCCCGGCGCGACAAGCGCCGCGCCCAGCACGGGATCGACGCCCCGCGCGTCAACGTCTGCCCGACCTGCGGACAGCCGAAGCGGCCGCACCGCGTCTGCCCGAACTGCAAGACCTACAAGGGCCGCGACGTGGAGCCGCTCGTGACCCCGCTTCCCTAGCCGGTCGTGGCCGTCAGGGTTGCCGTCGACGCGATGGGCGGCGACCGCGGCCCGGACGAGGTCGCCGCGGGAGCGCGTGAGGCTGCCGCGGACGGGATCGTCCCGATCCTGTTCGGCCCGTCGACGCTCGACACCGGCGGGCTCGACCACGTCGTCGCCGACGAGACGATCGGGATGGACGAGAAGCCGGCCGAGGCGGTGCGGGCGAAGCCGGACAGCTCGCTCGTCGCCGCCTGCCGGGCGGTCGGGGACGGGTCGGCGGACGCCGTCGTCTCCGCCGGGAACACCGGCGCGATGCTGGCCGCCGGCCTGCTCGAGATCAGGCGCATCCCGGGTGTTCTCCGGCCGGCGATCGCGGTCCCGATCCCGGCGCGGGACGGTCCGTCGGTGCTCCTCGACTGCGGCGCGAACGCGGACGCGCGCGCCGAGCACCTGCTCCAGTTCGGCTACATGGGCGCGATCTTCGCCGAGGAGATCCTCGGCCTGGCGGGCCCCGAGGTGCGGTTGCTGTCGATCGGCGAGGAGGCCGAGAAGGGCAACCAGCTCGCGCTCGAGGCGCATCAGCTCCTAGCCGAAAGCTCGCTGAGCTTCGCGGGCAACACGGAGAGCCGCGACCTGCTCGCGAAGGCCGCCGACGTCGTCGTCACCGACGGATTCACGGGCAACGTCGCGTTGAAGGCGCTCGAAGGGACGATCCGCACCGTGATCGAGGGGCTGCGGGAGGAGATCACCGCCACCACCCTCGGCAAGCTCGGCGGCCTGCTCATCCGGCCGGCGGCCAAGCGTTTGCGCCGCCGCCTGGACCCGGACACGTACGGCGGCGCCTACCTCCTCGGCCTGCGCGGGCTCGCGGTGATCGCGCACGGAAACTCCTCGCAGACGGCGATCGCGAACGCGATCAGGCTCGCCGCCCGAGGGGTCGAGCACGACGTGCCCGGACGGCTCGCGGCACGGCTCCCCACGAAGGCGGAATCGCCTGCGTGACCTGTATATGATCCGGCGCGTTCCGGCCCCTTTTCCAGCGAGTGAGGTGACATGGCAGCGTCGAGACAGGAAGTCTTCGAACGGGTGAAGGAAGTGCTCGTCGAGCAGCTGGGCGTCGACGAGGACGTAATCACCGAAGAGGCATCGTTCCAGGAAGACCTCGACGCCGACTCCCTCGACCTCGTCGAGCTGATCATGGAGCTGGAGGACCAGTTCGGGATCAAGATCTCGGACGAGGACGCGCAGAAGATCACGACCGTGGGACAGGCCGTCGACTACGTCTCGACGCACCAGTAAGACCGTGCGGGCCTCCGGCCCGCACGCGCTTCGCAAGCTGATCGACGCCCTGCCTGCGGGGCGGCTGGAACACGTCTTCACGCACGCATCCTGGGCGGCCGACCGCGCCTCGTCGTACGAGCGCCTGGAGTTCCTCGGCGACAGCGTGCTCGAGCTCGCCGTCGCGCACGCCCTCTTCGAGCGCTATCCGGACTTCTCCGAGGGCCGACTGGCGAAGATTCGCTCGCACGTCGTCTCCCGGCAGAGCTGCGCGGCGATCGCACGGGAGCTGGAGCTTGGGCCGATGCTCGCGGAGCGGGGCGCGGCGCTTCCGGAGGACGAGCTCGAGCGCCTCGTCCGGAACCGCAACGTGCTCGCCGCCCTGCTCGAGGCGGCGCTCGCCGCCATCTACCTGGAGTGGGGCTTCGAGCGGGCGGCGCCGGCGATCGTCGACGCGTTCTCGGAGCAGATCGACTACGCGGCGACGCAGCACGTCGACTACAAGACGGAGCTGCAGGAGCAGCTCGCGCGCCGGAAGCAGCAGGTGTCGTACTCGGTGCTCGAGGTCGAGGGGCCTGCGCACGAGCGGCGGTTCACGTGCGCGGCGCTGATCGACGGCAAGCAGGTCGGCGAGGGCGCAGGTCGCACGAAGAAGGACGCCGAGCAGGAGGCCGCCCGCCAGGCGCTCGCCTTCCTGCACCGCGAAGCGGCCTGACAGCCGCCATCCGCGCGCCCCGCTAGCCTCCGGCGGGCGTGCACCTGCGTGCGATCAAGCTGCGCGGCTTCAAGTCGTTCCCGGACCCGGTCGAGATCCGGCTGGAGCCCGGCGTCGCCGTCGTCGTCGGCCCGAACGGCTCCGGCAAGTCGAACATCGCCGACGCGCTGATCTGGGCGGCGGGGTCGCTCGCGCCCAGCGAGCTGCGGGCGGAGAAGCCGGACGACGTGCTCTTCGCAGGCTCGTCCAGCCGACCGGCGGCGCCGCATTGCGAGGTCGAGCTCCTCTTCGACAACGAGGACGGCGCGCTGCCCGAGCTCGACTTTAGCGAGGTCTCGATCGTCCGGCGCCTGCACCGAGGCGGCGAGGGCCAGTACCTCGTCAACGGCGCGAACGTCCGCCGCACCGACGTCGTCGAGCTGCTCTCGGACGTTGGGCTCGGTCACGCGATGGGCTCGATCGTCTCGCAGGGCCGCGTGGAGGCGATCCTCGCCAGCAAGCCCGAGGAGCGGCGCGTGCTCGTCGAGGAGGCGGCCGGCCTCGGTCGCTTCAAGCGGCGGCGCCACCGCGCCGAGCTGAAGCTCGCGCGCGTCGCGACGCAGGTCGAGCGCGCACGGGACGTCGAGGCCGAGGTCGCCAAGCGCCTGCGCCCGCTGGCGCTGCAGGCGACGGCGGCGGAGCGGGCGGAGAAGCTGGCAGTCGAGATCGCGTCGCTCCGCGCCGGCATCGCTGCGATCGACGTGCGCGCGCTGGACGCGCAGATCGCGTCTGCGAGAAGTCGCCGCGGCGGGCTCGGCGAGGAGCGGGCGAAGCTCGAGGGCGCGCTGGAGGCGCTGCTCGCCGAGCGCGGGCGGGCGGAGGAGGCGCTCGCGGACGCGGCCGGCGGCCGCGAGGGCTCGACCGCCGCGCTCTACCGCCTGCGCAGCGCGACGGAGCGGCTCGAGCTGCGGCTCGAGTCGGCGCAGGGGCTGGTCGAGCGGCTGCAGGAGACGCCGCCGCTGGTCGACGGCGGCCTCCTCGAGCAGGCACGCCTTGCGGAAGCGCGCGCGGATGCGCTCGAGCGCGCGATCGCCGAGCGCGAGGGGCTGCCGCCCGCCGCACGCGCGCTCGCAGAGGAGGGAGCGACGCTTGCACTCGACCGCGTCGAGGCCGAGGCGGGGTATGAGCGCGCCGTCGCCGCCGCCGTCGGCGCCGCGCTGCTCGCGCGGACGCCCGAAGAGGGGCTGGACCTGCTCGAGCAGGCGCGTCGGCGCGGCCTCGGCAACCTGACCGTGCTGATCCGTCGCGGCGAGCTCCAGGCGCTCGACGGGAACGAGCTCGTCCCGCGTGCGGAGCTGCTCGAGACGACCGTCCCCGCCGTCACGCGCGAGGGCCACTTCTACGATCCCGACCGCGGTGTGCTGTCGTTCACCGGCAACACGGCCGAGGCCGTCCTGCTCGAGCTGGAGGCACAGCGGCGCGCGCTCGTCGAGGAAGCCGGGGAGCTGAGGCGACGTGCCGAGCAGGCGACGCCGCGGACAGCCGACCCGGCGCTGGTCGCGGCCGCGTCGGCACTCACGGAGGCGCTGAGCGGGGCGATTCGCGCGGCGGAGCGGCTGCAGGCGCCGCTGCTCGAGGAGGCCGACCGCGGTGCGGTCCACGCCTCTCGGCTCGCGGAGGAGCTGCGCACCCTCGGCGGGCGCGAGGTCGAGCTGCGCCGGGCTCTCTCGGAGGCGTCTGAGCGGGTCGCCGCCGTCGACGTCGAGCTGGCTCGGCTCGAGGCGGAGCGTGGGGAGGCCGTGCGGAGGCTCGAGCAGGCCGGCGCCGCCGAGCCGGCGGACGGCGCACGCGAGGAGCTCGTCGAGAAGCTCGAGCGCCTGGAACGGCGGCGGGAGCAGCTCGGCGGCGTCAATCCGTTCGCGAAGGAGGAGTACGCGCGCGAGAAGGAGCGACTCTCCGAGCTGCGCACGCAGCGCGAGGACCTGGAGCGGTCGCTCGACGAGCTGCGCAAGCTGCGCGACGAGCTGACGGAGACCGTCGACCGGCGCTTCACGGAGACGTTCGACGCCGTCCAGCGGAACTTCGCGGAGGTCGCCGGCACGCTGTTCCCGGGTGGCAAGGGACGGCTGCGCCTGACCGAGCCCGAGGAGGAGGGCGAGGAAGCGGGAATCGAGGTCGAGCTCTCGCCGGCCGGGAAGCGGATCACGCGGCTGTCGCTGCTCTCGGGCGGTGAGAAGGCGCTCGGCGCGATCTCGTTCCTGTTCGCGCTCTTCCTCGCGCGGCCGTGCCCCTTCTACCTGCTCGACGAGGTCGAGGCCGCGCTCGACGACACGAACATCGGCCGCTTCTGCGCCCTGCTGCGGCGGTACGCCGACCGTGCGCAGTTCATCGTCGTCACGCACCAGAAGCGGACGATGGAGGCGGCTGACGCGCTCTACGGCGTGACGATGGGAGCGGACGGCGTCTCGCAGGTCGTCTCGCGCAGGCTCCCGAGGGAGGAAGCAGCTACCGTCGCGGCGTGAGCCGCACCTGGGCAGAGCTGCTCGGCGACGAGGCCGAGCAGGAGTCGGAGGAGGAGCAAACCGGCTTCTTCGCCCGGCTCCGGGAGTCGCTGTCGAAGTCTCGCCGCGCGCTGACGGAGCAGTTCGCGGGGTTCGACCCGGACGACGAGGCGGCCTGGGAGCGGCTCGAGGAGGCGCTGATCGGGGCGGACGTGGGCGTGCCGGCGACTGCGGAGCTCGTGCGCCGGCTCGAGGCGCGCGGCGGTCTCGACGGGCTCGAGGACGAGCTCGCGGCGCTGCTGGGCGAGCCGCAGACGCTCGACGTCTCCGCACGGCCGTCGGTGATCCTCGTCGTCGGCGTCAACGGGACGGGCAAGACGACGACGATCGGCAAGCTCGCGGCGAAGCTCCGGGAGCACGGTCGCTCCGTGCTGCTCGCCGCCGCCGACACCTACCGCGCGGCGGCGGAGGAGCAGCTCGAGATCTGGGCGGAGCGGGCCGGCGCCGACTTCGTCGGCGCACCGCGCGGCGGCGACCCGGCCGCGGTCGCGTTCGACGCGATCGAGGCCGCCGGGGCGCGCGGCCGCGACGTCGTGATCGTCGACACCGCCGGACGGCTCCACACGCAGTCGAACCTGATGCAGGAGCTCGCGAAGGTGCGCCGGGTGATCGAGTCGAAGCAGCAGGGCGCGCCGCACGAGACGCTCCTCGTCGTCGACGCCACCACCGGCCAGAACGGCTTGCAGCAGGCGCGCCTGTTCCGCGAGGCGGTCGCGGTCACGGGTGTCGCGCTGACGAAGCTCGACGGCTCGGCGAAGGGCGGGATCGCCGTCGCGATCGCCCACGAGCTCGCGCTGCCGGTCAAGCTCGTCGGCGTGGGCGAGGGGCTCGACGACCTGCGCCCCTTCGACCCGCGCGACTTCGCGCGGGCGCTCGTCGTACGATGAGCTAGGACGAGAGGAAGAGGAAGCTCAGAAGTGAGCAGGCTCGAACGACTCGCGTTCGCGGCGGCGATCGTCGGTGCGGTCGCGGCTGTCGCGATCGTCACCGGAGCGAAAATCGAGCCGCCGCGGCGGGGGCTCGCCAAGATCCGGCACGTCGTCGTGATCATGCAGGAGAACCGATCCTTCGACGAGTACTTCGGCACCTACCCGGGTGCGGACGGGATCCCGCGCGGCGTCTGCCTTCCGAGGCTGGACGGCTCTTGTCTCCGGCCTTACCACGACGGCCGCGACGTGAACGGCGGCGGGCCGCACAAGGACGAAGACTCCGAAGCCGACGTCGACGGCGGGAAGATGGACGGGTTCGTCATCCGCCGCCAGCAGGACGAGACCTGCCGACGGCACCCCGAGCGCCTCAAGTGCTTCTGGCCGGACGACGTCATGGGATACAAGACGAAGGAGGACATCCCGAACTACTGGGCCTACGCGCGGAACTTCGTCCTTCAGGACCGCATGTTCGAGCCGGTCGGCGGCTCCAGCGTCCCCTCGCACCTGTTCATGGTCTCGGGTTGGTCCGCGCGGTGCCGAGACGTGCACGACCCGTTGAGCTGCGAGAGCAACCTGGAGCGCCCGGGCGGCGCCGATGGCTCCGACACCTTCGGCTGGACCGACCTGACCTACCTGCTCCACCGTTACGGCATCTCGTGGGCATACTACGTTGCGGTTGGTACGAATCCGGATCGCGCTGCGGCGGACAACGTCTGCTCGCCGGAGAACCCCGCGAAGGGGACGCCGGAGATCTGGAACCCGCTGCCGGAGTTCGTCACTGTTCAGGACAACGGGCAGGTCGGCAACGTCAAGCCGGCGAGCGCCTTCTTCGCCGCTGCGCGCGCGGGCAGGCTTCCGGCGGTCTCGTGGATCGTCCCCAACTGCAGGTACAGCGACCACCCGCCGGCACGCGTCAGCGACGGACAGTTCTGGGTGACGTCGCTCGTGAACGCAATCATGCGAAGCCCGAACTGGTCGAGCACCGCGATCTTCCTGACCTGGGACGACTGGGGCGGGTTCTACGATCACGTTCCGCCGCCGCAGGTCGACGAGAACGGCTACGGCATCCGTGTGCCGGCGCTCGTGATCAGCCCGTACGCGAAGCGGGGTTACGTCGACCATCAGACGCTGAGCTTCGACGCGTACCTGAAGTTCGTCGAGGACGTCTTCATCGGCGGACACAGGATCGACGCGAGCGACGGACGGCCGGACTCCCGGCCGACGGTTCGCGAGAATGCGCCGACCCTCGGCGACCTGCGCAGAGACTTCGACTTCGCCCAGAAGCCGCGTCCGCCGTTCATCCTTCGCCCGCGCCCGTAGGCGGGATCGCGGAACGGCGCAGGTACCCTTCCCCGGCCGTGTTCGACTCGCTCTCCGACAAGCTCCAGCACGCTCTCGGCGACCTGCGCGGGCGCGGGCGGCTCGACGACGAGGCCGTCTCGAAGGCGATGCGCGAGGTGCGGCTCGCGCTGCTCGAGGCCGACGTCAACCTGGACGTGATCAAGGACTTCGTCGCCCGCGTGAAGGAGCGGGCGGTGGGGGAGACGGTGACGAAGAGCCTGACGCCGGGGCAGGAGGTCGTGAAGATCGTCCACGACGAGCTGACGGCGACGATGGGCGGCGCGGACTCGCGGCTCGCGTTCTCGAAGAGCGGGCCGACCGTGATCCTCCTCGCCGGCCTTCAGGGCTCGGGCAAGACGACGGCCGCCGCCAAGCTCGCGCTGATGCTGCGCAAGGACGGCCGGAAGCCGGCGCTCGTCGCCGCCGACCTGCAGCGCCCCGCCGCGATCGACCAGCTCGAGCAGCTCGGGCGCCAGATCCAGATCCCGGTTTACAGCGAGGAGCGCTCGGATCCGGTCAAGGCGGCCGCACAGGGCCTCGAGCGCGCGAAGAACGAGGGCTCCGACACGGTGATCGTCGACACGGCCGGTCGCCACCAGGTGGACGAGGCCCTGATGGAAGAGCTCGGCCGGATTGCGGCAGCGATTCGGCCGTCGAACGTGCTGCTCGTCCTCGACGCGATGACGGGGCAGGAGGCCGTGAACGTCGCGGTCGCCTTCCAGGAGCACGTCGCCTTCGACGGGATCCTGCTGACGAAGCTGGACGGCGACGCCCGCGGCGGCGCGGCGCTCTCGGTCCGCGCCGTCACCGGCAAGCCGATCAAGCTGGCCTCGACCGGCGAGAAGCTCGACCAGCTCGAGTGGTTCCACCCGGACCGGATGGCGTCGCGGATCCTCGGAATGGGCGACGTGCTGACGCTGATCGAGAAGGCGGAGCAGGCGGTCGAGGCGGACGAGCAGGCAGCGCTGGAGCAGCGGCTGCGGGCCGGCGAGTTCACCTTCGACGACTTCCTTGCGAGCTACAAGATGCTTCGCCGGATGGGCCCGCTGAAGGGCATCCTGTCGCTCGTCCCCGGTCTCGGCAAGCAGCTCGAAGGGCTCGACGTCGACGAGCGCCAGCTCGCGCGCGTCGAGGCAATCATCCTCTCGATGACGCCCAGAGAGCGCAGCTTCCCGCACGTGATCGACGGCTCGCGACGGCAGCGGATCGCCCGCGGCAGCGGCACGAGCGTGCAGGAGGTCTCGCGCCTGCTGAACGCGCGCAAGGACATGCAGAAGCTGATGAAGCAGATCGGGAAAGGCAAAATGCCTGCGCTGCCCGGGATCGCCGGGCGGCG
>Ga0070741_10016895_pt1 | contig 12078 bp, 16 predicted proteins | sample Coa_R1_4_FD_66440 | JGI IMG/M metagenome (GOLD analysis project Ga0070741, IMG submission 66440) | Surface soil microbial communities from Centralia Pennsylvania, which are recovering from an underground coalmine fire - Coalmine... | ecosystem: Environmental > Terrestrial > Soil > Unclassified ...
ATCTCCCGCAGCCGCGCGACGAAGTCCAGGTACTCAGTCACCAGCATGTCGCCGTAGAGCGGGTTGTTCTCGGCCAGGTAGCCGATCCGGCGCTTGGCCTCCACCCCGGCCTCGGAGAGGGGCACGCCGTCGAGCCGGATCGAGCCCTGATCGGGCTCGTAGTACTGGGTGATCATCCGCATCGTGGTGGACTTGCCGGCGCCGTTGGGGCCGAGAAAGCCCACCACCTGCCCGCGATCCACGCTGAAGGAGACGTCGTCCACGGCGACGACGCCGTTGAACCGCTTGGATACGCGGTCGAGCGAGAGAAACGACATATCGGGGCCGCCCGGGGCCGAGATGAAGGAACGGGCGAGAGACTCTAGCACCGGCTCCGGCGCTTTTCAAGCGGTCAAGGATGCGCCACGCGCGCCCGCCGTCGCACCGACGGCCCCGCGGCCGGGCCCGACCGCCGGGCCCGGGCTATCTTGCAGGGGAGTCGCCGTACCAAAGCCTCGAGGACCCCCGCATGCCGCCGAAGCCCGCCCCGCCCCCGCTCCCGCCCCCGCCCCCGCCGTCCTCCCCGGCCGGCTCCCCGCCTCCGCCCCCGGCCCCGCCGCCCACGCTGGAGCGGAACGTGCGTGCCCTCAGCGCGCAGCGGCGGGAGGAGGAGCGCCGCAAGACGGCCGAAGCGCGCCTGGCCGACCGCATCACGGGCTTCACCGGCAGCATGCGGTTCGTGTACCTCCACGTCCTCATCTACGGCGCCTGGATCGTGGAGAACCTCGGCTGGGCCGGGCTGCCGCGGTTCGACCCCGACTTCGTCAAGCTGGCCATGGTGGCCTCGGTCGAGGCCATCTTCCTGGCCACCTTCGTCCTGATCAGCCAGAACCGGATGGCCGCGCTGGCCGAGCGGCGGGCCGAGCTCGACCTCCAGATCAGCCTGCTGGCCGAGCACGAGATCACCCGAATTCTCTCCCTCGTCAAGGCGACCGCCGAGCGCATGGGGGTGGAAGGGGCGCGGGACCCGGACCTCCCCGCGCTGGAGCAGGACGTGCGGCCCGAGGCGGTGCTCGCGAAGCTCGACGAGTGCGAGAGGCAGCCCGAGGTGAAGCCGTGAGGGGGCTCACCCGAGGGGTGCTGCTGGTGCAGGCCGTCTATTATCTCGCGACCGGCGTGTGGCCGCTGGTGAGCCTGGACAGCTTCGTACTCGTGACCGGTCCCAAGACGGATTACTGGCTGGTGCGAACCGTGGCGCTGCTCGTGGCCGTGATCGGGCTCGCGCTCGCGATCGGCGCGCTCGGGCGGCGGCGCACCCCGGAGCTCCTGGTGCTCGCCTTCGGCGGCGCGCTGGCCTTCGCGACGATCGACCTCACCTACGCGACCGGGGGCCGGATCCCCTCCATCTATCTGGCGGACGCGGTGGTGCAGCTCGGACTGGTGGCGCTCCTGGGCTGGTCGCTCCGGCCGCGGGCCCGGCCGCTCCCGCTCGGCGAGGCGCCCAAGCCCGACCGCTGACGCGGGCCCCGCCCGGCGGCTCGCTTCGAGCCGGGCGGGCCGCCGCGTGAGCCGCGGCACAGCCTTTCCGGCCGCGGCGCACTAACTACAAGGGGCCATGAAGCGGCGCGCTCTGGCCCTCGTGATCGCCGCGCTCCCGGCCTGCTCCGCCGGCGACGTCACCCTCCCGAGCGAGGCGGCCCCCGCCTCGCTGATCAAGGTGGCGGGCGACGGCCAGCGCGCCTCGACCGGCTCCTGGCTTCCCGATCCCCTGGTGGTGGAGGCGGTGGACTCGCGCGGCCGCCCCGTGGAGGGCGCGGCGGTGGTGTTTCGGTTCGCCGGGAGCGTCCCGGGCGCCGTGACCGACCCCGATACCGCCGTCACGGACGGGACCGGACAGGCCTCGGCCCAGGCGCGGCTGGGCACCGCGAGCGGGGGGCAGCGGGTGGTCGCGGCCATCGCCGGGAGCGACCCCGGTCCGAGCGTGGAGTTCCAGGTGACCGCGCTCGCGCCGCCGCCCCCGAAGCCGCCGGACGACGGCCCGGGCGGCGGGGGCGGAGGCGGGGGCGGGGGCGGCAAGGGCAAAGGGAAGGGGAAGGGCGACAAGGGAGACGACGACGACTGAACCTCGTCAGCCCGCCCGGTCGCCCGCTTCCACCCGCCGCTCGGCCAGCAGCCGCTCGGCGAAGTCCAGCCGGTTCTCGAGCTCCGCCACCCGGGCCTCGAGCTGCTCCACCAGGTCGAGCCGCGCCTGGATGGCGCGGTCCAGCTCCTCGCGGCGCGTGTCCCGCTCGCGATGCCACGGGGCCCGCCCCCACCAGGGCCGGCAGAAGAAGAGAAACGCGACCAGCAGCGGGATCCACCAGCCGCCCCAGTGATCCGTCATGAAGACGCGCTCCTTTCTTCCGGCCCGGCTGCGGCCGCCGGCCGGTCCCACTCCCGCTCGATCTCCTCCGCCGCGCGCCGCAGGATCTCCACCACCCGCAGGATCGACGGGTGGTCCGGGCCCCGGCGCCACGCGCGCCCGTAGGTCACCCGCGCGAGCCGGGCGAAGGCGGAGTTGAGCTCGCCCATGGAGCCGCCGGCGATGTCGCGCAGCGTGTCGCGCACCCGGTCGAAGATGTCGTCCAGCCGGTCGCGGTGCTCCTCCAGGAACCGCTCGCCCTCGGGAGTGATGTGGTAGACCTTGCGGCCCTCGGTCTCCACCGCGCGGACGTAACCCTGGTCCTCCAGCATCTGGAGGGTGGGATAGACCGTGCCGGCCGAGGGGCTGTAGTGGCCGCCCATCCGCTCCTCGAGCGCCTTCATGATCTCGTAGCCGTGCCGGGGCTTCTCGCGGAGGAGCCGGAGAATCACGAACTTGACCTCGCCCGACTCGAACATCTGGCCCCGCCGCCGGCCGCCCGGTCCCCACCGGAACCCGAACCCGGCCGGGCCGAAGCGGGCCGCGAAGAAGTCCCCCAACCCCCAGTCGTCGCGACAGTTGTGCACTTGGCCCCTCCCGGTGTAGAGCCCATCCCGGACGCGGCTCCCACGCCGGGAAATTCGCGATATAGCGTACGATCTAGCTTGCGATATGTCAACCGAGCAGCCTTCGTGGCGCGCCCCGCCTGGCGCTTGACGCGCCCACCAAACCGGTTCATCTAGACGGCGGGACTTCACTCGATGACCCGGGACGAGCTCCGTCGCCTGCTGGAGCGCCTGCAGGCCGAGCTGGCGCGGACCGAGGCGGTGGACGAGCCGCTTCGGGAGCGCCTGCGCGCCCTGGAGGACGACATCCGCTCGGTGCTCGACCGCGGCGCGGCCGATCCGCCGCTCCGGAAGCGCCTGGAGGACGGCGTGTCCCACTTCGAAGCCTCGCACCCCGACCTGGCGCGGAACCTCGCCCAGGTCATCGACACCCTCGCCCTGTACGGACTCTAGGAGGCGCCCCGTGACCCTCTGGCGACCCGATCCCACCTTCTATCCGTCGCCCCGCATGGCCATGCAGGCGCCCCCCGAGCGCCTGGGCTACGTGGCCGCGCTCAACTACGGGCGGGAGAACCGCCCGGACGAGCTCTGCGTGGTGGACCTCGACCCGGGGTCGCGGCAGTACGGGACCGTCGTCCACCGCCTCGCGCTCCCCACGGTCGGGGACGAGCTCCACCACTTCGGCTGGAACGCGTGCAGCTCGGCCCTCTGCCCCCAGGCGCCGCACCCCCACCTGGAGCGCCGCTACCTCATCGTGCCCGGGATGCGGAGCTCGCGGATCCACGTCATCGACACCCAGCCCGACCCGGCGAAGCCGAGCATCGTGAAGGTAATCGAGCCGGAGGAGGTGTTCGCCCGCTCGGGCTACAGCCGGCCCCACACCATCCACTGCGGTCCCGACGCGATCTACGTGAGCGCGCTCGGCCGGGCGCCCGGCCGGGGCGACACCGATGGGGGCGGCCCGGGCGGCGTCTTCCTGCTGGATCACTTCAGCTTCGACGTCCTGGGTCCCTGGGAGATCGATCGCGGGCCGCAGTACTTCGCCTATGACTTCTGGTGGCACTACCCGCACGACGTCATGGTCACGAGCGAGTGGGCGGTGCCGCGGCAGTTCGAGAACGGCGTGGTGCCGGACGAGCTGCTCAACGGGCGGTACGGGCACGGGCTCCACTTCTGGGACCTGCGGCGTCGCCGCCACCTCCAGGCGATCGATCTGGGGTCGAAGTACCAGATGGTGCTCGAGCTCCGGCCGGCGCACGAGCCCACCCGGACCTACGGCTTCGTGGGGGTGGTGGTGTCGCTGGAGGACCTCTCCAGCTCGATCTGGACCTGGTACCGCGAGGGGAGCGAGTGGAAGGTGCGGAAGGTGGTGGACATCCCGGCGGAGCCGGCCGATCCGGCGAGCCTCCCGCCCGCGCTCCAGCCGTTCAAGGCGGTGCCGCCGCTGGTCACCGACATCGACCTGTCGCTCGACGACCGCTACCTCTACGTCTCGTGCTGGGGCACCGGCGAGCTCCGCCAGTACGACGTGTCCGATCCGTTCGCCCCCAAGCTCACCGGGTCGGTGAAGCTCGGCGGGATCGTGCGGCGGGCGGCGCACCCCAAGTCGGGCCCGCTCCTGGGCGGACCCCAGATGGTCGAGATCAGCCGGGACGGGCGGCGGGTGTACTTCACCAACTCGCTCTACTCTACCTGGGACGACCAGTTCTACCCCGAGGGGCTCACCGGCTGGATGGCCAAGGTGGACGTGAACCCCGGGGGCGGGATCGCGCTGGACCGGAACTTCTTCGTGGACTTCGGGCGCACCCGGCCGCACCAGGTTCGGCTCCAGGGCGGCGACGCCTCCACCGACACGTTCTGCTATCCCTCCTGAGCACCTGAGCGGGTGGCTCGCCCTCGTCGGGTTCGGCGCCTTCCACGGCCTGAACCCGGCGATGGGCTGGCTCTTCGCCCTCGCCCTCGGGCTGCAGCAGCGGAGCGAGCGCGCGATCTGGGTGTCGCTGATCCCGATCGCGCTGGGCCACGCGGCGTCGCTCGCCCTGGTGGCGCTCGCGGTCGGCCTGCTCGGGCCGGTGGTGCCGCTCCGCGCGCTCACCCTCGGCGCGGGGGTCGCGCTGGTCGCGCTGGGCCTCTACAAGCTCCGCAACTGGTACCGGCACCCGCGCTGGGTCGGGATGCGGGTGAGCCTGGCGGACCTGTTCGGCTGGTCGTTCCTGATGGCCTCCGCGCACGGCGCGGGGCTCATGGTGGCGCCTCCCCTCATCGTGGTCGGGGCGGGCGCCCGCCCGGCCCCCGCGCTCGCGCTCGGGGTCGCGCTCCACACCGCGGCCATGCTCGCGGTCATGGCGGCGGTCGCCTGGATCGTCTACCGGAGGCTCGGGCTCGAGGTCCTGCGCCGGGCCTGGATCAACTTCGACCTGATCTGGGCCGCGGCCCTCCTCGTGGTGGGGCTCGTCGCGGTCGCCGGAGCGGGATTGCGGGGCCGCGGGCCCGGCCGCATGTTCCACCCGACGACCGCGGACCAGGAGCTTCGCCATCGCGCCGACACCGGCCGTCCCGACCGAGCGCCAGGTCTCGGCGGGTGGGGTCGCCTATCGCCGGGTTGACGGGCGGGTCGAGGTCGTGCTGGTGGCGGTGGGCCCCGCGCGGCGGTGGCAGCTCCCCAAGGGGCTGGTGGCGGCCGGCGAGGCGGCCGAGGCCGCCGCGGTGCGGGAGACCCGGGAGGAAGCGGGCGTCGAGACCGAGGTGGTCGCCCCGCTCGACACCGTGGAATACTGGTACTACGGCGAGGCCGGCGGGCGGCGGGTGCGGTTCCACAAGTTCGTCCACTTCTTCCTGCTGCGCTACCTCCGCGGCGACGTCGCCGGGCACGACCGCGAGGTCGAGGACGCGCGCTGGTTCCCGCTGGACGAGGCGCCGGCCCGGCTCGCGTTCGCGAACGAGCGCAGGATCGTGGAGCGGGCCGCCCAGCTCCTCAGGGAGGGCGCATGACGGACCTGCGGTATCCCATCGGGCGGTTCGAGCCTCCCGCGCGGGTGGGCCCGGAGGAGCGCCGCGGCTTCATCGAGCGGATCGCGGCGCTGCCGGCAGAGGTGCGCCGCGCGGTGGACGGGCTCGGCCCCGAGCGGCTCGACACCCCCTACCGGCCGGGGGGCTGGACCGTGCGGCAGGTGGTGCATCACCTGCCCGACAGCCACCTGAACGCGTACGTCCGGATGAAGCTCGCGCTCACCGAGGATGCGCCCACCGTCAAGACCTACGAGGAGGCGCGCTGGGCCGAGCTGCCGGAGGCCCGCACCGCGCCGGTCGAGATCTCGCTCGCGCTGCTCGAGGCGCTGCACGCCCGCTGGACCCTGCTGCTCCGCGCCCTCGCGCCGGGCGACTTCGCGCGGAGCTTCCGCCACCCGGACCTCGGCCCGGTGACGCTGGACCACGCGCTCGCGCTGTACGCCTGGCACGGCCGGCACCACGTGGCCCACATCACCGGTCTGCGGGACCGCATGGGCTGGTAACCCTCTCCCTGAGTCCGCCATGGTGCTGCCCCTGCTGCTGCTCGCCGCTCCCCTCGTTCAGGATACCGGCCAGGTCGTCCGCGACGGCGTGAGCCTGCCCCGCGCCGTCGAGGTGGCCGGCCAGCCGCTGGTGCTGAACGGCACGGCCACCCGGACCAAGACCTTCCTCAAGGTGAAGGTGTACGTGGCCGGGCTCTACCTGCCGGCGCCCGAGAGCGACGCGACCCGGATCCTCGAGGCGGACCAGCCGCGCCGGCTGGTGATGCAGTTCGTCCACGACGTGGACAAGAAGAAGATCTGCGACGCCTGGGACGAGGCGCTGGCCAAGAACACCCCCGACGCCTCGGAGCAGCTCAAGGCGCAGTTCGCCACGCTGTGCGACTACATGGAGGACGTGAAGAAGGGCGACGGCTTCGTCTTCACCTACCTCCCCGGCGCCGGCACCACCGTGGAGGTGAAAGGCCAGACCAAGGGCGTGATCGAGGGGAAGGAGTTCGCCGACGCGCTCTTCAAGGCGTGGATCGGGCCCAAGCCGGGGCCCGGGGAGGGCTTCAAGCGCCAGCTCCTGGGCCTGTGACGGAGCCGGATCCCTGGGCCGCGCTCCGCGCGCTCACGCCCGCGCGGATCGCCCTCGGTCACGCCGGCGGGAGCCTCCCCACCGCCGCGCACCTCGACTTCCAGCTCGCCCACGCCCGGGCCCGGGACGCCGTCCATCGGGCGCTCGACCCGGGCGCGCTCGCCGCGGCGCTCCGGGACGCCGGGCTCGAGCCGCTCCCGATCCACAGCGCGGCCCGCGACCGGCTGGAGTACCTCCGGCGCCCCGATCTGGGCCGCCGGCTCGATGCCGCCTCGCGGGAGCGTCTCGCCCGCGCGGCGGCCCGCCCCGGGCCCGACCTGCTGCTCGTCGTGGCCGACGGGCTCTCGGCCGCCGCGGCGGAGCGGCACGCGGTGCCGGTGCTGCGGGAGCTGGTGCCGCGCCTCGCGCGGGACCGGTGGACCCTGGGACCGGTGCTCGTGGCCGAGCAGGCGCGGGTCGCTCTGGGCGACGAGGCGGGCGCCCTGCTCGGCGCGCGGCTGGTCGCGGTGCTGATCGGGGAGCGGCCCGGGCTCGGCTCGCCCGACAGCCTGGGCGCGTATCTCACCTACGGCCCGAGGGTGGGCCGCAGGGACTCGGAGCGGAACTGCGTCTCGAACATCCGGCCGGCGGGGCTGGGCTACGCGGCGGCGGCCGGCCGGCTCCACTTTCTTCTGACCGAGGCCCGCCGGCGCGGGCTCACCGGGGTGGCGCTCAAGGATGCGCCGGCGCTGCCGTCAGGTGGCGGGTGAACCACTCGGCGGCGAGCCGCCCCACCTCCTCCAGGGTCCCGGGCTCCTCGAACAGGTGTGACGCCCCCGGGACGATCATCAGCTCGGCCGGCGCGGTGATCTGGGCCAGCGCCCGGCGGTTGAGCTCGATGACCGGGTGGTCGAGGCTGCCCACGATGAGCAGCGTGGGCGCGCGCACCCGCCCGAGCGCCGGCCCCGCGAGGTCGGGCCGCCCGCCGCGCGAGACGATCGCCGCGACCGCTTCCGGCCGCTCCGCCGCGGCGATGAGCGCGGCCGCCGCGCCGGTGCTCGCGCCGAAGTAGCCGACCCGGAGCTCCCGCGTGTCGGAGCGGCCCGCGAGCCAGTCGGTCGCGGCGATCAGGCGGGAGCCGAGCAGCTCCACGTCGAAGCGGAACCGCCCGGTCCACTGGTCCTCCCGCTCCTCCTCCAGCGTGAGCAGGTCCATGAGCAGGGTGCCCATCCCGGCCGCCCGGAGAACCTCCGCGACGTAGCGGTTCCGCGGGCTGTGGCGGCTGCTGCCGCTCCCGTGCGCGAACACGACGATCCCGTGCGCGCCCGGCGGCACGATCAGGTCGCCGGCGACCTCGACCCCGCCGGCCGGGATCCGGACGCCCGACGCCGCCTCGTCGAGCAGGCGCCGCACCTCCTCGTCGCCGGTCTGGGTGAAGTCCTCGTACCAGCGGCCCACCGCGTAGAACGGCTCCGGCGTGCTGACGCAGACCACCTCGTCGGCGCTGGCCCGGAGCGCCTCACAGGTCTCCGCGGGCGCGGTGGGCACGGCCACCACGATGCGAGCGGGGTTCCGCTGCCGGAGCGCGCGCACGGCGGCTTCCATGCTGGCGCCGGTGGCGAGCCCGTCGTCCACCAGGATGACGGTCTTCCCCTCGACCGGCTGCGGCGGCCGGTCGCCGCGGTAGGAGCGCTCCCGCCGCTCGAGCTCGCGCCGCTCCATCGCGGCGACCCGCTCGACCTCCTCGCGCGGGATGCGGAACAGCTCGAGCGTCTCGCGGTTGAGGACGCGGGTCCCCCCGCTCGCGAGGGCGCCCATGGCGAGCTCCTCGTGCCCCGGCACGCCGAGCTTGCGGACCACGAAGATGTCGAGGGGGGCGCCGAGCGCGCGGGCAACCTCGTAGCCGACCGGGACGCCGCCGCGCGGAAGCGCCAGGATCAGGACGTCCGGCCGGCCGGCGTACTCCCGGAGCCTCGCCGCCAAGCGGCGACCTGCATCGCGTCGGTCCCGGAACAGCATGGCCGCCCCAACGTCCCCTGCGGTGGAGTCTGCGCGCGTCCGCTCCGCGGGGATGTGACCGGGGGCCCGCGCGGTCGGCGGCCCGGGTCACCGGGCGATCCGCCGCCCGGTGTTAGCCTGAGGCGGGGCGCCGGGCGCGGCAACGGCGCGCGCGACTCTCTGGTAAACAATGGCCCGGGAGGGAAAATGGCAATGACCGAGCAGAGGGGCGGCGGGCCGGGCGACCCGGGCGAGCGCTGGCCGGCGGGCGGCGCGCCGGTGCCCGGCTCCGACCTCGCCTGGGCGGCGGAGGACGCGTACTGGCGCGACAATTTCCGCAGCCGGCCCTACGTCCTGGGTGACGACTACGAGCGGTACCGGCCGGCCTATCGCTACGGGTACGAGGCCGGGCGCCGCCACGTGGGGCGCTCCTGGAACCAGATCGAGCGCGATCTCCGCGCCGGCTGGGAGCGCTACGAGCACCGCGGCGGGCTGCCCGCGGCCTGGGAGGACGTCCGCGAGGCGGTGCGGGACGCCTGGGACCGGGTGACCGGCGAGCGCCGCGCCGAGGCGCGGAAGTGACCGGGCTGATGGCTGATGGCTGCCGGCCGATGGCTGCCTGTGCTCCCCGTCACAGCAACCCCGCCGCCCCCGCCCGTAGGTATCCCGGTTTGAGAGCCCAGGGATCGGGTCCACATGACCGGAGCATTGCCGGGCCGGCGGCAGCGGCGGCGACGCCGCGCCGCGGTCCCAGCCCCCAACGCCTGTCGATGGTAGGATGCGAGATCGCAAGCTGTTGACCGTGGTGGTTCCCTGCTACAACGAGGAGGCGGTGATCCACGAGACGCACCGGCGTCTGACGGAGGTCCTCCGCCGCCTCCCCGACCTCGACTACGAGCTGGTGTACGTGGACGACGGGAGCCGGGACGGCACCCAGTCCATCCTGCGCGCCCTCGCCGCGGCCGACCCGTGCGTGCGCGTGCTCCTCCTCTCCCGGAACTTCGGGCATCAGATCGCCGTGACCGCCGGCATCGAGCACGCCACCGGCGACGCCGTGGTGCTGATCGACGCCGACCTCCAGGACCCGCCGGAGGTGATCGCGACCATGGTCGAGCGCTGGCGCGAGGGGTACGACGTGGCCTACGGCGTGCGCACCGATCGGGAGGGCGAGTCCCGGTTCAAGCTCTGGACCGCGAGCGCCTTCTACCGGCTGATGTCGCGGCTCACCGACACCGAGATCCCGCTCGACACCGGCGACTTCCGGCTGATGGACCGGAAGGTGGTGGACGCGCTGGTCGCCATGCCGGAGCGGGACCGCTTCGTGCGCGGCCTGGTGAGCTGGACCGGGTTCCGGCAGATCGGCGTGCCCTACCGCCGGGCCCCCCGGTTCGCGGGCACCAGCAAGTACCCGCTCGCCAAGATGGTCCGCTTCGCGATGGACGGGATCGCGTCGTTCTCGGTCAAGCCGCTCACCATCGCGACCTACGCCGGCTTCCTGGCCTCGGCGCTGGCGGTGCTCGGGATCGTGTACGCGGTGGTGCTCCGGCTCTTCACCTCGATGTACGTGCCGGGGTGGACCGCCCTGTTCATCGCGGTGCTCTTCCTGGGCGGGGTGCAGCTCATCTCGCTCGGCATCATGGGCGAGTACGTCGGCCGGATCTACGGCGAGGCGAAGCGCCGCCCGCTCTACCTGATCCGTGACCGGGTCGGGTTCTCGACCCCGGCCACCGGGGCGGCGCTGCTGCCGAGAAGCCTCTTCGTGCCGGAGCGGCGCCTGGGCGAGCGCCGCTGGCGGGACCGGCGCGAGAGCTCCGCGGCCGCCCCGCGCCGCTCGGGCGACTTCCTCACCGCGCAGAGCGCATGACCCGGATCGCCCGCTGGCTCCGGCCGGCCGCCGGGCTCGCGGTCGCGGCCGTCTTCGTGTGGCTGCTGGCCCGGCGGGTCGAGTGGAGCGTGGTGTGGCGCGCGCTCGGCTCCGCGGCCCCCGGGCCGCTCCTGCTCGGGCTCGCGCTGTTCGCGGCCGCGCTCGGGGTCCGGGTGATCCGCTGGTGGTGGATGCTCCGGGCGCTCGAGCCGGCGCTCGATCCGGGGGCCTGCGTGCGTCCCTTCCTCGCGAGCCTCGCCCTCAACAACACCCTGCCGTTCCGCGCGGGCGACGTGGTCCGGGCGTTCGGGTTCCGCCGGGCCCTCCGCTCCCCCCCGGGCCGCGTGCTCGGGACCCTGGCGATCGAGCGGGTGCTCGATCTCTTGGTGCTGCTCGCGTTCTTCTTCCTCGGCCTCCTCGGCGTGGCCTCCGGGGTCTTCCCGCGAGGCTACGTGGCCGCGGGCGCCGCGGCCGGCGCCCTGGCCCTGGGCGCGCTCGCGGCCTTCGTCCTCGCGCCCGGCGCGGTGGCGCGCGCGCTCGATCGCCTGCGGGCGCGCCGGGGCGCGCACCCGCTGGTCGCCCGGGCGCTCGGGGCGGCGGGCCACTTCGTGGAGGCGCTCGGCGCGCTCCAGTCCCCGGCGCGGGCGCTCCAGCTCCTCGCCCTCAGCGCGCTCGCCTGGCTGCTCGAGGGCTCGCTCTACGCCGGGGTGGCCTGGTCGCTTCACGTGGGCGGTGCTCCCCTGGCTCCCTGGTTCGCCCTCGCCACCGGCACCCTCGCCACCCTGCTCCCGAGCTCGCCGGGCTACATCGGCACCTTCGACTACTTCGCGATGCTCGGCCTCGCCGCCTACGGCGCCGACCGGAGCGTCGCCGCGGCCTTCGCGCTCCTGGTGCACGTCCTGCTCTGGGTGCCGGTCACTGCGGTCGGGGGGCTCCTGCTCGCGGCGCCGGGACGGCGGGTGGCGCCCCGGCCGGTCGAGCCCGCCTGAGGTCCCATGGCGGAGCGCGACGGGCGGCCCCACGTGGCGGTGATCGGCGCCGGGTTCGGCGGCCTGGCGGCCGCCTGGGAGCTGGTCCGCCGGGGCATCGGCGTCACGGTGCTCGAGGCGGAGGGCGCGGTGGGCGGGCTCGCCGGGAGCTTCGAGGTCGGGGGCACCCGGCTCGAGAAGTTCTACCACCACTGGTTCACCAACGACCGCCAC
>Ga0070741_10016896_pt1 | contig 12078 bp, 8 predicted proteins | sample Coa_R1_4_FD_66440 | JGI IMG/M metagenome (GOLD analysis project Ga0070741, IMG submission 66440) | Surface soil microbial communities from Centralia Pennsylvania, which are recovering from an underground coalmine fire - Coalmine... | ecosystem: Environmental > Terrestrial > Soil > Unclassified ...
CGCGCTCGCTCCCTGATAGCCCTGGCCCATGCCGCCCGGCTGCTGGTTCCCACCCTGCGCATCGCTTTGCGGCGCCTCCGTAAACACAGGATTGCTCGCGAGCAAGACCGTCGCCGGCATTGTGGTCGAAGCGTCGCCTCCGTTCACGCCGGCATCGTAATTGGCAGAGAGCGCCGCAGCCTGTGAAGCCGCAGTATTGGGAGTTGTGGTAGCGGAACCGGCGCTGACGGCCTGGGCTGCAGTAACACCGCTCATTGCTGCAGCTTCTTCGTAATCTGAATTGAATTCGTCGTCGGCAACCTGTGTCCCCGCAACTTGAGCCGCATCGGCGCTCTTGCCGGCGCCGCTCATGTCGCCGCCTTCTTGATAATTCCACGTGGATTTGTCGTAAACCTGGGTCGCCGGATCGAAGCCCGAGTACAGGCCGTCATCAGGCAGCTTGAAATCTTCCTTCACAATGAACGCGGCATTGGTGTAATGAGTGAGATAGTCGTGGGCGATGCGATTGTTTTCGATGGCATAGCGGATCACCCCACCGAGGAATGCAATATCGGCCCCGGCGCGAATCTGTAGGAACAGGTCTGCCGTGGCAGCAGTGCGCGTGAAGCGCGGATCCACTACGATCATTTTTGCATTGCGGGTGCGCTTGGCTTCAATGGCCCACTTGAACCCACACGGATGATTTTCCGCCGGATTCCCGCCCATGATCAGCATCATGTCGGTGTTCTTGATGTCGGTGTAGCCATTGGTCATGGCTCCGCGCCCAAAAGTTGGTCCCAAACTTGAGACCGTGGGGCCGTGTCAAACACGCGCCTGGGTTTCCAGGTAGCAGACCCCCAGGCTGCGCATAGCTTTTCCGGCAAGATAATTGAATTCGTTGGTATCGGTGCAACCGCCAATCCAGGCAATGCTCTCGCAGCGATTGGCAACGTGACCAGCCGTATCCTTCTCAATGAACGTATCGTCACGGGTCTTCTTGACCCGGTGCGCTATCTCATCAATGGCTTGATCCCAGGCAATGTCTTCCCAGTGATCCGAGCCCGGCCGCCGCACTTGTGGCTTCATGAGCCTGCGCTCGTTGAGGATATCCTGCTCCAGTGATGCTCCCTTGGGGCACAGCGTGCCGCGATTGATGGGGTGATCAGGATCGCCCTCGACATGAATCACCTGCGGGGTTACATTCTTCGCCTTATCGCCAATCGTATAGATTAGGACGCCACAGCTCACGGAGCAATACGGACAAGTAGAGCGCGTTTCAGTCGCGCGGGCAATTTTGAGTTCGCGAAGTTGGGCGTAGGCGGGCGTGAGATCAAAGCCAAACAACATCAGCCCGGCGCCTCCGAGGGTGGTGACCTTCAGAAAATCTCGACGAGTAGCATCCACGGGTTTGATCTCCTTTCAGCGGTCGAATGCTTCTGATCAAACTATTTATATTGGGTGTGTGGTTTGCGGTTGACGGTTGCCTAAGGGACGCGCGAGAAACCTGTCTTCCAAACTAGGGCCGGCCCGTTATTAGGGCAAACTGCGGAGGAAAGTCTATCATAATTTCGCCTGCCATCTTCGGCCATCTTGCGCCTCGACTGCAGGGTCTCGCCGCCGACCGGTCGCTGTAAGCAACCGGTCGGCAGCGAGGACTATTTACCGAGTGGCGGTTGCCAATTGCTGCGCTGCTTCTGCGCTCAGGCCAAGGCCTTCGGCCACGCCGCGTCCGTACGCCGGATCGGCTTTATAGAAGTGCTGTATCTGCAGCTCCTGTATTCGCTGCGGCACAGACTTCATGCTGGCCACGATGTTGCCGATCAACCGCTTGCGCTGCTCCGGCGTCATGAGCCGAAACAGGTTGCCGGGCTGCGTGTAGTAGTCTTCGTCAAGGCGATGATTATGGCGGTCGACTGAACCAGTGATGGTCCGCGCTCGCTCGCGGTACTTCGGGTCCTCAACTGGGCCGCCAAAGCTGTTGGGCTCGTAATTTGGTTCGGCCCCGTGGTTGCCATCGAACCTCATAGCGCCATCGCGCTGATAGGTGTGGAATGGGCACTGCGGCTTGTTGACCGGCAGCGCGTCATAGTTCACACCCAGGCGATACCTGTGTGCATCCGGATAAGAAATAAGCCGGGCCTGCAACATCTTGTCCGGAGAGTATCCCATTCCGGGAACAATGTTTTTGGGCTCAAAGGCGGCCTGCTCGACCTCGGCAAAATAATTTTCCGGGTTCCGGTCCAGCACCAGCTCGCCCACCTCAACTAAAGGATAGTCCTTGTGCGGCCACACTTTCGTCAGGTCGAACGGATTAAGGTGATACGTCTCTGCTTCTTTCTCCGGCATGATCTGTACCGAGACGCGCCACTTGGGAAAATCTCCCTTGCGGATGTTTTCGAAAAGATCGCGCTGCGCGTAGTCAGGGTCCTGGCCTCGCATGGCATCGGCCGCTTCGCGGGTAAAGTTTTTGATTCCCTGCTTGGTTTTGAAGTGCCACTTTACATAAAACAATTCGTTTTTGCTGTTGATGAGACTGAAGGTATGGCTGCTGAAGCCATCCATGTGTCGGTATCCATCGGGGGTGCCCCGGTCTGAAAACAGGATCGTCACCTGGTGGAGCGACTCCGGCGAGAGCGACCAAAAGTCCCACATCATGGTCGCGGACTTGAGGTTTGTCTGGGGATCGCGTTTCTGCGTATGAATGAAGTCACCGAACTTCAGCGGGTCGCGAATGAAGAAGACCGGGGTGTTGTTGCCCACCATGTCCCAGTTGCCTTCTTCGGTATAAAACTTGAGGGCAAAGCCGCGGGGATCGCGCTCGGTGTCGGCCGAACCCTTCTCGCCGCCAACGGTGGAAAATCTCAAGAACGTAGGAGTGCGCTTCCCCGCTGCCGAGAACAGTTTCGCCGTTGTGTATTTTGGCATGTCAGGATTGGTGCAAACAAAGTAGCCGTACGCTCCTGAACCCTTTGCATGCACCACCCGCTCGGGAATGCGCTCGCGGTTGAAATGCGCCATCTTTTCAAAGAGCAGAAAATCTTCGAAGACCACCGGACCGCGCGGACCCACAGTAAGTGAATTCTGGTTATCGCCTACCGGGCGTCCTGCTTCTGTTGTAAGTTGTTTCTTTTCCATGATTTCTCCTTGTTGGCTCTACGTTCGGTAACGCTATATATATAAGGTTAAAAGGTTGTGTTTGCCTGGGATTTGCCAGCCTTACCAAGCCTACTGCTGCCACTGGCCAAAAGATCAGTTTAGACATTCCAATCCATAGGAAGAAGACATAGAATTGAATATGTGAAATAGAAAACACCTATGGGTTGTTTTCTAAGCTCCCGAAGATTGAAATATGGAAATTCACCAACTGCGTTACTTCTGTGCCGTTGCCCACGCCGGCAGCTTTACGCGCGCCGCTGAGCAACTGGGCATCGCCCAGCCGTCGTTATCGCAGCAGATCCGGGTACTGGAAAAGCGGGTGGGCACTCCCTTATTCGAGCGGTTGGGACGCTCTATCAGGCTGACCGATTCCGGAGAAGCTCTCCATCAGCAGGCGCTTGATATTCTGCGGCAGGTTGCGGAAGCAGAGTCCTCACTGGCGAATCTGCAAGATGGGGTCCGCGGTAAACTCAGAGTCGGCGTGATTCCAACGATCATGCCGTACTGGTTCGCTCCCCGCATGGCAGAATTCCTCAAGACCTTCCCTGAGGTTGACCTGCAGCTGGTGGAAGACACTACCCCCCGTCTGATTGAGCATCTGCAATCGGGCGACCTTGATATTGTGGTTGCACGTTTGCCGGTGCGGAATCCTGACATTGTATGCAGCGAGCTGTTCCGTGAACCTTTATTTCTTGCGGTCGCACAGGGCCATACATTGGCCGGGAAGCAGACAGTAGACTTGCATGTTCTGCGCGACGAGCGGCTTCTGCTGCTCAAAGAAGGACACTGCCTTCGGGACGATGTGCGTATGGCCTGCAGCCGCGCCCACGCTGAACTGCGCTCTATCTTTGAAACCAACCAATTGGAAAGTATCTTTCAACTTGTCAGATCGGATTTTGGATTGACCCTGGTACCGGCCATGGCATCTTCTCATGCCTCAGGCTGCACCCTGATTCCCTTGCGTGGAAACATCTTCCGAAGGATCGGATATCTCCGCGCACGGCGACATTTTGTCAGCCGGCCCATGCGCGAATTTGCGCTCTGGCTGCGAACCCTTACAAAAATCCAGGACCGCAAGTCGTCCGGCGTTTGTGCTGGGTGATTCTCAACTGAGATAGTCCGCCAACGGCGCTTCACAATTTCAAGGATTTGTCCGAGCGCGTACCGGGCCCATCGAGAACTGCTGCCGCGCTTGCGCCATCGGTTTCGGCGGCGGCAAGCTCTCCGTGCTCTTGTGCAGGAGTTGCTGGATTCGACTCAGCAGCACGCCGGTCGGTTCGCTCTTATGCACAAAATCATCGATCAGGTGCACGACGCGGCGTGGAATCTCGTGCACTTCTCCTGAGAGCATCAGAATTGGAACCCGAGGCTTGCGTTGGCGTAACAGGCGGGCTACGGCTTCGCCATCCATAATTTCCATTTTGTAGTCCAGCAATACCAGGTCTACGTTGTTTTGCAGAAATAGCTCAAGACCGGCCTTGCCGTCTGTGGATGCAAGCACGTGATATCCCACCGCCTCCAGGAACGCCTTGCGCAACGCCAGACCTTCTGCGTAATCGTCAATGCACAAAAGGAAATCTTTCTGGACCTGGGTTGATTGAATGGACCGCCTTCCACCCGTGCGTTCGATGTGATCGCAGGTGAAAAGAACCGGCATCTTCTTGATCCATGTGTCAATCTCGGCAGGGAGCGCAACCACGGCGCTGCGCGGTTTCCCCGCTGGCCGGTGGACCGGAAAACCAAACTGCCGCTCCCAGCGCTGCACCGTGCGCACGCTTCGGCCGACGTGCTCTGAAATCTCTTTCCACGAGTTCAAATACAACTTGTTGATCATCCCTGCCTCCTCGTTCTCTCTGGAACTTAAGTGGCTTTTAGATTCTACGCTTCGAATCCGCTGTTCTTTGTACAGAGACCGAAGTTGACGCTTCCCTTCCCAATTTGGAACACGCTCGCCTTACAATCCCAAAATGCAAATATATGTAAATGCCGCATAGATCTTCGGACTGGAGTCACTTTTTTCAGGAACAGGAAAGTGGCTGTTTCGCTGCAACTTGTATGTGTCATGACTCATCCAACGGATTGCAGCGTGGGAATTCATTCAACTCACAATCTGGCAGGCACGAATTAAGTCCAGCGTGTCAAATTGGACAACCATGTAGTGCTACCGTAACATCCGACAATGGCATTCGCTTTCGGCCAGTGCCCTGTCCGAATTGGCAGTTGTCGAACAGTTCGCGGGAGGTATCAGGAATGCCCTTGATTCGAACTTGCAAAAGTTGCGGGCAGAGAAACCGGATTCCGGCAAAGCATTTGTCAGACACCGGCCGCTGCGGTGCATGTAAGACGGCACTGCCGCCCGTAAATGAACCTTTGGAAGTTGACCCTGAGCTGTTGAACGAAATCGCCCAGAACGCTCGCGTGCCGGTGCCGGTGCTGGTGGATTTCTGGGCTGCATGGTGCGGCCCCTGCTTAAGAGCTGCCCCCGAAGTTGCGCGCGCGGCAGCAGAGATGGCCGGCAAAGCCGTCGTAGTAAAAGTTGATACCGAACGCTATCCGGAACTCGCGACTCGTTTCAATATTCGCGGCATTCCCAATTTCGTGGTCTTATATGGCGGGCGTCCGGTAGTGCAGCAGGCTGGCTTGGTTGACCACACACAACTGGAAAGCTGGTTGAAATCCGCGGTTCCAGCTTCGGCAGCTTGAGTGCAATTTACAGCCGCCTGCGTTCAGATTTCGATTCAAGACGCCCATTTTCACTCGCGGCGCGGTATCTGTGGCCGAACCCCTTCCTTCACGCCGTTTATCCTCGCCTTTGTTGTCGGCGGTCTGATAGGTGCGCCAAGGTATGCAAATCCAACAGATCAAGCTTCAGGAATTGTTGTATCACGGGTTCCTGCGAGCGCTCCATCTCGGCCATGGTTCCAAAAAAGATAGCTTTGGCGTGGTCCAGAAAAACCACGTGATCGGCGAGCTTCTCCGTAAGCCGCATGTCATGGGCCACAACAACGCTTGTCAGTTTCAACTGAAACTTGAGTCTCTTGATCAGGTCGCCTAAGCGGCGCGCCATCAGCGGGTCTACCATTGTTGTAGGTTCGTCATACAGCACAGATTCAGGATTGGCCGCCAGCGCCCTGGCAATCGCTACCGAACGTTTCATGCCGGTGGGGATTTCCGAAGGCAAAAAATCGCGCATGGCCTTTACCCCCACGATATCGAGCAGGCCGTCCACGATTTGATAGATCTGCTCTTCGGCAAGCTCGCTGTGCTCGCGTAGCGAAAACGCCACATTTTCCCCAACCGTAAAAGAGTCAAACAACGCTCCATTCTGGAAGACCATGGTGACCTTCTTGCGGATACGTTGTAAATCTTCTTCTTCGTAATCGGTAATGTCCTCGTAAGCCGCGACAATGCGTCCTGCATCGGGCTTGAGAAAACCCATGATCAGGCGAAGGCTGACTGATTTGCCGACTCCACTGCGGCCCAAGATGCAAACCGTCTCGCCGGGCATGACCCGAAAACTTACATCGTCGAGGACCTTATTCGCTCCGAATGACTTGCATACGTTCTTGAATTCCAGATACGGTCTCTGTCCTGCCCCCGCATCCGAAATTTGCCGCTGCGGAATCTCAACCAAGACTCCACTCGCTCTCGTATTGTTCTCTCGTTGGACGCGTGGAGGCTCAGACGACATACGTATTAGATGATTTTTTTCAGGACAATGATTGATCTCATCAATACAGCAATAACGTCAGCGGCGGTACGGATTCCATATTCCTTAGCTGACCTCTTTGCCGTCTTTTTCATCTCAGAACAGGTAGTTTTGTGACTTTTTATGACATCGGGACCTATGGCAACCACACCAAACCAAAAGGCCGGCAGGGCTCGCCGGTCTCCCACGCTGCCGCAGGTGGTTGTTGCCACCACCGCCATGCACTCCAGGAATTGGAACGAGAGCTTGAGGAAGGCGAAACCGACAAATTACTTCAGCGGCTCCGGCAGTACCTCTCCGAAAGGCGAAAGAAGCTGGCCAGTTGACCATGATGGGTAGCAACATAACGCGCTCTTTTGCCGGAATGCGAGAAAAAATCTGGACGATCTGTTGCAGCTCTTCTCTTTTCTCCAGCTCTTGTTCGGGATTGCTCCGTCTGCCGGCAGGGTAAAATCTCGTGCGCTCTGGTTTTTCTTCTGTACCATCGTGCCCGGCCTGCAAAAACAAAAATGCTGGTCGTCGCTGAGAGATTTTTGTTGGGTGGCCCCCATCGCTCAGCGCTATTAACGACCAGCAAATTTATCCAGCTCTTACACTCAGGCCGCCTTCTCTGCGGGAGGTTCGCTCTTGCTAGACTGGCCTGCTTGCGACTGTGATGATTGTGTTTGTGATGAACCGGTTGTCTGTGCCTGAGACTGGCCGGCAGTCTGGATTGGAATCTGCCGTGAGCTGCTCTGGGCCTGCTGCGGCAGCGGAACAACAATGCGCAGCACTCCATTCTGGAACTCAGCATGCACCTGTTCTGGATCTACTCCGCTGGGCAGCACAATTGCCCGATAGAACTGGCCATACCTGCGTTCACTCCTGCGGATTCCCCCTTCGGTTTCTTCGGTTTCAAATTTGCGTTCGCCCTGGATGACCAGGACATCGTCGTTGATTTCGACAGTAACGTCTCTATCTGAGAGTCCCGGCAAATCCGCCAAGACGACTACATTGTCGTTTTGTTGTGCAACTTCGATGGCGGGCGCCCACACTGCCGTGCTCAGGTCGGCGTCGCGGCCAGAAGTCGATTGTCCAAACGCGCGGTTCAGGTCTTCCTGCATTCTTCGGATCAGGGAAAACGGGTTCATTAAAGAATTAAATGGATCGGACCACAAAGAAGGCAGAGCCGATGAACTGCTTCGTCGGGCTAAAGAGCCTTGCTGCTGTTGGCCTCTCTGCTCTCCTCTGGAGGCCGTGGGTGTAGAGGTCGTCTGTGTAGTTGACGGTTGGTTGGTCTTTTGTGCTGGCATAAATTTGCCTCCATATTGTGAATTTGGCCGTAGGATGAATCGCCAAACGCGAAAGATGTCCTCAATAGAAGCGGCAAGATGAATGTGAGCGGCACGATCACCACTCGCCAGAGATTCATGTCGCTCCGGCGCGTCCGGCTTTAGTAGAAGATGACGTTTGCTGTAAAACTTTAGGCTTACTCCTGATAAAATCCGGGCGGCCAGTATCGACCAATTCCGTGATTGGTCGAATGGCTCAACAGGAGGAAGCATTGAGCGATCTTTCCCGTCGAGAATTTGCCAGGCTGCTGGCCGCCACCGGACTGGCGGCAGGACTTCCCCGCCCGGTGTCTGCGTATGCACAATCAACCGAACCCACCGGCCCACAAGTAGAAACTCAGCAAGCCCAGGTTAAAACGAACCAAGTGATCGGTATCCAGGTAGGTGCAGTCTCTTTTGTTGATGAGGGGATTGCTCCAGTTCTCGACCGCTTCCAACATGATGTGGGAGTCAATGCTCTGTTCCTCGCAACCTACAGCTATGGACGCGGCATCGCCGGCCGCCAGGTCCCCGGACAACCGCTGCCTGACCATGGCAAGCAGGAGTACGACACCAACTATCACGGCGGCAACTTTGCCCGTACGCACGAGCAGTACTATGCTCACACCTCGCTCAAGAAAATCCAATCGCCCGACTATGGCAGCTTTGACGTAGTTGCCGCTGTTCTTCCCGAAGCGAAAGCGCGCGGCATGAAGACTTTCTGCTGGTATGAAGATTCTTTCCGCCGTGACCTTGATGGTCTGGAGCCTTTATTAGAAGTGACCCTATCGGGCAAGAAAGCCGGCACCGCATGCTTCCACAATCCCCAATTGCAGGCCTTCTGGCAGGCGCTTACAGAGGATTACGTTCGCAGCTATGCCATTGACGGCATTATGTGGGGCAGCGAGCGCCAGGGACCATTCGGCAACGCCATCGGGGCCTCGGCCGGCGGCGCTCATCACGATCCTTTCGAGGTCACCTGCTTCTGCCAATTCTGCGAAGCCGAGGCGAAAGCGCGCGGCATTGACGTTCAACGCGCCCGCGAAGGCTACACCAAGTTGGCGGCGTTGGTGCGCGACAGCCGCGCGGGAAGCCGCCCCACCGACGGCTATTTCGTCTCATATTGGCGTTTGCTGGTTCAGTATCCTGAGATTCTCGCCTGGGAAAAATTGTGGAACGACGGCCAGAAGAACGCGTATAAAAATATTTATCGCATGGCGAAATCCATTCGTCCTGAGGTAATTGTCGGCTGGCACATTTGGCACAATAATTCTTTCAGCCCTTTCTATCGTGCCGAGCAGGATTACAACGAATTTCGCGAATATTCCGATTTCCTGAAAGTCGTGATGTACAACAACTGCGGCGGCCCACGCCTCGCTACCTATGTAGATAGCGTAAGCCACTCCATCTTGGCCGATCTATCCCCCGATTCAGCGCTCGACCTTATATATAAGGAGCAGAACTATACAAAAGAAGCCCAGCTCAACGACCTGCCTCATAGCGGCCTCTCCGCAGATTATGTGGATAGAGAAACCCGGCGCGCCCTGGCCGGCGTGCGAGCCCCTGCTAAGGGAGCACCCGGCGAAAAAGCTTGGGTGAAAATCTGGCCGGGCATTGATATAGACATTCCCACCAATGAGGGGGAAAAGAAGACGGAGCCCGAAGATGTTCGCCAGTCCGTACGAGCAGCCCTGAGCGCCGGGGCCGACGGTGTAATTCTCTCCCGAAAGTATTCAGAAATGCGGTTGGCGAACTTACGCGCTGCGGGCGAAAGCCTGCGCGCCTGACCTCAGATTGATTCCCTTCTGGCCGCCTGATAGACACCGCCGCTTCACAATTTGTTCCCTCCTAAGCCGTAAATATTCTCGCTTTTTAACCCCAAAAACTCTGCAAGAATCTTTGGGCACTCCGTTCCTTTCCTGAGCACAAAAACTAACGGAGATGCACCCAATGAAAGCCGTCAATCGACCCAACAATCCACCTAACTTCTGGTTCGTCGCCTTCTTCCTGATAGCGCTATTTGTTATCGCTGCCGTGGTCATGGTGGAATCGTTTCAATCGGCCGAAGCGGCCAATGAGGAACCGGCTGCCGCCACTTACTCGCACGGCACTTTGTATGTCACCATTCCTTACAAAGCCGGCCATGCTGGCGCGGGCCAACTCACCCTGGACGTCCTGGACCCGGAAGACAATGTCGAAGGTAGCGTAAAACGCCGCGTGGATGTTTCCGAAGGCGGCGGACGCTGGCAGGAAGAGATCAAGCTTGAAAAACCACTGGGTCTCGACGACTTGGTGTGGCATCGCCTGCACTACCGCTTCGAATACGGCAAAGGTGAGGACGCTCCGTTGGAGGGCATGGAATCCATTTCGCAGATCCTGCGCACGCCCGTGGTCCACATTCTGGGCCAGCAGTCTTACCTGACCGGCGGCGAGGCGGCAATTCGAGTGATTGTCACTGATTCGAAAAATGAGATCATCGCCGGCCACGGATCAGTTCGCATTGAACTCATAGCTCCCGACACTAAACCCAGTGTCCTCTTCATGGGAAAGCTGAACCAGCGCGGGACCACCGAAGCGCAATTTGACTTCCCTTCCGGCCTGGTGGGCAGTTATCAGTTGCACTATGTTGTCGATACACCTATCGGATCTACCGAATTCACCCAACCGGTGCGGCTGGAAGACAAAGTATCCATCCTGCTGACCACAGAAAAGCCGATCTATCAGCCGGGCCAGACTATTCACGCGCGCGCGCTGGCGCTGGATCGTTCTAATCATGAGGCAGCCGCCGATCGCAAGCTGACCTTTGAGGTGGAAGACTCGCGCGGCAACAAAGTCTTCAAAAAAGCCACCGAGACCGATAAGTTCGGGGTTGCATCCGCCGAGTTTTCGCTCGCTGACGAAGTCAACCTGGGCGCTTATCATCTTCGTGCCCTGATGGGTGAGGCCGGCGCAGAGCCCACCAATACGGCAGAGATTGCCCTGAATGTAGAAAAATATGTTCTGCCGAAATTCAAAGTCGCCATTGATTTCGCCGCAAAAGACAGCAAGAGCAAACGCGGATACCGTCCCGGCGATCATGTGACCGGAACCGTCCAGGCAAACTATTTTTTCGGAAAGCCGGTTGAAAATGGCGAAGTCACGGTCAAAGGCTCCGCCATGGATGTCTCTGTATTTGAAGTGGGTTCGGCGCAGGGCAAGACCGATCATGACGGCGCGTATCACTTCGACCTCAAGCTGCCCAATTATTTTGCCGGGCGTCCTCTCAACCAGGGGGCGGCCCGCGTGCTGATTGAGGCCACGGTAAAAGATTCCGCCAGCCACGCCGAAACTCGCGGCGAACCCATCACGGTCAGCGATTCCCCCCTGCTGGTCACGGCAGTCCCCGAGGGTGGAACACTGATTCCCAATCTGGAAAATCAGGTGTTTATTCTCACTTCCTATCCCGATGGCGCCCCTGCGGCAAATGCTGATCTGAAGATCCATACCGAAGGCGGCTCAGACCAGAATGTCGCCACCGATGACGGCGGGGTTGCGATTGTTCCCGTCAGTGCCGGCGCGGGCACCCAAACACTGGAGATTGAAGCAACCGACAAAGAAGGAAACCACGCCGCGAGCAAAGTTGAGCTGCAGGCCCGCTCCGGCGAAGACCAGGTTCTTTTGCGGACTGAACGCGCCATTTATCATGCCGGAGACCGTATTCAACTGAGAATCTTTTCGACAAAGAAGCGCGGCACCGCTTACCTGGACGTTATCAAGGAGGGCCAGACCATATTGACCCGCGACCTCGATATTGAGAATGGCCAGGCCGAGCTTACGCTCACCGCCACGCCAGAGATGGCGGGAACGGTTGATTTCAACGCTTATCTTTTTGGCCGCGATGCCCAACCCGTCGCCGACCACCGCCTGGTCTTCGTGCAGCCGGCC
>Ga0070741_10016897_pt1 | contig 12078 bp, 10 predicted proteins | sample Coa_R1_4_FD_66440 | JGI IMG/M metagenome (GOLD analysis project Ga0070741, IMG submission 66440) | Surface soil microbial communities from Centralia Pennsylvania, which are recovering from an underground coalmine fire - Coalmine... | ecosystem: Environmental > Terrestrial > Soil > Unclassified ...
ACTTTGTCCAGCGCCATCGCATTTTGCCCCTGCGCCTCGAACGCGGGATGATCGAGATCGCGGCGGCGGACCCCCTCAGCGATCGCGCCTTGGATGACATCCGACTGCTGACCGGATGCGAAGTTGAGGAAAAGCGCGCGCCGGCCGCCGAAATTCTGGAAAGCATCGCCGAGCATTACCAGGTCACGGTCGAGCGGATGATCGAAGACCTCAATCCCGCGACTTCGGGCGCCGCCGCGGAAAGCAAGAATTTGCATGACATCGAGGTGATGGCCAACGAGCCCACGGTCATCAACCTGGTCAATCTGATCATTTCAACCGCGTTGCGCGAGCGCGCCAGCGACATCCATCTGGTGCCCTTTGAAACCACATTGCAGTTGCGCTATCGCATCGATGGTTTGCTGCAGGAAAAACCGCCTCCGCCCAAACAACTCCACGCGGCCCTGGTGTCGCGCATCAAAATCATGGCGGACATGAACATCGCAGAGCGATTCATGCCCCAGGACGGCCACATCCAGATTCATCATCGCGGCGCGCGCGTGGACATTCGCGTGGGCACGATGCCCACCATTTACGGCGAAAGCCTGGTGATGCGGCTGCTGGAAAAAAACTCGAAGCTGCAAACCACGGCGGAACTCGGCCTGGACGCCGAACGAGCCGCCCTGCTGAACCGTCTTGTGGAAAAACCGCATGGCTTGTTTCTTGCCACCGGCCCGACGGGCAGCGGCAAGACCACGACACTTTATGCCATTTTGCAGGGTGTATACACGCCCGAGAAAAAAATCCTGACCATTGAAGACCCGGTGGAATACGAGCTGCCGGGCGTCGCGCAAATTCCAGTGCGGCCGAGCCGGAATTTCACCTTCGCCACTGGCTTGCGCTCGATTTTGCGACAGGACCCCGACACCGTAATGGTGGGAGAAATCCGCGACTCCGAAACCGCCGAAATTGCCATTCGCGCCGCGCTGACCGGGCATCAAGTGTTCAGCACGCTCCACACCAACGATTCGACCGGTGCGATCACGCGTTTGATTGACATGGGCATCGAGGCATTCCTGATTTCGTCATCCTTGGAAGGCGTGCTCGCCCAGCGATTGGTGCGGCGGATTTGTGGGGCGTGCAAACGCGAACAGTCGCCTGACGCCGCCGCGCGGGAAAAACTGCGGTCAACTGGCGGCCAGAAACTGGAAGGCTCGTATTATTACGGCGCCGGTTGCGAAGAATGCCGCGGCACAGGCTACCGCGGTCGGGTTGGAATTTTCGAGCTTTTGGCGATCGACCCCGAATTGCGCGACATGATCGTGCAAAAGCGCTCGAACGCCGATTTAAAGGCCCACGCCCGCGCGCGGATGATCACCATGCACCAGGACGCCATGCGCAAAGCCGCGGCGGGCGTGACGACTTTGGAGGAAATCATCCGCGTAACCTCCGCCGAAGCGCTGGAATGAATTCGTTTCGTTACCAAGCCATCGGGTCCAACGGCGCCGTTGTCAAAGGGATGATTGACGCGGAAGACCGCCGCGGCGCCTTGCAATTGTTGGGGAGCCGCGGACTATTCCCTTCCAGCCTCGAGTCGGCCGGCTCGACTGGCGTTTCAACCGCGGCCGAAACGGCCGAGGCGCTGGAAAACGCCGCAGCGGGATTTCGCTTCGGGTCCGGTGTGAAACGCAAGGAGATCACGGCCTTCACACGCGAACTGGGCGCCTTGCTTGCCTCGGCGATCCCAATTCCCCAGGCGCTGGACGGCTTGGGCGAAGAAGAAGACAATCCGGCCCTGCGCGCGGTCGTGCGCGGCATTGCGGCGGCCGTGCGAAAAGGCACCGCGCTCTCGGCGGCGCTGGAGGAGCATCCGCGATTGTTCGGCTCGCTTTACGTCAGCATGGTCCGCGTCGGGGAGGAAGCGGGCGTGCTGCCCAAAGTGATGGCGGATTTGGCCGCCCTGCTCGAGCACGAAGACGAAGTGCGTGGCGAAGTGGTGTCCGCGGTGGCGTATCCCATCTTCGTGCTGCTCTTTGGCATTTTCACCGTCATTATTCTATTGACAGTGGTTCTCCCCAAACTCTTCACGATGCTCGAGGAGATGCTGGACACCCTCCCCTTGCCGACCTTGATCCTGCTCCGCGTCAGTTCGTTGCTGCATCATTACTGGATTTGGCTGGCGCTGGCCGTCGTGGCGGGGGTCTTTGGCGCGCGCGCCTTCCTCCAAACGCCGCGCGGCGCCGAGTTCTGGGATCGATTCAAATTAAAAATCCCGGTCATGGGCCCGCTCTTCCGGGCGGCCGCGTTGGGACGTTTTGCGCGGACTCTCGGCACCCTTGTCAAGAGCGGCGTCTCGCTTCTGCCGGCCCTGAAGATTGTCGAGTCAACGATAGGCAATATCACTCTGGCCCAGGTTATCGCGCAAGTGGCTGAGGAAACGCGCGGCGGCGATTCGCTCGCCGGCCCGTTGCGCAAATGGAATGTGTTTCCACGCACGGTCGTCCAAATGATCAGCGTCGGCGAGGAAAGCGGCCGGCTCGACGAAATGCTGCTCAAGGTGGCGGATATCGAAGAGCGCCACATGCGGGCGCGCACCAGGACGCTTATTTCCCTGCTCGCGCCTCTTTTGATTCTGGTGGTCGGCGCGCTGGTCGGCTTCATGGTCATCGCGCTCCTCTTGCCGATTTTCAAAATGAGCCGGGCCATCCATTAACGAGACACACTATGCAATTGACACGCAGACACTCCGCCACGGCCGCCTTCACGCTCGTGGAAATCATGGTCGTGGTGGTCATTCTCGGCATTCTGGCCGCCACCATCATTCCGCAGTTCATAGGCACGACGGATGATGCGAAGGTTGCCGCCGCCAAGGACACCGTCGCGCAACTGGAGAGCGCGCTGGAGCGCTTCAACGTCAACATGGACCGCTATCCCACCACCGAGGAGGGACTCAAGGCGTTGGTGGAAAAACCGGCCGAGGACGCCCATTGGCGCGGGCCATATATAAAGATGTTGCGTCCCGACCCATGGGGCCAGCCCTACCAATATCGCTGCCCCGGCTCACATCATGCCACCGGCTTTGACGTCTGGTCGCGGGGAGCGGACAAGGCCGACGGCGGCGAAGGCCTGGCGGCGGACATTGGCAATTGGTGACGACATGACTCCGGGGCGCTCCAACCGCGGCCGCCGCGCCGCCTTCACACTCGTCGAACTGATGGTCGTGCTGGTCATTATCAGCATCATCACCTCGGTCGTGGTGGCGGAAATGGGGGGGAGCTTTCAGGATGCCCTGCTCCGCTCCAGCGCGCGCCAACTGGTCAGCATCTGCAACACGGCGTACGGACGCGCCGTGGCCACGGGCCATGCTCATCGTGTGGCCCTGAACATGGAAACCGGCGCCTATGTTATCGAGCGGCGGCGCGGCCATGAATTCGTCCCCGTGGAAAACATTTCCGACGCCAAAGGGCGGATCGATTCGCGCATCCGCGTGGAAGTCCACACGCGCGGCGAAAGTCTCGCGCCGCCCGGCGCCATCACGTTTTATGCCGACGGCACCGCGGATGACTGTCAAGTGAAGTTAACCGATCGCGCGGGCGACACACGTTTCTTGAAGGTCGATCCCATCACGGCCCGTTTGGATGTCGCCGACAGCCTTCCGGAGGAAGCGCCATGACCCGCCGCGCCGCCAACGCCGGCTTCTCGCTCGTTGAAGTGATGTGCGCCGTGCTGATTTTAGGGGTCGCCCTGGTCGGGCTGGCGCAGGGGCTGACGGCGGCCCTCGCTTCGAGCAAGGATTCCGAACTCGTGACCACGGCCGCGCTGTGCGCCGCCGGGCAGATCGAGCAGGTCCGCGCCGACGCCGATTACAGCGATGGCGAAAGCGACGGCGATTGCGGGGATGACCTGCCGCTTTACCACTGGAAACAAATTATCAAACCCGGCGGCCTCGACGGCCTGCATGAAATCACCGTCGATATTCTCAACACGCGAACCGGCGAGCAATTGTACGAATTAAAGACCCTTCTCTTCGACCCGGATTATCCGAGCCAGGACGAACAACAGGCCCGGCCGCGCACCCCGGAAGCCCGCCGCCGCGAGCGCGAGCGCCAAAGGAGGAACCGATGATCCTCCGCCCCCGCCCAGCCCGCGCCGGATTCACGCTCATCGAGATGATGATCAGCGTGACGATCGCCGCCCTGATTTTGGGCGCCGCCTACGGCACGCTCAACGCCGGATTTGCGAGCCAGAAAATGATTGAGCCCCGCCTCGACACCATCCAAAGCGCCCGCGTGGCCATGGCGCTCCTGACGGCAGATTTGCGTGGCGCCTGCCCGCTTTCCAAGGACGACGATTTTCTGGGCGCGCAACGGCAGATCGACGGCGCGGAAGCTGACAATCTCGATTTCGGCACGCACAACTTCACACCAAACCGCCCGCACGAAGGCGACTTTTGCCAGGTCAGTTATTACGTCGAAAAAGACCCGCGCTCCGGCGATCTGACCTTATGGCGCCGGCGCAATCCGCGCTTCGCTCCGAACCCGCTGGCCGGTGGGGCGCGCGAACCCATTATCCGCGGCATAACCTCGCTCCGCTTTGAATACTATGACGGCGACGACTGGTACGACACTTGGGGCGAGACCACCAAAAAAGCGCGCCTCAGCGCGAGTCCCCAGCCAAATGCCAGCGGCTTGCCTGTCGCGGTGCGCGTGACATTGGCGCTTCCAGCGTCCCCCTCAGTCAACAAAACATCCGAAGGGACCAACTCCGAGCCGCCGCTGGTGTTCCGAACGGTTGCGCCTCTGGAGCTGGCGGCGCTGTTTCAGGACAGCGGGCCCTCCATCGGCGGTGGATCTCGCGATACGCGCTGAACACATGTCCAAGCAACGCCACAATCAAGCTTCCGTGCTGGTCGCCGTGCTCTGGTGCCTGGTCTTGCTGTCGGTTCTGGTCCTCGGGTTATTACACAGCACCCGCATGGACTTGCGCCTCGTCAAGAATTACGGCGACCGCATCCAGGCCCATTATCTGGCGCTGGCCGGCCTGGAACGCGCCAAAGCCGTGGTCTATCATGATTGCGTCAGTCGCCGGCAAACTGCCGCCAGCCACACGGGCTCCGTCTATAATGACAACCAGGACTTTCGCGACATCCCGTTTGGCCGCGGTCACTTCTCCGTGTTGCGACCGCCAGAGGGCGATGAATCGGGCCCGATTTTCGGCGTCAGCGACGAAGAAAGCCGTCTCGATGTCAACACGGCTGCCACCAATGAACTGACCCGCATCCCCGGCCTCAAGGCCAGCGTCGCCGCCGCCATCGTGGATTGGCGCTCCGGCACCAACGCGCAGGTCGCCGGTGGCGCCGGCCCGGATTATTACGCTGGCCTGCAGCCACCCTACGAATCGCGTAACGCGCCCTTCCAGACGGTCCGTGAATTGCTCATGGTCAAGGGCGTAACACACTCAGATCTGCTCGGCGACGAGGCCGACCGCGCCAACGAGCCAGATGCGCTGTCCAGCGAACTCGGCGGCTTTTTCGACGCGGGTTGGGCGTCCGTCCTCACCGTCCAATCCACCGACAAAAACGTCAGCGCCGACGGCAAGGACCGCATCAACATTCAGAACGCGGATGAAGCCGCGTTGACCGGCATTCAAGGGATCACGCCGCAAATCGCGCGGGCGATCATTGCTTACCGCGGCCAGCATCCATTTCAGACCATCGGCGATCTTCTTGACGTAACGTGGCCGCAGCAGGCCGGTCAGGACATCAATGGCAACGGTAATGCCAACGGCTCGCGGGCCGTCAGCCAGCAGTTATTCGAGCAAACCGCCGACAGTTTTACCACGGCCGGCGACTCAGACCAAGGCGGACTCATCAACATCAACACCGCCCCTCAATCCGTTCTGCGCTGTTTGCCCGGCGTGGATGACAACCTCGCGCGCGCCATCATTTCCCGCCGCCAATCCAACGGGTATTTCGTCAATGTCGCCGGGTTGCTCGACGTGCCGGACATCACCGAGGACATTTTCAAGCAAGTGGCCCCGCTGGTCACCGCCCGTTCGGAAACTTATCGCATCATCAGCGAAGGCCGTGTCGGCTCCGACGGCGCGCGGCAACGCATCGAAGCCGTCGTTCATATCAGCCCGCACGAAATGCGGCTGCTTTCCTACCGGGAGGACTTGTGAGCGCGCTGACGTTGGCCATCCATATCGCGCCAGACCGCCTGCAACTCGCGCACGGCGGCTCTCTCGTTGATATTCCCCTCGAGCGTCAGGAAAGCGGCGCGCTGACCGAGGCGACGCGCCAGCGAATCGTCGCGGCTCTCCGCGAACACAGTCAAACAAACGGCAGCCTCTTTCCGCGCCGCGTCCTTTGCGCCATTGGCGCCCGTGGCCTTTCTCTTCGCCGCCTCACGCTCCCCGCCGCGCCGAGGGAAAAGCTCGACGGCTTGGTGCGCTTGCAAGTCGAAAACGAGTTTCCGGTTCCCCCAGACCAGTTGGCTTGGGGTTGGCAAATACTCGGCGTTTCAGGGGGACCCGCAGCCCGGCAAAACGACATCCTGGTGGCCGCGGTGCGGCGCAATGCTTTGGAGGAATGGACGGCTCTCTTTGCCGAGGCGGGAATGCCGGTTTCCTTCACGCCGTCCCCCCTCGCCCGCTGGGCGGTGATGGCTGCGCCCGCGCCGGATTGCGGCATTCTTGATTTGGGCCAGCGTCACTCCGAATTATTGATCCTCGCCAAAGGCGCGCCGAGTGGAGTCCGCGCCCTGGCCTGGGGATCCGAAACACTGGCCGACGCCAGCCTGCCGCCCATTCCCGAAAGAAAACTATTTTTGACAGGGTTGGCAGCCAGCCATCCCGAAGTCGCAGCGCTTCTGGCGCGCTTAAACGGGGCCCCTGCCCAACCTTTGCTTCCCTTGGCTGGAGCCGTGGCGTCCCCCACCCTCGCCGCTTTGCAGCGCCTCGCCGCGGGGGAATCCTCCCGACCAGCTCTCTTGCTGCAATCCGGCGACACGCCGCCGCCCAGCCGCCTGCGGTTGCCGCGGCAATGGACGGCCCTGGCCGCGGCGCTCGCGTTGGCCGTCCTGGCATTTCCGTGCGTCGAGCCGGTTTTGTTCAAGGCCCATTTAACCGGCCGCCTTAATGAAATCCACGCCGAAGAAGCAAGGCTCGGAACCCTCGATCAAGAGCTGAGTTTCTTTCAATTTCTGCGCAAGACGCAACCCCCCGCCCTCGATGTCCTCGGCCTCATCGTGCAGTCGGCCCCGCCTGGCGCGAATTTTGAATCCTGTTCGCTCACTCGCGCCGGCGAACTTTCTCTTCGCGGGAAGATGGGCAACGGAACGGACGTCACCGATTTCCGCACCAAACTCATGAACAGCGGCTGGTTCTACAGCGTCGCGGTTGACGAGCAGGCGCAACAGCCGGACCGGCGCGTCAATGTGCGTTTGACAGCCTCGCTCAAACCCGCCGATTTGCGCCGTCCCCTGCCCTCCGCTTCGCCCGAAGCCAAAAACGGAAAGGAGGCCAGGACATGAAACGCGCCTTGACCCCGCAGGAAAAACGCACCATCCGCCTCGCCGGAATTGGTCTGGCGGTTTACTTGACGCTGTTCGGCGGCTTCATGCTGGTCAAGGCGCTGGATCGCAGCCGCGCAGACTATCGCGCCGAAGTCGCCGAGGCCCGCGCGCTGCGCGACAAAATTCAGACCTATCGCGACAAAGCCGATTTGATCGGCGACCTGATGGAGCGCTATCACATGGATCCGACGCGGCTCTCGCGCACAAACGTCATTGCCGAAGCGAGCGCCGCGCTGCAAAAAGCCGCCACCGAGGCGGGGATCAGTCCGGGAACCATTCGCGAATCGGCCGCGCGCGGAACCGGCAAGGAGATCGCCTCCATTCAGCTTGAGGGGGCCGGCAATGTGCAGGGGCTGATGTCGCTCCTTTATCATCTGCCGACGCTCGGCTATCCGTTGATCCTTGACGAACTGCAGATCACTTCCGGCGGCCCCATGCCTGGCGCCGTGAAATTCAACATGACCATTGCCGTGCTCGATTTCGAGCAATGGTCCAAAGCCCAAGCGCCATCCCAGGCACAGGAGGAGCCATCCGGTGCCTGAACGTCTCGAACGCATTTTCCGCATCGGGTGCATCCTCCTCGCGGCTCTCCTCTTGTTGCGCTTTGCCCTCGCGGTGCATCGCGCGACCCTCCTGCACAACGTCGCCATCCCCGCCCTGCCCCGCCTGGCCGAAACCAACACAAACCAAACCGCCGCGACCGACCCTGCTCCCGGCACAAATCATCCCGCTTTGGTCAATACGAATAAAGTTGTCGCCGCGACCAGGACTTCAACGAATGCCCCGGCCGCGACAAGCGGCCCTGGCACAAATCTCGCCTCTGCGGCCAAGTCGGCCACCAACGCCGCCGTCAAACCAGAAACAAACCCCATCGCCAAAGAGACCCCCGCCCCCCATCCGCCCCGTGGTCCGCGCGGCGGCCCGCGCAAAGACGATTTGCCCGCCCCGGTGAAAGATCAGGTGGACAAAATCGTCAAAAGCGGAGTTCTCGCGCCTTATATGCCGCCCATGCCCGCAGCCTTGCTGGGCATCGCGGACGATGAGGCCTTTCTCCGTGCCGGCAACGGCCAGACGGGCGCCATCAAGGAAGGCGCCGAACTGGGCAACCTCAAGTTGCTGCGCATCGGCGTCAACCGCGTCCTCGTTGAAGAGGACGGCGAAAAAAAAGAATTGACCGTGTTCGGCGGGGCCGGGGGCGAAAGCCTCATGCCGCCGCCGGCCAGCGCCCCCGCCACCAATGCGCCGCCCACATCCAACACCAACCGCCAGACTGCCATCAAGGAAGGGAGGAGTTCCAATGCAACGCCCCACGCATGATCGTCGAAAACTCGGTTTGACAGCCTTTTTGCTTTCGCTCGGCCTGACCGCCTGGATTTTCTGGGCCGCCATCCCGGTTTTGCGCGCGCAGACGGCGACCAACAGTCCCGCGGCAGCCGCCACCAATGCGGCCGCCTCAGGCACAAACACGCTGGCTGTCGCTGCAACCAACAGTCCTGCGGGCGCCACAAACACGTTGGCCGAGGCCAAGAAGCTGCCCGACGACCTCATTCAACTGAGCCTGCAAAACGCCAACGTGGACATGGTCGTGCAATGGCTCTCCGAGCAGACCGGCAAGAGCGTTGTCAAACATCCGCACGTGCAATGTCAGGTCACTATCGTTGGCGCGGGCAAAGTCACGCGGCGCGAGGCGATCACGCTGGTCTATCGCGCCCTCGCGCTCGAAGGTTTTGCCGCCATTGAATCCACCGACTCCATTCTCATCGTCCCCGAGGACCAGCAGCCCAAGATCAGTCCGCAAATGTACGGCAGCTCCACCAACACCTCCCCTGGCGGCAACGAGCGTCTCGTCAAAGTTTTCTCGCTCAAACATGCCCAGGCCGCGGCTGTCAAAGAAAAGCTCAAAGCTGTCACATCGGAGAAAGCCACCGTGGAAACCGACGACGCGGCCAATGTCGTCGTCGTGACCGATTACGCCGACAATGTCTCCGTCGCCACCCAGTTGGTCGCCCAACTCGACACCGACAAACCGCTGGACATGACCGTGCGTGTCATTCCGCTCAAGAACGCCAACGCCGCGGACTTGGCCAAGGAGATCATGCCGCTTTACCAGAAGCTGACGGGCCGGAACGAGAAGGCCACCATCGAAGTCTCGGCCAACGAGCTGTCCAATTCGTTGCTCATCCTCTCCAGCGAGCCGGATTTTGACGCCTTGGAAAAAGTCGTTGGAATGCTTGACAGTTCCGACGCGCAGGAAACAGTGACGCAGCCGTTCGTGCTCAAGAATGCCGACGCCGAAGACGTCGCCAAGCAACTCGAGCAGCTTTACAATCCGCAGCAGAACAACGACCGCTATCCCTATTTCTTCTTCGGAATGAACGAAAACTCCCAGAAGGAGCGGCGCAAATTCAGCGTTATTTCCGACCGCCGCCGCAATGCCCTCATCGTGCAGGCCGCGCCGAACCAGATGGAACGCATTGGCAAATTGATCGCCTCGCTCGACGAGCCGATTGACGACGGCAGCCTCGCCCCCAAGATTTACATCCTCAAATATGTCAGCGCCTCGGATATCGAGGACGTGCTGAACGAACTTTTCCTTAAGAAAACGACACAACGGCCCTACTACTTCTTTGACGAGGCGCCGCAGGAAACTCCCGAGCGCGATGTCGGCCGTCTCTACGGCAAGGTGCGCATCACCAGCGAGCCGTATTCCAACGCCATCATCATCACTTCCAATTCCAGCGAGGCGCTCGCCGCCGTGGAAGACGTGCTCAGGCAACTCGATCAGCCCTCGCAATCCGGCGAAACGACTTTCCGCGTCGCCCTGCGATTTGCCAAGGCGCAAACGCTGGCCAACAATCTCAACATCCTTTTCGCCAAGGGTGGCTCGCCCGCGTTCCGTCCGCAGAACCAGAACAATCCAAACAACCCGCAACCTCAGCAACCGCAGGGCCAGCAACCGCAAAACAACACCTCGCAAAGCAATTTCGAGTTGGAGACCGAAGCCAAGGAGGAGGGCTATTATCCCTGGCTCGGCGGCCAGCCCGATGTCGAGCGCAATGGAGAACGCACCACGCGCCCGGTCAGCGATCTGATTGGCCGCGTCCGCGCCGTCGCCGACGAACGCAGCAATTCACTCCTGATTTCCGCCAATGTCCATTTCTTTCCAGAGGTCATCAAGCTCATCGACCAGATGGACATCCCGACGGCGCAAGTCATGATTGACGCCCGCATTGTCGAGGTTTCCACCGATTTTCTGGACCAGCTCGGCGTCCGCTGGTCGCCCAACGGCTCGGCGGAATTCACCGGCTCAGACCTCGACAACGGAATCGTCGCCAGCGCCACCTCGACCTATCAAAAGGGCTTTAACGGAACCACCACCGTCAATACCCCAGTCAACTCCGGCAACAGCGCCGCCGCCGCCATTCAGGCCCTCGCCAATCTGAAATCCGGCGTCGTCGCCAACACCATCAATGTCGATTTTCTCATCCAGTTCCTCAAAGAGCACACTGACGCCACCGTGCTGGCCGAGCCCCAAATCAAAATCGAGGACAACGAGCTCGGCAAACTTTTCGTCGGCCAGCAGGTTCCTTTTATTGACAACAGCCTCGTCAACGCCGTCGGCGGCCAAAGCCAGAGCTTCACCTACAAGGACGTCGGCGTCATTCTCGAAGTCACGCCGCACGTCAACGACTCCGGCGACGTCCTTCTGCGCGTGCGCGCCGAATCATCCACCATCGTGCCCGGCGAAACCATTCTGGGCGGCGCCGTCATCAACACCCGCAATTTTCTCACCGAACTCACGGCCAAGACAGGCCAGACCCTGGTCCTTGGCGGCATCATCCAGAAGCAATTCAACCAGACCCAGCGCAAAACCCCGTTTTTCGGGAGCATCCCGGGCCTGAAATGGGCCTTCAACAACAAGGACCGCAACGAACAGCGCGACGAATTGTTGATTTTTCTAAAGCCCAAAGTCGTGCGCACCCCGCAGGAAGCCCGCGAACTTCTCGAAGACACCGAAAAGAACACCCCGCTCATCGAAGGCTGGGAAAAGACCCAAGGCACCAACAACGATTTGCCCTTCAAGAAATCCTCAAGCTGACCTGTCCGCACCTGCTCTTGGAATCCTGTTGGAAGTGGTTTCATAAGGTATGGAGAGGCAAACACCCACGCCACAACCAAGCCGCCTCGTAAGAACCCCTGCCCATGGCCCCTCTCAATTGCCCCCTTTTTTCAAAATTTTCTCAAAAACCCGCCCAATTGCCCCCGTTCCGCAAAATATTCCCCTATAAGTGGAATACAGTACATATGGCGCTACCACCCCCTTTCCCCTTCGTGCTAAAACTCGCGCGTGATGACGTGTCGTCCAACACGAGCGCGTGCGACCAGTCGCTGCCACCCTGGCAGCGACGCCGTTTCCTTTCCTGCCGCGCGCCGCGCTCTTCCCGAAGCCGCGCTTTTTGAACGTCCGGCCCACGTAAAGCGTACTGGCCAGTCCGGCTCGGACTCGAAAATCGTAACCCCCCCC
>Ga0070741_10016898_pt1 | contig 12077 bp, 13 predicted proteins | sample Coa_R1_4_FD_66440 | JGI IMG/M metagenome (GOLD analysis project Ga0070741, IMG submission 66440) | Surface soil microbial communities from Centralia Pennsylvania, which are recovering from an underground coalmine fire - Coalmine... | ecosystem: Environmental > Terrestrial > Soil > Unclassified ...
GAGACGATCTTCGCCTGGCCGGGGCTCGGCCGGCTCGGGTACGAGGCGATCCTGAGCCGGGACTACCCGGTCGTGATCGCGCTCAACTTCATCGCGGCGGGCCTGACGGTGCTCGGGACCCTGCTCTCGGACGTCCTCTACATGCTGGTCGACCCGCGGATCCGGCTGTGAGCCCGGCGACCCCGGGGGGCTCGCCGGGCCGGCTGGCCTGGCGCGCCTTCCGCCGGAACGGCCCGGCCGTCGTGGGCCTCGCGGTGGTGCTGGGGTTCTTCGCCCTGGCGCTGGTCGGGCTCGCCCTCACCAAGGGCAGCCGGCCGGTCCTCGATCCGCGGGAGGTCCGGCTGCCGGACCGCCTCCGGGCGCCGTTCGCGCGCCCGGTGGCCGACCAGCCGCCCGCCCAGCTGCCGCGTCTCGGCATCTACCTCCTGGGCACCGACGAGCTCGGCCGGGACGTGTTCGCCCGCATGCTGGAGGGCGCGTTCGTGTCGCTCTCGGTCGGCTTCGTCGCGGTCGGGCTGGCGGTGGGCATCGGCATCGTGGTCGGCGGGGTGGCCGGCTACTACGGCCCGACGCGGCTCGGCGTAGGCCGCCTGCGGCTCCTGACCGTCGACACGCTCGTGACCGGGCTCATCGACGTCATGCTGTCGTTCCCGACCTTCTTCCTGATCCTGACGGTCGTCGCCGTCCTGAAGCCGTCGATCTGGAACATCATGGTGGTGATCGGGCTCACCAGCTGGGAGGGCACGGCCCGCTTCGTGCGGGCGGAGATCCTGTCGCTCCGCGAGCAGGAGTTCATCCACGCCGCCCAGGCGGCGGGGGCGCGGGGCCGGCGGGTGATCCTGCGCCACCTGGTGCCGAACGCGGTCGGCCCGGTGCTGGTCTCGGCGACGCTCGGGGTGGCGGGGGCGATCCTCACCGAGTCCAGCCTGTCGTTCCTCGGGTTCGGCGTGCCGCCGCCGGCCGCAACGTGGGGGAACATCCTCGCCGACGGGAAGCGCTACATCTTCGACGCGCCGTGGCTCACGCTCGTCCCCGGGACCGCGATCCTGGTGGTGGTGCTGGCGTTCAACCTCTTCGGCGAGGGGCTCCGGGACGCGGTGAACCCGCGGCTCCGCGAGCGCTGACCGGGCGCGCGCCGCGCCGGTCCGCGGCCGCCGCGCGGCGACGCGACGAGACGATGCGCCGAGGGCGGTGCGCAGCTTGACAACGCGCGCGGGCGGGCGGCATCATACGCCTCGCGCCGAAGTGGCGGAATTGGCAGACGCGCACGTTTGAGGGGCGTGTGGGGTAACCCGTGGGGGTTCGAGTCCCCCCTTCGGCACCACTTCCCCACTGACCGGGACGCCACGGGGCTCCAGCCGGAGCCCCGTCGTCGTGCCGGCGGGTGGCGCGCGCGCGGCGCTGTGGCATAATGACTCACGGCTCGGCCACTTCCCACGAATGACTCTGGCACCTCCCGTCATCCAGCCAGACACTCCCCGGGAGGCCCAGGCCCGTAAGCCGGCCTGGCTCCGGGTCCGTGCGCCCGGCGGCCCGAACTACATGCGGCTGAAGGCGCTCATGCGGGAGCGGAACCTCCACACGGTCTGCGAGGAGGCCCGCTGCCCCAACATCGGCGAGTGCTGGGAGGAGCGGACCGCCACCTTCATGATCCTGGGCGACGTGTGCACGCGCCGCTGCGGCTTCTGCGCCGTCGCCCACGGCCGGCCGGCGTGGGAGGACTGGGGCGAGCCCGACCGGGTCGGGCAGACGGTCGCCGAGATGGGGCTCGCCCACGTGGTCGTGACCAGCGTCAACCGGGACGACCTCGCCGACGGCGGGGCGGGCGTGTTCGCGCGAACGATCGCGGCGATCCGGCGGGCGGCGCCGGGCTGCCGCGTCGAGGTCCTGGTCCCGGACTTCCAGGGCTCGCCGGACGCCCTGACGGCCGTGCTCGAGGCGCGCCCGGACGTCCTGAACCACAACATCGAGACGGTGCCCCGGCTCTACCGGGAGGTGCGGCCGGGCTCGCGCTACGAGCGGAGCCTCGAGCTCTTCGCCCGCGCCGCCGGACACCCGACCCGCCCCGTCACCAAGTCGGGGATGATGCTCGGCCTGGGCGAGGCGGTGACGGAGGTCACGGCGACAATGGCGGATCTCCGCCAGGCCGGTGTGCAGCTCCTGACCCTGGGCCAGTACCTCCGGCCCTCGCCCGCGCACCTGCCCGTCGTCCGCTACGTCGCGCCGGAGGAGTTCCGCGCGCTGGCGGCCGAGGGGCTGGCGCTCGGCTTCCGTCACGTCGAGGCGGGCCCGCTGGTCCGATCCTCGTATCACGCCAAGCGGCAGGTGGACGCCGCCGGCGGCCGGCCGGTCGCCGCGCCGGGCCCGCCGGCCGTCACCCGGCCGGGGTGCTGATGCAGTACGTCCCCATCATCATGGTGTTCGCGATCGCGCTCGGCGTCGCGTCGCTCCTCGCCTTCCTCCCGGCGCTGCTCGGGCCCCGCCGGGCGTCGGCGATCAAGCAGGAAGCCTTCGAGTGCGGCAAGGACCCGATCGCGCTCCCGGAGGGCCGCTTCGCGATCAAGTTCTCCACCACCGCGATCTTCTTCATCATCTTCGACGTCGAGCTCATGTTCGTCTTCCCGTGGACGGTGGTCTACCGGACCCTCGGCGGCTACGGGTTCGTGACGATGCTGGTCTACCTCGGGATCCTGATGCTGGGGCTCCTCTACATCTGGCGGAAGGGCGGGCTCGAGTGGGAGTAGGCGACTTCTTCACCACCACGCTGGACGCCGCGCTCGGCTGGGCGCGGAAGTACTCCATCTTCCAGTACCCGTTCGTGACCGCGTGCTGCGGGATGGAGTACATGGCGACGGCGTGCTCCCACTACGACGTGGACCGGTTCGGAGCGGGCCTGCCGCGCTTCTCGCCGCGCCAGGCGGACGTCCTGTTCGTGGTCGGGACGATCAGCCACAAGATGGCGCCGGTCCTCCGCCGGGTCTACGACCAGATGACCGAGCCCAAGTGGGTGGTCGCGTTCGGGGTCTGCACCTGCACCGGCGGCTTCTACGACAACTACGCGACCGTCCAGGGCATCGACACGATCCTGCCGGTGGACGTCTACATCCCGGGCTGCCCGCCGCGTCCGGAGAGCGTGCTCGACGGCCTCATGAAGCTCCAGGACAAGATCGCGGCGGGGCGCCAGCGATACTGACCGCCCCGGCCGGCCGTCGATCGCGGCGATGACTCCTGCCGACCTCCTTGCGCGCCTGGCCGAGCTGGCCGGATCCGCGCTCCGTGACGGCCAGGTGCGGCTCGGGCACGCCACCGCGCTCGCGGAGCGGACCGCGCTGGCCGACCTGCTGCGGGTCTGCCGGGACGACGCGGCGCTCCGGTTCGACATGCTGATGGACCTCACGGCCGTCGACTACCTCACCTATCCGGGGCGGGAGCAGGCGCCGCGGTTCGAGGTCGTCTACCATCTCTACTCGGTGTCGCACAACCACCGGCTCCGGGTGAAGGTCGAGGTGGACGAGGACGACCCGGTCGTCCCGAGCGCGGTGCCGCTGTGGCCGATCGCGAACTGGTTCGAGCGCGAGGTCTGGGACATGTTCGGGATCCGGTTCGCGGGCCATCCCGATCTCCGGCGGCTGCTGCTCTACGAGGAGTTCGTCGGCCACCCCCTCCGGAAGGACTACCCGGTGAACCGCCGCCAGCCGCTCGTCGGGCCGAGGAACTGATGGGGCCGAGCTCGGACACCGCTCGCGTCCTCGCGTCCGGCGAGACGGCGCACCGCACCCGGGAGTTCTTCCTGGGCGAGGGCGTTCCGGAGACCGGCACCGAGAACCTGCTGGTCAACATCGGGCCTTCCCATCCGGCGATGCACGGGATCGTGCGCATCGTGACCGAGCTCGACGGCGAGCGGGTCGTGAAGGCCGACGTGGAGATCGGGTACCTCCATCGCGCCTTCGAGAAGGAGTGCGAGATCGGGCCGTACAACGCGGCCATGCCGTACACCGACCGGCTGAACTACGTCTCGCCCCTCATCAACAACTTCGGCTTCTGCGGGGCGGTGGAGACGCTGCTCGGGATCGAGCCGACGGAGCGCTGCCAGTACATCCGCGTGATCATGAGCGAGATCTCGCGGATCTGCGACCACCTGACCTGTGTCGGCGCCTCGGCGATGGAGCTCGGGGCCTTCACCGTCTTCCTCTACATGATCAAGGCGCGCGAGTTCCTCTGGGAGGTGGTCGAGTCGGTCACCGGCGCCCGGCTCACGATCTCCTACGGCCGGGTGGGGGGGCTGAAGGCCGACCTGCCCCCCGATTTCGAGGCCCAGATGCGGCGCGCCTTCGCCGAGACCCGGACCGTCCTCGCCGAGTCGCACAAGCTCCTGACCGGCAACCGGATCTTCGTCGACCGCATGAAGGGGGTCGGTGTGCTCTCCCGCGACGAGGCGATCGCGTACGCGGTGACCGGCCCCCTCCTGCGGGCCGCCGGGGTGCCGTTCGACGTCCGCCGGGCGACCCCGTACCTCGTCTACGACCGGCTCGATTTCGAGATCCCGATCGGCGAGGCCGGCGACAACTACGACCGGTACCTGGTCCGCATGGCGGAGATGGAGCAGTCGATGCGCATCGCCGAGCAGGCGCTGGCGCAGCTCCCCGGCGGGCCGATCAACGTCGACCACGAGGGCCGGCCGTTCACGGCGCCGGCCGAGTACGTCGACCGCGGCAAGCTCGGGAAGACCGAGCGGCTCCTGATCACCGACATCCGGCTGTCCCCGAACCTGGCCGGCCAGGGCCGCCGGCAACACGTCCAGGTCAACGCCCCCGACAAGCGCGCGGTCCTCCCGCCGAAGGAGGCGACCTACGGCTCGATCGAGGGCCTGATGAACCACTTCATGCTCATCATGGACGGGTTCGGCATCCGGCCGCCGGCCGGGGAGGTGTACTTCCCGGTCGAGGGCGCCAACGGCGAGCTCGGCTTCTACGTGGTGTCCGACGGGAGCGACCGTCCGTACCGCGTCCGCTGCCGGCCGCCCTGCCTGCCGCCGATGGCCGCGCTCCACCGGATGCTCGAGGGCGGCATGGTCGCCGACATCGTGCCGAGCTTCGGGTCGGTGAACATGATCGGGGGGGAGCTGGATCGGTGAGCGCCCCGGCGGCCGCCGCCCCGGTCACGTTCAGCGACGCGCAGCTGGCCGAGGTGCGTCGGCTCCAGGCGCTCTATCCGGCCCCGCGGGCGGCGCTGCTCCCGGTGCTCCGGATGGCCCAGGAGACCTGGGGCCACATCTCGCCGGCGATCGAGGCGTACGTCGGGACGCTGTTCGGGCTCAGCGCCGCGCACGTGCACGAGGTGGTGACGTTCTACACCCTGTTCTTCCCGCGCCCGGTGGGCCGGCACGTGGTGGCCGTCTGCCAGAACCTCTCGTGCGCCCTTCGCGGCGCCGAGGACGTGATCGCCTACCTGGAGGGGCGGCTCGGGATCCAGGCCGGCGAGACGACGCCGGACGGGCGGGTGACGCTGCTCCGGGTCGAGTGCCTCTGCGCCTGCGAGCACGCCCCGATGATGCAGGTCGACGACGACTACGTGGGGCCGCTCGACCGGGCCGGCTTGGACCGGGTGCTCGCGGAGCTCCGCTGATGGAGCCGATCCTCTCCCGTCACTTCGATCGGCCGGAGGCGCGCACGCTCGAGGGGTATCGCGCGGCGGGCGGGTACGAGGCGTTCCGGAAGGCGCTGGCCCTCGGCCCGGCCGGCATCGCCGCCGAGGTCAAGAAGGCCAACCTCCGGGGGCTCGGTGGCGCGGGGTTCCCGACCGGGACCAAGTGGGGGTTCATCCCCCAGAAGCGCACCGGCCCGGTGTACCTGGTGGTCAACGCCGACGAGGGCGAGCCGGGGACCTTCAAGGATCGGTACATCCTCGAGCGCGACCCGCACGCGCTGATCGAGGGCATGCTGATCGCGGCCTACGCGATCGACTGCCAGACATCCTTCGTCTACATCCGCGGCGAGTACGTGCGGCCCTGGCGCGTGTTCAGCGAGGCCGCGGCGGAGGCCGAGGCGGCCGGCCTGCTCGGACCGGACATCCTGGGCTCCGGGTTCGGGCACCGGATCATCGTCCACCGCGGGGCGGGCGCCTACATCTGCGGCGAGGAGACGGGCCTGATCTCCTCGCTGGAGGGGTACAAGGGCTGGCCCAAGGTCAAGCCGCCGTTCCCGGCGATCCGCGGCGCGTTCGGCCAGCCGACGGTGGTCAACAACGTCGAGACGCTCGCGACCCTCCCCCACATCGTCGCGCGCGGCGGCGAGTGGTTCGCCGGCCTCGGCACGAAGACCCAGGGCGGCACCCGCCTGTACTCCGTCTCCGGCCACGTGGTGCGCCCGGGGGTCTACGAGGCGCCGGTGTCGATCACGCTGCGGGAGCTCATCGAGCGGGCGGGCGGCGTGCCGCCGGGGCGGCGGCTCAAGGCGGTGGTCCCGGGCGGCGCCTCGGCGCCGCTCCTGCGGGCCGACGAGATCGACGTCAGCATGGACGTCGACGGGCTCCGGGCCGCGGGGACGATGGCCGGCTCGGCGGGCGTGATCGTCATGGACGACACGACGTGCATCCCGGAGGCGCTCCACGTCGTCGCCCGGTTCTACGCCCACGAGTCGTGCGGCCAGTGCACGCCGTGCCGCGAGTGCACGGGATGGATCTACCGGATCACCGGACGCATCCTGGCCGGGAAGGGGGTCCCGGCGGACCCCGACACGATCCTCGACGTGGCCCGCCGCGGCGCCGGCAGCACCATCTGCGCCTTCTACGACGGCGCGATCGGCCCCTACATCTCGTACGTGGAGAAGTTCCGGGCCGAGTTCGACCACCACATCCGGCACGGCGCCTGCGACGTCCGCCCGAACGGCGGCCCCGCCCGCGCCGCGGGCCACTGACGCCGTGACGGGCCGGTCCCGCGGGTCTCGCGCATGCCGAAGCTGACCATCGACGGCCGGGAGATCGAGGTCCCGCCGGGGACGAACCTCATCGAGGCCGCCCGGCAGCTGGGGATCGAGATCCCGCACTACTGCTATCACCCCGGGCTCCCGATCGCCGGGGCCTGCCGGCTCTGCATGGTGGACATCGAGAGGACGCCGCGGCCGACGATCGCCTGCAACACGGTGGCGGCCGACGGGATGGCGGTCGAGACCCGGACGCCGCGCGTCCTGGAGCTCCGCCGCTCCGTGATGGAGTGGCACCTCATCAATCATCCGCTGGACTGCCCGGTGTGCGACCAGGCGGGCGAGTGCTGGCTGCAGATCTACTACATGCAGCACGGGCTCTACGAGCCCCGGATGATCGACGACAAGGTCCACAAGCCGAAGGCCGTCCCGATCGGGCGGCACGTGATGCTCGACGCCGAGCGCTGCATCCTCTGCTCGCGCTGCGTGCGCTTCTGCGACACCATCACCCGGACCGGCGAGCTCGGGATCTTCAACCGCGGCGACCACTCGGAGCTCGGGGTGTTTCCCGGGACCACGCTCGACAACCCGTACTCCGGGAACGTCGTGGACATCTGTCCCGTCGGCGCGCTCACCGACCGCGACTTCCGGTTCCAGGCGCGCGTCTGGTACCTGGACCGCGCCAAGTCGATCTGCCCGGGCTGCGCGCGGGGCTGCAACATCGAGGTCCACACGAACCAGAAGCGGACGCACCACGCCCAGGGCCGGCGGGTGGTGCGCCTCAAGCCCCGGTTCAACGCCGCGGTGAACCGGTGGTGGATGTGCGACGAGGGCCGCTACGGCTTCGGCGACCTCGATGCGCCCACGCGGCTCGAGCGCCCGGAGCTCGGGCTGGACGGCGCCCGGGGCGCGGCGACGTGGGACGCGGCCGCGGCCCGGCTCGCCGAGCGGCTCCGGGCCGCGGGGCCCGAGGGGACCGCGGTGCTGCTCTCGCCGGCGCTGCCGAACGAGGATCTCTGGCTGGCCCGGCGCCTGTTCGCCGACGCGCTCGGGGTCCGGCGGCTCGACCACCGGGTGCCGCCGCGGGAGCCGGGGTCGGCCGACGACCTCCTGCGGGTGGCGGACAAGGCGCCGAACCGCCGGGGCGCCGAGCTCCTGGGCCTCGAGGTCGCCGGCGCCGCCGACGGCTGGCCGATCCTCGAGGCCGCCCGGGCGGGCGCGGTGCGGCTCCTCTGGGTGGTCGGCCACGACGTGCTCGACAGCGGGTGGCCGGCCGACCTCGTCGCCGAGGCGCTCGGCCGGGTCGACTGCCTCGTCTACCAGGGGACGAACGCCAACGGGACCAGCGCCCGGGCGCACTGCGTGCTGCCGAGCGCGGCGTACGTCGAGCGCGAGGGCACGTTCACGAACGTCGACGGCCGGGTCCAGCGGTTCTGGCGCGCGGTCCTCCCGCGCGGCGAGGCCAGGGCCGACTGGGAGATCTTCGCCGCGGTCGCGCGGGCGCTCGGCCACGACTGGCGGCCGCGGCGGGCCGAGCAGCTGTTCCGCGAGCTGGCCGAGGGGGTCCCGGCGTTCGCGGGGCTCTCGTACGCCGGGCTCGGCGATCAGGGCGCGCCGGTCGCCGGCGCGGTCGCGGAGGCGGCCCGGTGAGGCCGGCCGGGGCCGGGACAGGGGCAGGGCGATGAGCGGCGCGCTCGCCGCCGATCTCGGGATCGCGTTCGCCCGGGTGGCGTTCGTCATGGGGTTCGTCCTGAACCTCGGCGGGCTCCTGACCTGGGTGGAGCGCAAGCAGTCCGCGGTGATGCAGGACCGCGTGGGCGCCAACCGGGCCTCGATCCTGGGCCTCCGGCTGTTCGGCCTGTTCCACCCGCTGGCGGACGCGGTCAAGATGCTCACCAAGGAGGACTTCGTCCCGGCCCGCGCCGACCGGGCGCTGTTCCTGGCCGCGCCGATCGTCTCGGTCGTGTTCGCCCTCGCCGGGTTCGCCACCATCCCGTTCGGGGACGTGCTCCGGGTCGGCGGCCGCGAGGTGTCGCTCCAGGCCGTCCCGCTGAACGCCGGCGTCCTGTACGTGTTCGCCATGCTGTCGATGGGGGTGTACGGGGTGATGCTCGCCGGGTGGGCCTCGGCGAACAACTACGCCCTCCTGGGGGGCCAGCGGGCGGCGGCCCTGATGATATCGGCCGAGATCGCGATCGGCGCCTCGATCATGGGCGTCTGCATGGTGTACGGGTCGCTGGACCTCCAGGCGATCGCGCGCGCGCAGGGGGCGCACTGGGGCGGCGTCGTCCCGCAGTGGGGGATCCTGAGCCAGCCGCTCGGCTTCATCCTGTTCCTGGCGGCCGGGATCGCGTCGACGAAGCGGACGCCGTTCGACTTCCCGGAGGGCGAGTCGGAGATCATCGGGTACTTCGTCGAGTACAGCGGGATGAAGTTCGGGATGTTCATGATGGCGGATTTCCTGGAGACGGTCGTGATCGCCGGGATGACGACCGCGTTGTTCCTGGGCGCCTGGCAGGTCCCCTGGCTCTTCCGGGACGGGTTCCACCTGCCCGGCGGGCTCGCGATCGCGCTCCCCCAGGGGGTCGTCGCCCTCCTCCAGGTGGGCGCCTTCATCCTCAAGGTCGTCGCGATGTGCTGGCTGCTGATGCTGATCCGGTGGACGCTGCCCCGGTTCCGGTACGATCAGGCGATGCGGCTGGGCTGGCTCGGGCTGCTCCCGCTCGCCATCCTCAACATCGTGGTCACGGCCGCGGTGCTGCTCCTGGTGACGCGGTGAGCCCGACCGCACCGGCGCCGGCCCCCTTCAAGGTCCTGCCGGTCCGGCGGCAGACGCCGGCGCCGCCGCGGCAGCGCTTCTACCTGGCCGAGATCCTGGCCGGGCTCGGGGTCACCGCCGCCCACTTCTTCCGCAACATGGGCCGGTGGCTCGGCGGCCGGAAGGGAGCGGTCACCTACCAGTGGCCCGAGGAGCGACGCCCGCTGGCGCCGCGGCTCAGGAGCCTCCACCGGCTGGTACGGCGGGACGACGGCTCGCCCCGCTGCGTCGCGTGCATGATGTGCGAGACGGTGTGCCCGGCCCACTGCATCTACATCGTCGCGGCCGAGCACCCGAACCCCGACATCGAGAAGTACCCGGAGCGCTTCGACATCGACCTCGGCAAGTGCGTCTTCTGCGGCTTCTGCGTGGAGGCCTGCCCGGAGGACGCGATCCGCATGGACACCGGGATCCTCGAGTTCTCGGCGTACAGCCGCGAGGGCCTGGTCTACCCGAAGGAGGTCCTGCTCGCGCTCGAGCCGGCCGGGCCCGACGGCCTGCCGACGGTGGCCCCGCCGCCGGCGCTGGTCGGGCGGGGGCGCGACTGATGCAGTGGGCCGTCTTCACCGTGCTCGCCCTGGCCGCGGTGGTGTCGGCGGTCGGCCTGGTCGTCCGCGCGAATCCGCTCCACGGCGCGCTGTACCTGGTCACCAACCTCTTCTGCGTCGCGGTCCTGTACCTGCTGCTGGGGGCGGAGTTCCTGGCGCTCGCCCAGGTGATCATCTACGCGGGCGCGATCATGGTGCTGTTCATCTTCGCGATCATGCTGCTGATCCCCGGGCGGGCCGAGACCGGGCCCGATCCGCTCGCCCGCGCCCGGCGCTGGGCGCTGCCGGTCGCCGCCGTGCTCGGCGTGGCGGTCGTCCTGGTGGCCGGGGGGACCGGGCGGCCCCCCGCCGCCGCGCCTCCCGGCGGCGTCGAGGCGATCGGCCGGCTGCTCTTCACCACGTACCTGTTCCCGTTCGAGGTCACGTCGGTTCTCCTCCTGGCCGCCCTGGTCGGCGCGCTGGCCCTCGCCAAGCGGCGGGTGGGGCCGTAGCCCATGGTGCCGCCGGCCTACTACGTGGCCCTGTCCGCGATCGTGTTCACGGTGGGCGTCGTCGGGGTCCTCGTGCGCCGCAACCCGCTCGTCATCTTCATGTCGATCGAGCTGATGCTGAACGCGGCGAACCTCGCCTTCGTGGCGTTCGGCCGCGCGCACGGCGTCGCCGACGGGCAGGTGATCGTCTTCTTCGTCATGACGGTCGCCGCGGCCGAGGTCGCGGTCGGGCTGGCGATCATCGTCGCGATCTTCCGCACCCGGTACCGGATCGACGTCGACGACCTCTCGCTGATGCGCTGGTGACGGCGCGAGCGTCAAGGAGGGACCACACGTGAGCACGGCAGCCCAGACTCCACGGAGCGCCGCCGGCCTCGACGCCGCGCTCGGGCGCGAGCTCCTGGAGCGGATGGTCCTGATCCGTCGGTTCGAGGAGAAGGCGGCGGAGATGTACGCCCTGGGCAAGATCGGCGGCTTCCTGCACCTCTACATCGGGCAGGAGGCGGTCGCGGTGGGGGCGATCTCCGCGCTGCGGCCGGACGACTACGTGATCGCGGGATACCGGGAGCACGGGCACGTCCTGGCCAAGGGCGCCGATCCGCGCCGGGTGATGGCGGAGCTGTTCGGGCGCCGCGACGGGGTCTCCAAGGGGAAGGGCGGCTCGATGCACATGTTCGACCGGGCCGTGAGCTTCCTCGGCGGTCACGCGATCGTCGGCGGGTATCTTCCCATCGCCGCCGGGGTGGCGTTCGCGATCCGGTACGAGGAGCGGGACCGCGTGATCCTGTGCTTCTTCGGCGACGGGTCGGTGCCCCAGGGGGAGTTCCACGAGTCGATGAACCTGGCGGCGCTCTGGAAGCTGCCGGTGGTGTTCATCTGCGAGAACAACCGGTACGCGATGGGGACCGAGATCCACCGTGCCCTGGCCCAGACGGAGATCTGGCGGTTCGCCGAGGCGTACCGCATGGCGGGCGAGTCGTGCGACGGCATGGACGTCTTCGCGGTGCGCGACGCGGTCGCCCGGGCGGTCGCCCGAGCCCGGGAGCACAAGGCGCCGACCCTGATCGAGGCGCGCACCTACCGGTTCCGCGGGCACTCGATGCGGGACCCGGCGGCCGCGATCTACCGGACGAAGGAGGAGGTCGAGGAGGAGAAGCGCCGCGACCCCATCGCGCTCCTGCGGGAGCGGCTGGAGGCCGGCGGCGCGCTGGACGCGGCGGCGTGGCACGCGCTGACCGAGCGGGTCGAGGCGCGGGTGGACGAGGCGGTCGCGTTCGCCGACGCCTCCCCGGAGCCGCCG
>Ga0070741_10016899_pt1 | contig 12077 bp, 9 predicted proteins | sample Coa_R1_4_FD_66440 | JGI IMG/M metagenome (GOLD analysis project Ga0070741, IMG submission 66440) | Surface soil microbial communities from Centralia Pennsylvania, which are recovering from an underground coalmine fire - Coalmine... | ecosystem: Environmental > Terrestrial > Soil > Unclassified ...
AGAGCGGGATATTCACCGCGCCGCCGCACCGTTTAATTCAAGTAACTCGCTAATGGGTTAGTTGCGAACCGCAATTGACACGCCTGATCTCGCAAGAGTCCCGTATACGCGCGGGGCGCACGCTTCCACAGTGGAACCTCGATTGCTTTTCTTTTTATGGGGACGGGATGGACGATAACGACAGTGGCAAGGTTGTCGGCAGTTCGGGGGGCGCGCTTGCTGGCAAGCATGCCGCAGAGAACCTTTCAGACTGCCTTGCGGCGCCGGCGGTTTCTTCCGAACGCAATACAATTCGGCTGCGGCTCATCCCGGTCGCCTGCTGGCGAGTAGACGACATACGCTTTGCCTTTGACTCCTCATTTGTAACGCCCGACATCGACGCCGACCTAAGGCTACTCATGCGCATGCGAGAAGACCATAAGGATGCGGGCGGCCGGTATCCGCCGCTTTCTGTCTTTGGGCATGCCGATCCGACTGGAGACGATACATATAACAAAACACTCAGCGGACATCGTGCGCTGGCGGTCTACGCGGTATTGACCTTCCATACACAGCCTTCTGCATCCGTGGCATTGTGGCAGAAGATCGCGCAGGCTGAAGGCTGGGGAGATACGCAGCGCTCCATGATGCGCGATGCGGCGAGTCTGCCGGGCGGCACAGCGGATTCCGCTCTCATGCAAGCCTACTTGACCACCATTTGCCCAAAGGAGCTTACGCTCGGGCCGAACGATTTCCTCGCCCGAGGAGCAGATTCCGCTCACAAAGGCGACGTACAAGGATGCAGCCGATTTAATCCGTTGATGATCTTCTCTGCCAGCGACCAGGCGCGATATGAACAGGCGAGCCAGAACAAAGATGAGACGGGGCTGCTGGAGCGAAATACCGCCAATGCGACAAACCGGCGCGTTACCGTGCTCCTGTTCAGATGCGGAAGTGTGGTGATTCCGGCCAAATGGCCGTGCCCGCGCGCGACGGAGGGACCGGGAGACTGCTTTAAGCGGTTCTGGTCGGATGGCAACGCACGGCGCAACACCCACCTGACGACCGAGCGGCGCTACGAGAAGACGAAAGACACGTTCGCCTGTCGATTTTACGACCGGCTCTCGAACAGTTCCCCGTGCGAGCAGCATGCAGTCGTCGATGCCTATCCATTCTCGATGTAGGAAGAGCCGGTCTAAAGACTCCCGATGATCATTAGCCCGCCTTTTTTACCCAATCGTCAGCCGAACGAGAGCGACGCTCAATTCGTCGAGAGAGCCATGACAGGAGGTCAACCAGGCGCAGGAACCTATCCCGTGAGCTACCAAATGAACTGGCATGGAGGACTTCATCTAACGGCGCCAACAGGAGCGGCCGCATCGCTGGTACGCGCGATTGCAGACGGGACAGTGGCCTATAAGCGCGATCCCGTGCCGGTGAGCGCAGATCCCCATCATCCGCAGAACTACAACGGCGGTTGGACCGATAACGGCTGCGTCATCATCCGGCATGAGACAGAGATTGGAGGCACGGCGGCGGGCGCGACGACACGGGTCGTCTATTTTTCGATTTACATGCATTTGAAGACGATTCCGGCGACGGTTCAGCAGGGCTCCCGGATTTATCGCAAGGACGAAGTGGGGACTGCCGGACGGATCTATGGAACAGCGGGGTTGATCCACTTCGAGATCAGCTGCGATGAAGCGAACATGCTGGCTATCACCGGCCGGTCTAACGCTAAAAACGTCTATTTCAACATTACGGATGCGGCTCGCACGAATGCGGTCTTCGGAGCCATGTATTTCACGCTTCTGGTCGGTACTCCGTTTTACGCAAGCGACCCTACGAACGCGCCAGCGCTGCCGCCCGTCGTATACACCAGCGATGCAGCGCAGGTTGTCGCAATGCGCTTCAACGCGGGCAATTGCACGATGGAGACTCTGCATCTGGGGCTTCGGTCAGAGACCACTCCGCTGACTGAGACGGGTTATGAGTATAAGCTTTTCGAGCATGCGAAGAAGTTGTATCCGCACTCGCAAAGCGCGGGGTTCGAACTGCTCCGCTTTGGCAGAGTATTGGGGCCGGATACGCTGACGCCGGCAAATGCACCGCATTGGCGGCGCGTGGCATATCCGGGCGGCTCTGGATGGGTGGACCTAAATGCGCCAACGGTACGCAAGTTCAGCGATGCGGACTTCCCTTATTGCAAAGACAGCCGCTGGATGCTGGTTGATGGTTCGAGCAGTTTCGATAGCCGCTGTCAGAGCATTGAAATATGGCAATGGCTCGGTGCGCAAGGCAACTACCCCACGCCTCAGGAAGCGCAGCAGAAATTAGCCGATCCCGACATCAAAGACCGTCTCAGCTTCATGATTTGCAAAATACAGACCGAATGGGACGACAGCACCATCGATACACGCTTCGGATGGCTGAAAACCGATGCACAGACGAAAATGAGTACCGGGGAGTTTGCGAAATTCAAGGCTCACGTTTCCGCGCTGTGCTTCTGGAAGCAGGCAAACCTCGGGATTGACGGAACGCATTGGCATTTTCATCCAACACGCTTTATCCAACTGATGCGGCGCTGCGGCTGGCTGACAGTGGATGAAGCGACGCAGCTTTTGCCGCGCAGCGTCGCCACCTGGCAGCAGGCGCGGCAGAGATTCGACGGCCGGTCGCGACAACTTAGCCTGATGCTGCGAAAGTACAACATCCTGAGCCCAGAACGGCAGACACAGTTTTTGGCGCAAGCGGACAACGAAAGCGACTGGTTTAAGACCACAGCCGAATACGGCAGGGGCCAAAACCATGTCTACGACGCGTTTTATGGCCGCGGAATCATACAGCTTACCTGGGCAGAAAACTACGAGCGCTATGGAAAATTCCGCAACTTCCCCGACGTGGGCTCCACCTATGTGTACCAGGACCCACGCATCACGCACACTTCCACACACAAGTGGGCAGGAGGCAATGCCCCTTCGAAGGTTTGGTATCCGCGCTTCGATCCCGATATCGCCGAAACGGATTTGTTCACTGCGTTCGATTCTGCCGGGTTCTATTGGGTGACTCACGGGGTGCTTGCGCTCTCCGACGACTTGTTCAACACCACCTCAGTGGGAAATTGCTCCACTCGCGTTAATGGCGGCCTGAATGGCTTCGAGGGCCGGCAGATGGCGGCGGCCTATATTATGCGTTTTCGCGGCGATAGCACGGACACGACCGCGACCAGCTCTTTTCAGGTAAATAAAATGTGGCAGGGCACAAATCATGTGTTCAACATCACGGTTCATTTCACTCCGCAGCGGCCCTAGATTGGCGACTGTCGCAATTTTGCTTGCCGGTGCCTCGATTGGACTGGCTTGTTCTGCGTTAACGCCGCAAGAATCGACTCTTAAGCAAGGAGCAGCGCAGTTTCGTGCGCTGGCGCGTTCACAGGCTGAAGCCCTGTTACCGGTGTTAGAGGAAACAGTGAAGCGTGAAGGCGATTCGCAGGCAGGCAAGCCGCAATTTGCGCTGACCGGCGGCGGTGCTGTCGAAGTGCGAACCGGGAACGCTCTGCATGTCGTGGCGCCGGTGATGATTCGTTATACGGCGATTCCCACTGTGAATTGCCGGCTGGCGGTTTACACAACGGACCGCAAAGAAGCCAATTTTGTGCCCCTACCGCTCAACGCCGATTACGACAGTTGCCGCGGGATGGACCAGTTGGGGATTGCAGATGTGAACCACGACGGCGTGCCCGATTTCATTTACAAAGTGAACATTCCCTCGAATAAAACGGACGAGATCGTCTGGGAGGGCGCGGTGTATCTTTCGAAGCCAGACCCCAAAGCTCCTTATTGCTTCGCTCCGGACATAAGCCGCACGGTCACTCTCTACAAACCGCCGACGGCAATAGATGCGTTCATCGCAGCGGAGGTAAACCGGCGTGGAACCAGAGTCCTTAATTGTTATGGCGCATCACAATAAGCAGTTTTGAGACATTATGAGTGCCCCAGGAGAGAGGGCGATGCCTGTGGCGTGTTTTGTCATGATCACGCACCGGCAAACATTCCGTCTACGGTGGACCTGTCGTTGGATGCGGCAGCCGCCTCGCCCACAACCTATTTCTGGTTCGGTGATATGATCGACCACTAATCAGCACTTAGCCATAGCAACGGTTCGCTTGGCCTGTCCGACAACGTGGGCACGCAATTGCGAAGAGAAGGGGATTATATGTCCAGCACTGTGTCGCAGCCCGCTGTCAAGACGGGTATTCAGTTTACCGAGACCATGCGCGGTTATTTCGCCAAAGGCGAAACCGGCGATTTTCAACCTGCCGCCGATAAAGGCCAGCAGGAGAATTCGCCATTCGAGTTCACGCTGACGGTAGCTTCCGATGATTTAAACGACATGCTCAGCAATCCGCAGCATCCGGCGAAGATGAATGGCACCGTAACTGCGCCTGCGCTGTCAGACAAGCCGTTATCCGTTCGGGATGGGGTCTTTCAGCTTTTTGTGAACGACCCCAATAACGTAGACACCCGCAACATGATTTACCGGATGACGATGACGTCAGCGGACGGCCATAGCTGGTTTTTTACCGGCTTTAAGGTTGTGCACCCCAATCCGGTTTGGGACGTGTGGAACGACACGAGCACGCTATATATCACCGTCTACAATGGCGCGGACGATAAGGCGCCCGTTTTAGGCAAAGGCGTCTTGCATATTCTGCCAGCCGATTTTGCCAAGCAGATGACCACCTTAAAAGTGACGAACGCCGCAAACCCTGCTGATGCCCTTGCGCAAATGGCACGCTTCGGTCATTTTTTCGCCGGCGTCCTTTACGACGTTTATGGCGGGATCTTTTCGCAATCGACCGCGTTTGATCCGAGTGCGCCGCCACGTCAGAAACGCCCGCTGCGCGTGGACGCGCCCACAGTGTATGCATTTCCAGCAAAGGACGGCGTCGCGCTACGTTTGACGCGCTATCGAGGCGGCAGCAAGGGTCCAGTCATTCTTTCACACGGACTTGGTGTTTCGAGCCTGATTTTTTCGATCGACACGATCGATACGAATCTCGTAGAGTTCTTATTCGCAAAAGGCTACGATGTCTGGCTGCTGGATTTTCGCGATAGTATTGCGCTGCCCGCTTCGGCGGCGGAATGGTCCGGCGACGACGTGGCAAAGAACGATTACCCAGCGGCAGTCGATTACGTTCGTAAGGTGACCGGCGCCAAAGACGTGCAAATGGTGGTGCACTGCTGGGGTTCGACCACATTTTTCATGTCGATGCTGGCGGGGCTTCAGGGTGTTCGCTCGGTAGTGGCATCGCAGATTGCAACCCATTTTGTCGTTCCGACGGTCAACAAAATCCGCACAGGTTTGCACCTTCCAGAATTCCTGGACAAGATCGGCGTGAAGTCGTTAACGGCGTACGTAGACAGCCACGCAGATTGGTGGAACCACCTATACGACGGCGCGCTGAGCGTTTATCCGGTGCCGCTTGACAATCTATGCAATAACGCGGTCTGTCATCGAATTACTTTCATGTACGCGCTGCTGTATGAACATGCGCAGCTGAATCAATCCACGCACGAGAACGCGCTACACGAGATGTTCGGAATAGCAAATATTAAATCCTTCGAGCAGATTTCGCTGATGACACGCAAAGGCCATATCGTAGCAGCGGACGGGTCGGAAGCTTATCTACCCCATCTTGACCGGCTAAAGGTCCCCATTACGTTCATCCATGGCGGAAACAACGCGTGCTTCCTGCCGGAGAGCACTCAGATTACTTATGACACGTTGTGCAAGGCGAATGGCAGCAGCCTCTATTCGCGGCACGTGGTTCCGAACTACGGACATATCGATTGCATCTACGGCAAAAATGCAGCTACGGATATTTATCCCTTAATGCTCGATCATCTGGAGAAAACTGCGACCGCGCACTGACGGAATTACAGGCATGCAGAACAAATTTTCGATTTGGTTCAGCCGCGTTGTGTGGCTGGGCATCTTATTGAACTTACTGTTCGTCGCGACTCAGTTCTTCGCTCCCGACATGGTGAATGTCGGGCTTGGCGTGCCGGTGACGGGTGTCACCGTATGGAATGTCGCGCACGGCGCAATGGTACTGGCACTGTCGATCTTATATATTCCGGCGGCTGTCAATCCGCTGCGTTATCCGGCGTATTCATGGCTCATTGTTTTATCGCGGCTGCTCGCCGCGGTTTTGTGGGCCTATATCTCCGTATCGCAGCCAGGCTTTATTTCGCCGCTGATCATGGACGGCACATTCGGCATTGTTGAAGGCATTCTGCTGCAACTTGCATTGCCGGAACTGAGCCGCATCAACGGCGCGCACATCAGCCGCTTTTTCAGCGGCATCTGGAATTGGCTTCGAATGGAATTCGCGTATCCGGCGGTGCGCATCGGCACGGCTGTCGTGATCGCGATCATCGCTGTCGCTGGCTATTTCCTCTGGTACAACCTGCTGCGCGCTGAACCGGACATTCAGTATTCGTCAGTACAAGAGCATTTCAAATATGGCGCGATCGGCTTAGGATCGGACAGCCGTATTCCGTATTGGCTGTGGAAAGTACTGCCGGACATGTTTCCTGAGAAGCTGCCTGGCCCCGGCGGATGGGCTTCTTTAGGGCTGATCATGGAAGACAGGCATGACCTGCCCATTGGGTTTGCGCATCGCAAAATTGGCTACGACTCAGTAGAAGCGAATTGCGCTCTTTGCCACACGGCGCAGATTCGCCGCACGGTTGACAGCAAGCCGGAAATTGTTCTCGGCGCTCCTGCGCACACGCTCGATCTCCAGGGGTTTCAGCGATTCCTTTATGCTTGCGCTGCCGACCCGCGGTTCACACCGGATAACGTAATCGCGGCGATTAATCGCGTACACAAGCTGTCGCTGATGGAATCGATGTTGTATCGGTTTCTGATTGTTCCCGCCACGAAGGAAGGGCTGCTGGAACAAAAACTCGCTTACGCCTGGCAGGATTCACGGCCGCAGCAGGGACGCGGCCGAACGGACACGTTCAATCCGACCAAGTTTAACGTCTTTCATATGCCGGAGGACAACACGATCGGAACCGTGGATCTGCCGCAGGTTTGGAATCAGAAGCCGCGCGAGGGCATGTACTTGCATTGGGACGGCAACAACAACAACATTCACGAACGCAACTTTGCGGCCGCCATGGCTATCGGGGCCACTCCCAAGACGGTGATCCTGTCCAGCTTTCAACGCGTGACAGATTTTCTGCTGACCTTACAGCCGGAGCGGTATCCATTTGCTATCGATCAAGTTGCAGCAGCGCGCGGGAAAGGGATCTTCGACCAACAGTGCGCAGCGTGTCATGCTTTTGGCGGCAAGAACACGGGGCAAGTGGAAGATATAGCGCAGATCGGGACGGATCGCCACCGGCTCGATTCTTTTTCAGCCGCCTTGGTAGATCGCTTTCACTCGATCAATCAACCGCCATTCGTGTTTGATGCATATCGCAAAACAAATGGATATGCGAATGTGCCGCTGGATGGAATTTGGGCTCGTGCGCCCTATCTGCACAACGGTTCCGTCCCGAATTTGCAAGCATTGCTGGAAGTACCGCAAAATCGGCCAGTCACGTTCTATCGTGGCTATGACGTCTATGATCCCGATCACGTAGGCTTTATCTCCGATGGTTCTGAAGCCGCGAAAGTCGGTTTCTTCGTGGACACGAATATTCCGGGCAATAGCAACCAAGGGCATACGTATGGCGTTAATTTGGCTGCACCGCAAAAACACGATTTGATCGAATATCTCAAGACACTTTAGATGGCAACCCAATTCCCCACTCAGACGAGAACAAGCCTGTATTCACTGAAACTCTTTAACGCCGGAGCAGCCACCCAGTATGGACTTTGACGTTGTTGTCATCGGAAGCGGATTTGGGGGCGCTATCACAGGCTGCCGCTTAGCCGAAGCCGGCTACCGTGTTTTGATTCTGGAACGCGGACGCCGTTGGGACAAAAAAAGCTATCCGCGCAATCCCGACGATATGTGGCTTTGGAACGAAAAGTCACCGGAAAAGGAACATGGCTGGCTAGATCTCCGAGTGTTCACGCACATGTCTGTCGCTACCGGCGCGGCGGTTGGCGGAGGATCGTTGATCTACGCGAACATCTCCTGCGAGGCCCCACAATCGGTTTTTAAGACTGCCCTTTGGCCGCAGGAAATTACGTACGCGGAACTGAAGCCGCATTACGACATGGTTGCAAAGTTCATGAACGTCCAGCAGGTTCCCCCGAACCAATGGACAAACCGGATGAAGCTGATGCAAGAGGCTGCGCAGAAAGCCGGATTCGGCGACCGTTTCAAGCAACTCGACCTGGCAGTGTCATTCGATCCAACGTTCGACCTTACGCAGCCAGACCCGTTCAACGTTATTAACAGCAAACGCTTCGTAAACGCACAGGGAGTTGAACAGGGCACATGTGTTCACCTGGGAAACTGCGATATCGGATGTGATGCGGATGCGAAAAACACACTTGACCGCAATTACCTGCCCTGGGCTGAAAAGCACGGCGCGCAGATCCGCGAACTTAATCTTGTTACCAATATCCAGCCGGTCACCGGCGGTTACACCGTTTCCTTCAATCAACTGACCGGCAACAAAGTCACACCAGGCAGCGTCTCAGCTCGCATCGTCATTGTCGCCGGCGGCTCGATTGGGTCCACGGAGCTTTTGCTCCGCTGCCGCGAAGAGCACAAAACACTGCCAAACCTGAGCCCATTTCTCGGCCACAATTGGAGCGCGAACGGCGACTTTCTGACGCCCGCCTTTTACGGCACGCGAGACGTTAGTCCCTCGCAGGGCCCAACCATTACCTGCGCTATCGACTTTCTGGATCGAAGTCAAAACGGCCAGAGTTTTTGGATTGAAGATGGCGGGTTTCCGAACGTCTTTGCAGACTACATCCGGCGGATTGATGCCAATCCGACTAAGAATGTACAGGCCAAGTTGATTCTGGACGCATTCCGCCACATGTTCCGCGCCAATGACCCTGAACCATTTCGCAACGTCATGCCGTGGTTCGCGCAAGGCGTCGATGCAGCTAACGGAACGCTCTCCCTGCACCACGAACTGTTTACGGGAGAGCCATGCCTGAACCTGGCGTGGGACATCGGCAAGTCGCAACCAACTATCGACGCGATTGTCGCCATGCATTTGAAGCTTTCGGCTGCGACTGGAGGAAATCCTGTGGTGCCGCCGACATGGTCGCTGCTACACAACTTAGTAACGCCCCATCCGCTGGGCGGCTGTGGAATGGGGACAAGTGTCATGAACGGCGTCGTCAATCATGCGGGTGAGGTTTTCAACTATAAGAACCTGTACGTTGCCGATGCCGCGATTATTCCGGAAGCCTTGGGCGTGAATCCTTCGCGTACAATCGGTGCACTCGCCGAGCGCATAGCGAACATTATTAAGACTGAAGCAAGATGACCCAGGGGGTTCGGGGCGAACAGCCACCAAAGCTACTGACGGAACAATAAGGGCGTGAATTTGATGCTGATGTCGCTGCTGATTGGCTGAGCGAGCGCCAACACACTTGGAAATTCAGGAATAGGAATATTTCTCGCCTGTTGTAGCCGGGTCGTATCTCCGACAAAGGAGTCTGACCCGTCGTGAACCGCGTAGTCCGTAATGCGACCGTTCCCATCGAGACTCAACGTCACGATTACGGAGGAACGAAGTTCCACCGGAACCAGATTCGCGTCCATCCGGTCCGCATACATCACAGGAACTTCATAAGCTACAACATGGGTAGCCCGGCTTATCGTCAGGGCCAAGGCCGCGAACAGCACGCAACTGCTAACAAATCCGCCTGTCGCCGGAATTGTAAACGGACTCATCAGCTCATTGAGGCGAAACTTCCAAACATTCCAGAAGCGCTGCCACCGCGATCCGCGAGTATCCACCACAATTTGCCGTTCGCGCGATGCCATAACGCGAAGAGCAGTGCGCAAATGCACCGGAGGCTGCACCTGCGGTAATTTCCGCAAATCGTTTTGGATCATACCGTCCCGGTCCAATTCCATAAACTAAGCAAGCGCTTCCGCAAAGCCAGTTCCTGTCTGCTGCGTCAGTTCGCGGCGGAGCGCTTCTCGTCCGCGAAGAATCCTCGATTTCACAGTGCCTAGTGAGACCTGCAAAATCTCAGCAATCTCCTCATAGCTCAAGTTCTGTATGTCGCGCAGCACTACCGCAGTCTGAAAAATCGGGTTGATCCTGGTCAACGCCTGCTCAATCAAAGTGCGCGTTTCACTATCCCGGGCCTGTTCATAAGGAGACCGAGCCGGGTCTTGGGCAAATTCAAAAAAGCCCTCGTGGTCCATCGTCTCCCGTTCAATGGGTACTTCATGCCGGCAGTGACGCGCGAACCACCGGCGGTGATTGTGCGCTTCGTTTACCGCAATCCGATACACCCAGGTTCGCAAGCTGCTTTGTCCCCGGAAGGCGTTCACGCCTCGAAAAATCTTTAAAAATACCTCCTGCACGACGTCGCAGGCATCGGTCTGACTTCCAAGCAGGCGGTAGGCTACGTTGTACACGGGCTGCTCATATCGATCGATCAGCTCCTCATACGCGCTTTCTATCCCGGCCCTTAATCCACGCAGGATGCGAGCGTCTTCCTCGGAAACGCCGGCTTGGGAGCTCGTTACGATCGAAAGGTTTTCCGAGTTGCCCATCGAAAGATGCGCCATCGCCTGAATCTTACAACACTGCCGCCCATCACAGCGGTCTTTTTGGCGGTCGTTAGTTTAGACTCCAACCGGGCGGTAGAAGTTCCGTCACCCGGCCAGGATTCGTTGGTAATGGGCTTCGTACCGGGGAATGATCAGATCCGTACAGAACCTCTTCAAGGCGGTATGCCGCGCCGCTTGGGATACGGACTGCCTAAAAGACTCATTTGTAAGCAGATTTACGATACGAGCGGCTTGGGCGTCTACATCGCCTATGGGCTCCATGAAGCCGTCCACTCCTTGCTGGATAAGGTCGGGGACTCCCCCGGTCAGGGTGGCGACGGGAACGACGCCACAGGCCATGGCCTCGAGCGCGGCCAAACCGAACGCTTCCATTTCGCTAGGTAGATGCAGGACATGCATGCGGGGTAGGAGCCGATAGATTTGGTCCTGCTTGCCTAAAAAGCGTACGTGGTCATTGACGCCCAACTCGCGCGCAAGCCGCTCAGCCGGCCCACGATCAGGCCCGTCCCCGGCCATGTGCAGTTCAGCATCAACTTCTTTTCGGACCTTAGCAAAGGCGTATATGCAATCGAGGACGCGTTTAACAGGCCGAAAATTCGAGATATGCAAGATGCGTTTGCGGCCACGGCTCTGCGCTTCGGCGTCGGGACGATAAAGGGAGCAGTTCACGAAATTGTGAATGACGTCAATGGGATCCTGAATTCCAAAAAACTCTACCGTTCTTCGGCGCATGTATTCGCTGATTGTAGTGACGCCGTCGGATTGCTCGATTGAAAACTTTGTGATTGGGAAGTAAGACGGTTCGGCGCCGACCAACGTGATATCGGTGCCGTGCAAAGTAGTGACAAACGGCAGCCGCCTAGTGATGGTCATCTGCTTTGCAAGCAGCGCAGAAATGGAATGCGGAATCGCGTAGTGTACGTGCAAGAGATCGAGGCCATGCCTCTCCGCCACTTCCGTCATGCGCGAGGCTAGCGCAAGACAGTAAGGCGGGTATTGAAATAGCGGATATGTAGAGACTTCTACTTCGTGATAGTAGATGCCCGGTGTATCGGGATCGAGTCGAATCGGGTTCGCGTAGCTAATGAAGTGAACTTCGTGGCCGCGAGTGGCGAGTTCGAGCCCCAGTTCCGTGGCGACGATGCCGCTGCCGCCGTAGGTGGGGTAGCACGTGATCCCGATGCGCATGGTTCCAGTATCGGCGCATCAGGAGGAATCACGGAACGGTCAACACGATCTTGCCGATATGGGCGCTGCTTTCCAAGCGCTCATGTGCGAGCCGTGCGTCCCGCAAAGGAAAAGTTGAATCGATCACCGGACGGATCGGGTTCTTGGCTGGCAATAATGGCCACACGTC
>Ga0070741_10016900_pt1 | contig 12077 bp, 16 predicted proteins | sample Coa_R1_4_FD_66440 | JGI IMG/M metagenome (GOLD analysis project Ga0070741, IMG submission 66440) | Surface soil microbial communities from Centralia Pennsylvania, which are recovering from an underground coalmine fire - Coalmine... | ecosystem: Environmental > Terrestrial > Soil > Unclassified ...
TCAAATGGCGCGAAGGGAATCCTTGCAGCAACGGCCACTTCGACGGCACGAGTTTCCCGCGATCGATAAACGTTGCGCTAACGCTGAGGTCACCCGGTTTCCCATGTATTCATGGCGACGCGTGCTCACTGATTCTGCTTCGCTTCTTTAGCCATTTCCCGTTTTTGGCATTGGCCACAGACGAACTGCGGGGGATAGGAGCCGAGGACAAGACCTCTCTCCACCAGGTCCTCAGGCACCATCTTTGTTTGAATGCAGGAAACGCACCGTACTTGAACCTGTTTTGATCCACCGTTCTGCTGGGCTGCGCGTTGCTTCGTGTAAGTTACAACAGCCATGGTCCGAGTTCCCATGCTTCTCCGGTGAGCCCATACGAGGGCCTGGGCCACGTGCGCTCCATCTTTCTCACAATCTTGGCTTATTTGCACGGAGGAGATGCAACCCGATTGCGATCTTGCTCCCTGTTTGGTATTGTTCTGCAGTGCTGTATTCGAGAACCCATCCTCAGTAAAGCTCTGCTGATCGAGGCGTACATAGCCGTCCGGGCCGTCGATCCGCCCCTTGTCACGAAACATTAGATCCCACTTTTTCGGCAACTGTTCGAGCGCTCCCAAACAGTCGCGTCTCTCAGCGTCGTTGGGGTCATGTGGTTTGGTCGTAATTTTCCGCTTCGTATCCACGACCTTGCAATCACCGAAGGTCATCTCATCTGGATCAACCTGAGCTTGTTTGTCTTTATCAGGCGCTTCCATCAGTAAGTCCTTTCCACTGCAAGTAGCTTGTCACGGACGAATAAATTTCCGCAACGTTGCCAGTCATTCGTGTATCCGTCGCTCGGGCGGCACCACACACTACGGAAACGCTTGCGCCGATCACCTTGTAGCCAAACCGCTCGTAATAGCGGACCGGATCTCTCATGCCTGCCCGTAAATGCTGGGGCATACGATGCTCCCGCATGACGTTCAATCTGGTCGTATGCGCTCCGGCGTGGACCGCTTTCTGGAGCGCCCCGCCTAACGCCATAGTTCCTGCACCTGGGGACGATCGCAGCGACGCTAACTCTCTCACGTAAAGCTGATCTTTTTCGAAAAAACAGTACACGTAGCCGCAGAAATTTCCGGCTAGGTCTTCGGTCACGAGGACTTCCGACCCGGGCGGATTCCACTCAGGGCGGTAATGTGCAAGGTTTGCTTCTGATTGAAACAACCAGGGCGGTACCGGAAAAGCTTGGCGAGCGATGGCTTCGAGCGAAGGGCGTTCCCAGCTTTGGCACCGCCGTACGCTGTAGTGCATCGCTGGCATTGTATTGTACGCCGAATAAGGAGACCCGGACACCCATCGATGGCTGACAGGTGGCTCCGCATCACTACCGCTCGTATCGAGCTGAACTGCGAGCACTAGAAACAGCATCATTTACTTGAGAGGCGCGCCATGATGGATGGAAAACGTACCACGGAATCGTGGGAGATGATTTCTTTCGGATAGGGCCTATGATCATTGCCAGTTGGAATGTGAATTCGATTCGCGCGCGCGTTGAGCATGTGAGAAGATGGCTCGCCGCACACAATCCGGATATTCTGCTGCTACAGGAACTCAAAGCGGCGGAGTTCCCCGCAGATTTATTTGAAGGGCTGGGGTATCAAAGCGCGGCGGTTACGCAAAAGGCGTACAACGGTGTGGCGATTCTTTCTCGTTCTGCAGTTGAGGTCGTTTCAACAACACTGATCGGCGATGAGGCTGACAGTCATGCGCGCTTCCTCGAAGCTGTGATCTGCGGCATTCGAATTGTTAATATCTATGCGCCGAATGGGAACCCGCCCGGCAGTGATAAGTTTCTTTACAAGCTGGCGTGGATGGACCGGCTGCTCCGGCAGTTGCAGATTTGGTTACAAAGCGAAATGCCGACGTTGGTGGGCGGCGACTTTAATGTGATTCCAGAGGACATCGACTGCCACAAGCCTTCTTCCTGGATGCACGACGCGCTGTTTCAGCCTGAGCCGCGGGCCCGCTATCGTGCGTTTCTCCGGCTGGGCTATACGGATGCGTTTCGTTCGCTGCATCCGGGCGAGACCGGCCAATTCACCTTTTGGGATTACTTCCGCAAGGCGTTTGAGCACAACCGCGGCATTCGGATCGACCACTTTTTACTCTCACCGAAATTGGCACAGCGATTAGAGACTTGCGAGATCGACAAGGCACCACGGGCGATGGAGAAACCGTCGGACCACACGCCGATTGTTGCCCGATTGCGCGCTGCAAAGGGCGATTCGTGAGCGACACGCTTCTCCCGCATATTGAAGCGCCTGCTGCAGGTCCTGGGGCTTCAGAAACGGATGCTGGGAGGAAGAGCGCCGCATCACCGCCCGCTCAGGTCCAGATAGTCTTGTTTTTTGGAGCGCTTGCGCGAGCGCCAGACCACCCACCAGATCAGAGCGGCGAAGAGAATTAAGGCGAGCACGATCTCCCACAAGTGCAAACCAGGACTCGCCCGTATGGGTTCGAATGTGATGGATTCGCTCTCTTGCATCGCCACTCAGCCTATCGCATTTTTCCCATGGTGAGCGGGAAGACGTGTGACTGAGGTTGGGCGACTTAATGGGCGCGGGAGTTCAGAATTTCTATGCTCCCGTTACGGTTGACTAGCCGCAAATCACAGCGTCCATCGCCGATGATGCCATTCAACGTATTAGCGGAGAAAACGCCGGAAACGCTCATTGGAAAATCGGAGCTAATTTTTCCGAAGGAAGTTGTTGCTGAGACGCGATAGCTGGGATTCCCAGTTAGATGCAAGCGAATGGGCGAAAACGAGGTGCGAATGGCTACCGGCTGGCACCCACCCTGCGTATTGCCGCTTGCATCGACTGCACCATTCTGATCATCCACCTCGATTGCGCCAGCTATGTGCTCCAGCACAACTGCGCCAAAACTTGTTTTCACTTTGGCAGATTGAGCGTCAGCGGCCTTTACACCGCCGTTCGCGTTATCCACGGTAAGTACACCTGCTACGTCGGAAGCCTCTACGGGTGCAAAGCTGGTTGTTAGTGTCGCCGCGCCACGGATTCGGGAAACGGACACCTCGCCATTTCGGGATTGGACGTTCACACCGCCGTCGACATCGGCAACCAAAACACGGCCGAAGGAATTCTCGATGGTAGTGGATCCTTTCACTTTTGTTCCTTGGATCTGAGAGTTGTTGGCGCGCACGGAGAGAGCGTGACCGATTTCGGAGAAACGTACTTCTGCGAAGCTCGTGTTCAATTCCGCCATTCCGTTCACGTTTGAGGCATCAATCCTCCCGTTACCGTTGTGCACCGTGAGATCACCGCGAAGGTTGCGAACCGTCACATCGCCGAACGCATTCGTGATGCGTCCGGCGCCTGTAGCATCAGAGACGCTAACGGGACCGTTTGTATTCGTAATTGTCACGCCGTTGCCAATCCGCTCCGCGGAAATGGAGCCAAAGCGATCTTTGATGTTCAACGCGCCCGTCACATCTTGTACTTTTACATTGCCATTCGTGTTCTCGATTGCGACATCGCCTGCGTTATCTATCACCTCGATGTTGGCGAACGAATTCTCCAGCCGCTCCATGCCTTTCCCAGCGCGAAAACTGATTACCCCGTGCGAGGTTCTGATGTCACCGTTGGCCTTGAGCCCACTCACGGAAACACCGCCAAACGAATTTCGTACTTCGAGAGGCGTATTTTCGGGAATTGTAAGTTCGTAACGTACCCAATACGATACGTTATTGAAACCAAAAAACGAGTCGGGCTTTTCGGGATAGCGCGTGCGAATAGAAAACACCGACGCAGAAGGGTCAGTTACTATCTCGATTCTGTTGGCAAATTGCTCGGCGCGGGCGCGGTCGGGCGCCGAAACATGAATCTGAGCGCTAATCGTCAAGTCGCGTTGCGGATGAGTGCTGATGACGATGTCGCCAAGCTTGTGTTCCACCAGCAGGGATTGGCCCTGCCGAAGGTCAACTGTTTTGACAAAGTAACGAACGAACTCCTCACGCGCAACGCCGTTGAGCGCGAGTACCAATCCGAAGAAAACGACTTTAACGCCGCTGGCCACTGGTAAGTATCTCCTCTAAAGTCTGTTGCTTGTCACGATACAAATCCGCTAACTCACGTTGCAGGTGTATGTTGAACCGGTTTTGCGCTACATTCGACCGCGTCTCCTGGATAGCGGAATCCAGCATCAGAAGTCTTTCCCGATAGCTGGCGACGAGCGGCGAGACTGTATGACTTTCGAGCTGCGGCTGAGCCAAACGGGACAATTCGTCAATCGAACGCCTGTAAGCTGCCTCGCTGTTTTCCACGTTTCTTAACGCCTGCTCCGTGAGGAAGTCCCGTGGGGAACCGGTTGCCGGCCGGATACCGTTTGTGGGCGCGTTGAAGGTCATCAGTTGAGGCCAGCACAGAAGGGCAACTACTGCGATCGTGGCAGCAGCAACCGCAAGCGCGGCGGCTTTCCATTGCGTCCACCGGCGCTTCCGCAACGGGCGTTGTTGCTCAATGCCGCGGTGGATTCGAAGCCAAAGGTCCGGGCTATCCCACGTCTGATGTAACTGTTTGGCCGTGCTTGAAATCTCGTTCCAGATACGGTATTCGTCCCTGCACGCGGCACAATGGCGGAGGTGTTCACGCGCATCAGTCATCAGGTCCGGGTTCGCGAAAGCTCGCTCCAAATCGCCGCATTCAAATTTCATTTACTTGCCTCCGCTGCGTCAGGAGTTGTTTCAATGCACGTTTTGCTTCGAAAAGCCATGCGCGCGAGGTTCCCTCCGGCACCTCCAGCACACTCGAGATCTCTGAATGCTTCAGACCTTCGACTTCGAACATTAGAAAAACCAGCCTGTGTTGTTCGTTCAGGGTCTGAAGGGCTCGTTCCAATGCAACTTTGAGCGTCAGTTTGCTCTGGGCAGGAACCTCTTTGAGCATTGGTTTTTCTGCCAAACGCTGCCGTTTGCGCAATACGTCGTAACAGCAGTTGATCAGAATCCGGAACATCCAAGTCGACACCGTGGAGTTGCTTTCGAAGCCTGCGACGGCCTTATACACTTTTAGGAACGTTTCCTGGACCGCATCTTCGGCATCATCCCGGCTGCCGAGCAGATGAAACGCAAGGCTTTTCATCCGTGTGGCGTGCAGGTTATACAACCGCTCAAACGCTTGAATTTCTCCCCGCTTGCAGCTTTCGAGGAGCTCGGCGTCGGTTGGATCGTCCGGTAGAGCCGTAGCAAACTGCAGCGGGACACTCACCTCCCAGGTCATTAAGTTCGGCGTTTAGACGGCGGCGGAGCCCGAAACGTTGGCGCCAGCCCGGAAAATCTTTACGCGACGAGAGCAGGGTTCATGCGAAACCTATCATGATTGATAAAAATCGCCCACTGGCGTAAGGCGTCCAGCACTGCCGTAAGTCGCCAGTTCACGTCTTAGATTTGCTGACCCGACGCTCGCAAAGCTTTTTGTATTCCGCTTCAAGTTCGCGCAGTTCCTCGTCGGTCAGCCGATCCAAGTCAATCATGCTATTACGCGCGCCACGGAGCGCTTTGATCAGCTCATCGAGTTTCAGGTGAGTGGCCCGGGTATCGCGGTTCTGAGTGTTTTGGATAAGAAATACCATCAAAAATGTGACGATGGTCGTGCCGGTGTTGATGGCTAGCTGCCAGGCATCGGAGTAGCGAAAATATGGACCAATCAGGCCCCATACCAACACGATAATCACGGCTGCGCAGAATGCCCATGATGATCCCAACAAATCCGATGTATATCGAGCGAACCGTCTGAATGCTTCGTTCAAATTTCCTCCTTGACCAGCACTGTAGATTCTGATTGTCTCGCGCTCTGTAGAGAGCGTAAGGTTCACCAGGCGCAACTCACGGCGAATGTCGGGCACCGATGGCTGGTCGATTACACCGGAAAATTTTCCAGCATCCGCTAAGCAACGGGCGCAGCAGTGTTGATCGAAGTATTTAGTTCTTAACGGTCAGCTTCTAACCAACGGTGGAGCAATGTTGAACCAATTCATTCGAATCGCCGGCCCCGATCGCGGTCTTGAGATTGGTGGAGTCAAACTTCTCGGCTTTGATGCAAATAACGCGCACAAGCTGGTTTTCACGATTGTGGCGATTGTCGTTCTGTACCTGATTAGCAAGGCTTTGTGCTGGGTTGCGCAAAAGCTAGGTGGAAGCCGCCAGCGTACGGCATTTTGGACGCGTCAGGGAATAAGCCTGATGATGTTCCTGCTTGGCGTCATCGGCTTCGTGTCGATCTGGTTTGACAATCCGAGCCGACTGGCTACGGGACTCGGTCTGCTGAGTGCGGGTTTGGCGTTTGCGCTTCAGAAGGTTGTCACCAGTTTCGCTGGTTACTTTGTGATTCTCCGCGGGAAAACATTCAACGTGGGCGATCGCATTACCATGGGCGGCGTTCGCGGCGATGTTATCTCGCTGAACTTCATACAAACGGTGATTATGGAAATGGGCGAGCCGCCGGCGGTCCAGAGCGACGACCCCGGCATGTGGGTGATGAGCCGGCAGTACTCTGGCCGCATTGTCACAATCTCGAACGCACAGATTTTCGAAGAGCCCGTCTATAACTACACGCGCGAGTTTCCGTACATATGGGAAGAGATGCATATACCGATTTCGTTCAAAGACGACCGGCATCGCGCCGAGCAGATCATCCTCGAAGCTGTTGAGCGAAACACGATGGATATCGCCAACATGGCGGAGCCGGAACTCGAACGATTGCGAACTCGCTTCTTCGTTGAAGCTTCCGATATCCGCCCGCGCGTTTTCATGCGGATTACAGATAACTGGGTGGAGCTTTCGGTCCGCTTCCTATGCGGCACGCACGATATTCGGGGATTGAAGGACAGGATTAGTCGCGAGATTTTGAGCGGGCTTGAGGCTTCAAGTATTGGCATTGCGTCGGGGACTTATGAGATCGTCGGTATACCGCCAATCCGATTAGAGGGCGTGACCAACGTTAAACGAACGCCTGACGCTGGAAGGATCTCCTAGTAATAGAAACAAGGCCCAGCGTGCTGGATCTAACTTTTGAGGAAGTGACCCATGCGAACGATGATTTTCGGTTTGGCGATTACTATCGCGCTTCTAGTTGGGCCGAGTCTGCTCGCGCAAGGTTCGGACGATATTCGGGCTGAGCAGCAAGCATTGAAAGATAAGGGCTTAGATCCGGGTCCGGTGGACGGCATCAATGGTCCCCGAACTCGCGCGGCGCTGCGTGAATTTCAGAATAAGCAAAACCTCAAGGAAGACGGAAGGCTGGGACCGCAGACGCGCGACGCATTGGGTCTCAGGCCCGGGTCGGCAGGCACAGATATGAAAGAGGCCGGTACCAATCTCAAAACGGGATATGGACAAGGCGGCAAGGACATTGGACACGGCAGTAAAGATATGGCGCACGATGTCGCCGGCGGCCATCCGATTGATGGCGCAAAAGACATCGGCAAAGGCGTAGGACATGGCGCGGAGAAGATGGGCGTCGCGACGGGCCATGCGACGAAGAACGCGGCTAAGGGCGTGAAGAATGCCGTTACCGGCGATCACAAAGACACCAAGCCATAAGCACTCACCCATACTGTTCGTTCGAAATAACTTTGGCCGTTGAAGGGAATAGCTCATTCTCTCCGCCGGCGCTGCCCGGATGCGTGATTAAGATGGAAGAGCAATGAAAGAAATCATCACGTCACCGAACGGGCCGAAGGCGGCGGGCCCTTATTCTCCGGCTGTGCGACAGCATGGCTTTGTCTTTCTCAGCGGACAGATACCACTCGATCCGAAAACGATGCAGCTTGTCACTGGGAGCATTGAAGAGCAGACTACGCGCGTGATCGAGAATTTGCGGGCGGTTTTGGAATCGGCCGGACTCACGCTCGACGATGTCGTCAAGACAACCGTTTTTCTCAAAGACATGAACAACTTTGCGCGGATGAATGAGACTTACGGCAAGCTCTTTGGTGACAAGCCGCCGGCGCGGACCACTGTCGAAGTGGCCCGGCTGCCACGTGATGTTCAAATCGAAATCGAAGCGATTGCTTTCGATTCGTCCAGCAAATAATTACTGTTTAGGCGGCGGGGGTTGATCCGCAGGCTTCAGCGGACCGTGCACACTGTACTGCTTTTGCGGCGGGTTCAACTTGATCTCTACCTTCTTTTCGTCGCCCGCGACATCAATTTTCTGGCCGTAAGTCTGATACTTTTTGGTGATCACTTGCAGTTGCACGGTGCCTTCGGGGACGGGGGGAAAGTGTGCTTTGCCTTCCAGGTCAGTGCGGACCTCCCAATGAATCGGCTTGCGCTTACCGAGCTTGGTGATTTGATGCTCGCCTAAAAAATCGAGAATGACGGCGGCGTTTTCGACGGGCTTGTCGAACTGATTGGTCACTTCCACCCTGATGGTGCATTCGGGCGGATTGCCGGCCAACAGCAAAGCGCTGCTTGCCACAAGCGCAAGCAGTGCTAATCGAACCTTCATGCTATGCATTATCTCGTAACAGCGGCTGCGCGCTGGGGTAGTTGAGCGGGCGCCGCCAACAGCGGACCAATGGCGGCGCGGAGCGCTTTTTCGTCCATGGCTCCCGGATGATAAAGCCGGACAATGCCGCGGCGATCCACCAGCACGATGGTAGGGGTTGTGCTGACGCCAAATCGCTCAAAGTTGCCCGGGTCGAGTGGAACACCGGCGTTCGGAATACCGGCGTAGTAATGCGCGTACACCTTGTCGATAAAGGGCGTTTCGACGGCCGGCGAGGCGTGTTCCTCCTCAGCGGTGTAGCCATAACGCTGGGTGGGCGCAATAACCACGAGACCCTTAGGGCCAAGTTCTTGCGCGAGCTTGGCGATGATGGGCGCATCGGCTTTGCAGTCTGCGCACCAGTGCGCCCAAAAGAAGACAAGCAACACTTTGCCTCGCAGGGAAGTCAGGGCGACGGGTTTAGCGCCGATCCATTCCGTCTCTTTGAGCGGCGGCATGGGCTTGCCTTGCAGCGTCAGCAGATTCAAATTTTTCTGAAGACGGCTGACGATGGAGGTGCCGTGCCATTTGCGCATCTGGGTTTCGAGGAGTTGGACGGCCTCCGTTTTTTTGTGTTGGTCGTTTAGAATGCCGGCCTGAATCTCGTAAGCCGCACCCAGGGCGATGGGGAGATGCGGTTCCTTATCGAGGCTTCTAGTTGCGAGCGAGGCAGTGGCGCTGCGCTCAATTTCATCGGCTTCTTTTTGCGCCTCGTCGGGATGCCCGAAGGCGAGTTGACCGCGCGCGAGCCACGACAGCGCCTCCAACGCTTCGGGCGTGTCGCCATTCAGGCGGCGATATTGTGCCACCAGGGCGGCGGCTTGCGCCAGATCTCCTTGCTGCAAAGCGGCTTGGACGAACAGAACGATGCGGGGAGTGGCAGGTTGCCCGTAGCTAGGCGGCACGGAGACTTGCCCACCGAAGCAGAGCAGCGTTGAAAAAGCAGCGATAACGGCGGCTGCTCGCCAAACTACACGCACAGCGTTTTCAAATACTCGCGAAAGGGCTGACCGAGATCGTGGCGTTCGAGGGCGAACTCGACAGTAGCTTTCAAAAAGCCGAGCTTATCGCCGGCATCGTAGCGTTTGCCTTCAAATTTCAGGCCATAGATGGGCCGATTGCGTAGCATATATTTCAACGCGTCAGTAAGTTGTATTTCGCCGCCGCTGCCGGGCTGTATCGATTCGATGCAATGAAAGATTTCCGGGGTGAGAATGTAACGACCGATGATTGCCAGATTTGATGGCGCGTCCGCCGGCTTGGGTTTTTCCACCATATTGCGGATGCGGTACAGGCGATTTTCACGACCATTGTCGGACACCATCTCAGCATCTACAACGCCGTAGGCAGAGATCTGCTCGTTTGGCACTTCCATCAGGGCCAGCACGGAGGCTCCGTAATACTCGTAGACGTCGAGCAATTGGCGGACACAAGGCACTTCCGAGGCGATGATGTCATCGGAAAGCACTACCGCAAACGGTTCCGACCCGACTAACTCTTTGGCTCGCAGCACCGCGTGGCCCAAGCCAAGCGCTTCTTTCTGCCGGACGTAGGAGATGTCGATCATGTCCGAAATTCCCCGGACCATCGACAGCATGTCGTTCTTGTGTTTCGACTCAAGGAGTTGTTCGAGCTCGAAGCTGACGTCGAAATGATCTTCGATCGAAGATTTTCCCCGGCCAGTAACGATCGTGATGTTCTGAATGCCGGAGTGCATCACTTCTTCCACGCCATACTGGATGAGAGGCTTGTCCACGAGCGGCAGCATTTCTTTGGGCTGCGCCTTTGTCGCTGGTAAGAACCGCGTTCCCAACCCAGCGGCCGGGAAGACCGCTTTACGCACTTTGGCAATCATCAATCGTCATTGTACGCGGTAGAATGAATGAAACGACCGCTCGCTGACCTGTCTTTGGCAGTCCCCTGCCCTGTGTGTTAATCCTAGGTTTTAAGCGCTAGAGCGAAACGCGATATTTTAAGATGGCTTACGTAATTGCCGAACCTTGCATCGGAACCAAAGACACCGCCTGTGTAGACGCCTGCCCGGTGGATTGTATTCATCCTAAGAAAGACGAAGAGAAGTTCGGCGGCGAACAAATGCTGTATATCGATCCGGTGGAGTGCATTGACTGCGGCGCTTGCGTTCCAGTCTGCCCCGTTTCCGCCATCTTCGCACTCGAAGATTTACCGGAGCAGTGGGCCGACTTCGCACAAAAAAACGCCGCCTTTTTCGGCCGCTAACGTCTCTTTTCGAAGCTTTTCGGGCAACCACGAGTGGTTGTGTATTTGGTACGCCACATCGATGTCGCGCTTAAGTTTTTTGCGGGACAATTATCGTCATGCGGAACAGGCTCTGCGCCTTCGGCTTGTTGCTAGCAGCACTCGGCGTTTCGGTGCTATTCGCTCGCGGGTACCCGTCCACAAAAGCGCAGTATTCGACCGAACTGCATCTTGATGCGGGGAGCATTCTGTGTGCAAACGAAAAGCTCAGTGATCCCAATTTCGCGCGATCGGTCATTTTGATCGTCCGATTCGACCCGGATAAAGGTGCTGAAGGTTTGGTCTTGAATCGGCAGACCGAGATCCCAATTTCGCGTGTTTTCCCGAAGGCAAAGCACGCCAAAGATCCGGTTTATCTGGGTGGGCCGGTTCAGATCAGCGGAGTACAGGCGTTGCTCCGGCTGACTGAAAAGACGGCTGACGCCGTGCAAGTAGTGGGCGATGTCTACGTAACCGGGGCGAAAGAATTAATTGACAAGTCAATTGATTCCGAAGCCGATGCATCGAAGTTTCGGCTTTACCTCGGCTATGCGGGCTGGACCTCGGGGCAATTAGAAGCGGAGATACGGATGGGCGCGTGGTCTGTAATCAGGGGCGGCGCGAAGATCGTATTCGATCCGAATCCGGATTCACTGTGGCCGCGGCTGACGCGCGAATCTAGAACGCAAATTGCATTTGCAAGGTTCGGGCTATTGCCGGCGCTCAGCTAACGCACATCAAGCGTAGATCGGCTCCAATTTCCGTACGACGTAGGCACCGCATCTTTCGTAACTGGCACGCGGACCATTGCGCGCGATGTCGAGATCGGCGCACAGCCAACCATTGAAGTGAATTGCCCGCAACACGCGATGACAAGCGGGAAAATCTATTTCGCCATCGCCAAGATCGAACGTGTTGGGGGCATAGTTGGCCGTCAACCCAGCGCGCCGGGCATCTTTGTAATCGGCCATCATTAAGCGGTTACTGTATTTATTCATAATGGCGGGAACGTCGCCGCCCCCCAAATGTACGTGAGCGGTATCAGGAGAAAAGTAAAACAGCTTAGGATCTGTCATGGCCATGCAGCGGTCAATCTCTTCAGGCGTCTGCACCATTTGACCCAAGTGATTGTGCAGTCCGGCCTTGAATCCCTTTTCTCCAGCCACTTCTCCAAGCTGATTGTAGAAGCGGCACATGGTGGCGAACGCTTCCGACGGCTTTCCGCGGCGCGGCGAAAACACCACCAGGAGGTTCGCGCCGAAGATCTGCAAA
>Ga0070741_10016901_pt1 | contig 12076 bp, 12 predicted proteins | sample Coa_R1_4_FD_66440 | JGI IMG/M metagenome (GOLD analysis project Ga0070741, IMG submission 66440) | Surface soil microbial communities from Centralia Pennsylvania, which are recovering from an underground coalmine fire - Coalmine... | ecosystem: Environmental > Terrestrial > Soil > Unclassified ...
CGCGTCATCCTGGTTCATCCTGGATCCGTCATCCTGCCGGAACTTGGAGAAAAACTGGGCCAATATGCACAAAGCAAGCTGAGCGAGCGTGGCGTAGAAATAAAAACTAATACGCGGGTGAATCGCGCGTCCCCGCAAGGAATTGAGCTGAGTAACGGCGAAGTGATTGATTCGCGAACGCTGATCTGGACGGCTGGAACCTCTTCTAATCCGCTGCTGGAAAAGCTTCCTTGTCCCAAGGACCACGGACGTTTGAAAGTGGAGACAACTCTCGAAGTGCCCGGCTGGCCGGGCGTATGGGCGCTTGGCGATTGCGCGCTGGTTCCGGATCGCCTGACGGGAAAGTATTGTCCACCGACCGCGCAACACGCTCTTCGCGAAGGAAAGGTGCTGGCGCAGAACTTGATCGCCGCAGTCCGCGGTGGCGCCAAGAAACCGTTCTCGTTTCGCACCATCGGACAGCTCGCTGCCATCGGCAGGCGCACGGGCGTCGCCAACATCTTCGGCATCAATTTCTCCGGCTTTATCGCATGGTGGCTGTGGCGCACCATCTACCTGAGCAAGCTACCGCGCCTGGAGAAAAAGCTGCGGGTCGCGTTTGATTGGACGCTGGATCTGCTTTTCACCAAGGACCTGGTTCAATTCCAGACCTTCCGCGCACCCACCGTCTCACATCAGGATGAACAGGCTCCAGGCAATTCCGCACGGGCCGCCGGCAACACAGAACGAGCGCTCGAGGTGACCGCATGATCCGCTTTGGCCAAAGTGACTGCCGAAATTTGGACTTTTCCCGTCGCCGCGAGTGGCTTGAGACCAACGGCCTGGGTGGGTTCGCCTCCTCAACCGTTTCTGGGATGAATACCCGACGGTATCACGGCGTACTCGTCGCTGCCTTGAAACCGCCGGTAGAGCGATACGTTCTGCTTTCTAAGTTGGAAGAAACTGTGCGTGTCAATGGAACATCATTCGATCTTTCGGCGAACCGTTATCCCGGAGCTGTCCATCCGCGCGGATTTGAATATTTGAGTGAGTTTCGCCTGGATCCATTTCCTGTCTTCACGTTCACCGTGGATGGAGTGGAAATTGAAAAAACAATATTCATGGTGCATGGCGAAAATACCACCGTGGTCCAGTACGCCATCCGAAAAGCTTCGTCTTCGGCGCGTGTCGAACTTGAACTCCGTCCGCTCATTGCGTTTCGCGACTATCACAGCACCACCCATGAGAATGGCGCCCTAAACGCTACCGTCGCGGAACAGCCTGGCGCGCTTACATTCGCTCCTTACGCCAACCTGCCCGCACTCCACCTCAGCCATAACGGCGGGACGGTCGAGGCCGCAGGCCGCTGGTACCGAAATTTTGAATACGACGAAGAGCGCGAACGTGGCCTGGATTACCGTGAGGATCTCTTCAATCCTTGCCTACTCCGTTTTGATCTGCGCAGAACGCGAGAAGCAGCAGTGATCGCCTCGACCGAGCCGCACGACATCTCGGACGCATCGAAAATGCGGCAGGCGGAGATCAGTCGTCGCACACAGGTGATCGCCCGGGCTCCCATTCACAGTGAATTCGTGCAGACCCTGTGCACGGCAGCCGATCAATACGTCGTTGCTCGTGGCGAACAGAAGACCGTTATCGCGGGTTACCACTGGTTCAGCGACTGGGGGCGCGACACTATGATTGCCCTTCCCGGTCTGACGCTCGTGACCGGCCGTTTCGACACCGCCCGTGAAATCCTGCGCAGTTTCGCCCGGCACGTTGACCGGGGCATGCTTCCCAACCGCTTTCCCGACGCGGGGGAGGCGCCCGAGTACAACACTGTGGACGCTACGCTGTGGTTCTTTGAAGCCACTCGCGCCTACCTGGCCTATTCCGGCGACCTCGATTTTATTCGCAACGAACTCTACCCCGTCCTGGATGAAATCATCGCCTGGCACCTGCGCGGCACGCGGCATGGCATCAAGGTGGATTCCAACGGTTTGCTCGTGTCCGGAGAGCCCGGCGTTCAGCTGACCTGGATGGACGCAAAGGTCGGCGATTGGGTGGTCACACCGCGACATGGCAAGCCGGTGGAGATTCAGGCGCTTTGGTACAACGCCCTGTGCATCATGGAAGATCTGGCGCAAGAGCTAGGGGATCAGACGGCTCGAAGACGCTACCGCGCTATGGCCACGCTCGCGCACTGGAGTTTCAATCGGCTGATGTGGAATGAGACGGACGGCTGCCTGTTTGACGTGATTAATGGCGGCCCGCCCGACGCGAGTATCCGGCCCAACCAGATTTTCGCAGTTAGCCTGCCCTATACGATGCTCAGTCCCGAACGTGCCAAGGGGGTAGTTAAGACCATCGAGCAACACCTGCTGACACCATACGGCTTGCGCACGCTCGCGCCGAGCGACCCGCGCTACGCAGGGCGATATGAAGGAGATCAACGGTCGCGCGACGGCGCATACCATCAGGGCACAGTGTGGCCCTGGCTGATGGGCCCTTTCATCACCGCATATGTCAAAGTGCACGGCGGCAGTGACGAAGCCCGTCGTAAGGCGGAAGATTGGCTGCGGCCGTTAGCTTCCCATATCGCCGACGCCGGCCTCGGCCAAATATCTGAAATTTTCGATGGAGAAGTTCCTCATCGACCCACGGGCTGCATCGCCCAGGCATGGAGCGTCGCCGAAGTACTCCGTGCGACCGTAGAAGAGATTTTCGCATTGCGTCCCAGTCCTACGTCGGTGCAGCGCGCTCAGGGACTTTCCGTTAGCCGTCCCCTGGCGTACGAGGGAGTCCGAGCATTCGAAAGTACAACTGCGCAGAAATGAGTTTTCATTGGTGCCGGGAGGGGGAGTTGAACCCCCAAGGGCCGAAGCCCGGCGGATTTTGAGTCCGCTGCGTCTGCCAGTTCCGCCATCCCGGCTTGGATCGTAAGCTAAGAAGAAATCAAGACTAATTGATGCTCTGGGGGCTTTGCAACTTCCCTCCTATGACTCACTAGCCAGAAACCTCCGGTGACATCTCCCGCGACACGACTCGACTGCGGCGATGGATATCTGTCAGAGCCACTCCATAATTTTCGGCGCTGTTGCCTCCTGAAAGTATCGCGAGAACAGTCCTGCTCGCCATCAATCGAGCATACTTTACCGTATCCTGAGTACCTGCTCCTATGTTCTAATCATCGCCTAGTTCCCCACATTGATTGACCAGGAGATTTCGATGAAACGCATGTTTGCTCTGCTGCTGGCCGCTGCCCTCGGTCTCGGCACATTTGCTTTCGCCCAGGGTGCTGCCTCTGATACCAAGAAAGCCGCGGAAGCGACCGCGAAGGGCACGGAGAAGGCTGCCGACAAGACGGCCGACACTTCGAAGGATGCCGCCAGCGACACCGGCAAAGTCGCCAAGAAAACGGCTCACGGCGTTAAGAAAGCCGGCAAGGCGGTTGGTCATGGCACCAAGAAAGCCGCCCAGGAAGTCGCAAAATAATCTTGCCGTTGACGATCAAAGGCCTCGCTTCGGCGAGGCCTTTCATTTTTGCGACGATCTCTGCTGATTTCTCGCGTGATCCATCTCCACCCAAAAGGAAAAGGGCGGCACTTGGCCGCCCTCATCCGGAAACTCGCGCGCCTTAGACCGGCTGCACGTTCTCCGCCTGCCAGCCCTTCGGACCTTTGGTCACGCTGAACTGCACCTGCTGACCTTCCTGTAGGCTCCGGAACCCGCTGGCTTGAATCGCCGAGAAATGCACGAAGACATCCTCGCCGCTCTGACGGGTGATAAAGCCATATCCCTTCGCGTCGTTAAACCACTTCACTGTACCTGTTTCCATTTGCAAACTTCCTTATTTTTGTTGAATTTACGCTGAATGAATCGGAGGGTGCTGCAGGGCAGAACTTGTCGTGAGTTGGTTCCCTCACTACCGCTTCTTATCAAACGCACATTCAGACTACACGAAAATCCACCAATTCGCTAAGGAATAATTAGCGGGCCCCGTCCGGATCACAAACTTTTTGCATCGTCCGGGAACAACTCCCACCAAACACGGACGTGCTGCTCACGCGCTCGCATTGAAGAAATGAATGATGGAGAAAACCCCTGCCGCCACTGCCGCCGACGCGGGTATCGTCAGGATCCAGGCCCACAGAATTCGCCCCGCTACTCCCCACCGCACCGCGGATAAGCGATTCACCGAACCCACCCCCACGATTGCGCCGGTTATCGTGTGCGTAGTACTGACTGGAATTCCTGCCAGTGCCGTGCCAAAAAGTGTGATCGCTCCCGCTGTCTCCGCGCAAAAACCGCCCACCGGCTTCAGCTTGGTGATGCGGGACCCCATGGTGTGCACTATCCTCCATCCCCCCAGATACGTACCCAGGGCAATGGCAAAATGCGCCGCCAGGATAATCGGCCAGTGGAACTTTCCCCAGTCTCCCGCCATCTCTTGCTTACTGATGATGTGCGCGGTGTAGAGCGCGCCGGCCACGATCCCCATCGTCTTCTGTGCATCGTTGCCCCCATGTCCCAGGCTGTAGGCTGCCGCCGAGAGCAGTTGCAGCTTGCGAAACCATTTGTCCACCTTCTGTGGCGCTTTGTTGTGCAACAGCCACATGACGCTCACCATGAAGATGAATCCCAGGACCAGCCCCATGATCGGTGCCACTACAATAAAGATCAGCGTCTTATACCAGCCTTGAGGAAGGATCACGCCAAACCCGGCGCGCGCGATGGCGGCCCCGCCATAGCCACCGATCAGAGCGTGCGAGGACGACGTCGGCAGCCCCCACCACCAGGTCAGCAAATCCCAGACAATTGCACCCAGCAACGCGGCAATCACCACGTACTGCGTGATCTCATCGATCCGGATCATGCCTTTGCCGATGGTCTTCGCTACCGCCGTGCCCAGAAAGAATGCTGCCAGGAAGTTAAAGACTGCCGCCCAGATTACCGCCAGTTTGGGCGACAGGACGCGGGTGGAAACCACCGTGGCGATGCTATTGGCCGCATCGTGAAAGCCATTCAGGAAATCAAAAATCAGAGCGGTAGAAACTGTGATGACCAGCAACACCAGGCCGGTATTCATCAGTTATTTTTCCTCGATTGCCTGCGCGATGGGGACTGCTCCCTAGGTACTTTTCAGCACGACGGATTCGAGCACATCCGCGACATCTTCGGCTCGGTCCGTCGCCTCTTCCAGAGTTTCCAGCAGTTCTTTGATTTTGATCAAGGTGATCGGGTCGTGTTCGTGCTCGAATAGGGTTGCGATCGCCTGCCGCGTCACCCGATCCGCCTCGTTTTCCAGACGGTTCACTTCCACGCAGTGTTCCAGCACTCCCTGGTTTTTCTTGAGCTTGCTTACAGCTTTGGAAATTTCCTCACTCTGTTGCAGGATCAATCTGGCCATCACTTCCGCCGGCGGGGGCGGTTCCGTGATCTTGTACAGCACCAGCCGCTCGCTCGCCGAATTGATGAAATCCAGCACATCGTCGATCGAGGAAGTCAGGCGGTGAATATCCTCGCGGTCGAAGGGGGTGATGAATGTCTGGTTCAACCGGGTGAGGATCTCGTGGGTCATGTCATCCCCGCGATGCTCGATCTCCTTGATCCGGCTTACCTTCTGCTCCAAGTTGCGGTAATCGGCAAAGATCTCTCCCAACACACGTGCGCCCTCAACCAAATTGGTGCACATCTGGGCGAACATCTCGAAGAAACTACCGTCGCGGGGAATCAGGCGCATGCGGGGTTTTAAGACGCGAGCTACTATCTCATGCGTAAAAATCCGCCGTCAATGAAAGGGATCACAATTCGACGGGTGAGAGTCACAGGAACCGGACCTGGCGACCGAGCTACTTGGGCTCTTCTCGACGCCGTGGGCTCATCAGGCGGGACGCACGCGGAGTAATCACGCCGACCAAGACAAGTAAAGTCAGCACTCCGCCCATGCCGAATGCGATCAAGCGCAAAAACTGCCATAAAGTCAAAGTCATGTCGCCGTTCAGCATTCCCGCAATCTCGCGCCAATCGCCGGTCTTCGCAAGTAACGATGGTCATCTGCCCCACGTCACCGCTTCGAGCTCTCCCCTTGCGGGCTGCACCCAGCCGAGGCCTATCGGCGCGCATTGAATACCCTTAGGATGCGCCCGCGGACACTCTGGAAGAGGGCCGCCGTAAGATTCTCAAGCAGCAGCTCTCTAACGGCAGACATCCAAGCGATGGTGAGAAACGCCTCATTCATCATTTTTTTCGTCCTGACCGCTTTTGCGACGTCTGCCCGGGCACAAGCTGTTTGTCCCGCCGGCACGGAGGACATGCTCACCTGGTTCACCATGGACGCAAAACTTCGCTCCACTCATCATCTTGAGGGCAACATCAATCCCATGTACACGCTGGTGTGGTCGCCGGATGCCAGCGGCTTGGGCAAGATTTTCTGGGTCAAGTCGGCGAAAGGCTTTCCCTGGGACGTCCACCTCTACGATGACGATTTTATTTATGACTGGCTGACCGAATCTTCCTGGTCCGACCCGCAAACCTACAAGCGCTTCGTAAATAACCGCACTCTGCCGCTCTCACCGCGATGCGTGCAGCCCGGCGACGGTATCCATCCCAATGCCACCATCATGATCGCGAAGACCCGGTACGAGGCCCACACCTCGTGTTCCCAGTACACCTATCGGAATCTGAAAAAGAGCATCAACCAGGTATTTGGTCCCAAGCCGATGCGCTTTGGCGGGGAACTCGCCGACAATCTTCCTACCATGATCGCCTTCTACCAATACAACTGCGACGATCAATATCAGCACTGCGGCGATAGAGAAGAGTATTACTTTGCGAAACCCTATGGGCTGGTGGAATGGCGTCATTACATTCTTCAGGGCGGCGATTACCGGATCGACAATACGACCACCTTCAATCGCATGGTCGAAGGCCAAACGAAACCAGTGCTGCCCTGCTTCGATCAACGCTAGGCTGGGAATCGCGGCTGCTCTCGGCTAGAATCTCTCCACTCTGCACATGCACTCGGGCGCGCGCACCGCCTTCAAGACGCTGATTGTCGCCGGCCTGCTTCTCTTCAGCGTCGCTTTTCACATTCGCCGCTTCCCCCTCATGAAAAACGGAATTGATTTTCCGGAGTTCTATTGTGCTTCAAGGATGGTTCTGTCTGGAGCGGGATCGCAGTTGTATGACATTCCCGCCCAACAGCGTTTTCAGGCGCAGTACACGGGGCGGATTGGCGTCTTGTTCAATCATCCCCCCTTCGAAACGCTCTTCTATATCCCCACTGCGTTGTTCTCTTACAATCGTGGCTATCTCCTTTGGACCATTCTTTCGACGGTAATCCTGGCTGCCGGCGCAATCCTGCTGAATCGCGAGGCTCACATTCTTCCCGATTCCGGGTTGCTGATCATGTTTTTCTTTGTCTTTGCTCCCGTGGCCCTCAACTTTTTGCAGGGGCAGGATCTGTCTGTCCTTTTGCTAATTTACGTACTCCTGTACCGCGCATTGCGAAAGAATCAGATGTTTTTGGCCGGCTGCGTTCTCGCCGTGGGGCTGTTCAAGCCTCATCTGGTTCTGCCTTGCTTCGTTATTCTGTTCGTCGCCCGCAGGAGCTGGAAATTTGTTTTTGGATTCGCCACGATTGCAGCCGTGCTTGGAACAATTTCTCTCGCGATTTCGGGATGGCGCGCGCTCCTGGCGTATCCCTTGTTCGTGCTTTCTCTCAGCAAAGTTCGATTGGCGGGTTATTCGCCGACGAGCATGGCCAACCTCCGCGGACTCCTGTCGCTGGTCCTGCCGCAATCTTCCGCACAAACCGCGCTGCTGGTTCTGGGCTCGATAGCCCTGCTCGGGATGGCGGTGATTGGATGGAAAAACGTGGAGTGGCGGGCCGATCAACGTCTATCTAACTCGCGCTTCGATCTGGCCTTTGCCAGCACCGTGATCGTCACTCTGCTGGTGAGTTATCACCTGAGCCCGCACGACCTGGCGCTTCTCTTGCTGCCGATGCCGCTTCTATTTCTCTATTTGCGACAGGTTCGATTGCAGGGCGCCCCCTGGAGAATTGTCTCTGCTGTTTTGCTTGTGATTTTGTTCCTGCCGCCGCTTTATGTGCTCGCTCTGGCACGACACGCTTATGCCTGGCTGGCGATTCCGATGCTCATACTATCCGCCATCTTGTCGCTTGAAGCACGGTGTCCGGGATGCGGATCTGGCGGCGTGACCACTACACGTACTGCCGCCAGCACTCCGGATCCATCGTAGCCTCCCGCAACAGCGCAGCGCGCGAGATGGTCGTTCCCTTCTCGAAGTAGCGGGTCAGCCGCGCCCTCAATTCCAGGCGCGCCCGCAGCAACCGGGTCTTGATTGCCGCGACACTCAAATCCAGCGTTTTCGCCGTTTCCTCGACCGACAGCCCTTCCATATCCCGCAAAACAAAAACGATGCGCAAGCTCCGTGACAATCCCTCCAGCGCCTTGGTCAAAATCTCGCGCAGTTCGCTCGCTTTGTAGTCCCTCTCCGGGTTCGCTTTCCAGTCGGAGATTTCCAGCGGCATGGCATCATGCTCGAGACTATCGAAATCCTCATCGACGGAAACAATGCTCGCGCTCCTCAGCTTGCGCAGCTTCATCAGCGACTGGTTGATCACGATTCGAACCAGCCAGGTGGAGAACTTCGCCTTTTCCTCGAAGGCAGCCAGGTTCTCGAAGGCTTTCAGGAACGCCTCTTGGACCGCGTCCTGCGCATCCTCGCGGTTGTGGGTGATGTTCTGTGCCACCCGGAACAACTGGCGGTCATAACGGTTCACCAGCTCACCAAAGGCTTCCACATCCCCGCTTTTGGCCGCATGAACTAGCGCCACGTCGTCGAGTTTCACGTGGGTCGCCGCTGAGTTTGCCATACATTCCAACCTTTCAAGTTCACCACGGGAGTTGCCGCCCCTGTTGCTTCGGCCTGTTATGTTCCTGGCCTCAATATCCAGAAGTTGCTCTCTCCCTTAGACGTCCTATTCAACCCATCGTCACGTTGTTAGTTGTCAAGATGTTGTAAACGCTTTGTAAATCATTGTTACGTTAAGAAATGCCTGCTGGATTGACACTTAGCGTCGCATCGTGACAAATCCCTTGCCGAAAACTGACAACTCAAAGTCGGAGCCGAATAACAATCGAATCGAGAACTGCTTCGGCGGTATAATGAAGGCAGTTTCCGACCGCCGCGGCCTTCGGCATACCTGGCTGCGGTGGCGGTGAGTTTTGTAGCCGCTGGACCGATTACAGCCGCTACAGACTCCGAGGGTGCAGGGGGAAACGCCTGTGCCTCCCGTGCTCCCAGAGGAGCGCTTGGAAAGGAGACATCCCCGCAGGATTCCTGCCGGCTTGTACCCCTTTTCTGAGACGCTTCCCGGTATTCGCTGCTAGCTGTAAGTTAGCTGCTTTATGCGTCTCATCGACAAACACGGCCGTCCCATTATCGATCTGCGGCTCTCCATTACCGACCGTTGCAATTACAAGTGCGTGTACTGTCGGACCGGAAACGAGGGCGCGATCTATGGCGACCTGCCCATGCCGGACTATTCCCGGATCGCGCGCCTGTTTGTCGGACTCGGCATAAAGAAGGTTCGACTCACCGGCGGCGAGCCTCTGCTGCGCAAAGGCGTCGTTGAATTAGTTCGAGAACTGGCGCAACTGCGTGATCTCGATGGCGAGCCCTTGGACCTGGCGATGACCACCAATGGCCACTTGCTGGCTGACATGGCTCAGCCCCTGAAAGACGCAGGCCTCCGCCGCGTCACCGTGAGCATGGACGCCGTCGATCCTGAACGTTTTGCTCGCATTACTCGCGTAAGCAACGGATTTGAGAATGTCGTTGCCGGAATTCGCACCGCCAACGCCGCCGGCCTCAATCCCGTGAAGGTAAATTGCGTTCTGCTGCGCGGCTTCAATGACGACCAGATCACCGCGTTCGGCCGCTTTGCCCGCCACGAGGGTGTTGTTGTCCGCTTCATCGAGTTCATGCCCCTGGAAGAGGACCGCGTATGGTCACCGCAAATCGTGGTGACGCTCGAAGAGATCGTTCGTCGCATGGCCGATTTCCATCCTCTGGTGGAAATTCCTCACGAGCGCAGCGAAACCGCGCGTCGCTACACATTCGAGGATGGGGTCGGCGAGATCGGCATCATCGCACCGGTCTCACAGCCTTTTTGCGGACATTGCAGCCGCGTCCGCGTGACCTCGGATGGCAAGATCCGCACCTGCCTGTTTTCCGTGTGGGATCACGACCTCACGGGCATGATGCATCGGGGGGCCAGCGATGAGGACCTGCAAAAATTCATCGTCGGTGTGATCCAGAAGAAAGAGGCACGCCATCACATCGGCGAGCCCGACTTCATTCCTCCCTCCCGCACTATGGTGCACATCGGGGGATAGTCGTTGGCCGGTGGTCATTAGTCGCTGGTCGTTAGCGCCGGCCAATCACGGGTTCATCATGAGCCGCCTAACGACTACCGAAAAACGACCGGTTTGCATTCCAAGTACCTGCCGATGCACAATAGAGTGGGCTGAGGGTCACCTCGGCTTGTGACGATAGTTTGCGTCCTCGCCGGGCACCCAGGCATCTGTAAGGGTAGATGTAATTAAGAAACAACTGTCGGCTTCAACAACCCCGTAGGGCGGGCACTTCCAAGTGCAGTGGTCCTACTGGAGCCGCGGATGCTTTCAACATCCCCGTTTCGGGCGGGCCGAATTTTTCACAATAAAACCTGCGCCGGGACTGAAAGCGAGACACACAATTGGCGACTGCAACTGCGTCTTGTCGGCTGGACAATTATCTTGTCCTGCCGGATCAATCCATGGACGACCGAATTTCCGCCGCCCGCGCCACGTTAGGCGACGATGTCGTTATCCTTGGCCACCACTATCAGCGCGATGAAGTCATTCGCTTTGCCGATTTCACCGGCGACTCCTACCAGCTCAGCAAGCAGGCCGCGCAAGCCCGCAGTAAATACATCGTGTTCTGCGGCGTGCACTTTATGGCCGAGAGCGCCGACATTCTCAGCCGCTCCAGCCAGCAGGTCATCCTTCCCGATCTCAACGCCGGCTGCTCCATGGCCGATATGGCGGAGATCACCCAGGTCGAAGACTGCTGGGAACAATTGGTCGCGATCGGTCTGTCCAGCGACGCCGGCGAAGGGATCACCCCCATCACGTACATGAATTCCAGCGCTGCGATTAAGGCTTTCTGCGGCGAGCGTGCTGGATTGGTTTGTACCTCATCGAACGCGCCCGGCGCATTCACTTGGGGGTTTTCAAAAAATCCCAAAGTTCTTTTTCTTCCCGACCAGCATCTTGGCCGCAATACCGGCTATCGTATGGGAATTCCGCTGGATGAAATGGTGGTGTGGGATCCCTTTCTTCCCATGGGCGGAGTGCCGCGCGACCGCCTGCGCGCCGCCCGCGTGATTTTGTGGAAAGGACACTGCTCGGTCCACCAGAGATTCCTGCCTGAACATGTGGACGCCGTGCGTGCCCGCTATCCCGGAATCCGCGTGATTGTTCATCCCGAGTGTCGCTGGGAAGTGTGCCAGAAGGCCGACGGAATCGGATCCACCGAGAAGCTGATCAAGATAGTCAAGGAAGCGCCCTCCGGCACATCGTTCGCCGTCGGCACGGAAATTCACCTGGTCAACCGCATGGGCAGGCAATTCGCCGCGCAGGGCAAAAAGGTCATCACGCTCGATGATTCCGGCTGCTTGTGCACCACCATGTTCCGCATCTCACCCCAGCATCTGTGCTGGGCTCTCGAGAACCTGGTGGATGACAATGTGGTGAACCGCGTCCGCGTGAAAGACAACGTCAAGCATTGGGCGCGCGTGGCTCTGGATCGCATGCTCGAAATTCAGTAAGACCACTGGCCACGGATTTTCACGGATATTTCGGTGGATTTTCGTTTGTTGGGTGGATTTTTCTTCGTCCCTATCCGTGTAATCTGTGTTAATCCGTGGCCGCTTTTTAAATTTCCTGTGTTAATCCGTGGCTGCTTTTTTAGATTTCTCGTGGATCTCTCCGGCTATCACCGTGGCATCGAGTTGTTCAACCAT
>Ga0070741_10016902_pt1 | contig 12076 bp, 8 predicted proteins | sample Coa_R1_4_FD_66440 | JGI IMG/M metagenome (GOLD analysis project Ga0070741, IMG submission 66440) | Surface soil microbial communities from Centralia Pennsylvania, which are recovering from an underground coalmine fire - Coalmine... | ecosystem: Environmental > Terrestrial > Soil > Unclassified ...
CCCAGCGATTCCCCCAGCGAGCACACGCGGACTTTGCTCAGCATGCGCTTGGCATTTTTCAGGGAGCCGGTTTCGAACGTGATCATGGAACCGAAGCCGGACATCTGCCGGCGCGCCAGATCAAATTGCGCATGCTGCGGCAGTCCGGGATAAAACACCGCCTTCACTTTCTTGTGGCCGTTGAGGAAGGACGCGACCTCGCGACCGTTGCGGTCGTGCTGCTGCATCCGCACGGCGAGCGTCTTTACGCCACGCAACACTAGCCAGCACTCGAACGGAGAGAGAATCGCCCCGGCGGATTTCTGAATGAACGCGAGCTGCTCGGCCTGCTCGGGGCGGGTACAGACCACGACGCCACCCAGTCCGTCGCTGTGCCCGTTCAGGAATTTTGTGGTGGAGTGCACCACCATGTCAGCGCCCAGGGCGATGGGCTGCTGAAAATACGGCGACATGAAAGTGTTGTCCACCACCAGTTGCGCGCGCCGGCGGCAAACCTGGCTGATGGCCCAAACGTCGCTGATGGTCATTAGCGGGTTCGTCGGGGTCTCGACGTAAACCATCCTGGTCGTCTTGCGCATGGCCCGCTCGACGGCCTTCACGTCGGAGGTGTCCACGTAACTGAATTCGAGGCCGTAGTTGACCAGGATCTGATTGAACAGGCGCGGCACGCCGCCATAAACATTGTGCGAGCAGATCACATGATCGCCTGACTTCAGCATGGTGCAGAGCGCGTTGATGGCAGCCATGCCGCTGGAGAAAACGCGCGACGCGATCCCGCCTTCGAGCGAGGCCAGGTTTTCTTCCAGGCGCGTGCGCGTGGGATTCGACACGCGGGCATACTCGTAGCCCTTGTTCTTGCCCAGCTCCTCCTGCACGTAGGTGGAGGTGGCGAAGATAGGAACGGCGACGGCGCCGGTGGATGGATCAGGCTCCTGCCCGTCGTGGATGGCGCGGGTAGCAAATCCTGCGATCTTGTTTTTGGCCATTGCTTATTCTTGTCCGAAGATGTCCTTGGAGAGATAGCGCTCGGCAGAATCGGGAATGAGAGTGACGACGCGTCGCCCCGGACCCAGTTTCCGGGCCACCTGCAGCGAAGCGAAAACATTGGCGCCGCCGCTCGATCCCGCGAGCACGCCTTCGCGCGCGGCGAGCTGCTTCACCATGTTGAAAGCGTCGTCGTCGTGCACCATGATGACCTGGTCGGCGAGCTTGCGATCGTAAATTTTCGGAATGAAGCTGGCGCCGATGCCCTCGATCTTGTGATCCTTGCCGGGCTTGCCGCCGCCCAGCACCGATCCTTCAGTTTCGACCACCACCGCCAGAGTTTTGGGATTGCGCTCTTTCAGGTACCGCGCCACGCCGGTGAAGGTTCCGGTGGTGCCGGCGCCGATCACGACCGCGTCAATGCGGCCTTCCATCTGCTCGTAAATTTCGTGGGCGGTGCTTTCGTAGTGGTAATCGGGGTTGGCGGGATTTTCGAACTGCCCGGCGAGAAAGGAATTCTGCCGGTTGCCGGCCAGTTCTTTGGCGCGGCGGATGGCGCCTTCCATGCCCTCAGCGTCCGGAGTGCGAATCACCTCGGCGCCGAGGGCTCGCATGAGCATCACTTTTTCTTTGGAGAAGCGTTTTGGGACGAAGAGCACGACGTTGTAGCCTCGGTTGATGCCGATCAGGGCGAGGCCGATGCCGGTATTGCCGGCGGTCGCTTCGATGATGGTGCCGCCCTTTTTCAGCGCGCCGGATTTTTCCGCCTGGCCGATGATGCCGATGGCGGCGCGGTCTTTCACGCTCCCGCCGGGATTCAGATACTCGAGCTTGACGAAAATGTCGGCAGCGTCGGGGCCCACAACGCGGCGCAGGCGCAGCATCGGGGTTTCGCCAACCAGTTGAGTGATGTCATCGGCAACGCGCAGGCGGGTGGGTTCCAGAGTCGTTTTCATTGCTGTGAGAGGTGTACCGTACAGAGTATTGAAGCCGCAGCGGGCCGTCAATGCGCGGCGGTAACCTGCACCGGAACTACTGCAAACGTTGTAGGGGTCCTTCGACTCGCTCAGGACAACACCGTCAGAGCAGCTACTGCGTCGCGGCGCGCTCCTGGCCGGCGTAGTAGCCGGTGCGAGTGCGGACGGAAAGCTTCTTGTAGCCGCGGGCGTGGGCTTCCACTTTCACGCTGCGGTAGCCGCCGAGGTTCTGCGGACGCTTAGGGCGATATCCAATCGTGTACTGATTGCGGATGTCGTGCGCGACTTCCTGCGTGATCGAGTCCACTTCGCTCAGATCTTTGGGGAAGAACGCGACCCCGCCGGTCTGTTCGGCGAGAGCGGTCAACGCGCGTTTCGCCCGGCGCTGGCGCCCACCACTGTCGAGGATTCCCACCGTGTATACCGTGGGTCCGCTTTCTTCCTGCAAGCGCCGGACGGCTTGCTCCAGGCTTTCGCGGCTGGCGTTGTCCTCACCGTCGGTGACCACAAGCAGGACTTTCTTATCGAGCCTAGCGTTTTTCTTGAGGTGGTCAGCAGAGGCGACGACCGCATCGTACAGTGCCGTGCCGCCGCGGGCTTCGATCTTGTCGAGCGCCTCGCGCAGCTTCGGGATCTGGGAAGTGAAATCCTGGTCGAGGTAGAACTCGTCGTTGAAATTAACGACGAACACTTCATCCTGCGGGTTGCTGGCGCGAACCAGGTTGATGGCGGCCTGATTCACGGCAGGGCGCTTATCGCGCATCGAGCCGGAGTTGTCAATCACGATGCCGAGCGCAACGGGAACGTCCTCGCGCCGGAACGACGTGATGTTCTGGGGAACGCCGTCTTCGTAAACCTGGAAATCAGTCTTGTCCAGGTTGGTGACCATGCGGCCGTGTTCGTCGAGCACGGTGGCGTGCAGGACGACTTCCTCGACCTGCTTCTTGAAGACGTAAATGCCGTTTTGCTCTTCCGAGGGAGCCTGGCCCTGCTGCTGTCCCTGGGCGCCCTGGCCGTTGGCCGGGGGCTGCTGCGCCTGACCCGGTGGGGGCGGCGCCTGAGTTGTCGAGGGTTGCGCCCCAGGTGCATTCGAAGGAGGCGGCGGAGGCGGTGCTTCTCCCGGAGGCGCGGCAAGAGGCGGCTCAGCCGGAGCCTGGGAGCCAATGCCGACCGATGGCGGGGCACTCTGGCCCGAAGCCTGCGCCCTCAATTGTGCGGCCGTGAAGCAAATCAGGGCAAAGAGGAGAAAAGCTAAAAGGCCGTTATTGCGAAGGCGCATAGTAGCCGGTTTTGGCATAAACATGGAGCGGCGGCAATCCTTTAGGCGGAATGAGCTTGACCTTAATTTTATGCCATTTGCCATCGTGCACTGGTTTGGTTGGACGGTAGCCGAGCACATATTGGTTGCGCAGCTCTATTCCGATCTTTGTGGCCACGTCGGTCAATTCGTTGGGGTTATCCACCGTAAAGGTGCGTCCCCCAGTGACTTCGGTGATTTCCGACAGCAGGGCAGGGCCGGCCTGCTCTTCCGGGGTACGAGGCGCAAGATCGTACAGGCCGATGGCATAAATCATCACATCAGCCTCTTTCACCATGGACTTGATCTCGTTCTCGGTATATCGGCTGTGATTGTCGCCGCCGTCAGAGATGATGAGCAGGGCCTTTTTCTGGTTCTTGGCCTGGCGCATTTTGCTCATCCCGAGATAAATGGCGTCCAGCAGGGAAGTCTTGCCTGAGGGCATCAGCATGGCCATTTTGCCTTGGATATCCTCGATGGAATTGGTGAAATCGGAGATGACTTCCGGCTTTTCCGAGAAGCCGATCATGAAGAACTCATCCTGCGGATTGGCGGTCTTGAAAAATTCCACGACGGCTTCCTTGGACTTGTCAATCTTGTCCGTCATGCTGCCGCTCATATCGAAGATCACACCCAGCGAGATGGGAGCATCTTCGCTGGAGAAGTGGCGAATCTCCTGTTTGTCCTTGCCTTCGAAGACGGCGAAATTCTGACGATCGAGCCCGGTGACCAGGCGGTTCAAGGGATCGGTGATCGTGACCGGCACCAGCACCAGGTCCACATCCTTGACGATGGGCTTGGTGTGGGTTTTCAGCGCCGGATCAATCGTGTCCATGGGCTTGGGTTCGGTGGGCAGGTGACGAGGAGTGATGTGCACATCGTCATCGCTGCCGCCGCCGTTCTGCGCAAGGGCGGGGAAGCTGAGCAAAAGGCAGACGGCGAGGAACGCCATCACCATGACATACTTTTGTCGGAGCCGATTGGAAACCAAGCGGGGCGAGGAACAACGGAACCCGGGGCGAGATGACCCGCGCCCTTGACCACCATTGCGGGCCATAAATTACCTCTTTGTGGCGACTAATGTATCACACAGTGCAAGTGCTGAACGGCGGCCAGAGTCACACCTGACTGTCTCGTTATGATGTTCCCGGAGGCAGTTCGGTTTTCTTCTTCATAAACTTGTTACAATTTCGGAGTCTCCTCGAATGGCACAGGTTTACCCGTTTCGCGCCCTGCGCTACGACCCCCGGCGCGTAGCCGCGCAGAAGGTTGTCACCCAACCCTACGACAAGATCACGCCCGATTTGCAGGAGCGGTACTATGCCTCCGACCCGCACAACCTGGTAAGGATCGAGCTCGGCAAGAAATCTCTCCAGGATGATGAAAACGACAACGTTTACACCCGGGCGGCTGCTTATTTCGCCGAGTGGCGGCGGGAGCGGATCTTCCAGCAGGACGCCGAGCGTTCGTACTACGTGTACGCCCAGCGGTTCGTGATGCCGGGCACAAGCCGCCAATTGGAGCGGCGCGGGTTCATCGGCCTGGGCCGCATTGAGGACTACAGCGCGGACGTGGTGTTTCGCCATGAACAAACCTTAGCTCGTCCCAAAGCAGACCGGCTCGAATTGTTGCGCGCCACCCGGGCTCACTTTGGACAATTGTTTATGTTGTACAGCGATCCGGGTGGGGCCATCGAATCGCTACTCTCGCCTTCAAGCCCGCCGGATACAGAAGTGAACGACGAGTACGGGGTTCGGCACCAGATCTGGAAAATCAGTGATCCGGACCTGATTCAGCGGATTACAGCCACAATGGCCGACAAGAAACTGATCATCGCGGATGGGCACCATCGTTACGAGACAGCCCTGGCCTACCGCAACGAGAGACGGGCTGCGGAGGAAACCGTCGCCGTTCGTGCCGTCGGGGAAAGCGATACGGCGGGTGCGGGTGTGGTGAGCGCTCGCCAGCAGGACCTCCCGTATGACCGGGTCATGATGACCTTCGTGAACATGGATAATCCGGGGCTGGTGATCCTGCCTACTCACCGAGTCGTCCACGGTCTGTCTTCTTTCCATGCGGACGCGTTGCTGGCGGGCGCGGCGAAGTATTTCGACATCGAGGAGATCGCAACAACGCTGGATGAGAACCGGGCTCGCGACCTGCTGCGGGATGCCGGCGAACGTCAAACGGCGCTGCTGGCGCTTACTGGGGGACGGGCGTTCCTTTTTCGAGCGAAGCCGGGCGCCGGGACCGAGAGGATGGCAGGCCTTCCCCCGCGCCAGCAAGCGCTCGATGTGGTGAAGCTGCACAAGCTTGTCCTCGAAGGCGTTCTGGGCATGTCAGAAGCGGACATCCGCGAACAGAAGTACCTCACGTATTTACGTGATACCGGGGAAGCCATCGAGAAGGCCCGCAGCGGCGCCAATGCTGTTTTCCTGATGAATCCCGTGCGCATCGAGCAGGTACGCGACATTGCTTTTGCTGGGGAAGTTCTGCCGCAAAAATCCACCGATTTTTATCCCAAGCTGCTCAGCGGCCTGACGATTTATGCCCTGGACTGAGCGGGCAAAACTCTCGCGTGCTTCACGCGTCCTCGCCGCTGCGTGCGCACTTGCCTTGATCCTGGTGTGCACGAAGGCGGTGCGTTCTGCGGACGAGAAGCGGCTCACCATTTACAGTGCCGCGAGGACGACATCCGTCTTCCTGGTCGAGTACAACCGTACCGACTACGTGGATTTGATCCCGGTGCTCGATGGGCTGGGCAGACTGGATGTGAAGCAGGACGGGCGAAAGTGGAAATTGCGCTTCAACGGCGACGAGAGCCAATTCCAGGAGGGGAAAGCTAAAGCAAAAGTCCGCGGTCACGACTTCGTGCTGCCGCGGGAATTCGTGAGCGACCGCGGCCGGGCGCTGGTCCCGCTCAGTACGCTGGCTTCGCTGCTGCAAGCCATGCTCCGGGAGCCGGTGCGCTATCACCCCGCGGGACGGCGCATTTTTGTGGGAGCCGCAACGAACCTGTACAGCACGCAATTCTTGACCGGAGTTTCTCCGCGCCTGGTGTTCAACTTCGCCGCCCCGGTGAGTCCCACGGTCGCGAATGAGCCGGGGAAGATGCACATCATCTTTCATCGTGATCCGGTGATCGCGACTGGCCCGGATGCGCTCACGTTCAAAGACAGCGCGATCAGTTCCGCAACGTACGCGGAAAATAACGGGGAAGCCGAGATCACGATCTCTGCCAGCGCGCCGCTGCTGGCGAACTTCAGCAATGGAGGAAAGACGCTCACGGTAACGCCGGCGCTGGCCGTCGGGGTTTCCAAGCCTCCGGTTCCGATTCCCGCCGTGACGCCGGCCCCGCCGCCCAGTTCTGCCGCGGTCACCCCGGCGCCCCTGGCGATTCCGTCGCCGCCGCAACGCCGCTTTCTCGTGGTGATTGATCCCAGCCACGGTGGCGACGAACGCGGGGCCGCGCTGAGCGATACGCTGGCCGAGAAGGATGTCACGCTGGCCCTCGGCCGCAATCTGCGCAACGAAATGCAGAGCCGGGGAATCGAGGTTCTGCTGTTGCGCGACAACGATTCGAACATCAGCGCCGATCAGCGCGCCATTCTGGCCAACACCAATCGTGCCGCACTCTACATCACCATCCACGCAGGATCGGTCGGCACCGGGGTGCGCCTGTACACGTCGTTGATTCCCGCCGACACGGAAGCGGTGCGCGGGAAGTTCATCCCCTGGGAAGTGGCGCAAGGCGGATTTTTGAATTCGAGCCGCGCGGTTGCATCCACGCTGGCGGGCGAACTGCAGAGCCGGCGGCTGGAAGTCCGGGTGCTGTCTGCATCGTTGCCGCCGCTGAACCATGTGGCCGCGCCGGCCATTGCCGTGGAAGTTGCTCCACGCGCCGGAGCCGGCGTAAACGATCTGACCTCGTTGCCCTACCAGCAGGCGCTGGCTTCCGGACTTGCGGCGGGCGTGGTGACGGCGCGCTCACGGGCGGAGGTGCGATGAGCCCACGGGCGCTCAAAGTTTCGCTGGTTATCCTGCTCGCCGCGGTGCTCGGGATGGGGTTGTACTTGCGCTCGCTGACGCACCGGGCCGAGCTGATTCGGGAGCCTGCCGCCGACTTGCGGCCCGTCTCGGCCCCCGTGAACGGCACTCCGGAGCGCGTCGCGCTGTTTGTGGCGAGCGATGCATCGGGCGGGCTGCAGCGGGAAGACGTCCAAATTGCACTTCCCCAGGACCACTCGCAACGTGCCCGCGAAATCCTGCATGCCCTGATCGGACGTTACCAGACGAAGGATTCTCCGCATCCGTTGCCCGGCGGCGCCGACGTCAAGGACGTTTATATCGTGAATGATAAGACCGCAGTCATTGACGTGAATTCGCTCTTTGCCGATGCCCACCGTTCGGGCATTCTGGTGGAAGAGCTTACGGTCACCTCGATGATCCAAACCTTGGCCGCAAATCTGCCGGGGATCACGCGGGTGAAATTTCTTGTCGAGGGCAGCGAACGCCAAACATTGGCGGGGCACGCGGACCTGTCCAATTTCTACGATGTGGCGGCGGTGGCGGCCCTCGCTTCCGAACTGCATTAGTACCGAGTATCGAGTACCGGAGTCCGCGCCTCGAAACACGCGACACCTGTTCCACCGAGGAACTCCACACCGAAGTTAACCAGAAGATCGCACCGACCAGCGGATTGCGTCCAGCTATAATGACGCGCACCCATGCCTCTAACCGTTGGCACGAAACTTGGTCCGTACGAAGTACTGTCGCCCCTCGGCGCCGGCGGCATGGGCGAAGTGTACAGAGCCCGCGACAATCGGCTCGGGCGGGACGTCGCCATCAAAGTTCTCCCCGATTCGGTGGCCAATGACCCCGACCGTCTGCTGCGATTTGAGCAGGAAGCGCGCACCATCGCCGCACTCAATCACGCGAATCTGCTGGGAATTTTTGACGTTGGGGTGCAAGGCACTACGCACTATCTCGTGTCGGAATTGCTGGAAGGGGAGACGCTGCGTCAGAAACTCGAGGCCGGGCCGCTCTCTGCGCGGCGCGCCCTGGATTACGCAGCCGAGATCGCCGACGGCTTGGCGGCGGCACACGCCAAAGGCATCGTTCACCGCGATCTGAAGCCGGAGAACATTTTCGTCCTGAAAACCGGGCACATAAAGATTTTGGACTTCGGGTTGGCCAAGGCGTCGCAGGCGGCAGCAGGCGCCGCGGGAACCATGGCTACCGTGGGCATAAGCGCGACCGGTGCGGGAATCGTTATGGGCACGGCGGGCTACATGTCGCCCGAGCAGGTGCGCGGGGAGCGGGTTGATCATCGCAGTGATATTTTCAGCTTCGGCGCCGTGCTGTACGAGATGCTCTCGGCAAAGCGGGCGTTCCAGAAGGACTCGGCGGTAGAAACAATGAACGCGATCCTGAAAGAGGATCCGCTCGACTTGTCCGACCCTCGCGTTTCCATTCCGCCGGCCATGGACAGAATCATCGCGCGCTGCCTGGAAAAGAGTCCCGACCGGCGCTTCCAGTCAGCGAGTGACCTGAGCTTTGCGCTTGAAACACTGGCTGCGCCCAGCGGCGCGTCGAAGAGTGTGGTGGCCCTGGCGAAGCCCCGGCGTCGCGGGTGGCTGGCACTGGCTGCGATTGCAGTGGCTGCGCTTGCGGCAGTCTCATTCGTGATCGGCAAGGGCACGGGACGCGGGCACGCGGCCACGTTCCGCGCGCTGGTGACCGGGCCGGGGTTGGTCAGTTCCGCCCGCTTTACTCCCGACGGACAAAACGTGGTGTACGGCGCGTCCTGGCGGGGAAAGCCGTTTGAGCTGTTTAGGACTCGGGTGGACAGTATCGAATCACGCAGCCTGGGCCTTCCGCCCGCCGACATTGCCGCAATCTCGAAGGCGGGCGACATGCTTGTGCTCCTCGGCTGGCATAGCCGGTTCCAGTGGAATATGACCGGCACCCTCGCGCGCGCGCCTCTTTCCGGCGGCGCTCCGCGTCCCATGCTGGAAGACGTTTGCGGCGGCGACATTGACGCCGGCGGCAAGGAAGTGGCGGTCGTGCGCTGCGGCGGCAGTGACCAGACGCTGGAGTATCCGTTGGGAAAGGTGATTTACCGCACTACCGGCTGGATTGACTTTGTGCGCTTGTCGCCCAGCGGAGATGCCATCGCTTTTTTGGACCACCCGATCGCAGGCGATGATCGCGGCTACGTCTCGTTCGTTGATCGCGCAGGCAAGGTGACTCGCCTGACCGGCGATTGGTCTGGACTGAAGGGACTGGCATGGAATCCCAGCGGAGATGAAATCTGGTATTCGGGTACCAAGACTGGCGATCAAGCGGCTTTGTGGAGCGTCACGCGCGCGGGACGACAGCGACTGGTCCTGAGCGGCCCTACGAACATGTGGCTGCAGGACGTAGCGAAGACTGGGGATGCACTCGTCAATGAAGTGCGCTCAGCCAACGACATTGCGATCCGGCGGCCCGGACAGCGTACCGACCAGATCGTGGACCTGGTGAGTCAAACCGGCAGTCTGGCCGGTATCTCGGATGACGGCAAGCTCATGGCGCTGTCGTACACCGGGTCCGGTTCGGGGTCCGACTATCTCACCTACGTGGTCAACAACGACACCCATGAGAGCATCCGCCTGGGCGACGGCGACCCCAGCGGTATTTCTCCCGATGGAAAGTGGGTGTTCGCATTTTTTCCTTCTACGCCGGGCAAGGTGGTCCTGTATCCCATCGGCCCGGGCGAAACGCGCAGCTTCACTCTCGGCGGCCTGCGCAACGTATCTATTTTCTGCTCCTGGACTGGCGATTCATCGAAGATCGTGTTCACCGGCAGCGACGGCAAGACGCGTTCGCGCGGATACCTTCTCGATATCAGCACAGGGAAATGGGGACCAGTGACGCCTGAGGGCACCACGAGCGTCATGGTGGCGCCGAACGGGCAATACGTGGTGGCGAAGTCACCGGAACGCGGATTCGAACTCTACCCCTTGGCCGGCGGGTCGCAACCAGCTAAAGGCATTTCGAAGAGCGAGGAACCGGTCCAGTGGGACGGTTCCAGCAAACAGATTTACGTGTGGGATCGCCAGTTCCCGGCGCGCATTTTCCTGGTGAATCCGTGGACCGGGGAGCGGAAGACCTGGTTGGAAACAATGCCGCCGGATCCCTCGGGCGTTCTGTACGGAAATTTTTTCATCACTCCGGATGGCAAGACTTACGCGTACCGGTTTCGCCGCGTGCTTTCCACGTTGTATCTGGCCGAAGGTCTCCAGTAGAGCGCGCGTTTCCTACTGCTTTCCATTAACTGTAGCGGTAACCAGATTGGTGGCGCGAGCTTGCTCCTCGGCGCCCTCGCGCAATTCCTGCCAGGCTTCCTCCGGCACCTTGGAAAAGAGTTCCACCACCCAGGGATCGAACTGGCTTCCACTGCAACTCAGAATCTCTTTGTGCGCGGCGGCGTAGCCGGGAGCTTTACGGTAGCAGCGGTCGGAGAGCATGGCGTCGAGGGTGTCGGCTACGGTAAACAGTCGCGCCCCCAGCGGGATCTGGTCGCCGGCAAGTTCGTCGGGATAACCCTTGCCGTCGAAGCGCTCGTGATGGTGCCGGACGATGGTGGCCGCCGGGCGCAGAAATTCGATATGGCTGAGGATTTGCTCCCCCACGACAGGGTGTTTTTTCACTTCCTCAAACTGTTCCGGCGTGAGCTTGGCCGGCTTGAGGAGAATCGAATCGGAGATGGCGATCTTTCCGATGTCATGCAGCAACGCAGCATGTTCGAGAGCGGGTTGCATGGACCAGGGATAGCCCGCTAAACGCGCCAGGTGCATGGTGTAGGCGCGCACACGAAAAGAGTGGGCGCAGGTTTCATGTTCGCGCGCGTCCAGCGCATCCACCAGCGTTTCCATCGTGGTGCGATAGTTGTTTTCGAGCGAGCGGGTGGCGAATTCGAGATCCACCGTGCGCTGCTGAAGAGCGTCGTGCAGCAGTTGCAGTTCGTGCCGGGCCCGGCGCTGGGCTTGCAGACGGTCAAAAGTGCGGTCCACCGAATCGAGTAGGTCAGGTACCGAAAACGGTTTCAGGAGAAAATCGGCCGCCTGAAGCCGGACTGAGCTGGAAAGGTCCTTCAGGTTCGATTTTCCGGTAATCATGATGAACGACATGTCCCATTGGGCGCGTTGCGCCAGCGCCAGCAGTTCCAGTCCGTTCTTTCCGGGCATGTAAACGTCGCATAGAGCAATATCGAATGGTTCGCCCTCCAGCGCATTCAGCGCCTGCGGGACATTGCACGCGCCCGTAATCCGGGCAGCGTTGTCAGCCAGGGCGTCAGAAATGCAATCCACCACGGAGGGTTCATCATCCACGACGAGAAGTTTTGGCAGAGTTCGTGACATGGGTGGAAAGGTTGAGAACTGCCTCCGATGAATACATCGGCAGGAACAGGGCGAGGCTTCAGGTTTCGTTTCGACAACACTTTGGGGAGCGTCCCGCATGATCGCCGCTCGCTTCTGCTTCGAGTTCCGTTACAACCAGATTAGCGAAAACTTATGCGTATCCTGGTGGTGGAAGACGATGCGCCTCTGGCCAGCTTCGTCCAGAAAGGCTTGCAGGAAGAGCATTACGCCGTAGATACGGCCAACGATGGCGAGCAGGCGCGCGCCATGGCCATTGAGTTTGACTACGACCTGCTGGTGCTCGATCTGAACCTGCCGCGGCTCGATGGGCTGGTGGTGCTGCGGGAAGTGCGGCAGGCGAAGGCTGATTTGCCGGTGCTGGTTCTGACGGGGCGCAGCCGGGTAGTGGATCG
>Ga0070741_10016903_pt1 | contig 12076 bp, 10 predicted proteins | sample Coa_R1_4_FD_66440 | JGI IMG/M metagenome (GOLD analysis project Ga0070741, IMG submission 66440) | Surface soil microbial communities from Centralia Pennsylvania, which are recovering from an underground coalmine fire - Coalmine... | ecosystem: Environmental > Terrestrial > Soil > Unclassified ...
CGACGTACACCGAGAACACCCACCCTCGGTCCGGGCTCGACAGTGCCAACTGGTGCAGACGGTGGGTGGCGTCGAGCGCGACGACGATCCCGACGCCCGGTTTGAGCCCGCCGAAATGCGCGTTGGTGTACTCCTCGGTCGACCACAAGGTCGACGGGTTGCCGTCGCGCACGTTGTCGACCGCGTTCTGCATCTCGGTGCGGTCCCCGAACGGGTCGAACGACTGCGCGGCGACGACCGTGTACTGGGCGCCCTTCGGCGCCAGCGTCGGCGACGAGCCGTTGCTCGTCCCGGTGCCCGGCAGCGACGGCGCGCCGCCCCGGTTGAACAGCACCAGCGCGGCGACCGCCACCGCCGTGGCGAGTAGGAGGCCCACGGCGATGCCCGCGACCGCGCCCCGGCGCCCCACACCACCCGGGGGCGGGCGCACTGCCGGTGTTGGGACGGGCGGCGTCGGCCGGGGATCGAGGGCGGGCCGGGCGTCGTCGTCGAGCTCGAGCTCCGCCAGCCGTTGGGCGAGCTCCGCCGCGGTCGCCACCTCGCCGCCGTTCTGGGCGGCGACCAGGACATGGTCGAGCGACGAGGGCACTCCGGCAATGGCGGCGCGCGGCGAGAACGGCGCCCCCGGCGGGGCGACGGCCGCGCCCGTCAGCGCGCCCGCCAGCATCCGGGCGCACGCGTCGACATCGTCACGCGGCGTCGGCGACTCCCCGGCGAGGCGCGCCCGCGTGCCGGCCTGTACGAAGCCCGCCAGCTTGGCCCGGTCGTCCTCGCTGACCTGCACGGCGTGCGCCCCGAGGTCACCGTGCACGGTGCCGTGCCGATGGGCGGCATCGAGGGCTTGCGCCACCTGCTGGCCGAGGGCGGCGACGCGTGCGGCGGCGATCCTGCCCTGGCGGGCCTCGAGCTCTGCGAGCGTCGGGCCAACGGCGCGCTCGGTGACGAGGAAGGGGAGCCCATCGCCGGTGAACCCGCGGTCGTAGGCGTTCAGCAGCGACGGATGGGACAGACGGGCCACCGCGGCGGCTGCCGCGACGAACGCGTCGTGGGCGTCGGGCCCCGCGCCCGGGGACAGCACGTCGACCTCGATCGGGCGAGCGAGGACGCGGTCGACGGCCGCCCATCGCTGGACGAGGCCGTCGTCCGCGAGCGGGCGTTCGAGGCGGTACCGGCCGGCGAGCTCGTCGCCCGGCGCGGGGGGCGGCATCGGCGGGTCAGTTCACCACAGCGGGGGCGGGCTCGCGCCGCCGGTCACGCGCACGGCCCCACTGTCGCGCCCGGCGGGGCCGACCAGGATCAGGCGCGGGGCAGCTGTTGGAACGCCACGCCCATGGCTCGGGGCCCCGCGTGGGTGCCGATCACGGCGCCGATGGAGGCCACGTGGATGTCGCCCGGCGGAAGGAACTCCTCGAGCATGGCGACGAGCTCCGCGTGGTCCGGCGCGTCGGCGTGCAACACCGTCGGGTGCGCGACGGGCACCGCCTCGCGGACCTTGTCGGCGAGGTAGCGCACGGAGCGGCTGCGCGTCCGCTGGCGGGACTCGGGCTCGACCACGCCGTCGCGCAGCTCGATGACCGGCTTCATGGACAGCATCGACCCCACCAGCGCCTGCGCCCGGCCGATCCGCCCGCCCTTCCGGAGGTACTCGAGCGTGTCGAACGTCGCGTAGAGGCGCGTCCTGCCGACCTCCTCCTCGGCGCCGTCGGCGATCTCGTCGAGCTTGCCGCCGCTGGCTGCCCAGCGGGCCGCGTTCCGCACGATGATCCCCAGCCCGCCACTGGCCTGCTTCGAATCGACGACCCGCACGGCGATCGTGCCGGCCACCGCCTCGGCGGCGACCTGGGCCGATTGGAGGGTCGCCGAGAGCCGGCCCGAGAGGCAGATGGCGACCACGCCGTCATGGCCGTCGGCGGCGGCCTCGCGGTAGGCGGCGTCGAAGGCACCGGGGGCCGGGGCGGCCGTCTCGGGCAGTGTGGCGCTGGCGTCGCACCTGGCCCAGAACTCGGCGGGCGTGAGGTCCCGTCGATCGACGAACTCCTCGGCACCGAAGCGGACGGTGAGTGGCACGACGCCGATCGACAGGTCGTTGATGACCTCGTCGGAAAGGTCGGAAGAACTGTCGGTGATGACCTTGACGGTCACGGCGCCCCTGTCATTCCGGCCGCGCGGACGAGGAGGCGTGGATGTTGTCGGTGAGGTTCCTGTCGACGTAGTGCAGCACCAGTGAGTTCGCGCTCCCGCTGACGGTGACCGAGACCCGTGCAGCAGCCGCATCGTAGGTGAACGACGTGACGACGTCGCCTTGGCTCTTCGCCATCTTGTCGGCGACCGCCCGGGCGTTGTGGCAGTCCGTGCCGGTCGTCGCCTTCGCGGTGGTCGCCGCCGCCGGTTGGGCGTTCGCACAGCCCTTGCTCGTCGCGATCGCATGGGCAGCGGCCGACGCCGCGGCCGATGCCGTGTCGGAGATGTTGCGGCGGGCGTTCAGTACCTGTACGCCGTCATAGCCGAACACGCCGAGCGCGCCCAGCACGACGACAACGATCGCCAATTTCCAAAGGTTCATAGGTGCCGTCTCCCTAGGTGGAGGAGTTTGCGCATCTCGTCGAACCCGAGCCCGCGCGCCGCGAGCAAGTAGACGGTAACACCGGCACCTGCTCCGACGATGACTCTTGCGGCGACCCCAACCTGGCGTGCGCCACCAGGGAAGTGCGCGAGTACCGACGAGACTCCCCACGCCGCGCCCGCCGCGAACGCGGCGCCGACGAGGACAAGACCAAACCCGGTGGCCAGCCGGGCGCCACCGATGCCGCCCATGCGGCGCGACAACGCGATGCCGCCGACGAGCGCGCCACCGAGGTACGCGAGCGACAGGCCAGCGGCGAGGCCACGGATCCCGAACCGGTGGTACAGGGCGATGTCGAGCGCGATGTTGAGCGCGTTCTCGACGACGTAGATGAGGAACATCGACTTGGTGTCCTGCATCGCCTGGAAGGCGCGCATGAAGACCAGGTAGAGGCTGAACGCGGGGAGGCCGAGCGCCATGGCGATCAGTGCGTCGGCCGTGGCGCGCGCACCGCCCGCGCCGAGGTTGCCGTGCTGGAGCACGATCTGGATCGCGGGGCGGGCGAGGACCGCCATGCCGAGCGCGGCGGGGATGATCATCACGATCACGACCCAGATCGACTCGGTGAGGTGGCCGCGTGCTGCGGCACGGTCACCGGCCTGCCACTCATGCGCGATCTCGGTCTCCATCGGTGACATCACCGACACCGCCCAGACCCCGTGCGGCAGCGTCATGAACAGGAAGGCATAGCTGTAGGCGCTGTAGTCGCCGATGCGGTGGTTGCTCAGGAGCATGACGACCAGCAACGCGACCTGATTCGTGACCACGACACCGAACACCCACCCGGCGAGCCGGACGATCTTGCGGCAGGCAGGGTGGAACGGGTCCCACACAGGGCGGAGCCGGACCCCCGCGCGCGCGAGGAAGGGGAACAGGGCGACGGTCATGGCCGCCACCCCGCCCGTGGTGCCGAGCCCGAGGAGCAGGACGGCCCGGTGGTCACCGTGCACCGCGGCCGGCGTGGTGGCGCTGACGAGCACGGCGTACGCGATGAGCACGCCGATGACCACGAGGTTGTTGAGGATCGGCGTGTACATGGGGGCGGCGTAGCGGCGCTTCGCCTGCAGCAGTGCGCCGGCGACAGCGGTGAGCCCGTAGAGGGCGAACTGAGGGACGAACAGGTACAGCAGCGAAACGGCGAGGCGCCGTTCGGCGCCCACCTGCTTGGTGTGGTTGAGGATGGTGTAGAGGTGGATGAGCGCGGGCGTTGCCAGCCAGAACAGGACGGAGACCACGGCGAGCACGGCGAGGATGGCGGTGCAGATCGCAGAGATCCCGTACCAACCCGCGTCCTCACCGCCGTCGGCGCTCGGTGTGTTGAGCAACTCGACGAAGACGGGCACGAGCGTGCCGGCGAGGACACCGCCGACCACCAGGTCATAGATGATGTTCGGCGTGGTGTTGGCCAGGATGTAGGCGTCGCTGACACCGTTGGCACCGAGCGCCCACGCCGTGCCGAGCGTCCGCAGCATCCCCGTGAAACGCGACAGGAGGGTCCCGATCGCCAGCACACCGGCCACGCCGGCCAGGGCACGGCCGGCCGCCGGGGAGCGGGCGGGCCGTGGCGCAGGCCGTCGGCGGGGCCCCGACGCCTGCGGGCGGCGCGCGCCTGACGCCTGCGACGGCGGGCCCGGAGCCGAGGCGCCCGGAGAAGGCTGCGGGGCTCGGGGGACCGGGGCTCGCGGGGTCGGGGACGGGCCGCGCGGGGGCACCCAGCGCGGCTCGTTCCTCATCGTCTCCCCGCCGTCATGAGGGGGCGGGGACGCCCCTGCCGGCGGGGGCCACCCCGGCGGGCGCGTCGGCGCGACCTCGGGCCTGGCGGTGGCGCTCCTCGGCCTGGGCGGCACGCCGGGCCTTCCACGCGTGCCGGCTCCACCACGCGACGAGGAACAGCGCCGCGCCGACCGACAGCACGACGCCCACGCCCGACAGCGCCGTCGACTGCACGGTCACGGTCGCCCGCGCGATCACGACGCCACCATCGGGCGTGAGGACGGTCAGGTGGAGGGGGAAGGCGCCCGACGTGCGGGCCTCGACCGTGAGGTCGGCGAGGGTGTTGGTCCCCTTGTGGAGCGTGAGCGGGAACGCGGCCGTGTTCGCCGTCCCGGCCCCGGGGAACTTGAGCTTGTCGCTTTCGACCTGCAGGAGCACTTGCAGCGGCTGGTCCGAGAGCGACACGACGGAGAGGGGAAGGTGCCCTTTGCGGGCCGTCATGGTGATGGTCCGCGCGCTCGGGAGCTGCACCTGCCCGAGCACCTCATGCACGCCGCGGCTGAGCGCGTCGAGGGCGAGGGCACGTGTCGCCGGCGTGAGGTCGATGGAGGGCACCTCGAGCAGGGCGCGCTCGAGGCGGGGGTAGATGGCGGTATCCGACTGCGGCAGCAGCGCGGCGATTGCCTTCAGGTCGGCGCGCGCCGCCCGTTGGCCGTCGGGCAACAGCGCGACCGCGGTGGACCGGATGGCGGCGGTGTCGGTGAGGACCGTCCGGGTGAGCGGCGCGCCACCCGACGTCAAGGCCGTGGGCACCGACTCGAAGAAGCTGTCGACCGTGACGGGCGAGACCAGCGGGCTGGCCTGCAGCCCGCTGAGCAGCGCGGCGAGGAACGACGGGTCGGGGGACCACGACGGAGGCGGCTCGACGACGACGCCGCGCGGCTCGGTGTCGTTGGGTGCGTCGCCGTAGACCTGGGCCAGGTCGGCGAGCAGCTGGTGGGCGGCGAGGACCGGGTCGGGCTGGGAGACGAAGTGGCTGGCCAGGCCCGCGTCGGCGGCCGCGGCGCGCACCAGCGTCTGGTCGGCCGCAACCACCTCGAAGGGCCGGACCACGGTCTTGCCCTGGGGGTCGGGGTTCGGGCCGAGGTCGGTCTCGGGGAGCACCACCCGGTCGAACTGGGCCAGGCGCAGGAAGCTGAGCGTCGCCTGGGCGACGGGCCCGGCTTGCAGCCAGGTCCGGGCCGTCACCGCCGTCCCCACGTTGGCCGTGAGGGCGTCGCCGCCACGGGTCAGCGACAGCGCCACCTCCTGCCCGAGGCCGTCGGCGAGCATCGCCGGCACGGGCTGTGGGACCCACGTGCTGGCGAGTAGCTCACGGTCGCCGAGGGCCTGGCCCAGCCGGTTGACCGACGCTGAGTCGGTGGCCATCAGGGCCGCCACCGTGTCGGGCGTGGCCTGGACGCTGAGGGGCACCCGCGGGTGGGCGGCGAGCTCGTCGATCGTGGCGGTGACCTTGGCCGCCTGGTCGGGCGCGAGCGCGGACCCCGGGACGCCCGGGTCGGGAGGCGGCGCGTGGACGGGCACGACGAGGGCCACGTCGAGGCGGTGCTCGGCCGTGACCGGCGTGGTGACGACGTGGGTCATCAGCGTGGCCAAGGGGGCCTGGATGCCGCGGTGGCGAAGGGTCACGGCGACCGGGTACACGCTCGGGAACGTGAGGTGCAGCTGGTTGGCCAGCCCACCGGTGGGGAGCTCGATCGAGATCGAGCCCGTCGGCCCTGCGGCGAACGCGCTGAGCGGGACTCCCCGGACCGGGTGGGCGAACGGCACGCCGGCCCAGCTCGGCACCAGCGTGCGGGCGAACTCGGACCGGCTCCCGAGCGCCCGGTACACGTCGACGTAGACGAGCACGTCGTTGGGCGGGTCCGGCGCGTGGACCTCGACCGTCATCTCGAACGGCGTGCCCGGCGTCACCCACGACGTCTGTGACACCAGCCGGAGCACGGGCGCCGGTGCTGACGCTGTCCCGGTCGCGGGCGCGGAAGCCGGCGCGGCGGCCGCTCCGGCCGGGAACGCGGCCGCCACGGCGAGGACCGCCAGCGCCCCGCCCGTGACGAGCCAGCGGCGGCTCACGTGATCCCGGCCGACAGGACCGACAACCCGAGGGGCTGGCGGCGGAACCCGAGGCGCTCGTAGAGCCCGAGCGCCCGGTCGTTGTCGAGCTGGGTGTTGACGACGGCGTGCTCGACCCGCCACCGCTTCAGCCACCGCAGGCCGTCCACGACCAGGGCGGCACCGATGCCGTGGCCGGCCTGGTCCGGGTCGACGGCCAGCCGTTGGAGGTACCCCCGCCGCCCGGCGCGGCCGGTGATGGCGTAGCCGACGACCGCCTCGGCGGCGGCGACCCGCCACCTGGCCTGGGGCGTGGCGTGGATGGCGTCGGCCAGCCCCGCCCGGTCGAGCCGCCAGAACAGCGGGAACGCCCGATTGTCCACCCGCAGCACGGCGGCCTCGTCGGCTGGTCCCGCACGCCGGAGCGGGACGTCGCAGGGCGCGTCCGGGATGCGCCGCAGGTCGTGGGCCAGCAGGTGCAGCTGTTCGCTGACCTCGAAGCCGGCGGCGAGGAACCCCCCCGATTCCGCCGGCGAGAGCGCACCCGTCACCACCCGCTGGTACCCGCTGCGGGCGAGGACGGCCAGGCACCGCTGGACGAACGCGGCCGACGGGACGGGGGCGTCGGGCAGGGGCGCCAGGTAGGCGACGTCCCGGTCGCCGCGCCACGGTCCCGCCCTGGCCCGCTCCGGGCCCCAGGAGATGACGTCGGTTCGGGGCACGCCCACGGTGGCCGTCGAGCCTACCGCCGGCCCCCTCCGGGGGACCGGACGGCGGCCGTTTGGCGTGGGCGGGGGCTGAGCACCCGTGCGGTTTGGCGTGGGCGGGGGGCCGTCACCGTCGCCGTTGGCTTAACGGGGCCGGTCGCGGCGCCGATCAACACCGTGTGCTCGACCTCGACGACCTCCTGCGGTTCACCATCGAGCAACGGGGGTCGGACCTCCACCTGAAGGTCGGGTCGCCGCCCCACATCCGCGTGGACGGGCGGCTGACGCCCACGCCATTCGACGAGGTCACGCCCGAGGACACCGAGGGGATCGCCGCCCGGGTGGCGCCCCCGACGCGCGCCGAGGAGCTGGCGGCGAGCGGCGAGACCGACTTCGCCCTGAGCCTCCCCGGTCTCGGCCGCTTCCGCGTCAACGCCTTCCGCCAGCGGGGCTCGATCGGCCTCGTGGTGCGCCGCGTCCTCGTCGGGATGCCGGCGTTCGAGACCCTCGGGCTGCCGCCGAGCGTCACCCGGCTCGCCGACGAGGTCCGTGGCCTCGTGCTGGTGACGGGCCCGACCGGCTCAGGCCGCACGACGACCGCGGCGGCCATGGTCGACCACATCAACCAGACCCGCGCCGCGAACGTGGTGACCATCGAGGACCCGATCGAGGTCCTGCACTCGGACAAGAGCGCGCTCGTCAACCAACGCGAGCTCGGCACCGACACCAAGGACTACGCGTCCGCGCTGCGCCGGGTGGCCCGCCAGGACCCCGACGTCATCGTGATCGGCGAGGTCGCCGACGGCGCGACCGTCGATGCCGCGCTCACCGCGGCGGCGACGGGGCAGCTCGTGATCGCCGTCATGCGCGCCACGCGAGCCGGCGAGGCGATCACGCGCCTGCTCGGGATGCTGCCGCCACACCGGCAGGGCGACGCCCGCCAGATGCTCGCCGGCTGCCTGCGCGGCGTGATCAGCCAGGCGCTGCTCGAGCGGGCCGACGGGCGTGGGCGTGTCCCGGCCGTCGAGGTCCTCGTGGGCACCACCCGGGTCTTCGACGTGATCGTGCGCGCCGAAGCGACGGCCGGCGAGCTCGACGCGCTGATGGCGGACGGCGAGTACTACGGCATGCAGACCTTCGACCAGAGCCTGCTCAACCTCTACAAGAACGGGCTCGTGAGCCTCCGCGACGTGCTGGCGGCGTCGAACGACGCCCATGAGTTCCGGATCGCACTGGCAGGCGCCGGGCTCGTCCCGGGCTGATTCAGCGCTCGCGCTGGCGCGACACGGCCCGCTCCCGGACGGCGGCCTGCTCGCGCGCAGCACCCCGCGGGTGCTCGTGGCGGGGGGAGCCGTCGACCCGTCGCGCCACCGCACTGACCCGGACGGCGAGCCCGGGGCCGAGGCGGTCGCCGAGCTCGTGGAGGACCTCGGAGAGGCGGATGGCCTGGGCCAGGCGCCCGACCACCGGGTCGCGCTGGACTTCGCGCTGCGACAGGTGGACCACCGCCGGGCCGCCCGGGCGGGCGGCGAGCAGCTGCAGGAAGTCGTTGTCGTGGGTGACGATCGCCCGGCCCGTTGCCGCCGCGGCGCGGAAGATGACCGGGTCGGGGGCGTGGCCGAGCCCGAGGTCGCGCACGTGCACGGCGTCGTGCCCGCGCCAGCGCAGCGCCTCGGCCAGCGCGGGCGACACGTTGGCGTCGAGCAGCAGGCGGCTCACCGGGCACCCGGCCCGTCGAGCGGCCCGGAGAAGGCCCCGGAGCACGGCCCGGAGCACGGCCCGTCGAAGGGCACACGGGTCACCGGCTCGGCGCGCGCGTCGAGGTCGTAGCTCAGGGCGTCCTCGACGTCGTCGGCGGTGAGGTCCGGGAACTCGTCGAGGACCTCCTCGACGGAGAACCCGTCCTCCCACAAGCCGACGACGGCGTCGACCGTCACCCGCGTGCCGGCGATCACGGGGTAGCCGCCCTGGACCTCCGGGTCGACGGAGATGCACGGGTGGGCGGGGCCGGGGTCGGGCGGCGTGGGCCGCAGTCCCTCGTCGCCGTAGCGGGCGTGCCAGCGCAGGGCGGCGTCGACGTCGGCGGCGGTCAGCTCGGGGCAGCGCTCGAGGATGGCGTCCTGCGGCAGCCCCTGGCGCTGCAGGCGGACGATCTGGGCGACGGTGGTCCCGGTGCCGCGGACGCAGGGCATGCCCCAGCGCACGCGCGGGTCGATCGTGATGCGGTCCATCGGGGGCTCCCCTCTCCGCGTTCGGTCACAGGCGAGAGGGAAGTCCTACGAAACTACATGGAAAAGTGTCTCGTGGCAAGCGGTCAGGTTCCCCTACCCTCGGTCGCGTGATCCCCGAGCGGCTGCAACCGCTGGTCGCCGAGACGGCCGACGTCGCCGAGCGGTTCGGGTCCGCTGGCCACCGCCTGTACCTGGTGGGCGGGGTGGTGCGCGACCTGATCGTCAACCGCCTGGGGGACCACGCCGACCTCGACTTCGCGACCGACGCCCGGCCCGACGAGATCGAGGCGATCGTCACGGGCTGGGCCGACGCCGTGTGGCTGCAAGGCAAGCGGTTCGGGACGATCGGGTTCCGCAAGGCGGGGCGGGTGTACGAGGTGACCACGTTCCGGGCCGAGGCGTACGTGCCCGAGTCGCGCAAGCCGACCGTGCAGTTCGCGAGCGACGTGCAGGCCGACCTGTCGCGGCGCGACTTCACGATCAACGCCATGGCGCTCGCGTTGCCGTCGATGGAGCTGATCGACCCGTTCGACGGCGTGGACGACCTGGCCGCCAAGCGCCTCCGCACCCCGCTCGACGCGGCCGAGAGCTTCACCGACGACCCGTTGCGGATGCTGCGCGCGGCGCGGTTCATCGCCGGCTACGGCATGGTGCCGGACCCGTCCGTCGTCTCCGCCGTCGAGTCGCTGCACCAGCGCCTGTCGATCGTCTCCGCCGAGCGCGTCCGCGACGAGCTCGACAAGCTCGTCGTCGTGCCCGACCCGGCGCTCGGGTTGTGGTTCGTCGTCACAACCGGCTTGGCCGGCGAGTTCCTGCCCGAGCTGCCGTCATTGGCCCTCGAGCAGGACCCCATCCAGCGCCACAAGGACGTGCTGGCGCACACGATCGCGGTGGTGGGCAACACGCCGCCCGACAAGTGGCTGCGGCTGGCCGCGCTGTTCCACGACGTCGGGAAGCCCAAGACGCGCTCGATCGGGCCCGCCGGTGTGAGCTTCCACCATCACGAAGTGGTCGGCGCGCGCATGACCCGTGAACGCATGCAGGCGCTGCACTACTCGGCGGAGGACGTCGAGGTCGTATCCACGCTTGTCGAGCTCCACCTGCGGTTCCACACCTACAAGATGGGCTGGACCGACCGCGCCGTGCGCCGCTACGTGCGCGACGCGGGGCCGCTGCTCGACCGCCTCAACCAGCTGACGCGTGCCGACTGCACGACGCGCAACCCCAACAAGGCACGCGCCCTGGCGCGCCGTATGGACGAGCTCGAGGAGCGCATCGCCGTCCTGCGCGCCCAGGAGGAGCTCGATGCCCTGCGCCCCGAGCTCGACGGGCGCGAGGTGATGGAGCGGCTCGGGATCACGCCGGGCCCCGACGTGGGGCGGGCGCTCGCCTTCCTCCTCGACCTGCGGCTCGACGAGGGGCTGCTCGGGCCCGAGGAAGCGGGGCGGCGGCTCGACGCATGGTGGGCGGCCCAGCACGCGTCATGAGCCTGCCCGCCGGGTCAGTGGCCTTCTTTGCGCGCCTTGACGATGATCGTGCGCGGGACCTGGCGGTGCGGCTCGCGCCACCACGGTGACCGTGGCCCGCCCGTGTCGGGCTCCGGTTCGAGGATGGTCTCGACGCGGAAGTTGGTCCGTGCCAGGCCGAGGATGAGGTCGGCGAACGTGTGCGGGTACTCGGTCAGCTCCACACCGTCCTGGGTGACGTCGATCGGCGCGCGGTCGAAGTAGGACCGGCCGTCCAGGACCCGCCAGGCAGGGTGGACGGTGCTGAACACCAGCGGGGCGCCGACCTTCAGCACCCGGTGGCACTGGCGGAACACGCGCCCGATGTCCTCCACGTACTCGAGCGCCGACGTGCTCAGGGCGAGGTCGATGGAGTCGCTCTGCACGAAGGCGAGGTCGGCCAGGTCGCCGTGGCGCAGCTCGACCTTCACCCCCTCCTGCTCGGCGAGGCGGCGGGCGATGGCGAGCTGCTCCGCGGAGGCGTCGACGGCGATCACCGTCGCCCCCTGCTTGGCGCAGGCGATGGCGCCCTGGCCGCCACCGCACCCGAGGTCGAGGACGCGCCGGCCCTTGACGTCCCCGAGCAGGCGCACCGACGCCTCGTTCGGGACGTCGGGCGCATAGTGGACGACGTCGGTCGGCCAGCGGGCCGCGGCCTGGTAGGCGGCGGCGTAGCGGTCCCAGGCGGCCGCGTTGTCCGTCGGGACGGTGCTCACCGCCCGGGCACCGTCTCCTCCGCGGCGGTGAGGTCGACGGTCTGCGCACCTGCGGCGAACGCTTCGACCATGCGATGGGCCTCGTCGTCGTGGTATTGCACCGGCGGCGACTTCATGAAGTACGCGGACGGGCCGATGAGCGGGCCGCCGATACCCCGGTCGAGGGCCAGCTTCGCGCAGCGGATGGCGTCGATGATCACGCCCGCGGAGTTGGGCGAGTCCCACACCTCGAGCTTGAGCTCGAGGTTGAGCGGCACGTCACCGAAGTTGCGCCCCTCGAGGCGGATGTACGCCCACTTGCGGTCGTCGAGCCAGGCGACGTGGTCGGAGGGGCCGATGTGGACGTCGTCGGCCGCGATGCCGTGGTCGATCTGCGAGGTGACCGCCTGGGTCTTGGAGATCTTCTTGGACTCGAGGCGCTCGCGCTCGAGCATGTTCTTGAAGTCCATGTTGCCGCCGACGTTAAGCT
>Ga0070741_10016904_pt1 | contig 12075 bp, 10 predicted proteins | sample Coa_R1_4_FD_66440 | JGI IMG/M metagenome (GOLD analysis project Ga0070741, IMG submission 66440) | Surface soil microbial communities from Centralia Pennsylvania, which are recovering from an underground coalmine fire - Coalmine... | ecosystem: Environmental > Terrestrial > Soil > Unclassified ...
GACGTCTACGGCGACGGGGTCAACGCCACCGAGGTCCGCCGCCGGATCGGCATGGTGTTCCAGAAGCCCAACCCCTTCCCGAAGTCGATCTACGACAACGTCGCCTTCGGCCCCCGGCTGAACGGCAAGAAGAAGGGCCTCGACGAGATCGTCGAGAGGTCGCTGACCAGCGCCGCCCTGTGGGACGAGGTGAAGGACAAGCTCCACCACAGCGGCCTCGACCTCTCCGGCGGCCAGCAGCAGCGGCTCTGCATCGCCCGGGCCATCGCCGTCGAGCCCGACGTGATCCTGATGGACGAGCCGTGCTCGGCCCTCGACCCGATCGCCACCGCCCGGATCGAGGACCTGATGGAGGAGCTCAAGCGGGACTACACGATCGTCATCGTGACCCACAACATGCAGCAGGCGGCCCGCGTGTCCGACATGACGGCCTTCATGAGCGTCGTCGACCAGGAGGACGGCACCCGCCACGGCGGCCTGGTGGAATTCGGCCGGACGGAGCAGATCTTCACCCACCCGTCCGACCCCCGCACGGAGGGCTACATCACTGGCCGCTTCGGCTGACCGACGAAGCCCGAGCGGAGCGAGGGACAGCTTCGTCGGAAGGGAAAGGTCGGGCGCCGGAGGCGCCGCCTCAGCTGTGCTTGAGGGCGATGCCTTCCACGATGTCGCCGATCTTCTCGAGCCCGTTGACCGACTCCTCGATGGCCTCGACGATGTCCTTCCACCGGAGCACGTCGAAGGCGTTGAAGTCGCCGGAGAACAGGTGGGCGACCGACCGGCGGTAGATCCGGTCGGCCTCGCTCTCGAGCTGGTCGACGACCTGGAGCTCCGAGTCGATCCCCCGCAGCTTCGACAGCTTGCCGATGAGGGCGACATTGGCCTCGGCCGCCTTGACGAGGACATCGCCGAGCTCCCGCACCTCGTCGAGCGGCTCGTCGACGTCGTGGAGGAGCAGCAGCTCCGACACCGCTTGGATGTCGTCGACGACGTCGTCCATCTGCTCGGTGAGGGCGTGGATGTCCTCCCGGTCGAAGGGCGCGACGAAGCTCTGGTCGAGCCGGCGGAGGATCGTGTCGGTCACCGCGTCGTTCTTGCGCTCGCAGTCCTTGATGGCGGCGTGCTTGGCGTGGACGTCCTCGAAGTCGTCGAGCAGGTCCCGCAGCAGGCGCGCCCCCTCCGCCAGGTTGGCGGCAGCCTGGTCGAAAAGGGGGAAAAAGCCGTCGTCACGGGGAATGAGCCGGAATCGCACCGGTGGGCTCCCTTACCCTCGGGTCTGGCAATCCATCCTAGCGATGGATCCCGAGTGCTTACACTGGATGGCAAATGGACGTGGGCTCGAGCGTGCCGGTGATCATTTCGGCGGGAGTCGTCGTCCTCCTGCTGGTGGCCGGCCTGTGGCTGCGGGCCCGGCGGTCGCTCGTCCGCCGGCTGCTGACCGTCGGCGCCCGCCTCGAGGACCACGCCGTTCCGATGGACGGGAAGGGCGGCAAGGAGGCGGCGCTGGAGCGGCTGGAGCGCAGCGCCGAGCGCGGCCAGCTGCGGGTCGACGAGGCGAAGGGCGACAGCGTCCGGCTCTCGGCCGCCTTCAACCACCTGGCCGACGGCGTCGTCGTCGTCGACCAGCGGGGGGAGGTCGTCCTCCGGAACGGCGTCGCCGAGCAGTTCACCGGGCCGGGAGGCGACGCCTTGACGGCCGACGCCATCTGGGAGCTCCTCGACCGGACCCTGCGAGGCCTCGAGGGGGAGCGGGAGCTCCGGCTCTTCGGCCCGCCCCGGCGGGTGCTGCACGTCCGGGCCGTCCCGCTCGACGACGGCACCCGGCCGATCGGCGGCGTGGCCTTCCTGCGGGACGTGTCGGAGGCCCGCCGGATCGAGAACATGCGCCGCGACTTCGTGGCCAACGTCAGCCACGAGCTGAAGACCCCGATCGGCGCCCTCGGGTTGCTGGCCGAGACGATGGCCGCCGAGGAGGACGCCGAGATGCTCCGCCGCCTGGCCGGGCGGGTGCTGCACGAGTCGGAGCGGCTGGAGCGCACGGTGGAGGATCTGCTCGACCTGTCGATCCTCGAGGCCCAGGAGTCGCCGGAGCGGGAGCTGATCGCCGTCGACATGCTGATGGCCGACGCCGCCGAGCGCATGGCCTCGACGGCCGAGGCCGCCGGGATCCCGATCGAGCTGGCCGAGCCGGCCGGCGACATCCTCGTGGCCTGCGACCGCCGCCAGGTCACCAGCGCCCTGTTCAACCTCCTCGACAACGCCGTCAAGTACTCCGAGGACGGCGGCAAGGTCGAGTTCAGCGCCCAGGTCGAGGGGTTCTCGGTGGCCATCTCCGTGCGGGACCACGGCATCGGGATCCCCCATCGCGATCTGGAACGGATCTTCGAGCGCTTCTACCGGGTCGACCGGACGCGCAGCCGGGCCACCGGCGGCACCGGTCTCGGGCTGGCCATCGTCCGCCACGTCGCCCAGGCTCACGGCGGCGAGGTCTCGGTGGAGTCCGAGGAGGGCCTCGGCTCCACGTTCACCCTGAAGCTGCCGCTGGCCGCCGCCAGCCGCAGCGCCCGCCGGACCCGCCCCGGGCGCAAGCCCGGGATAACAGAAGGTAGGTCGACATCCGATGCCTGACCCGCCCACCATCCTCGTCGTCGACGACGAGCAGAGCTACCGCGACGCCCTCGCCGTCTCACTGCGGCGGGAGGGCTTCCTCGTACAGGTGGCCGCCGACGGCCTCGAGGCCATCGACCGGTTCGAGACCTACCGGCCGGCGCTGGTGCTCCTCGACGTGATGCTGCCCCGCATGTCGGGGATCGACGTGTGCCGGGAGCTGCGGGCCAAGTCGAGGGTCCCGATCATCATGCTCACCGCCCGCGACGCCGAGATCGACACCGTCGTCGGCCTCGAGGTCGGCGCCGACGACTACGTCACCAAGCCGTTCCGCCTCCGGGAGCTCGTGGCCCGCATCCGGGCGGCACTGCGCCGGGCCCCCGGCGAGGAGGAGGACGCCAACGCCGAGGTCGTCGAGGTCGCCGACGTCCGCCTCGACCCGATCCGTCACGAGGTGTCCGTCCGGGGCGAGCCCGTCCAGCTGGCGCTCAAGGAGTTCGACCTGCTCGAGCTGCTGCTGGTCAACGCCGGACGGGTCCTGACCCGCGACACCCTGATGGACCGGGTATGGGGGCCGAGCTACGTCGGCGACACGAAGACGCTCGACGTCCACATCAAGCGGCTGCGGGCCAAGATCGAGGAGAACCCCTCGGCGCCGACCCGGATCACGACGATCCGCGGCCTCGGCTACCGCTACGAGAAGCCGAAGGTGTAGCAGGGAGTCCCGCCGCCCCTCCGGGCTTTTGGAGGGTGTGACGCACCGTCAGGGTGGCCCACGCCCTCCAAAACGATCAGCGGAGCGGGACGGAGAAGCGCTTCGTCACGATCCGGGCCAGGATCGTCAGCAGCACCACGAGGACGATCAGCGTCAGCGCCGCGCCCCACGCCCGCTCCTGGGCGCCGACGAAGGGGAGCTGGGCGTTGCGGAAGATCTGGGCCGACAGGGCGGTGTTGGCGCCGCTGAACACGTGGGTGTTGACCTGGCGGGCGGCGCCGATGGTGAACAGCAGCGGGGCGGTCTCGCCCGCCGCCCGGGCCACGGCCAGCAGCGCGCCGCTGGTGATGCCGGACACCGCCGCCGGCAGCACGACGGTCACGATCGTGCGGGCCCGGCTGGCGCCGAGCGCCAGGCTCGCCTCCCGCAGGCCCGCCGGCACGAGCCGGAGGATCTCCTCCGTCGAGCGGATGACGATGGGAAGCATCAGGCAGGCCAGGGCCAGCGACCCGGCGAAGCCGGAGTAGCCGTAGCGCAGCACCCAGATGGTGTAGATGAACAGCCCCATGACGATCGACGGGACGCCGGTCATCACGTCGGACATCGTCCGGATGACCGTCGCCAGGCGGTTCTTCTTCCCGTACTCGTTGAGGTAGACGGCGGCCAGGATCCCGAGGGGGACGGCCATCAGCGTGGCGACGCCGGTGATCAGGAGGGTGCCGACGACGGCCGGCCCCATGCCGGGGCCGACGCTGCGGGACAGGACCGGGATCTCCTTGGTCAGGAAGGCGACGCTGATGACGCTGCCGCCTTTGCGCAGCACGTAGTACACGATCGCCACCAGCGGGACGGCGGCCACGAGGACGCTGGCGAAGACGAGGCCGGTGAAGAACCGGTTGGCGAGGTGCCGGCGCCCGATCAGCCGGGCGTCGCCCGGCGTACGGGCACCGAACACGTTCCCCGTGGGAAGGGCCTGGTCGAGCTGCCCGGTGTTCACCGCTTCCCTCCGGCGAGTCGGCGCTCGGCCCGGCCGGTGATCCTCCGGGCCAGCAGGTTGACGAGGACGGTCATGACGAAGAGCACGACGCCGAGGCCGATCAGCGCCGCCCGGTGGGTGCCGGTGGCCTCGCCGAACTGGTTGGCGACGACGGAGGCCATGGCGTCTCCGGGCCCGAAGAGGTGGGCGGTGACGGCGGGCGAGGACCCGATCACCAGGGCCACGGCGATCGTCTCGCCCATGGCCCGGCCGAGGCCGAGCATGACGGCGCCGACGAGGCCGTTGCGGCTGTAGGGCAGCACCGAGCCCCGGATCATCTCGAAGCGGGTGGCGCCGAGGCCCCAGGCCGCCTCCTTCTGGTCCCGGGGGACGGTGGCGAAGACCTCTTTGCTGATCGAGGTCACGATCGGCGTGATCATGATGGCCAGGATGATCCCGGCCGTCATGATGCTCCGGCCGGCGGGACCCCCGGTCACGGCCCCGAGGATCGGAACGCCGCGGAGCGCCGAGCTGAGGGCGGTGTAGAGCTTGAGGATCTGCGGGCCGAACACGAGGATCCCCCACAGGCCGTAGACGACCGAGGGGATGGCGGCGAGCAGGTCGATGATGTATGTCACCGGCGTCCGCAGCCGGGGCGGCGCCAGCTCCGTCATGAACAGGGCGAGCCCGATGCTGATCGGGACGGCGATCACCAGGGCGATGGCCGAGACCACCAGCGTCCCGTAGATGAAGGCCAGCGCACCGAAGTGGCCATTGGCCGGGTCCCAGTTCGTCGACGTGACGAAGCCGAGGCCCTCGTGGCGGAAGGCGGGCAGCGCCTCCTTGGTGGTCGAGAACAGGATCAGGCCGAGCACGACGAGGACGAGGAGCCCGGAGGCCAGACAGATCCAGCGGAACGTCTGGTCGGCGAGACGGGAGCCCTGGTGCAGCGGCCCCTTCCCGTTGGCCTCCGGAACGCCGATCTCCGGCGGCCTCGTCGTGCTCGGCGCGGCGATCACGCCGGGATGACCAGCTTGTCGAGCTGCGCCATCGCCTGCTGCTTGATGGCGTCGGAGAGCTGGGCGTAGTTGATGCCGGCGGCCATGCCCTGCCCGTCGGTGTAGATGTACGACAGGAAGGCCTTGAGGTCGGTGCCCTTGGCGTGGTCGGCCTGGTTCTGGTACACGAGGATCCAGGTCGGTGACGTGATCGGGTAGGCGGTGTCGCCGTCGGCCCACAGCGGGTTGTAGGTGAGGTCGGGGTTGACCGTCACGCCGGCCAGGGCGGCGCTGGCGCCGCCGAGCGTGGCGTCGACGTACTTGCCGGCCTTGTTCTTGATCTTGGCCCAGGTCAGGTTGGCCGCCTTGGCGTCGGAGAAGTCGACGTAGCCGATGGCCCCGTTGGTGCCGCTGATGATCTGGGCCACGCCGCTGTTGCCGTTGCCGGCCTGCTCGTCGGCCGGCCAGTTCACGGTCGAGCCGGCGTCGAGCGTCCAGTCAGCGGGAGCCGCCGTCTTCAGGAAGTTCGTGAAGTTCGACGTGGTGCCGGAGCTGTCGGACCGGTGGGCGACGGTGATCGCCGTCGACGGGAGCTTCACGCCGGGGTTGTCGGCGGCGATCTCGGAGGCGTTCCACGTCTTGATCTTGCGCTCGAAGATCATGGCGATCGTCGCCGGCGAGAGCTGCAGGCCCTCGACGCCGCTCAGGTGGTACGACACCGTGATCGGCGCGGCCACGGTCGGGAAGTACAGGTAGGCGCCCTTGTACTTCGGCGCTTCGGCGGCGGAGACGGTGGCGTCGGTGCCGGCGAAGTCCACGATGCCGCCCTGGAGGTCGGTGCGGCCCTTGCCGGAGCCTCCGCCGCCGTAGTTGATCACCACGCCGGAGTGCTTCGCCTGGAACGCCTGGATGACCTGCTCGTCGAAGGGCTGCTGGAACGTCGAGCCCGAGCCGTTCAGCGTGGCCGCGGGCAGCGCCGCCGCCGTCGAGCCGCTGGTGCTGCCCTGGTTCGTCTTGGAGCCGTTGTCATTGCTCGAGCCGCAGCCGGCCAGGAGGCCGGCCAGGGCGAAGGTGCTGAGGAGCAGGGCAGGGATCCGCGTTCGTCTCATGAAGCCTGGCCTCCTTAGGCCGTGAAGGCGCGTGGTTCGGAGCTGTCGTGAACTGACGTTAGGGAGCCCGGGTGACGCCGCCCCCGCCGACAAGCGGGCCGTCGCTGAACGCAATGTGAAGTAATGGCTAACGATGGAACGAACCGTCCTGAAGGGGACGTGTCGGGCAAGGAACACCGAATCGCCCCGGAGGCCAAACGTAAGGTCACGCTTCCTGGCCGGTTCAGGCTCGGGACATGCGTCGTTCGTCGGAGCGTCATCCGGTCTCTGCACAATCGGCCCAAAGCCCACGAGCAGAGGGATTTCGGAGCCGTGAAGACGATGCCGAAGCGCAACGGCGAGACCGCCGACAACGAGGTCGTCGTCGAAGAGGCTCCCGCCGCGCCCGACCAGGAGCGGACCCACGTCCGGCTGGTGGCCGGCGATCCGCCGATGCTGCGGCTGGAGATCAACCTCTACAGCTGGGAGCGGGGGGATTCGGAGATCGAGGTCGTGCTCCCCCACGGCGGGGAGCTGAGCGACCTACTGCAGTGGGCCCTGCCCGAACAGCGGCTCGTGATCTGTGGCAATCTCCGGGCCCGGATCCACGAGGAACTGGCCGAGGTCTTCAGCCTCCTGCAGGAATCGGCCGGCTGAGGCCCCGGAGCACCGGCCGGAACGCGGCGCGTTACCCAGTCGTTCCCGTGCGTTCATTTCTCGGACAGCTAACGAGTCCTAACGTTGTCGGCGATGGCTTTCCAGTCCCCGGTCGCCTCGGTCGTTGCCGTACGCCGCGCCATGAGCTCTGTCTCCGGCCGTTCCAGCTACCTCGATGAGGACGCCGGCAGCATCGACAGCGCCGCCCGCCGGCTGGCGCTGGCCGAGGACGCCGACGGGCCGCCGGCCGAGCGCCTGCGCGTGCTGGCCGACGTCGGCCGGTTCCTCGACGAGTTCTTTCAGCTGACCGGCGCCCAGCTCCGGGCGGCGGCGGCGGTGCCCGGCCGGGGCGAGGGCGTGCGCAGCCGGGTGGAGTGGCTCCTCACCCGCCAGAGCGCGGCGCTGGAGCGGCTGGGGCCGGGCCTGCGGCGGGTGGGGATCGAGCTGTGCCACTGGGCCGACCTCGGCGACGACGAGCGGCGGTCGGCGGCGGCGATCTTCGAGGACCGGCTCCGTCCGGTGCTCGTCCCGCTGGTGGCCGAGCCGGGGAAGCCGTTGCCGCCGCCGGCCAACCTCTCCGTCAACCTGGCGGCCGTCGTCCGCGACGCCGATGGGCGGGGCCACCTCGGCCTGGTGGAGGTGCCGCCGGTCGTCCCCCGGTTCCTGCGGCTGCCGGCGGAGGCTTTCGACCAACCCGTCCGCCTCATCCCGGTGGAGGACGTCGTCGAGGCGCACCTCGGCGCCCTGTTCCCCGAGGCCCGGGTCGAAGGGTCCGCAGCCTTCCGCGTCACCCGGCAGGCCGGGATCGTCGCCAACCCCGACGCCGAGGACCTGTTGAGGTCGGTCGAACGCCAGCTCCGGCTGGGCCGCCACGGCACCGCCGTCCGCCTCGAGGTGCAGCGCCACACGCCGGCGGCGGTGGTCGACCGGCTGACCGCCGAACTCGACCTGGGGCCGGGCGAGGTCTACGCCACCGGCGGGCTGCTGGGCACCGCCGATCTGGCTTCGCTCCCTCTGGTCGGGGCCGATCCATCCGGGGTCCGGGCGATGGCCGCCCGCCGGCCGGTGCCGCCGCCGGCGGCGATCGGGGCGGGGTTCGCCGCCCGCCGGCCGGGTGACGTCTTCGACGTCCTCGACCGGGGCGACGTCCTCGTCCACTTCCCCTACGAGTCGTACGCCGATTCCGTGGTGGCGCTCCTGGACCGGGCGGCGGCCGACCCCTCGCTGCTGGCCATCAAGCAGACGCTGTACCGGGCGTCGCCCGACGGGCCGACCGTGCGGGCGCTGGTCCGGGCGGCCGAGCGGCGGGCCCACGTCGTGGCCGTGGTGGAGCTGGCGGCCAGGCTCGACGAGCGGAACAGCGTCGCCTGCGCCCGGGCGCTGGAGAAGGCCGGCGCCCATGTCGTCTACGGCCTCGTCGGCCTCCGGACCCACTGTCCGCTGACGCTGGTGATCCGGGGCGGCGGCGACCGCGTGTCCCGCTACGGCGTGGTCGGCACCGGCCTGCACCACCCGCTTCGCCGGCCCGAAGGAATGTCGCTGCTGTCGGCCGCCCCCGGAATCACCGCCGACCTCGCCGACGTCTTCAACTACCTGACCGGCTACAGCCGCCCGGCCCGCTTCCGCCGGCTGCTGGTCGGGCCCGGCCACCTTCGCAGCCGCCTCCTCGACCTCATCCGGCGGGAGACGGCGGCCGGGCCGGCCGGGCGCATCGCCCTCAAGGTCTACCGCCTCGTCGACCGGGAGGTCATCGACGCCCTCTACCGGGCGGCCCAGCGCGGCGTCCGCGTCGACCTCGTCGTCACAGGGGCCTGCGCCCTGCGCCCCGGCGTGCCCGGCCTCTCGGAAGGGATCCGGGTCGTTGCGCCGTTGGGCCGGCACTTCGAGACGTCGCGGCTGTTCGGCTTCGGCGCCGGGGAGACGAGTTCGTGGTACCTCTCCTCCGGCGATCTCGCCCTGGCCCATCTCGACCGGCAGATCGACGTCGCCGTCCCCGTCGACCATCCGGCGCAGCGGGACCGGCTCGAGGCGATGGTCGACGCGCTGCTCCGCCTCCCCGCCTGGGAGATGGACGCCGACGGCAGCTGGCACCGCCGCGGTCCCGGCGCCGAAGGCGCGCTGCGGGCCTTGGCGATGTCGGCCGGGACGCTGGGCGGAACGGGCGTTAGCCTGCGCTGATGGCCAAGACGGAACGCGAGGTGAAGCTGGCGGCCTGGGGCGGCTTCGTCCTGCCGGCGCTCGACGACCTCGGCCCCGACGTCAGCGTCGAACCGCTCAAGGCGAAGAAGCTCGACGCCACCTATTACGACACCAGGGATCTCCGCCTGGCCCGGGCCGGCGTCAGCCTCCGGCACCGGGTCGGCGACGACCCGCCGTGGACGGTGAAGCTGCCCGACGACGACTCCGGGCCGGCCATGAGCCGGCGGGAGATCACCTTCGCCGGCCCGGCCGGCACGATCCCGGCGCCGGCGGCGGCACTGGTGCGGGCCTACGCCCGGGGTGAGCCGCTGGTGCCGGTCGCCCGCTTGAAGACCGAGCGGTCCCGGCTGGCGCTCTCGGTCGACGGCCGAGCCGTGGCGGAGATCGCCGACGACGAGGTGTCGGTGTACCACGGCCGTCGCCTGGCGTCGCGCTTCCGGGAGATCGAGGTCGAGGTGGAGGACGAGGCGCCCGGCGGACTCCTGCCCGCCGTCGTCAAACGGCTCCGGGCCGCGGGGGCCGGCGCGCCCGACAAGACGCCCAAGGTGGTGCGGGCCCTCGGCCCCCGGGCGCTCGAGCCGCTCCCGGGGGCGGTCGTCGCCGTAGGCGCCGACTCCACCGTCGGCGACGTCGTGCAGGCGGCGATCGCCAATGCCCTGGCCCGGATCGTGGCCCACGATCCCGGCGTCCGCCTCGGCGACGACGCCGAGGACGTCCACCAGGCCCGGGTCGGGACGCGCCGGCTGCGCTCCGACCTGCGGACGTTCCGGCCCCTTCTCGACGCCGAGTGGGTGGCGGGGGTGCGGGAGGCGGCCGGCTGGTTCGCCGGGCTCCTCGGCGAGGTGCGCGACGCCGACGTCCTCATGGAGCGCCTCGAGCACCAGGCCGCCACGCTCCCGGGGGAGGACGCCTCCGCCGCGGCGCCGATCGTCGCCCGCCTCGGCCGGGAGCGGGACTCGGCCCGGGAACGCCTGCTGGAGGCCATGGACGGGCCGCGCTACATCGCCCTGCTCGACCTCCTGACCGAAGCGGCGCAGCAGCCTCGTCTCGCCGACCCCGGCGCCGACGGCGCCGCTCACGGCGCGGCAGCGGGATCCGGCGAGCGGGCGGCCGACGCCCTGCCGCCGCTCGTCCGCCGGCCGTGGCGCCGACTGGCCAAGGCCGTCGCCGCCCTCCCGGAGGTTCCCGCCGACCAGGAACTCCACGCCGTGCGCATCCTGGCCAAGCACACCCGCTACGCCGCGGAGGCCGCCGCCGGCGTCATCGGCAAGCCGGCCGCGGCCTTCGCCAAGCAGATCGCCGCCGTCCAGACGGTCCTCGGCGACCACCAGGACGCCTGCGTCACCGAGGACTGGCTCCGGCGGGCGGCCGGCAAGACGCGCTCCACCCGGGAGGCGATGCTGATCGGCCAGCTCATCGGGCTGCAGCGGGCCGAGGCCGGGGCCAAGCGGGCGGAGTGGCCCGAGGTCTGGCGCCGGGCGTCGGACCGCTCCCTGCGGGGCTGGCTCGGGTAGAACGGCGTAGGCTCGAAGCGTGAGCTTCGTCGGCATCGATCTCGGGGGCACGAAGATCTACGCCGTTGTCTTCGACGGCGTCGACGTGCTGGCCGAGGCCAAGGCGAAGACCCCGACCCAGGGCGGCCCGCTGGCCGTCGTGGACGCCATGGCCGCCGTCGTGCGGGATCTCGGGCCGGTTGACGACCTGGCCGGGATCGGCGTCGGCGCACCGGGGGTCATCGACTCCGAGGAGGGCACGGTCCGCCAGGCACCGAACCTCCATGGCTGGATGGAACCCTTCGGCGTGGCCGAGGCGCTCTCGGCGGCGCTGGGCGGGGTGCCGGTGGCCGTCGACAACGACGTCAACGTCGGCACGCTGGCCGAGCACCGGCTCGGCGCCGGGAAAGGCGCCGATGACCTCCTCGGCGTCTTCGCCGGGACGGGCATCGGGGCCGGCGTCGTCCTCGACGGCGTCCTCCGGCGGGGGCCGACCGGGGCGGCGGGGGAGATCGGCCACATGATCGTCCGGCGGGGCGGGCGGGTGTGCGGCTGTGGCGGCCGGGGCCACCTGGAGGCCTACGCCGGCCGGGCGGCCATGGAGCGCCGGGCCCGCGATCTCGAGCGGAAGGGCCGCGACACGATGCTCGTCGACCTTGCCCCGGGCAAGCGCATGACCTCCGGGGTGTTCGTCAAGGCGCTGGCCGCCGGCGACTCCGTGGCCGCGGAGCTCATCGACGACGCCGTCGGCGCTCTCGGGGTGGCCATCGCCTCGGCGGTGTCGCTGCTCGACGTGGCGCTGGTCGTCGTGGGCGGCGGCCTCGCCGACCGGCTCGGCCCGGCGTTCGTGGCCCGGGTCGAGGAGGCCTGCCGGGCCGACGTCTTCCCCCGCAACCCGGAGCTGCGCATTGTCCCGGCGGCGCTCGGCGACCGGGGCGGCTCGATCGGCGCGGCGCTGATGGCCGCCGACCGCGTCAGCGCCGCGGCCACGGTGCAGAGGTGAACGGAGAAGACCGGCAGCGCTACCTGGACCGCGAGCTCTCCTGGCTCGACTTCAACGGGCGCGTGCTGGCGCTGGCCGAGGACGCCAAGCTGCCGCTGCTGGAACGGGTCAAGTTCCTGGCCATCTTCTCCCGCAACCTCGACGAGTTCTTCATGATCCGGGTGGCGGGCCTGCTCGACCGGGCCGCCGCCGGCCTCGGGGCGGCGGCCACCGGCGGCCTAGACCCCGGAGAGGAGCTGAGCTCGATCCGGAAGCGGACGGAGGAACTGGTCCTGCGCCAGACCGACGTCTTCCGCGACGACGTGCAGCCCCGCCTGGCCGACGAGGGCATCCGCCTCC
>Ga0070741_10016905_pt1 | contig 12075 bp, 15 predicted proteins | sample Coa_R1_4_FD_66440 | JGI IMG/M metagenome (GOLD analysis project Ga0070741, IMG submission 66440) | Surface soil microbial communities from Centralia Pennsylvania, which are recovering from an underground coalmine fire - Coalmine... | ecosystem: Environmental > Terrestrial > Soil > Unclassified ...
AACACAGAGACTCCGGACAGGATCCGGCGTGCCGCCGGCCGTGCCCGGAGTGTCTCGAGAAGGAACGATGCCCCATCACCGATCCGACCGCTCCGCCGGGGGGCGGGCGTAGCACCGTCGTCTGTGACGTTCATGCTCTCGTGTCCCTTCACTCCTCGAGTCCGATGCTTTGTATCGACAGGTCTGGGACCGGGGTTGACCCCCGGTCCCAGACCAAACTGCTCACATGCGGTAGTTCCGAACGACTAGGTACGGACTAGGCGTTGTTGCGGCGACGGCGCCGGCGGGTCGTCAGGGCCCGCAGACCGGCGGAACCGCCGAGCAGGGCCGGGATGGCCGTGGCGTCGAAGGGCAGGCCACCGGTCCGGGGCAGAGCCGGAGCGGCAACCGGAGCCGCCTGCGGGTCGAGCTGGCGAGGAGCCTCCTGCGTGGCGCCCATGACCTTCGTCCCGCCGGCCTCGGCCATCGCGTGGGCGAGGGAGATCCGGATACCGGGGACGTCGGTGGGCTCACCCAGGCTGAGGCCCGTAGCGCCGCCGACCAGGCCGCTCAGCACGCCGCCGATCGGGCTGCCGTTGCCGAGGATGGTGCCGAGGTTGAGCCCCGGAACCAGGCCGCCGACCAGAGGCAGGCTGCTGGTCAGGGTGTCGAGGCCCTGCAGCATGCTGATCGTGACGGTGGAGGACTCGATGTGGGTCCGGCCGTCGGGGGTCGTCGTCGGAGCCTGAGCGGCGCCGACCGAGATCTGCGTGCAGAGCGGGGCCACGAGGCCATTGCAGAGCAGCGAGACGCTCATGCCGGGGCCGAGCTCGATGTAGCCGTCGCCGGCGTTGAGCCCGAGGTCCTTCACCGTGGTGTCGAACCCAAGCAGGTTGGTCACGGTGCCGGGCAGCGCAGCGGGAACCCCGCCGAGCAGGCCGTTGACGACCGGGACGATGCTGCCCACAACCGGCAGGCCGGTCGAGCCGAGCAGACCACCCACGATGGGCAGGCTGGACAGGCCGAGGTCAGGCAGCAGAGCGCTCTCGACACGGACGAGAGTGTTCGTGGCCGACGGGACGGCCTGCATGGTGTTGCGGTCGATCGACACCTTGGCGTCAGACTTCATGATGTCGATCTTGAGGAGCGACTTACCGGAGCCGAGGAGGTCCGGCAGGATGTCGATGGAGCCACCCTCGGACACGGCCTGCGACAGGTAGGAGTTGATGTCGCCGGAGTTCTGGGCGGTGGCCACACCGAGGTCGATCCGGATGAGGTCGCCGTCCTGGAGGCTCTTCAGCAGACCGTCAACGGTCGTCGCCGGGTCGATGGCCGGGGCGATGGAGTTGAGGTTCAGCGTCTGCGTCAGGTTGCCGACCACAGGCAGGTTGACGTTGCCGAGAATGCTGCCGAGCAGGCCGTTGACGTCGCTCACGGCGCTGGTCACGTTCTGGGTCGGGTTGGCACCGAGCAGGCCGCCCACCACAGGCAGGCTGCTGATGACACCACCGGCACCGTTGGACCCGGTCACGCCGAGCGAGCCGAGGGTCTGGCGGAGCGTGCCGGCCAGGCCGCTGACGAGCTCGGGGAGAGCCACGTGGACCTGCAGGACACCGCCGACCGACTCGGCCAGGAACGAGCTGGCGTCGCCGCCGACGTTGGCCTCGGCGCAACCGACGTTGATGTCGAGCTTGGGCAGGAGGCCGCCCAGCGAGAGCGAGCCGCCGCCGACGCTCGGGAGAAGGCTCCCGACGATCGGCAGGTTGCCGAGGCCCTGGCCGGTGCCGCTCAGGAGGCTGGTGACCTGCTGAACCTGCGGCAGGGCGCAAGCCTTGTTGACCGAGCTCGGGTCGTTGAACCGGGCGATGGCCTGGGAGGCCGGGACGAGCAGGGTGCCGAGGCCCTTGGCCTCCGCGTTGACCTGCTTGGTAACAGCGTCGAGGGTGCTGTTGACGTCGGCCGAACCGAACGACACGTGGCGACCGAGAAGGTCCATGTCGATCACCTGGCTGCTCGCCGCAGCACCGTACTGGTCGGTAACGGTGGTGGGGTCGGCGTGGGCCACGCCGGCGGGCACTACGACCGCCGCCGCAAGCAAGGCCGCGCCGCCTGCAACCCCCAATCTGCGAAGCTTGCGCATCTCTCCTGTTCTCCTTCCAAATCCCGGTGGCCGGGACCCGCTGGTTGATGCCGGTACATCGCGAGCCTCCGGCGCCACTGCGAGCTCGCAAGGTCTGTGTTCGCTCCCGGGGGAGCCGATTCCTGCCCTCGAACCCATGATCAACCGGGACATTCCGGGTGAAGCTCGGCTCGGGCAGCCGCCCTGACCAGGCCTGACACCGGCCACGTCGAGGGCAGTGCGACGGTGACGACAACGGAGACCGCTGGACCTGCGCATTCGCAGCGCCGGAGGCGGGCACCATTGGCTGCCGCTGTCACAGAAGCAGTTCGCTCTGCGTCCCCTTCGCTCCTGCCTGCGGCGATTTCGCCCGCTGCGGCCAGCGCCGCGGCATCGGCCGCGGTGTGGGCCCGGGAGACGGCCACGGCCGCCGTCGCCACCCGGCCCAGCCCCATGGCGAGGACGGCCACCAACGCCACGAGGCCGCAGGCGAGGATCCCGGCGCTGCCCGCCTCGGGCGCCCTCACCGCTCCACCCGCATGGCCGCCCGGGCCTCGAGCAGCGGGTCGGGCAGGAGCGGCCCGACGAGCGGCAGCGTGGTGGCGCTGCGGTAGCGCACGTGAACCGTCACGAGCCCGCCTACCGCCGGCCGGGGATCCGATCGCACGGTGGCACCGGGGAGCACGGCCGACACCGCCCGCTGCGCCCGGGCCGGGTCGGGATCGAGGCTGGCGGCCCGGGCCCCCTCCCGGGCGGCGTCGGTCAGCACGAGGTCGTCCCGCAGCACCAGCGCCGCCTGGACGAGCGTGAGGGCCAGCAGGAGGACGACGGGGAACACCACCGCCAGCTCCGCGGTGGTCTGCCCGGCCTGGGCGCAGCGGCGGGTCATCCCGCCGAGCCCAGGACCCGCTGGAGGACGGCGTCGAACAGACGGCCGACGGCGCCCGAGTGCGTGGCCCAGGCGATGACCATGGTCGCCACGGCGGCGGCGGCCAGGATCACGAGGGCGTACTCGGCCGTCGTCTGGCCGGCGGGGCCGGTGATCCGGGCGCCGGCGCGTTCGGGGACAGGCATGCGGCGGTTCTCCTTCCTTTCTTATGGACCTTCGTTGGGAGGCGTCAGCGGGAGACGGCGGCCAGCACCACCGGCGCCACGGTGAGCACCAGGAAGGCCGGCAGCACGAGGAAGACCAGGGGGAAGAGCAGGCGGACGGGGACCGTCCGGGCTCGGGCCATGGCCCGGCGACGAACCCGGGCCCGCGTCGAAGCGGCCAGGCGGCCGAGGGCCGGACCGGCGGCGGCACCGGTGCGCTCCGACGCCGCCAGGATCGCCAGGAACGGAGCGAGGCCCGTGCTCCGGGCGGCCTCGGCGTCGAGGGCGTCGGCCAAGCGGTCACGCTCCGCCGCGGCCAGCACGGCCTCGAGCCGGGTCGCCACTGGCGCGGGAGCCGAGCGGGCGAGGACCTCGACGGCCAGATGGGGCGTCAGGCCGGCGGCGAGGAGCACCGCCGCCAGGTCGGCGGCCAGCGCCAGGGCGTCGTCGGCGGCGGCGGTCAGTGGTCGCATCGCAGGATCCGGCCCATCCAGACGGCGGCCAGGGCTTCGAGGGCGATGCCGGTCAGCAGGCACCCTCGACCCGGGCCGGTGGTCACCAACGTCGGGGCGACGCGGCGGTCGCTCAGGAGCGACAGCCCGAGCGAGGCCAGCGGGGCGGCACCGACGACGATCGCCGACAGGCGGGCCTGGGCCGACAGCGCCACGACTTCGGCCCGGGTGTCGTACCGGTCGCGCAGACCGGCGGCGAGCCCGTCGAGGGCGGGGGCGGCCGGGCCCCCGGCGCCGAGCGCGACGTCGAGCGCGGCGGCGACCGCCGCCACGGCCGGGAGCGGCCGGGCGTCCGCCCATGCCGCCACGGCCGGACGCAGCCCGGCCCCATCGGCCATGGCTGTGAGCCGGGCGAGATCGGCGGCCAGGACGCCGGGAACGTCGGCGCCGCCGGCCGCCTCCTGCAGCGCCACCAGCGGCGCCGACCCCGCCCGGAGGGCGGCGGCCACCCGTTCGAGCACGTCGGGCAGGGCCGACTCCAGAACCTCCACCCGTCGACGCCGGCCGGTCAGCACGCCGCGCCTCCAGCGGAGAAGGGCGGTACGTCGGGATGGCGGGGCGGGCGGGTCGGAGGGCGCCTGCCGGCCGCCGGCGGATGGAGGAGGTGCAGGCCGCCCGACCCGGCGAGCTCGGCGACGGCGGTCACCTCCCGGGCGCCGCCGGGGCGGCGGGCCACGTGGACCACGGCGTCGATCGCGGCCCGGATCTGGGCCCGGATGGCGCCGAGGGGGAGCCCGAGCCCGGCCAGGAGGACGAGGTTCTCCAGGCGGGTGAGGGCGTCACCGGGCCCGTTGGCGTGGATGGTCGACAACGAGCCGGAGTGACCGGTGTTCAGCGCCTGGAGGAGATCGAAGGCCTCCTCACCCCGCACCTCGCCAAGGACGAGCCGGTCCGGCCGAAGGCGGAGGGCGGCCCGGACGAGCGCCCGCACCGGGACGGCTCCGGCGCCTTCGGCGTTGGCCGGGCGGGCTTCGAGCCGCACGACGTGGGGCTGGGGCAACGCCAGCTCCGCCGTCTCCTCGATCGTGACGATCCGTTGGCCGGTCGCCACCTCGCCCACCAGGGTGTTGAGGAGCGTGGTCTTGCCGGCGCCCGTCCCGCCTGAGAGCAGGAGGTTCCATCCCGCCCTGACGGCCCAGCGGAGCAGTTCGGCCCCGGGACCCGTGAGGCCGAAGTCGGCCAGGACCCGCCGGCCGGGCCCGAACCGGCGGATGGCCACGCAGGTGCCGTCGACCGCCACCGGGGCCAGGACGGCGTGGAGACGGGAGCCATCGGGCAGCCGGGCGTCGACCATCGGCGACGACCGGTCGAGCCGGAGGCCGAGGGGGGCGATGATGCGCTCCACCACCCGGCGTACGCCGGTTTCGTCGAGATCGACCGCCACCGGCTCCAGCCGCCCGTCCCGTTCGACGAAGGCCCGCCCGCCGCCGTTGAGCAGGATCTCCGACACCTCGGGGTCGGCGAAGAACCGTTCCAGGGCGGTCGCCTCCACCCCGCCCGGCCGCGGCGGGGCGCTCACGCCGCCCACCGCCCGCCCAGGCCGCCGGTGATCGCGGCCAGCACCGCCCCGGCCGGCGCCGCCAGGGCGGCCGGCAGCCGGTCACGCAGCATGCCGGCGTCGACCGCCCGGGCGATCTCGGCTCGCACCGGGAACCGGCCCGCAACCGGAAGGTTGAGGACGGCGGCCACGTCGCCGGCGTCGAGCGCCCGGCCCGGCTCCTCGACGAGGACCACGGCCGCCGAGGTGCCCAGCCCGGAATGGCGGACGGCCCGGCGCAGGGCCAGGTAGCAGGGGCGGAGCACCATCAGGGCCACATCGGCGACCTCGACGACGGCCTCGACGGCGGGGCCGGCGGCCCGGCCGGCGTCGATGACGGTCAAACCGGGCTCGCGCAGCGCCACGGCCAGCGCCGCCCCCGCCTCCGAGGCGGCCGTGCCCACCGACGCCGGGCCCCGGGGAAGCAGGCCCAGACCCGGAACGACCGGCACGACCATGGAGTCGAGCCACTCGGTCGGGGCCGACGGGCCGAACGCCAGCCATCCGGCCAGACCGTCACACCCCGGTGGCCTCGAGGGCTGCGCCCCGGGCGGCGACGCCGCCTCCGACAGGCCGAGGATGGCCGCCTGGTCGCCGCCGAGGTCGGCCAGACGGGTCGCACGAACGCCGGCCGAGACGAGCGCCAATGCGGCGGCGACGACCGAGGTGCCCGCCCCACCTTTCGGTGACCACACAGCCAGCAGCACGCCCGCTCCTCCCTCCGGATGCGGCGCCCCCTGACCGGGGCACGCCGAAAATTCGATCGACGAGAGGGGGAAGAGGACCGGGGAGGTGCGGTGCCAGCGGTGGGGCACCGTAGCCACGGCGTTCACCACGGCGCAACGGAATTACCGGACCCGGCTCCTATGCTGGCGGGTTCCATGGAGGCGGCCTTCTTCGATCTCGACAAGACGGTCATCGCCAAGAGCTCGGTGCTGGCGTTCGGTCGGCCCCTGTACCGTGAGGGGCTCCTCTCCCGCTCGGCACTGCTCAGGAGCGCCTACAGCCAGGCGATCTATCGGCTCCGGGGTGCCGGTGCGTCCCGCATGAAGCGGGCCCGGGACACGATCCTGTCGCTGACCCGCGGCTGGGAGCAGGCCCACGTGAGCGGAATCGTCGGCGAGACCTTCGAGACGATCGTGGCCCCGATCATCTACGCCGAGGCGCTCGAGCTGTTCGAGGAGCATCTCGACGCCGGGCGCAAGATCTTCCTCGTGTCGTCGTCGCCGATGGAGATCGTGTCCCACCTCGCCGAGTACCTCGGCGTCGACGAGTGCATCGCCAGCCGGTCGCGGGTCGACGCCGACGGTCGCTACACCGGCGAGCTCGACTTCTACGCCTACGGCCCCCACAAGGCGGCGGCGATCCTGGCCGCGGCGGAGCGCGACGGGATCGACCTCTCCGGCTCCTACGCCTATTCCGACTCGATCACGGATGCGCCGATGCTCGGCCTCGTCGGCCACCCGGTGGCGGTGAACCCGGACCGGGAGCTGGCCCGCCTGGCCCGCCAGCGCGGTTGGGACATCCGGGAATTCGACCAGCCCGTCCGCCTCCGGCGGCGGTTGCCGACCCCGGCGCCGGCGCCCACGGCGGCGGTCGGCGGTGCGCTGGCCGCCGTCGGCCTCGTGGTGGCCGGCTACCGCTGGGCGCAGCAGCGCCACGGCATTGGGGGGCACCCTCGGAACCCGGGCCCCCTGGCCTTCGGGCACCGGGGGTGAGTCGGGCCCCGCTGCCTCTCGCCCACGGGCCGACCCCGGTCGAGCGGCTCGACCGCCTGACGGACTGGTTGGGAGGCCCCCGGCTGTATGTGAAGCGGGACGACCAGACCGGCCTGGCCCTCGGCGGCAACAAGGCCCGCAAGCTCGAGCACCTCTGCGCCGAGGCCCTGGCGCTCGGTTGCGACACGTTGGTGACCGGCGGCGGCCCGCAATCCAACCACTGCCGCATGACGGCCGCCGCCGCCAACCGCCTCGGACTCCACTGCCATCTGGCGCTGGCCGGTGAGGCCCCCGACCGGCCGACCGGCAACCTCCTCCTCGACCACCTGCTCGGCGCCGAGGTCCAGGTGACCGGGGCCCGGGAGTACTACGAGATCGAGGCATCGATCGAGGCGGCGGCCGAGGAGCTACGCCGCGGCGGCCGCCGCCCCTACGCCATTCCGGTCGGCGGCGCCTCGGTCACCGGCGCCCTCGGCTACGTCGGCGCCGCCCGGGAGCTGGCCGGGCAGCTGGCCGAGCCGGTGGACTGGATCGTCGTGGCCGACGGGTCGGGCGGCACCCACGCCGGCCTGCTGGCCGGGCTCGGGTCGGCGCAGACCAGGGTCCTCGGCATCGACGTCGGCACCCGGCCCGACCTCGACGAGCGGGTGCCGGAACTGGCCGCCGCCACCGCCACCGCCGCCGGGGGCTCCGTTGCTGACGGCCACGTCCACATCGACCACACGCGCTTCGGCGCCGGCTACGGAAAGCCGACGCCGGAGTGCCTGGAAGCCCTCCGGGCCGCGGCCCGGCTCGAAGGGCTGATCCTCGACCCCGTCTACACCGGAAAGGCGATGGCCGGCCTCATCGGTTGGATCCGGGAGGGCCGGTTCACCGATCGCCAGTCGGTGCTGTTCTGGCACACGGGGGGAGCGCCGGCGCTGTTCGCCGGCTCCTACGCAGACTGGTTGGTCGGCTAGGCCGCCATCTTCTTCTTGGCGACCAGTGCGCCGAGAGCGATCACGATCACGAGGAGCATGAGTTTCTTCACCGGACCTCCTCCGGACATGGGACCTGGGAACTCTAACCCGGCTCCACCGCTTGGAACCGGGCACGAACGCTGCTAACACTTCGAGGCGGAGGTGAACGGGCGCCTGGTGGGCCCCCTCGTCTTCAAAACGAGTGGGACGGGTGATCCCCGTCCGGTGGGTTCGATTCCTGCCACCTCCGCTGTGCTCCTGGTTGCCTCCGGCGACCCCGGCCGGCCTCCGCCGGCCTCCTCCTTGGCGTCGGGCTTCGTCCGCCCCCGGCCGTGTCCGGTGGTCACGTGTCTCGAACTGGCGTTCGTTTACCGCCCCCCAGCGGAAAAGGAACGCCAGAACGGCGGGATCGGCTGACCGTGCCCAACTGGCGTTCATTTACCGCCCCCCAGCGGAAAAGGAACGCCAGTTCAGGGGGCGGACGCGGCGCTGGCCACCAGGGGGCGAAGGCGGCGCTGGGCGCCAGGGGCAGACGCCGTGCTGGCCGCCAGGGGGCGAAGGCGGTGCTGGCCGCCAGGGGGCGGACGCCGTGCTGGCCGCCAGGGGCAGACGCGATTGGTGGCCGCCCGAGGACGGCCACCAATCAAATCAGATGTGGGGCGTCAGACGGCCAGGAGGTCGCGGGCGCCGGTGTCGGAGGACGGGTGGCGCAGCTTCGACATCGCCCGGGCCTCGATCTGGCGGATCCGCTCCCGGGTGAGGTTGAAGTACTCGCCGACCTCTTCCAGCGTGCGGGGCTCGCCCCGGTCGAGACCGAACCGGAGGGCGAGGATCTGGCGCTCCCGCTCGTCGAGCGGAGCCAGCAGCTTCTCGATCTCCGCCGGGAGCAGTGCGGTCGCCGCCACCTCGAACGGTGACTCGGCCGAGCGGTCCTCCACGATGTCGCCGAGCTCGGCGTCGCCGTCTTCCCGGAGGGGCTCGGACAGCGAGAGCGGCTCAGCGGCAAAGCGCAGCGCCTCGGTGACCTTGTCTTCCGGCATGTCGACCTCGACCGCCAGCTCCGACAGCGTGGCCGGCCGCCCGAGCTTGAGCTCGAGGCGGGCCCGGGCCTTCTGGAGCCGGGCCAGCGTGTCGCCGGCGTGGACGGGGAGGCGGATCGTCCGGCCCGTGTTGGCGATGCCGCGGGTGATCGCCTGCCGGATCCACCACGTGGCGTAGGTGGAGAACTTGAAGCCCTTCCGCCAGTCGAACTTCTCGACGGCGTGCATCAGGCCGAGGTTGCCCTCCTGGATCAGGTCGAGAAGCGGCAGACCGGACGCCTGGTACTTCTTGGCGATCGAGACGACCAGGCGCAGGTTCGACTGCACGAACGTGCGCTGGGCCTGTTCGCCCTCGGTGACCGAGCGGCGAAGCTCGCGCTTCTTGCTGGCCGAGATGCTGGCCGCCTTCTCCAGTTCGCACCGGGCGGCGTTGCCGCCTTCGATGGCCTGGGCCAGGCGAACCTCGTCATCCTTCGTGAGCAGGGGATACTGTCCGATGTCAGTGAGGTAGAGCCGGACGAGATCCTCCTCGTCCCGCTCAACTCGTTCCTTGGCCACGGAGTTCCTTTTCCGGGTTTCGCGTGGAGCGCGCGTGGGCTTGGCTTCGCCACCCAGCATCCAACACCACCTTGTTCATTACGATACCGGGCCGGTCAAGACTCCCGTATCGATCCGCCGAATTCGTCTCAGATCTCTCACAGCCGCCCGGGCGACTCCGCCTCCCCTGGGGACGAAGCCTCGGCCCGTCGGCGACAGTGCTGTTGATCTGCTCCGGATTTCGGCACAATCCGGACATCTCCTCCCTCGAACCGGCTCGATCGGCATTACAAGACGATGTCAACCGGTTTCGCGCGCCCATCGTGGCCAGATATACCCGCAGAGCGCGATGACCGAACGCCCAAACACCGCCGGTCTCTCGCTGGCCGTGGTGGCCGGGGTCTTCGACGCCCGTCCCGGCGCCGAGTCGGCCCTGGGATCCGTCCTCGCCCACTATGTCGTCGTCAGCCGGACGAGCCCCGGGTGCCGCAACATCGACCTCGTGGCCTCGCTGACCAGGCCCGGGCGGTTCCTCGTCTACGAGAAGTGGGAGAGCGCCGAGCACCAGCGCGCCCACCTCACCTCGCCGGTGACCGAGGAGATGGCGGCGGCCGCCATGCCCCTCCTGGCCGGCCCGCCCGACCTCGGGCTGTTCGAGGCCATCAGCGCTCACGACCTGATCTAGAGGCTAGAGGCGGCAGATCCGCTGGATGTCGGCCCAAGTCAGGTTCGACCCGTTCCAGAGTTGGTCGAAGGCTTGATCGGCCCGGTCCGTGAAGCCGTGGCGGATCCGGAAGGCGTAGCGACGGCGGCCGAACCCGCCGTCCACGCCCGCCCGCCGGGAGTACCGGCCGAGGCAGTAGGCGTCCCAGGCGGCGTGCTCGGCCATCGTCAGGTCGGTGTCGGGCGGCGGATGGCCGAAGGCGGGGTCGAACCGGTCGGCGACGCGATACAGCAGCCGACCGAGGGCGAGGCGGGCGCCGGCCTCGGAGAACTGCCGGATCCGCTGCGGGTCCTCGAAGGCGCCGCCCTCGACCGCCAGCCGCACCGAGCGTCCGCTGACGACCGCCGACGTCTTGCCGAACGGGCTGTGCTCGTCGACGTCGACCTCCACCGTCACGTCGCCGGGGACGCCCACGAGGACGGCCACCTCGGCGGCGAGGGTGGCGATCCGCCCGGCGTCGAAGTCCACGAGGGTGAAGGCCGGGGGTTCGACCGTGACGTTCATGCCACGAAGACGGCCATCAGACCGGCGCCTTCCAGCCCTCCTGTTGCGAGTCGGCGGCAGAGTCGGCGGCGATGGTGTCGATCTCGCCGTCGGCGAAGCCGGCCATCCGGCGGAATGTACGGGCCAGCTGGATGGGGCTGTCGTCGCCCTCGCCCCGGAAGCCGCGGAAGCTGAAGAGCTTGTCGACGACCCGCTGGAACTCGAGGGCCCGCTCCCGGCGCTCCGGATCGGATTCCGTCAAGCGGCGCAGCCAGTCGGACCCCATCTTCACGTGGGTCACCTCGTCGGCCAGCATCCAGTCCTCGCAGAATTCCAGCACCGGGTCGCCGCAGGCCTGCCCGAACTCCCGCATGGTGTTGAAGACGTCGATGGCCAGGCCCTCGAGCGCCCGGTTGACACCGGTCAGCCGGAGGACGGGGTCGGGGTTGCACGACGCCTCGTAGAGGAACGTGGTCTCGGCGAACTCGCCCACCTCCGTGCCCATCCACTCGCCGAGCTTCACCGAGATCTCGGTGTGGCGGGCCTCGTCCCAGCACTGGCGGGCCATGTCGAGCTTGAGGGCGAACGGGGCTTCCTCGTCGTCGAAGTCCCACACCGTGCGGCCGGCGCCCTCCAGCGCCTGGATCTCGCCCACGAAGATGCCGTGCATCATCTGGCGGGCGGCGTGGGCGGCGTCGGGTCGCTCCGGCGTGAGGCGGCCGGCCCGCCGGCCCTGCTGGGACAGGTACTGGTTGCGGGGATCGGTGATGCGATCTTCGGTGCGGGCCCGCCGGAAGCGGCTGTCGCGGGCGAGGTCCTCGGCCGGGAAACCCTTCCTCATGGCGTAGCCCCCACGTTCGAGTCGCCGTTGGACGACGATGGCGCCGGATCGCCCCCGAGGCTACCGGGACCGGCGATCCCCCCTGCCCGGCTGATCAGCGTCTCGAGCTCGCCCTGCCGGCGGGTGGCCCGGGCGACCTCGTCATCGCTCTGCAGCAGCGACTGCAGGACCATCTCCCCTTCCCGCCAGTCGGTGGTCTCGTCTTCGAGGATGAAGCCCAGCGACCGGATCGTCGGCCCGTCGGTGATCCGGCTGGTGCCCGCCAGATGGTACGTGTAGGCGCCGATCTTGCGGGGCAGCAGCACCCGGTACACGCCGACGAGCTTCTCGATGGTGAGCTCGGGCGCTTCCGGCTCGGTGAGCGCGGCGACGAACGCCTCGAGTGCGGCGTTGGCGGCCCGGATCATCCGCTCCGGCCGCATCTCCCGCAGCTCGGGGAGGCGCTTGTGCCACAGCTCGGCGTGCCAGGCGTGGTGGTAGCAGTGCCGGCCCAGCATCGTCTTGACGTCGAGCTCGGGGACGGTCGCCACCCAT
>Ga0070741_10016906_pt1 | contig 12075 bp, 12 predicted proteins | sample Coa_R1_4_FD_66440 | JGI IMG/M metagenome (GOLD analysis project Ga0070741, IMG submission 66440) | Surface soil microbial communities from Centralia Pennsylvania, which are recovering from an underground coalmine fire - Coalmine... | ecosystem: Environmental > Terrestrial > Soil > Unclassified ...
GAGGATGGCCGACACCAGCCCGCCGTCCTGGCCCTTCTCGTGCACGGTCTTGTCGGTGGCCCGGGTGAGGATCACGTCCTTGGAGACGCCCGCCATCTCGTCGGGGTCGCGGGGCCGCCCGAACAGGTGCTCGTCGATCTCGTACTCCCACGTGCGGAAGCGGGGGCAGGCCCGGGTGCACGACGTGCAGCCCCGCTGGCCGTGGCCGCAATCGGCGGGACCGAGGTCCTCCTCGAGATGGAACGGCTTGTACACGCCGTTCTTGTCGTCGTAGCCGAGTACGTCGTGGGGGCACGCCACCACGCAGCCCGCGCACCCTGTGCACAGACCGCTCGTGACGACCTCGGCGTACAGCTCTTTCCACTGCGCAGTCCAGCGCTGCTTGGTATCCGCGGGCACGTTGGGGAACTCTACGCGGCGTGCCCGAACTTCCCGAGGTCGAGGCTTACCGGCAGCTGGCCGAGGAAGCCGCCCTGGGCCGGCCCATCACCGGCGTGGACGCCGACGACGACTGGTACCTCAAGGGCGGGCTGGCGGCCGGGGACGTGGGCGCCGCGCTGGTGGGGCAGCGCTTCACCGCCGCCCGGCGCATCGGCAAGCTCCTGTTGCTCGACACCCAGAGCGGGCCCGTCCTCGGGCTTCGCTTCGGGATGACGGGCCGCCTGGTGGTCGACGGGCGGGCCGGCGTCGACGCCCTGCTTCACGCCAGCAACGACCCGTTGGCCCGATTCGTGCGCTTCGCCGTGCACTTCGCTGACGGCGGCCACCTCCTGATGCGCGACCCCCGCCGCCTGGGTGGGGTGGAACTCGATCCCCGCGAGGCCCGCCTGGGCCCCGACGCCCGCACCATCGGCCTGGCCGCCCTCCGGGACGCGCTGGCCGGGAGCGCGGCGCCCCTGAAGGCTCGCATCATGGATCAGCAGCGAGTGGCGGGCGTGGGCAACCTCATCGCCGACGAAGCGCTGTGGCGGGCCGGACTGTTACCCGAGCGACCGGCCGGCTCGCTGGACGCCAACGAGCTGCGCCGGTTGCACCGCCACCTGCGGGGGACGGTGGACGACCTCATCGGCCGGGGTGGCTCTCACACGGGCGACCTCATCGCCAGCCGCATGCCCGGAGGCGTGTGCCCCAAGGACGGCACGCCCCTCACCCGGAGTCGGGTGGGAGGCCGGACGACGTGGTGGTGCCCGCGGCACCAGGTCTGACGGGGCGGACCAGCCCGGCCGCGTGCACGAACCGGGGGTGGCCCCCGTGCGACGCCGCGAGCCGTCGCGACCAGGTGGTGGGCAGGTCGCGCACCTCTTCGGCCGTGAGCTCGTGCACGTCGTCCAGCTCGATGCCCAAGGCTCGGTAGGCCGGCGCCAGCGTGCGCTCGACGTAGTCGACCGTGACGGCCGGCAGCTCCACCAGGTCCTTGGGTGTGGACTCGTCCCACGGCTCGGCGTTGAACACCACCCGCAGGCGGGCGCCCGTGTCGGGCCGGGCCAGGGCGACGATGCCGCCCAGCACGTCGGGCCGGGCCAGCATGGTGCCCACCAGCAGCGCGCCCCACGGCAGCAGCACGTGGATCTCGTCGGCCTGGCCTCGCAGCTCGGCGGGCGGCGACTCGGCCGACGCCCGCACCAACAGCACGTTGGGGCGCCCGCCCTTGGCCGGCTTGCGGGCGGCCCTGGCCGACACCTCGGCCAGCCGCTCGCTGATGGCGTCGACGCCGACCACCAACGCGTCGGGGTGGTCGCCCGCGTAGGCGTAGGCGAAGCGGCCGTCGCCCGTGCCCAGGTCGACCACCACCCGCTGGAAGCCGGCGGGCAGGTCGAGGCGCTCGGAGGTGCGCTTGCCGTGGACGACGATCACTGCGCTCTGGCTTCTTTGGCCAAGGCGATGAAGGCGTTGTAGTCCCACCCGGGCAGGTGGGCGGCGGCCTTGGCCAGGGCCCGGGGCGACACGCCCTCGGCCAGCAGGGCGGCGAACAGGGCGTGCAACTCGTCGGTGGCGGCGGGGGCCACGGCCATGACGCCCTTGGCTCCCTTGGGCACACGCACCGCGCCGCGGTGGACGGGCACGGCCGCCTCGCCGGTGTCGATGGCCATGGCGGTGGCCCGGCCATCCGGCACCGACTCGGTGAGGGGCAGCACCACCGGGTAGGGCGACGCGAACAACACCCGGCGGGCGGTGGCGCCCGCGGGCAGGGCATCGACGTGCAGGGCCGCGGTCGCACCCGGTGCCACCAACGCCACGCACGCGGCAGCCGCAGCGGCGCCCGGCCCGGCCACCACCTCGGCGGCGTCGCCCAGGTCGAGCCCGGGCGCCACGAGCACCACGTCCACGCCGGGGAGCGGACGGCCCGGCGGGTGCGTCGTCACCAGCACGAAGCGTCCGTCGGGTTCGCCCGCCTCGATGTCGACGATGAGCCGCGCTGCCGGATCGGCCAGCGCGCGCACGAATGGTTTCGCCAAGTCGGCCGCGCTGCGGTCGGCACCGGTGGCCAACGTGTGGGCGTCGCGAAAGTCGCTGCGGCGCACGATCAACCCGCCGTCCACGAACGGGTTGCTCACCGCGTGCACCACTTCGGCCAGCGAGCCCACGCGCAGGGTGATGGTGAGCGGCCGCCGGCCCAAAGCCCGGAGCGCGTTCCAGTCGCCCTCCGTCGACACGCCGACGACGCACGTGGCCCGGGGCCCGATGTCAGCGGAGCGAGTGAGCTCGAACGTCTTGGCGTGGCTGGCCGTGATGGCCGGATGCCCTTGCGCCACAAGGGAGATCGTCACTTGTGGTACGGCTCCCCGCGCAGGATGGTGCCGGCCCGGTAGAGCTGCTCGGCCAGCACCAGCCGGGCCAACTCGTGGGTGAGCGTCCACGGAGCCAACGACAGTCGCATGTCCGAGCGAGCGGCGGCCGCGGCGGGCAACCCGTGGGCGCCGCCGATGACGAAGGCCACGTCGCTGGCCGCGGTCCGGGCCTCGTCCAGCCAGGCCGCGAACGCCTCCGACGTGAACGTGCGCCCGTCCGCGTCGCACGCCACCAACCGGGCCCCGGTGGCCGCGCCGGCCAAGCGGGCCCACTCCCGGTCCTTGACCTCGACGGGCGAGCGCGACCGGCCCGGCTCTTCTTTCACCTCGCGCACGTCGAGGGGCCAGTAGTGGGCGGCCCGCTCCTCGTAATCGGCGATGGCCGCGGCGATGCCGGCGTGGCGGGGTCGACCGACGGCGACGAGGCGCAGGCGCACCCCGGCAGTCTGCCTCTCCGGTTCAGGAGGAGGCGGGGGCCTTCTCCTCGTGGTACTCCTGCTCCACGTTGACCGACCAGATGTCGTGGTGGGCGCCCAGGATGTTCTCCACCGACAGCATGGCCGTGAGCATGGAGTGGTCCTGGTTGTTGTACTTGTGCATCCCGTTGCGTCCCACCGGGAACACGTTGGGAGCGTTGGCGTCGAGCCAGTCCCGCAGGGTCTGCACGTTGGCCTTGTAGGCGTCGTCGTACATCGGGTACGCCTTGGGCATCCGCACCACGTAGCCCGCTTCCACGGCCTCGGGCTTCACCAGGCCGAGGATGGCCAGCTCTTGCTTGCCCCGCTCGATGAGCACCTCGTCGGGTGCCGACCACAGCTCGTCGCCCTCGAACACGAAGTACTCGAGGCCCAGGCACGTGCGGCCGTCCTTCACCAGGTACGGCGACCACGAGCCGAAGTTCTGGATGCGGCCCAGCTTGACCTCAGGCGAGTGCACGTAGATCCAGTTGTCCGGGAAGCTCGCGGACTCGGGCACGACCAACGCCACGGTGAGGAAGTCGCGGTACGACAGCGCGTCGGCCGCGGCCTGCACCTGGGCGGGCACCGGCGGGTCCATGGCCTTGAGCAAACCGCTGATGGGCATGGACGACACCACATGGGTGGCGTCGTACCGGGTGGCGGCTTCCTCGGTAACGGCGGTGACGGCGACGGCCCGCCCGCCCTCGTGATGGATGGCGGTGACCTTGGTCTCCATGACGACCTTGGTGCCCTCGGCCTCCACCAGGTCGCGGCAGCGCTCCCACATCATCCCCGGACCCAGCTTCGGGTACTGGAACTCCTCGATGAGGCTGGTGACCTCGGTGGGGTCCTTCCACGGGTTGACGGCGTTCCATACCGCCTTGAAGAGCGAGAGGTTCTTGATGCGTTGCGCCGCCCAGTCGGCCTGGATGGACGTGGCCGGCACGCCCCACAGCTTCTCCGTGTAGGTCTTGAAGAAGATGCGGTACAGCCGGTACCCGAAGCGGGCCGACGTCCAGCCTTCGAAGTTGCTCTGGTCCTTGGGCGGCCGGATGCGGGCCCACGCGTAGGACAGGACGCAGCGCACGGCTTCCAGCAGGCCGAGACCGCGCAAGGCGTTCATGGGCTTGAGGGGGTAGTCGAACAGCTTGCCCTTGTAGAAGATGCGCGACAGCCGGGGCCGCTTCAGGAAATCCTCATCCGGCAGGATCTCGTGCCACAGCTGCTCGACGGCTTGGACCTTGGTGAAGAAGCGGTGGCCACCGATGTCGAAGCGCCACCCCTCTCGTTCGACCGTGCGGCTGATGCCTCCGACCGTGTCGTCCGACTCCAGGACGGTGGACCGCAGACCGCGCTTGGCCAGTTGGTAAGCGGCGGTGAGGCCGGCGGGACCTGCTCCGATGATGACGACGTCGGGTTGGGGGGTACTTGTGGTGTCCATTGACCTTCCGCTTACGGGACGTACGCGCCGAGAACGGCGAGGGTTGCGTATCCAGCCATGGCAGTTACCCCGATCGCCCATGCAGCACGCTCCGCATGGCGATTTCGAGTGACCCAGGCAAGGGCAATGGTAATCGGAAAGGCGGTGAAGGCGTAGCGCTCGAAGCTTCCCCAGCGTTGCGCGGTGAGGGCAATCACGACCATCGCCGCTGCGTACGCGCCATATGAGAACGGCATGAAACGGAAGACGAGCACCACCAATACGAGCACGATCACCACCCATGGGAGGTGGAGGCTGTTGCCCCGCCACGCGCCCTGGAAGGCGTTCTCGATGGCCCCCCACATCACCGGGAACGGGTTGGTGGCCGGCCCCCGGTAGAGCGGGTTGCGCTGGATGCGGAAGGGGAGGAGCGCGTCGCCGAAGACGTGCCCGACCCACAGGAGGTACACGCCGCAGCCCACCGCCGACGAACCGACGGCCGCGGCCCTGGCGGCCAGGTCGCCCAGGCGAAGCTGCCCCCGGTGGAGGCCGCGCGCCGCTTCGATGGCGGCGGGGAGCATGAACACCAGGCCCACGGGCCGGGTGAGCCCGCCCAGGAACCCGGCGGCCGCCGCCCACCACCAGGCCTGGCGGCGCAGGGCCAGGAACCCGGCGGCGGTGAGGGCCATGGCCAGCGCCTCGCTGTACCCCCACACGAACACGAAGGCGGCCGGCACCAGGGCGACCAGCCAGGCCGCTCGCACCGCCGTCTCGTCGTCCCCGCCCTCCATGCGCACGATGCGGTGGACGAGGGCGCCCAGGGCCAGGGCGCACAGGTTGGCGATGAGTACCAGGGCGATCCCGGCGCGGTGGCCGATCACGAACCCCACCGCTCGGGCCAGCAACGGGTAGAGCGGGAAGAACCGAATTTCCTTGATGGGGAGCGCCTGGTAGCCCCTTTCGGCGATCTGCTGGTAGCGAACCGCGTCCCATCCGAGGATTCCCTCGTGCAGGTGGGCGGCGACGTGCCCGGGGATGGGCTTGAGGTGGCGGGCGATGAGGTTGGCGGCGGCCAGGCTCAGGAGGACGACCACCCGGGCCACCACCCAACCCGGGAGGGCGGCCAGCACGTCTCGCCGGGCGCCCTCCAACTTCATGACTTCGCCGTCGCTGGCGCCGTGGGCACGGCGGGCAGGGCCACCAGGTTCATGCCCTCGTAGTAGCGCTTGGGCTTGCGGCGCACGAGGTAGGTGCCCGTGCCCCGCACGGCGCGCAGGTCCACGAGGAGGGTGTGGCAGTCGTCCCCGAAGGTCCGGTAGCTCGGCGCCCACACCAGGAAGATGCGGTGGCCGTCGGCCCGGGCCAGCACGTCGCGGGCGAACTGGCCGGGGTCGGCCGCCTTGTTGCGCTTGGCGTAGTCGACCCAGTCGATGCGGTCGACGGGGCCGATGCCGGGATAGGCGATTTGGGTAACCGTGTTGCCCAACTCCCGGTTGAGGGACGGGCCCAACTGGTCGGGGCAGTCGACCACCAGATCGCCGGGCTGGACGTGGGCGCGCAGGGCCTTGGCCACCACCCGAGCCTGGGTGCGCTGCATGGTCGCAGCATGGACGGCGCCCACCAGGCTGAGGGCGATGCACGCGGCCGTGGCCACGATCTGGGTGCGGAGGGACGGCAGCTTGGTGAGCCCGAGCGCCACCACCACGAGGAAGGGAGCGAGCACCACGCTGGCGTAGCGCGGCGCGAACCCGCTGCGGGCCACCACGCTGGCGGCCACCCCGACGAAGAGGGCGCCGAACGTCACCGATGCCAGCGGGGTGGCGGCCCGGTCGCCCGGCCAGGCCAGCTCGATGGCGCCGGAGTGGGCGGGCCGGCCGTACACGGCCACCAGGGCGAAGGCCAGGAACAGCAGGCCGAGGAACACGCCGGCGTCGTTGTTGCCGCCCGCGAAGTTGACGACGGCGCTGAAGACCTCGCGCAACCCGGGCGCCGCCGCCCACGGCGTCCCCGTGTGCTGCGACTGGTAGAGGAAGACCGGCGCCCACGGGAGGAAGAACACCACCGTCCCCACGGCGATGGCGATGACGATGGGCCACGCTCGCCGGGCCAGCATGGCCGCGGCCGCGGCCACGGTCAGGAAGAGGGCCCAGTAATGGGTGAGCACGAGCAGGCCGGCGAGCACGCCCACGGCCACGAGGGGCCCGGGCCGGCGCAGGTCGTCCAACGCCCGCTCGAAGGCGAGGATGCCGAGCAGCACCAGGAAGATCACCAGCGTGTACATGCGCGCCTCGGTGGCGTACCGCACGGCGAAGGGCGATACGGCCACGAGGAGAAGCGTGAGGTTGGCGGCCCGGGGTCCGGCCAGGCGGCGGCCCACCAACCACACGAGGGGGAGCGACCCGACGGCGAGCACGGACGACAGGGCGCGGGCCGCGAAGTCGCTCGTGCCGAACACCCGCATCCACACGTGGAGGAGCCCGTAGTAGAGCGGGGGTGCGCCGTCGTGGCGCAGGGCGCCGGGCAGCTTGGCCAGCGGGAGCTTGGCGATGTTGACGGTGAGGGCTTCGTCGAGCCACATGGCCGACGGTGTCCAGACGCGCATGGCCACGCCCAGGAGAACGACGGCAACGGCCGCCGGCGTGACCCAGCGCGGCAGCGTGGTGGAGGAAGGGGGGTTGGCCTGCCGCATGGCCGGGGGAGCATGCCACGAGCGGGTCCCCGTGCCCCAAGCAGGTCCTACGCTCCTCTCATGGACCGCCGGGCCGACCTGCGGGATGCCGCTGCCGTACAGCTGGCCAACTGCGCCGACAACGGATCGCCCACGTGGGCGGCCCTGGTGCAGGCCATGGCCGAGCGGCTGGACGACGCCGACCCGCCCATGGCCGTGCAACTGGTGCTCGACGACCCCCAGCCGGCGCTGGGGTCAGCCGTGTTCCTTCGCCTGTTCGGGGCCGTGCACCGGCTGGCCCTGGCCGACGAGTCGTGCCCGTTGCGAGCGTGGTTGCCGTCCACCGGCGGGGTGGTCGACGTGGCCCGCGCCGTGCCCACCTTCTTCGACGTGGTGGCCGAGCGAGCGGAGGCGTTGGCGCTCGACATGCAGGCCGGCGTGCAGACCAACGAGGTGGGCCGGGCCGCGTCGTTGTCGGCCGCGCTGCACTGGATCGGTGGTCCCGTCGTGCTGCTGGAGGTGGGGGCCAGCGCCGGGCTCAACCTGTGGCTCGACCGCTTCCGGGTGGAGGCCGGCGCGGTGGCGTGGGGCCCGCCCGGCTCACCCGTGCGGCTGGCCGGTCAGTTCTCCTCGGGCCGCCCGCCGGCCGGTCCCGTCGAGATCGTCGAGCGCCGGGGGTCGGACCTCAACCCGCTGGACGCCGGCAACGAGGGCGACCGCCGGCTGCTGCGCTCGTTCGTGTGGCCCGAGCACCACGAACGGAGGGCGCGCCTCGACGCCGCCTTCTCGGTGGCGGGGCCGCTGACCCTCGACCGGGCCGACGCGTGCTCGTGGTTGGGTTCGCAGTTGGCGGCGTTGCGGCCGGGCGCCAGCACCGTCGTCATGCACTCGGTGGTGATGCCCTACCTCAGCCGGGCCGAGCGGGACGAGGTGCGGGCCATCATCAGCGAGGCCGGGGAACGGGCGTCGGCCTCGGATGGCGCTCGCCTGGCGTGGCTCTCGTTCGAGCCCCGCGGCTTCGATCCCGACATGCACGTGGTGGTGTCGCGCTGGCCCGAGGGCGACCGCACGCTGGTGGCCCGGTCGCGGGCCCATGGCCAAGACGTGCGCTGGCTCGTCTAACGCGTGTAGGCGGCGAGAGGGGCGGGCACGGAGATGCCCGGGGGAAGGGTGGCGTCGGGCTCGGCCGCGCCGGCCGTCATGCCCAGGGGCAGGACGCCGGCCCACACCGGGAAGGCGAGGTCCTCGTCGGGCTCGACGGTGGGCCCGGTGCGGACCTTGGCCGAGGCGTCGTCCAAGTCGACGGCCAGCACGGCCGTCTTGCGCAGCTCGTCAGCCGTCACCGGCCGCAGGGTGGGCCACCGGCCGGGGACCACGTGCTCCACCAGGAGCTCGAAGGCGTGCCGCTTGCCGGCCTCGTCGTCGACGGCCCGGGCTTGCCCGTGGACCACCACGGACCGGTAGTTGAGGGAGTGGTGCATGGCCGAGCGGGCCAGCACCAGACCGTCGACCAGGGTGGCGGTCACGCACACCGGCGCACCCTTGTTCAAATCGCGTACGAACCCGGCCGCGGGTGAGCCGTGGAGGTACACCACGTCACCGTCGCGGGCGTGGAGGGTGGGCAGCACCACGGGCCGGCCGTCGCGCACCAGACCCACGTGGCAGTACAGGGCCTCGTCGAGGATGGCGTGGGCGGTGGCCCGGTCGTAGTCGGCCCGCTCCGGATGGCGGCGGACGCGGGCTCGCTCGGTGGGCATGGGGCCTGATGGTTGCAGGGCCGGGCCGGCGCAGCCACCGATTACTTTCGGCCCATGGCCGATACCGACCTGCTGCGCGACGCCATGCCCTTCACCCGCGCCCTCGACGCCCACACGGTGACGAGCACACCGGCCGAGGTGCGGGCCCGGCTGGACTGGCGGCAGGAGCTGTGCACCAGCGGGGGCGTGCTCCACGGCGGCGCTCTCATGGCCCTGGCCGACAGCACCGGCGGTGCGTGCGCCTTCCTGAACCTGCCCGACGGCGCCATCGCCACGACCACCATCGAGTCCAAGACCAACTTCCTGCGGGCGGTGCGGTCGGGGTGGGTGGAGGCGGTGTCGAAGCCGCTGCACGCCGGTCGCCGCGTCGTGGTCATCGAGACCGACGTGGTCGACGCCGAGGGCCGGTTGGTGGCCCGCACCACGCAATCGCAGGCCGTGCTCTTCCCCGAGTGAATTGCGGCTCTCCTGCCGACCCCAACCGTTCTCGTAACGCTGGCGCCGACTATGTCGGTCTGAGCGTTACGAGAACGGAGAATTCCGGGTGGCGCCCGGCGAGTGAATTGCGGTTCTCCCGCCCAGAAAACCCTTTCACCGCAAGGGCAATCGGCCGGTACGCTGAAGCGCTCCCCATGCACCTGTTCCGCTCCCGTCGCTTCGCGCTGCTCTTCGTCGGCCAGGCCGTCAACGGCATCGGCAGTTGGGCCGCGCTCATCGCCATGTGGGGCTTCGCTGCCTACCGCTTCGACTCCGACGCCAGCGGCATCGCCCTGCTGGCCCTGTGCTGGTCGGCGCCGTCCGTCGTCCTGGGGCCGCTGGCCGGTGTGCCCATCGATCGCATCGGGCCCCGGCGGGTTCTCATCCTGGCCTACCTCGGGTTGGCCGCCGCGGCCGTGGCCATGTCCACGGCCCGGTCGTTCCGCGAGCTCACGCTGTTCGCCGTGCTGTACGGCGTGGGCAAGGCCTTTGCCACGCCCGCGGCCGACGCCCTCCCGCCGCGCATCGTCGAGCCCGGCGACCTGCTGACGGCCAACGCCCTCCTCGGCGCGGCCAGCGAGTCGGCCATCGTGTTCGGGCCGCTGGTGGCGGCGGCCGCCATCGCCGTGGCCGGGCTGCGGGCCGCCTTCCTGGTCGATGCCGCCACCTACCTCGTGGGCGTGGCCGTGGTCGTGCCCCTGCTGCTGTCACCCCTCGCGCCCCGGCCGCGCGAGCGCCTGCACCGGGAGCTGGGCGAGGGCCTGGCCCTGGCCGCCCGGCAACCGCTGTTGCGGTACGTGCTCACACTGTCCACGGCTGTGTTCCTGACATGGGCCGCCTTCTTGGTGGTCGAGCCCCTCTACGTGCGCGACGTCCTGCATCGGCCGCCGTCACAGTTCGCACTGTTCCAGGTGGCGTTCGGCGTGGGCCTGGTGCTCACCGGCCTGCTGTTGCCCCGCCTGGGCGAGCGGGCGGTGGGGCCGCGGTCGCTGGCCGCCGCCGTGCTGCTGTCGGGGCTCACCGCCGGGCTGTACATCGGCACCCACAGCGTCGTGTTCGCCTACGCCGGCATCTTCCTGTGGGGCGTGGACGTGGCCTTCTTCGGGGCCCCGTCCCGCACGCTGCTCCAGCGGGGCGCCCCCCTGTATGCCCATGGCCGGGTGCTGGCCCTCTACCGCACCATGCACTCCGTGGCCGACGTGGTGGCCCTGCCCCTCACCGGCCTGTTCGTGGGCGCCGTGGGCGTGCAGAAGGCCGGGCTGACGGTGGCGCTGGTAGCGAGCGTGGCCGGCGTGGTGGGCCTGCTCGCCGCGCCCCGTGTGGCGGGCCACGGCGCCGGGCCGTCCGCCGTGCTCGCCCCTGCGGCCTGAGCCCCGAGCCGGTTTCCGTGCAGAAGCGCTTCACCCGGCCTTGCCCAGGGACGCGGCGGGCGGCTGACCGGACGCCGAGCGCCATCGTCGTGTGCGCAGCCATGCGCACTCTCCGCGAGTTGCCGCACACGAAGGACGCGCCGTCAGGCGATGCGTACGGCGACTTCTCGGGCAAGGCCGCTTCACCCCCTGACGCGCCTCTGCACGCTCGCCGGCCCCGAAGGGGCCGAGGGTGTCAAATGGCCCATATGGGGGTACATCGCCAAGGCCCGCTGCCCACCGGCGGGTCGGCCTGGGGCTCCTGAGCACCTCGGGCACTCGAGCAAGGAGAGTTGGATGCGGATTCGCAAGCTCGGCCTGGTCGCGTCCCTGGGTTGTGCGCTGGCGTGGGCCATGGGACCCGCGGCCGCCGGGGCGTCGTTCACGGAGGGTCCGATCATCGCCGTGAACGCCAACCAGTCCAACAACTGGTCCGGGTACAACCAAGGTGCGTTGGAGCCCGGCAAGGGACCCTTCACCCAGATCTCAGCCGACTGGAGCGTGCCCACGGCCACCCAGCACACGGCCAACCGGGCCGAGTCGTCCTCCGTGTGGGTGGGCATCGGCGGTGGGTGCCTGGAAACCTCGTGCACGGCCACCGACAACACCCTCATCCAGGCCGGCACCGAGCAGGACGTGAGCAAGTCGGGGACGGCGAGCTACTCGGCGTGGTGGGAGATCATCCCTGGGCCGAGCATCACCATCACCAACATGGCGGTGCACGCGGGCGACGCCATGCACGTGGACATCCGTGAGGTGGTCCCGCTGTCCAACGTGTGGACGATCACGGTGAAGAACGTCACCCGCAACCAGACCTTCACGCAGACGGTTCCGTACTCGTCGACGCACGGTACGGCTGAGTGGATCGTGGAGACCCCGCTCCTCATCGGCACCAGCGGCACCGGCTTCTCGGCCATGCCCAACCTGAGCGGCGCCGGGTTCAGCAACGCCACGGTCAACAACGCGGCGGCTGGCCTGGTGGTGGCCGAGGAGATGCAGCTGGTGGACACCTCGGGCAACGCCATCGCCACGCCGTCGGCGCCGTCGGGCGGGACCGCCTTCTCGGTGTGTACCTACAGCTCGAGCTGCTAGCGACG
>Ga0070741_10016907_pt1 | contig 12073 bp, 12 predicted proteins | sample Coa_R1_4_FD_66440 | JGI IMG/M metagenome (GOLD analysis project Ga0070741, IMG submission 66440) | Surface soil microbial communities from Centralia Pennsylvania, which are recovering from an underground coalmine fire - Coalmine... | ecosystem: Environmental > Terrestrial > Soil > Unclassified ...
TGGCGCGCGTCCGATGGCGCGTCTCATCCAGAAAGAAATCAAACAAGTCCTGGCCGACCAAATTCTCTTTGGGTCGCTACAAAACGGCGGGAACGTTGCTATCGACCTAGGCGATAGGGGACTTGTGTTCACCTACGAACCCGCAGTGAACAACGAGGCCGTTGCGGCGGCGGTGGTATAAGAAGAGTAACGGGTAAAGAATTGACAGAGACAATTTCTATTCAGAGGGCATGACGTTTGTACACATTACGAAGCCTCCATTCGGCACTGTCATTCTGAGTGAAACGAAGAATCGCTCAGGGATCCTGCACTTCGCTCAGAGTGACAATTCCAGGGTGCTCATCTCATGCCGGTCAATGGGCACTTCACTCGTCGCTCATTACTCTTAGTTTTCACTTCAGCGGCGCAAACAAACACTTCTCGTCGATGAACAACCCGCCGCGAAGCCGACAATCTTCTTGATTGAAACTTATCCCACTCGAATCCGGCGTATAGCACTGGTCGTTATTAAACACCCCCCCCCTTTGCTCGCACTTCTCTTCTGGCGATTTTCGTTGTTCCGCGGTACGTTCTACTTCGCGTTGAAAGTCGCGTTTCCATGCTTGCAACTGTTGCCGAGGGTAGCCGCACGCGGACGCGAGCAGCACTATTCCGACCGCAAAAAATGAAATTGGACGTTCCACTCCTACCTCCTGTCTCTCCTCTACCACTGCGAACAGATTCTTGGTAGGGTAACCGCCACTTTCAATGACGTTCTCTTCGGCACGGTTCAGAAAAGGGGAGAATTAGGTATGGCCGACGTTGTTTTTTCCTCGCATGTCAAAGTGGGCGAGAAACGTTATCGCGAACGATTCGGGCTGGATTTCGAAGATTTTGCCGTTGGTCAGGTGTTCAAGCATCGTCCGGGACTGACTGTGTCTCAGCAAGAGAACGTCGAGGAATCGATGGAGACGCTCAATCAAGCGATGATCCATTTCGATGAACGGTACGCCTCAACAACAGAGTGGAAGCGGCCGCTGGTGGTGAGTACCCTGACCCTGCAACGGCTCATTGGTCTCACGTGGAAAACCTTTGCCAAGAAGGTACGCATCCTCGGCTGGGCGGACATCAGTATGACGCGCCCCGTTTTTGGTGGTGATACGTTGTACGCGGAGTCAGAAGTAAAAGAAAAGCATGAAGTTCAGGACGACCCCGCGTGTGGACGTCTGACGGTTATCACCAGGGGGATCAATCAGGATGGTACGGTTATCTGTTCAATGGAATACGACCTACTTGTGTACAGGCGCGGACATGTCCCCTTTGACAAAGCCGGGTACTAATGATTTTTTAGTTCAACAGCAGGCGCATATGGCGATATTCCCCTCTCACCGTAAGTTAGCAGACGGTACCTATATCGAGATTGCCGGCGTAGAGTACGATGACTTCGAAGAGGGCGATGTTTTTGAACACCGCCCCGGACGAACGCTCACCGCCGAGGAGAATCGCCTCCACGCCGTGCGGTCAGCCGACCTTTCAATGCGCGTGGTGGATGCGGTCTACAACGACAAAGTGTATGGTGGCCAGAACGTGATTAGCGAGACGTTTGTCCTGAGTGTCGTAACGGCGCTAACAACGAAGACCTTCAACAAAGTGGTGGCGAATCTGGGATGGAAGAATATCCAGTTCCCCACTCGGGTCGTCGCCGGTGATACCATTTACGCGGAATCTGCAATCTTAGGCAAACGGGAATCACAATCACGCCCCACGCAAGGGGTGTTACATATCCGCACTCGTGCGGTGAATCAGCATGGCGAAGAAGTCTGCTCATTCGAGCGTCGCCTGCTGATTTACAAACGAGGCTTGGGACCGTACGAGGCGGCCGGATACTAGGACATTGTGAAGCGAGGTCTGGACTATGCGTGACGCCCGCACACTCACACGACGGTTACGAAGAACGCTTTCTCGGAGGACTCTGCGCCGTGATTCGGGACGGCCACCACGCTATGCGGTGGTCCTTCATGGTGATTGGATCAACAGCTCGCGGTATATTGCCCGGATGTTACAACGCACCTTCTTCTATAGTCCGACAAAAGCATCATACCTGGCGTTCTTAGCCCGGTGTATTGGCCGTTGCACCGTATGGAAGGGGCCGTTTGAGATTGCCGAAATGAAGGCCCATCAGTTGCGCGCCTATGGCCCTGACCCGAGGCGCATCACTGCCGGCGCACGTCCGTTAGACGTCACGCTCGAACCGCTGCGGCGGGAAAGACTTTAGAGCGTTGACCGTTGGTTGTATCGCCTTTTCCTGGGAGGCCGGAATAAGGAAGCATTTCCGGCTCTGAGGAATGCCGGAACGGCCTGCGGTACTGCAGCAGTGATTTTATCTCCGGCCTTTAGTTCCCTCGCAGGTTTTCCCCAGTCTTATCCGTCATTTCTTTTGTCGCGTCGCCAGCCGATTTGGCCGCCTCACCTGCGGCCTGGACGGCATCTCCGACCGTCTCTACTGCTGCAGCCGCAGTGTTTTTTGCCGCGTGTTTCGCGGCATCCATCGCTTGGCCCGCCTTATCGGCGGCGGTTGCAGCTTTCTCCTCGGCTGCGTCCATCACGCCTTTTCCGGTTTCCGCTGCCTGCTCTTTCGTGCATCCCCCGAGACTCATGAGTGTGAGCCCACCGGCAATGATGGCCGCGAACGTGAGCTGAGTCAGAGACCTTTGCTTCATACTTGCCCCCTTTCCTAGCCACCTTCTTGTCCGCTAAGGGTTGTGTGTTGTTTGCCCGCTCCTCCCTACTTAAACCCCCGCACCTGTTGGTGCAAGCAGAAAATGATTCCTAGAATGGGGGAAGACTGCGCGCCGACATCTTCCTTGGCTCAATTATCATGGGGCCGAAGTCTCAGTGCCGGTTTCTACTTGTCGGCGCTGATGATCGGTTCACCGCGGTAGCTTCTCGCTAAGATCTCGACGGGATTGAGTGGTTTACGTCCGGTGCCTTGTTGAATCTGGATGGCCGCCATCGGGCAGTCGGAGCAACTCACATCCGGTTCGGCACTCATGATGTCGCGGAAGGCTTTGCCGCCCCACTTGAGGGAGGCGGCAAAGTTTTCCTTCTTCATCGCCCAGGTGCCGTCATGTCCCGAACACGCTTCAATCACTTCCACTTTCGTATCTGGCAGCAGGGAGAGTACGTCACGGGTCTTATAGCCAATGTTCTGTGCACGCAGATGACACGGCATATGGTACGCAACTTTACCGGCACTGGTCTTAAAGTCGCGATTAAGTTTTCCTTGACCCGCGAGTGAGGCCAGAAACTCAGTCGGATCGGTTGTGTGTTTTGCGACAAGTTTGGCCTCGTCAGTTCCTAAGAGGCGAGGGTATTCGACCCGCAACATTTGCGAACAGGTTGGATTGGTGGCAACGATCGTACGCCCCGCGTTGACATGGGGCAGGAGTGAAGCCACGTTCTTCCGTGCGGCAGCGATCGCCCCGTCCATGTCACCGTTGTGCCATAACGGCATGCCGCAACACTGCTCGTACGCGAAGGCAACATCGACCTTGTTTCGTGCCATCACTTCGAGTGTGTCCATTCCGAGTCCTGGCGCGTTGTAGTTGACAAAACAGGTAGAGAAGAAAGCGATCCTGGCAACGGGCTCGCCGTGAGGATTTTTCCATGACGAGCGAAAGCGCGACGCGAAGGTTTTCCAATGAAACGGCGGGAGTTTCTTGTCTTTGTGAATACCCAATGCGCCTTGCATGAACAGGCGATGGACTTTGTTTTCGTTTGCCCAGTTCGCGACCGGCGCCGTCCAGCGCGCGAATTTGCCGATCAGGTCAGGATTACCGAGCATTCGATCTTGCAGCGACACGCCGTGTTTTTTGACGTCAATCGCTTTCGCCCGTGCCATCAGCCGCGGGAAGTCGATCGCCCATTCATGATTGTTGCTCGGTGTGTAGGGGCAGTTGATGTCGCACAGCTTACACTGAAAACAGAGATCAACGACTGTCGACACGTCCTCGGCTTTGAACTTCTTGATGTCAACCTCGGCGTATTTCTCGTCAGTGCAGTAGCCGTCAATCGCTTCAAAGACCTTGGGGAAGCTGCCGCAAAATTTGTTACACAAGCGGCAGTCAGCGCACAGTTGGAAGACGCGTTCTACTTCCGAGCGGAGGTCTTTTTCGTCCCAGTAACGAGGGTCGGTCGGATCATAGGCCGGGGTGTTGGTCATGCCGGATTCCTTTTCTGGTGCAAATGGCTCCCGCGTCTCCTCTTATTGAGTAGCCTTGGCGGTGCCGTTTGCCACTTTTCCTTTCTTCGTAACGAGAGACGATGGCCGTCCGCAACCCCCTCGGTGAATAATTCCACGGATGAGCCCGTCTATTGTTAGACGCCTTCGTTGTCGTTTAGCAATCGTGTACAATCCTCGGCGGTATCGTGGTAAAGCAGTAACCTATAAGGACCGTGAGCTTATGAAGAAGTCGCCTGCGGTGGCCCTTGTCTTCGTCGCAATGGTCACAACGAGTGCACCATCATTTGCGGTTGCGCAAACGCAAGAGAAGACCCGCTATGAGGTGACGATCACGAACTTGACTCGTGGGCAACGTTTCACCTCGCCGTTCATCGTGATACACAAACCGGGAGTCCGCCTGTTCACGCTCGGTGAACCGGTGAGCCCACAATTGGCGACGCTCATAGAGGACGCGAGTCCCAATGCCTTTGGTACGGTGCTTGCTGCCCTTCCCGAAGTCAAAGAAGTCGTTACGACTGCCTCACCTCCAGGAGATGCACTTATTGATCCGGGAAAGGCGGCCACTACGATCGTAGAGACGACAACTGTCTTCAACCAGATCAGTTTTATTTCTTCATTGATACCTACGAACGACGCTTTTATCGCGATTAATGGGGTCGCGGGACCCCAGGGGGACACCGCGCTCTCGCTCTTCATTCCGGCCTATGATGCAGGGAGTGAGCGCAATGATGAACTCTGTGCGTCGATTTTTGGCCCTTCTATTACTGAGTGCGGCGGTGCCGGAGGTGCCGGCCATCCGGGCGGGGGAGAGGGCTTCGTTTATATTCATAACGGGATTCATGGCGTGGGCGACTTAAATGCCGCTCTACGAGACTGGCGTAACCCCGTAGCACGAATTCTTATTCGTCGCGTAGGGGCGGCAGGGCAGGTCGCCGCCGGGGTAGACCTCTAACGTGAGATGGGGAATACAGAGGGGAAAAGCAAAGCGTATGAGCAATGACGACGCCTGAGAGTTTTTCCTTTGGAACCCTCGCCGAAGATCCCAATTCTTCTTATCGCTCCGCAAGCCCACCTTCTCCTTCAGACCTCTTCGATAATCGCCTTATTTATGGGGACAATCTTCCTACGCTCCGCGCCCTCAACGCGGAGTTCAGGGGGAAGATAAAATGTGTCTACATCGACCCCCCCTATAACACCGGAAACACGTTTTCTCACTACCGTGACGGACTCCGGCACGAGCGCTGGTTGGAGATGATGCGCCCGCGTTTGCAGTTGCTGTGGGAGCTGTTGCGTGACGACGGCTTTCTTGTCGTGCAAATCGACGATAACGAATTCGCGCGTCTCTATCTTCTTATGGCGGACATTTGCCGGGAACAGAATCTCAAAGTGATCGTGGTGAAAATGGCCGAGCCGACCGGGGTCAAAATGTCACAAGTGGTTAGAAATGGTGGCGTCGCGCGACTGAAGGAATACGTGATTCTTGCCGGAAAATCGGGCGTTCGCGGCCTTCGCCTCGAGCGCGTCGCCAAAGAGGCCTGGGACGGCGAGTACCGCACGTTGGTCGATAACGTCAGTCGCGCCGAGATGGTCGGGCTGAAGGAAATTATCGCCAACAAGAAACGAACCGTGACGGAGGTTCGGCGCGCCGACGCGGTCTGCGCAAAGATGGTGCTGATCTCCGCGGAAGAAATGGCCCGCCGCGAACGTGGTCATTCCCCTACGGGGATATGGCTACAGGAAAACGCCTGGCGCATTGTTCGTACTTGCGCCACGACCGCGATGGCAAAACGGCTTGCTGATCAAAAACGGCAGTCACTTAAATCCTACGCATCTGCGTTTACGGTTGAGACACCACAGCACAATTTGTACGTCATTAAGCGCGACTACAACACACAGATGGCGCAACCGCGCATTCGCCTTCTGTTCGCTGATGATTATTTGACGGTACATCCCGGCGATTTCTGGCACGACATTAAGACCACGGGGCTTGGCGACGAAGGCGGCGTAGATTTCACCAACGGCAAAAAGCCGGAAGCGTTGCTCAAACGAATAATTGGCATGACCACCGAACCCGGAGACTGGGTACTCGATGCTTTCGCCGGCTCAGGGACAACCGGAGCAGTTGCTCACAAGATGAGACGTCAATGGGTCATGATCGAATCCGGCGACCAATGCCAGACACATATCCTCCCCCGCCTTCGGAGCGTCGTTGATGCAAGCGACACTGGAGGTGTCAGTCGTGTTGTTGACTGGAAGGGCGGGGGAGGCTTTCGTTACTTTCGGGCCCGCTAGCGGACGCGTTGATCCAACTGAATCACCGTCCCATCAGGGTCTTTGAAGAGCGTCGTCATGACCTTACCGCCAGTCGCTTCACCGTACGCGACCGTGTCGAACGTACTCGGCGGGAGTACGACGGGGACGCCCGCCGCTTTCACCTTCTCGAAGGTCGCTTCCAGATCATCGACCCAAAACGCGAAGTGATGAATGCCGACCTGGTTGAGTTTTAGGGGCTCTCCTGAAGTGGGACGATTTTCGGAGAGAACAATGAACGCCGCGTCCGGCCCATCTTCCCAGCGCAGATACACACCGTGACGAGTGTGTTGGCCGGAGACTTTTGATAATTGTCCGCCGGGATTTTCGTTCGGGTCATCGAGTGTCACTCGCAGTCCTAAGAGGTCACGGTAGAAATGCAACGCACGCTCCATGTTACTGACGCCGATGGCAATGTGTGAAGTTCCGCGAATTTTCATATCTTCTTCCTTGGTAATGGCCTATTGCGACCTTCTTCTGCTGGACTTTGACGTGGAGGGGGCCGGTGACACTATACGAGGGTAAGGGTTCGTAGCGCTCGACGGCCCTCTCCCGCGAGGGGAGAGGGTAGTGCCTTGAGCACTTCAAGTGAGCAGATCACCCGATCGGCAGTTTGCTCATGATCGCCAGCGTTTCGTCTTCGACAATCTCGCTGATGCGAGCGCCGGCTTTTTGCATTTCCGGGTCAGAGAGGGCCGCTTGCAGTGCGTTCGGATCAGGGAGTTCCCACAGGTCCACAACCGTATTGAGACGTCCAGCAAACGTGGCATAACTTCCGACTAATTTCCAACCGTGTTTGGCGACGACAGGTAGTAAGGAGTTGAGCAAATTAATAAAGTCCTGCTGTTTGCCGGGATACAACTTGATCGACGCTTGTAGATACACCATAGTACATCCTCCTTCGGTGAGATTGCCCTCAGTTAGCACCCGAAGGAAGAGGAAGTCAACCATAATATCTCGCGTTGAGAAAGGGGATGAAGATGGAGTTAGGACTCAAGGGAAAAAAGGCGATTGTCACTGGCGGGAGCCGCGGCATTGGCCGCTCGATTACAGAACTGTTTCTTGAAGAGGGGATGAGCGTGGCGATCTGTGCACGGAAAGCTGAAGGACTTCAGCGGGCGGTGGATGAGCTGCAGGCGAAAGGTGGCACCGTGGTCGCCAAAGCTGTGGACGTAAGTAATGTCACTGACTACAAAGCGTTCATTACAGAAGCGGCGAATGCACTCGGTGGACTCGATGTGTTTGTTCATAACGTGAGTGCTATGGTGGGGGTGGACGAAAAAGGCTGGGAACGGAGTTTCCAGATCGACATGATGGGGGCAGTGCGTGGAATAGAGGCAGCACAGCCGTTTCTCGAAAAATCTGGACAGGGGAGCGTGATTTTTATCGGGACTACGGCGGCGGTTGAGAATTTTGGTCCGCCCAATTCGTATAGTGCGCTCAAGGCGGCGCTGGTGGCGTACACTAACGATCTCGGTCAAGCGTTGGCACCGAAGGGGATTCGGGTGAACACCGTGTCCCCGGGATCAATCTACTTCAAAGGTGGCGCGTGGGAGCGTGTTGAAAAAAACATGCCCGATTATTTTGAAAAGGTGCGCAAGTCAATTCCGTTTGGTCGATTTGGCAAGCCTGAAGAAATCGCGCGCGTTGTCGCGTTCATGGCGAGTCCGATGGCGAGCTGGGTCACTGGGACGCACCTCATCGTTGATGGGGGCCAGCATAAAGGAGTGGATTTGTAATTGAGGAATGTGGATTGGCGGTTACCGATGAGAAAATGACTCAATAGACAAGGAATGTTTGCATGGGCAAGGGGAATGACTTAGCCAAAGCCTTTCGTGTCACCAATGGCAGACAGTTTCGTTTGAAGGACTTTGACCCTGATGATACCCACGGACTCAATTCCAAGGAAAAAGCTCAAGAGGTACTGGCGCGAGGGATTGCTCGTCTCCGCGAAGATCAAGAAAAACTCTACGCTCAAGATCGCTGGGCTTTACTCTTGATCTTCCAGGCGATGGATGCCGCGGGGAAGGACAGCACGATTGAACATGTGATGTCCGGCATTAATCCGCAAGGCTGCCAGGTGTACTCGTTCAAAGCACCTTCGGCCGAAGAACTCGACCACGATTTTATGTGGCGTACAACCCGATGCTTACCTGAACGTGGACGGATCGGGATCTTCAACCGCTCGTATTACGAAGAGGTATTGATCGTGCGGATCCATCCCGAAATTCTCGCCAAACAGCGACTTCCCGGGAAGCTCGTCACCAAAGACATCTGGAAAGAGCGCTATGACGACGTCAGTGCTTTCGAGCGTTACCTCTCCCGCAACGGCACGGTGATTCGCAAATTCTTTTTGCACGTGTCGAAGAAAATACAGAGGCAACGATTCTTAGATCGGTTGGCCGAACCGGAAAAAAATTGGAAGTTCTCACTCCAGGATGTGCAAGAACGCAAACACTGGGATGCTTACATGCAGGCGTATGAGGATATGATTCGGAGCACTAGTTCTGAGCACGCGCCATGGTACGTGATTCCGGCGGATCACAAATGGTTTATGCGCCTCGCCGTGGCGGAGGTCATCGCTGATACGTTGGAAAGCTTGAACCTGGAATATCCCAAGGTGGACGCCGAAAAGCGGAGGGAGCTTGAGACAGCGCGGACGCTGCTGAAGGGCGGGGCAAACGGCGAAAAGAAGGCGTTGTAGCTCTGGGAGCGCGGGCGTCCCGCCCGCCCCAGGAGCGACCGAGGCGGCCGAAGCCGATGGCATGGGGGCATCGTATACGACGCCTTTGGCGTGGGCGTTGTGGTTGGCGTTCGCATTGATACGCTGGTTACGTTGGGGATGGGAATGTTTTAGCACCAACGGCTTGTGGAAGATCGGGCGAGTCACTCCTCCCGTCAGTGCGGGGGACCGGTGCCGCCCGTCCCGAGTGCGCAGCCGAGTGCGGAGTAGAAGGAGAAGAAAGGGGAATGCGGGAACAGAAACCGTGTCAGGAACAACGGCTCTCCGTGTGGAGAGTTGGTACAAATCGCCTGAGGGCTCGTTTCTTTCTGTTGAGTCTAGTGTTCGTAGGGCTGTTGCTGAATTGGCATTCATTCGTTGGTGCACAGCCGACACCACGGCAGAAAAGCGATTCGATAACCGACGAAGACCCGTTTCGCTTGCCCGCACGAGAACGAGAGGTCAATCCGTTCGAAGAAGGGCACGAGGCGCGGCCTCGGGAGCCGGCGATACGGGAACAAGATCTGCCAGAAGAAGACGTTACGGCTCCGGCTCTTAGTAGAGAGAAAGAGCCCGTGCCGAAGACCGGCGAGCAAAAACCCGCCCTAGAGCACGCCCCGGCAGTGCGACCCGCCCTCCCTCGAGAGCAGTCGCCTGCCGGCGTTGAGGAACGGCAACCAGCAGAACCGTCAGTGACTAAGCCGGCGCCGGAAAAAACGGCGCCTGAGGCGGCAAAAGAACTGCCCCCCGGACACCCGCCCGTCGGACCTAGCCATGAAGAAACTAAGCTCGCGAATTCAGCGGCGTCGGCGGACGAAGCCAGACTGCTGAGCAACATTCACCAAGTGACGTTTGTCGGACAGCGCGCCGGAGAAGGCTATTTCAGCCAGGATGGGTCACAGTTGGTTTTCCAGAGCGAGCGTGAGCCCGGCGACCCGTTTTACCAAATTTACCTTCTCGATTTGCAGTACGGAGACTTGCGTCGTGTTTCGCCCGGAATCGGAAAAGCTACCTGCCCGTGGATTCATCCGAATAAGAAAAAGGTGCTGTTTGCTTCTACCCACCTCGACCCTCGTGCCGCAGAAAAACAAACGGCCGAACTCGCACAGCGGGCCTCCGGTCAGGGGCGCCGCTACTCGTGGGATTTTGACGATCAGTACGACCTGTTCGAGGCCGACCTGGCGAGCGGGAAACTGGTGAATCTGAGCAAAGCGCGTGGGTACGATGCCGAAGCGTCGTGGTCACCGGACGGCTCGCTGATTGTGTTTGCGTCTAACCGTCACGCATATACGACGCGACTCACGGCCGAAGAACAAGAGGCTTTCGACCGCGACCCGTCGTCACAGGTGGAGATCTATATCATGAAAACTGACGGCACCCAGGTCCGCCGGCTGACCACCAGTCCGGGATACGACGGCGGCCCGTTCTTCAGTGCGGACGGACGAAAGATTTGTTGGCGCCACTTTTCTCCTGACGGAAAGACGGCCGAGATTTTTACCATGAACGTCGACGGGTCAGGGCAAACACAGCTTACCCACCTCGGCGCCATGTCGTGGGCCCCCTATTTTCATCCTTCGGGAGAGTATCTGATTTTCGCTTCCAATCCGGAGGGCATGAAAAACTTTGAGTTATATATGGTCGATGCCGCCGGGACGTCGACGCCCATGCGCGTGACGTTCACTGAGGGTTTTGACGGGCTGCCGGCGTTTTCTCCGGACGGCAAACGGCTCGCGTGGGCTAGCGGGCGCACCCCGCAAAAACGCCCGCAGATCTTCTTTGCGGAGTGGAACGATGTCGAAGCACGGCGGCAACTTGGGCTTGCCCCTGTCGTCGAATCGACACCGATAGAAGATGAACCGCCTCCCCCCGCGCCGGACCGGGCAAAAGGCCTTTTGCCCGTCAACTCACGCGGGCTGCGTATTCACCTCGATACGCTCGCCTCAGAGAAGATGGAAGGACGACTGACCGGAACTGAGGGTGAACGGCGAGCGACTGCGTACGTGGCATCGATTTTTCAATGGCTAGGGCTAATGCCGGCGGGGGACAAGGGGAGCTATTTTCAAAACTTTCAGTTTACTGGCGGCGTTTCGCTTGGCGGTGAAAACCAGCTTCAAATACGCTCGGAGAGTGGCGACTCTGTATGGGCGGTCAATACCGACTGGCGTCCGTTGTCGTCTTCAAAAGTCGGAGCTTTTGAACCGGCAGGAGTCGTATTTGCCGGCTACGGCATTGTCGCGCCGGCGGCGGAGGAGAATGGTGCCTACGACTCCTACGCACATCTCGACGTGGCTGGCAAATGGGTCGTGGTGTTCCGCTATGTTCCGGAGGACGTTTCGCCGCAGGTCCGTCAGCATCTTAACCGCTACGCGGGCTTACGCTACAAGACGATGGTGGCGCGTGACAAAGGCGCGCGTGGCATTATCTTCGTGAGCGGTCCGCGATCGAAAGTGAAAGAACAGTTGATTCCGTTGTCGTTCGACGCCTCGACGGCGGCCGGCAGCATCGCCGCCATCTCCGTGAGCGACGCCGTGGCTGAGCGCCTACTCCGGTCGAGTGGTAGAACATTAGCCGAGCTGCAGGCCGACTTAGATTCTGGTACCCCGTCTTCAGGTTTTGCTGTGTCAGGGATGAGTGTCGAGGCGTCTATCGACATTGTGCAGGAGAAACGGACCGGCCGTAACGTGCTGGCTCGACTTACCGCTGGCCAAGCACCGGGGAAGACTGCCGTCGTTATCGGCGCGCACGTCGACCATTTGGGGCGTGGAGAAGGGACCAGTTCGCTTGCCCGCGACGGGGAAAAAGGGCAGATCCACTATGGC
>Ga0070741_10016908_pt1 | contig 12072 bp, 18 predicted proteins | sample Coa_R1_4_FD_66440 | JGI IMG/M metagenome (GOLD analysis project Ga0070741, IMG submission 66440) | Surface soil microbial communities from Centralia Pennsylvania, which are recovering from an underground coalmine fire - Coalmine... | ecosystem: Environmental > Terrestrial > Soil > Unclassified ...
CTACGGATCAAAAGGTTGGGAGTTCGAGTCTCTCCGGGCGCGTTTCTAGAAATGCAAAATCGATAGGTAGTTAGCAAAGGCCGCGGAGGTGGATCTTCTCACCGTCGCGGCCTTCGTGTGTCTGTTATTTCGAAACTGTGTCTGTTTCTTTCCATGCGTGCCAGCTCAGTCGACGAAGTCAGCGACGCGACGCATCGTGTCAGGGTCGGCGAGCTGGTAGCAAGTGAGCAACGTTCGCACGTCGTCCCATCCGCCGGTCTCTGCGACGTCAGTCAGTGGAAGTCCTTTCCGTTTGGTTGCCCACCGTCGTCGAAAGGAATGCCATAGGCCACCCTTAGGGCGCTTCAGTTTGCCGGGCTTGTACGCGCGTTCGAGCATGGTGTCCGCCCGACTCAGCGAACTTGGATCTGCAGATTTGGTGAGTTCGTTCCGCTCGGAAGCCGGGTGAGCGTCCGTTTAACCTGAGTCCAGAAGCCGGCATCCTGTAAGCGACGATCTAGGTCGACTAGAGCGGAACTGACCATCACAAGCAGGACATCAAGTGTCGAATCGTAGGCCCCTGCTTGCTGAACGGCGAGAAACACGACTCCCTGGTTATCAGCAGCGGCGACGTCCGTGCCAGGCGGTAACAGCGCGGTTATTCGCTCTTGGTACTCGCCGAGAGTTTCACTCATATCAACGACGTTAAGCATCGCCTGATAGCTGTTGTCTCCAACAAATTCGTCCGTCAGCGCGATCCGTCCAGCACTATAAGGCTGGCAGCCTATCATGTGACTTCGCGCGGGATCGAGTGTGGTTCTAGGTGGGCGACGTGACTGCTACGCGACCATCAGGAAATGTCACGACCGTTCGGCCTGTCGCCGGCGCGCGGGCCGGTCCTGTTGCACGGCAATGCTTCGGTGAGAGCGCCCGAATACACGACCAAACGCAAAGCGTGCTTCGGCTTGATTCTCGAGCGATGGAGTGGTATATATCACATGGTATATATCGTTGCTCGGGAGGAATATGGCTCGACGGTCTTCCAAATCAACCGGCGCACGGCGCGGGCGTTCCGCCAGGCGGTCGGACGAGGCCGCGGTCGTTAGTGAGGCGAAGGTGTTCACGAATGGTCGCAGCCAGGCGGTGCGATTGCCGGCGTCGTATCGGTTCACCGGCGATTCCGTGTACGTGAAGCGGTGGCGCGGCGCGGTCATCCTGCTGCCGAAGGGGGAGGCGTGGGCGCCGTTGGTGGAGAGCCTGGGCGGGTTCTCCGACGACTTCATGAAAGAGCGGCCGCAGCCGGCCGAGCAGCGGCGCCCGGGCCTAGACGGCTTGTTTGACTGAATCGAGCGCCGCGCCGTGTACCTGCTTGATACCAACACCTGCGTCGCGCTCATTCGGAAGAGCGAGGGGGCGGAGCGCATCCTGCGGCGGTTGACGCGGCACGCCGTGACAGATGTGGCCGTGGCGGCGTTGACGGTCGCGGAGTTGGAGGTTGGCGTGGCGAAGAGTCGGGAGCCGGCGCGAAATCGTGCGCGGCTGGATCAGTTTCTGTTGCCGCTTCAGATCCTGCCATTCGATGATTCGGCCGCGGCGGCGTATGGGCCGGTACGGGCGGACCTCGAGGCGCGCGGGCTCGGGATCGGCTCGATCGACACGTTATTGGCCGCCCAGGCCCTGAGCCTGGGGGCGGTCATGGTGACGAACAACACGCGAGAGTTCGAGCGCGTGCCGGGACTCATCGTGGAGGATTGGAGTCGACGAGGCTAGACATCGTCGGCCGAACGACCGAGTGGCCGTTGACGGTCCAGGTTAGCGTGGGCTTGGCGAAAGAGGAGACGTCAGCGGTGATCGTCAGTTGTTCGGTCTGGCCGAAGAGCTACCATGCGAACGCGCCTTTGAATCAGAAGTTGTCCGCGTTCGTCGAATCGGACAGCAGCAGGCGGCGGTCATCGTCGAGTGCGTCCTGCGTGCGCAAGATCACCTGGCGTGTGACGGGTTTGGCCGGGACGACGCAGGCGCACGATTGTTCGAGAAATAGGCGGCCACCACTACGCCATTCACCATGCCGGTTTGGTTGACGCAGACATCGGCGAGCGCTCTCACCTCTTGCATCTGGTCGAGGAGCTGTGCACGCAGATCCTCGTCCTCCGCCGCGGGCGGATGGTCGCGTACGGCACGGTCTCGGACATCGTCGCCTCGCGCCCGGAGCCTCGCCTGCCGCTCGCAGTCGTGCGAGTTGCGCGGGCCCGATGCCAGGCTCCGCCAGCAGCGTCGACTCATCGGCTGAGAGCAACGACGACAGTCCTTTGCTGTTTCGTAGTTCGAGCCGCGAGGGCGCGGTGCCCGAGAAAGCCCAGCGCCCTGCGGCTCGTGGTCGCGTTCGCGACGAGATCCTGATGGGCGGCATGGGGAGAACCGCTGCTCGAATCTTGGGGCTGGCGCCATGAGAGCCGGCGGTACACGGTGCGCCGTCGGTGCGCTTCAACGACTGCATCTCATAGAGCTATGGCCTTGGAGCCATACTCCTCTTGCGACGAGCTGGGCCGTTCCGCACTTTGTTCGATCGCTGCGCGGAGAAAACTGGAATGGAGCGACCATGCAAGGGCTGGCTAACCAATACCAAAGGCGCTACGCCGATGCGTGTTTGACCGCTGCCGCGCTTATGTGCGTCGTCGGGTGTGGCGGCAGCGGTGGCAACATGGGCCCCCCGCCGCAAGCTGCGAACACCGGTGTCACGCTGAATTTCGGAGGAACTGCGTCACCGGGCGACACCGTGTCCTTCTCGATCGCCTTCGCCAGTGGCGATGTACCGGGTCACCCGGTCTACCTGCGACTGTCGCTCAACGGGGGCCCGCCATCGACTGACACGGCGCAGGTGCCGTCGGCTGGTGAGGAGGTGGAGGGCTCTTTATTTCTGTCGCCCCAGATTCCGCTGGGCACATTGACGCTGACGGTCGTGCTCCCAGTCGAGAAGGATTCGGCAGTCGGCCGGCTGACCATCGTGACACGGCCGCCGCCTCCTCCGGTGCCGAATCCGGCACCTGCGTTAAGTGTGGCGTTCGTTCAACCGGCTACGCCGGCCGCCTTCACGCAGGGCTCAGACAATCAGTTGTACCTCTTCTCCGGCCTGACGGACAGTCTGTCTGTGCATGCGACGGACGCCGCCGGACTCTCTTGGATTGGGTGGCAATTCGGCAGTGACGTCAACACCCGTGACTCCGTGGCTGCGACCGGCACTGCGGCGACGGCCGAGTTTGCGGTGATGCCACCGCCGTCACTGATAGGCAATGCGACCACGCTCGCGGCGTTCGCTCGCTCGACGGATGGCACACTACACGACACGACGCTGTCCGTGGCTGGTGTCGGCCAGTATACCGATCATCCGGTCATGTCGGCGTTGTTGAACGGCGCCTTCCATGATCTCGTCTACGATCCGAAGCGCAACTTTCTCTACGTATCACAGGGCACTCAAGCGGCCGTTGCGGTCATCTCGGTCGCGACAATGAGTTACGCTGGATCCATCGCACTCCCCGCGCCGCCATGGGGCATCGACCTTGTGCCGAGCAGCGACAGTTTGGTAGCTGCACTGGCCAACACCGCTGATCTTGCGTTCGTTGATCTGACCAATCCGGCCTACCCCGTGACCACGAGCTATCTGTCCGCGCTGGATGGCGCGGCGGCCGACACGGCGCAGCCATTCAATACCGTACTGTATCCTCGAGTGGCCGCGGATCGGCGCATCCTACTGTTGTTGGGCGGTAACGGTGGTGGGCTTGGCAGTTTCGATCTAACGACTCAAACGAGCGGCGTATACACGGCCGGATCGTATGGCACCGTGCCAGAGCGAAGCGGTGACGGGTCGCTCGTTATGATGCCCGATGTCGGCGGTTGCTGGTGGAGCGCATATTACGCCGCGGTGCACACGTTTGCGCTCGACCCGTCGACCTGCGGGTCCGTGGCCAGCCCGATATACAATGGGTTGCAGGTCTCCGCCACGCAGACCGGTGCGTACTTCACCATAGGCCATACTCTGTATGCTGCCTCTCCGGGGTCACCGAGCGGACTGTCGCCCGTCGGACAGGCGCTGATTCCAGACGAGCCGTACGACTACAGCACGTTGTACGGTTCCGCCATCGCCAGCAATGCCGGTGCCTTTTATCTCGCGGCGCCGTCGATCTGCGGCGGCGTGTCGTGCGCCAATACGGCGCCTGGCTTCTACTTCAAGTTCACCCTGACCTACCCAATGTCGGGCACCACCATACTCACGCCTTCGATGGCGGAACTGGTTGATGCTCCCGAGACACCGTTGCGACTCGTCGCGTTACCAGGAGCCCAGAGCCTTCTCGCCGTCGGGCCGACGAAGCTCATGCTGTTCGACCTGACACGATCAACTGTGCCTCCATCGGCGCTCCACGTCTCGCATCGATCGCAGCGCGCGGTGGCGCGCACTCAGCCAAGACCGCTCGTCGAATTGCATTGGCGTGTCCGATAGTCGTCGGGCGCGTTGCGATCAACACCGGGCGCTCATTCCACGGTGTATGTACGCCGTGTCGGACGTACCGACGGTGCCAGTGCAGCTCTTCGCGCTGCCGGGCGATATGGCCCTTCTCGGGTTGGCTCAGGCCGAAGTCATGGTGGTCGACCTCAATCAGTCTACGCCTGGGCTAGTCGCACAAAACGCAGCTCGGCCACCGGCACGTGAGCTGACATCGAAACGACGTCTAAGCGCCGGCGAAACTCGGCAAAAGCACGCATCGTCAGTGACCCTACGGGTTCAGGTGAGTCGATCCGCGCACGCAGTGCTCGTGCCCATCGGACCTCATCAAGTGACGCCTCGCACGTGAGCCGCGCTCGCAACACGTGAGATCGACGCCGGCATTGTCAGTGACGAGACGCTTGCGTTAGCGCACCTTGAGAATTCAACGCCTATGTGACTGATGCGATACGCGACCCTGCTCGTACTCTCGGCACTCGGATGTGCCCATAGCACAGCCCCTTACGTACCACCATCGACTCGCTTCGCTCGGCACTTGGACAGTCTTGCCGCGCAGGCTTGCCCCTCGGTCTTGCAGTTTGGTGAGCGCTGTGCCGCGCTCCGCTATGCCGAGGCAGCTCCGGCTGCCGGTGTCTCGCCATCTCGTTTGACCGTTGAAACTGCGGACGGTCCGGAGACGTGGATGGGATCTGTGTTTGACTCCGCAACCGTCGACGGTCTCGGTCGGGCCCTCTCCACGACGTACGTGGTCGTCGCGTATAGTGATAGCGACCTGTCCAGTGTTTATTTGGCGGAAGTGGTGCGGTCCGGCAGCGATTCACTGACCTTCTACGGCGCATTTCTGTTGATCGGGGATTCGCTCAACGCGCCGGATTCGAACGGTTCAACGCCGGCGTTAGATATTTCGAACGCATCGTTGGTCGGACTCTGTCACTTCGTACCTGGTCTCGTGTACGCTGACTCCGTGTATCCTGGATGTCACCGCGCTAGGCTCCACTTTGCGATCACGAGCACGTTCGCCGCCGGCTTCGGCATTCCGGCCGCATTTCAGACCTTTTCGATCGCGCCAGCAACGATGGCCACCGTGCAGGTGGTTTCAGTGAAGATGCCCCAGAATGTCTCAGTCCCTTTAGCCGCACGTCGCAGGCCACGAATTGGTAGCAAGGAGGGGTGACAGCTCTGGGCTCAGCGATGGGCTGTTCAGGGTAGGTGCGTGGTAGGCGTTGAGTGGCAGCGCTTAGGGCCTGCACCCTATGGTGGGCACGTCCGGGATCGGTGTCAGGTCGATATGGGCATGCCGAGGAAGCCGGCCATCGAGGTCACGACGGACGGTCGGGTGTGTTTGGTCGACGACCAGAACAACAAGTGGCGCGTGTACGACATCGGTTACGGACCGCCGCATGCCGCGCCATTTCACTTCAAGACGTTTCGGCCTCCGTGCGCGGAGGCGAACAATCGGTACTTCGTCGCGCCCGGAGGTAAGTACCGCGCGTATCGGTTCACGCACGAGTCGTCGCGCGACATCGGTGCTGAGACGTTGAACGCGCAGTTGCACGAGTCCGGGTTTCCCGAGACGAAGCGATTCGATGGTGCTCGGCACTATACGCCGGGGAGATGATGAGCGTCACGTCGGTCTCGGGTGTGGATCTCGATACGAATGCGTCAGGCCGGAGCTCGTGGCCGAGATCGAATTCAGCGAGTGGACGGCCGACGATCATCTCCGGCACGTGCGGTTCGTAGCGCCGCGAGACGACGAGGAAGCCAGGAACGTTCACAGGGAAGCACGGCGGTCTTGGGAGGCGCCGGGATGGATTACGTCGGAGGGTTGCCTCGTACTTTCCAGGGGCTAGACTTGACGGACGTCGACTGGCGAGACTTTGTGCCGATTGCTGATGCAGCCAAGGCATATCACGCCATGCAAGAGGCTTGCTCGAGTGAGTAGCGACCGCCCCTCCGTGTTTCTTAACAACCTTCGCTGGGGCGCTTGGAATGGCCTGATGTACGCGGTCGTCGCCTCCGTAATCGTGGCGAGTGTTGCCTTGTTGCAAGGCAAGTCCAATTTCCCAGAGTACGGGACGTCATTGGCAACGCTCATTCTCTTGTACATCGTCACTGGCCTTCTTGCGGGCGCGGTGGTCGGCATCCTTCGGCCGTGGACGAGAAATCCCCTCGGCGCCACGGTCGTCGGGGCCATCGCCGGCATTCCCGTTTTTCTCGTATTTTTTGCCGTGACGGACGGTAAACCTCCGTCCTTGGCGAACGTCGATTGGATGGGCGTGTTAGTTTGTGGTGTCGCTGTCGGTGGTCCGTCGGGGTACATCAGATGGTGGCGTTCGCGCAAAAAAGCGGACCTTGAGGCCTAGCTGTTGGCGTGTGCGGGCGATGCGTGCTTGCGAGCGGTTTTGACGTATAGTCAGACACCCGTCGCTGATTGAGCATTGCAAGTACGGAAGAGTGGCCCAGCGCTTTCGCCGGAGGACATGATGCGGCTCGTCGACAGTTGATTGCGCGTTGCCGTTCCTGTGCCAGCCTTTTCTGTGTCTGTTACGCCCAGCAAACGCAGACATCGAAGCGGCTGGCTGCAAGTAGCGGACGACGCGATCTCGCTGTAATGTCGATACTTACGGGTGATGGTAGAGCGAAATGCGATGTCGGGAGACTCTGCCTACGGATCAAAAGGTTGGGAGTTCGAGTCTCTCCGGGCGCGTTTCTCAAAAATCGAACGATCGCAGTGGTTAGGCCGGGCCGCGAAGCTGCAGTTGCATGCTTTCGCGGCCCTTTTGATCGCAGGTCAAGACGCCCATGACGATTCGCTATCGGTTCGAGTGGAAGAGAATGATGGTCACGGTCTCCGACGACCGGTCCGAGAGTGAGGTGACAGCGGCCGGGGCCCTGGCAAGAGCAGTGCAGGTACTTCGGCGACGTCGCGCCAGAGCTATAACCGACACCGCGATGACTCGCGTGCGATTCTATCCGGACGTGTGGGGCGAGAAATGGATGTGGGCCGTGATGGATCGCGAAGTCTCGATCGCGAGGCGCAACGGACGCACCGTGGTCGAAGTGCGAGCAAGCGTTTTGCCGATTGCGCTCATGGGCTTCGCGGCGGCAGTGACGCTCACGGCGAGTCAGCCGCCGCTCCTCTTCGCTCTGCTGACGTTCATCGCAATGACGGCTGGCAACTACGCGTTCGCGCATGCGGGCATGAAGGCCCTACTGCGAGACACACTGTCTCACCTGAGCATTGGTCGTCATTCGAGGCCAGTCGTTGACAATTGCCGCAAAGACTTGGTAGCAGGCGCCACCGCCAACGAAGGTCGGGTCCGTAAAAGAGCGCTCGATCGACGAATCGTCCCGCGCACTTCATCACGCCTTTTGACACGGGCGTTGGCCATTTTGCACCACGCACCACCGGCTGTGTTATCTAGCCCTCAATGGGTATAGATCTAAGACATGAGCGCTCGGGACAACAAGCTTGCGGGCCAGATCGCTGAGCACCTCGTTTGTGCCGAGCTCGGACGCCTTGCACTCCGATCTCAAGGAATCGTGTTTCTACAGCAGTATCGGTGACACGTGATGCGGAACACGGAGTGATCCCGAGCTTCGAGGGTGCCAAATGACATTCACGAGGTCGTCGTTTCTGGCGAACGTCCAGCGCGGCATACGCATGGGTTTCAATGTCGGGCTGGGATTCTCCGTGATCGCTCTCGTGTTGTATCTGGCCAGTCGAGAGAATCCATTCGAGGCGATCCATACCTCGTTCTGGGGCGGCATAGCCATGTACTTCGTGGCGGGGGTCTGCGTCGGCGCGATCGGTGGCGCGATGACGCCATTGATGGTGTCGAACATCGGGCTCTCACTCGTCGGCATGATTCTCGGCTGGCTCGCGGATGCCGCCCTGCAGATCACGACGCATGGGATCAACGTATGGCCACACTATGATTGGATAGAAGCCGTGATCTTCTCGGTTCTCGGAATACCCACGGCCTTTTACACACGCTCCCGGGTCCGCGCCGGCGCGCGGGCCCGCGCGAGAAAGCTGGACCGGCCTTCGTGAAGCCGACGCCAGCCGCTTCCCATCAAGAAGGTGGCCGATTTCTCCGCCGACGAGGGTCGAAAGCGTTGTCCGGTCTACCGCCCCTGTGTCTGTTACACCCGGCAAACGCGGATATCGAAGCAACGACAAGGCGGTAGCGGGCGACGCGATCTCACGGTAATGTCGGTATGTACGAGTGATCGTAGAGTGAAACACGATGTCGGGAGACCTGCCTACGGATCAACGGGTTGGAGTTCGAGTCTCTCCGGCGCGTGAAATCATCAAGGCCGCGATGGTGGAGTACTCACCGTCGCGGCCTTCGTGTGTCTGTTCCTGCGACGGACAACATGCTGGGTCTGGCCGGGGCAAAACTACCGCGACCGTTTGATCCTGGTTAAAAGTTCGGCTGATAATCTCCATCGCACGCGTTGATTATCAGCACGTTGTGCGGCGACTGTCGCTTCCGAGGCGTGGGCATCGGCAGTAAGTGCGCTGAGTGTCGATGAAACGCCGCCAGCGCACCGAGCCCCTGTGAAAGCGCACTTCGCTTAGCCGATGCTTTGATTGAGTCGCGCTAACCTCGCGGGCGGTTCACGCTGGTATTGCAAACGCGACGTATCATAGAATGCTCTCCGATGCATGCCAACTCGGACCGGCCAACTGGCTGTAGAAGCCGCCGGCCGAGCGATTTGGCGATTCTCGGTGCTATGCGAGAGGTGCGTCGAGACCTGCGTTGAGACCTGCGCGGCCTTCGTCCACGTGATATGGTCGACGAGCAGCAGACGAATATCCGGCGTGAGCGGGACCCATTGCTCATCCAATGGTCGGATCGATGCCCAGCCGTCGCGATAGCGCTAACGCGTTCTCGGTGGCCGCGCCCCGCGCGGTATTGTCGAAGATGCACCAGACGCTCGATCCTCTGGTGTGACTGGTGGTGAGCGTTTCGGCCAATCCCGCCAGGTATGCGTCGTCGTACGCCGAGTGGTAGACGATCGGCGATCCGTGCAATCGGAAGTAGATGAGATCCGACCACGCGCCGGGGCGGGGGGTGGTATCCACGCGCGGGGGATCGGCCGCGACTCGCGCGATGTGCCTGTCAGTCAAGAGTTGCTCCGCGTCGCGACTGAACCAACTCGCATGTCGCGGTTCAAACGCCACGTCGCCGTCGAAGCGTGCGCGCAGTGACGCGAAGAATGCGATGGCGATGCCAGGGTCGAACGTCAGGCTCGGAGGCAGCTGGACGAGGATGCAACCGAGGTGGCGGCCCAGGCCGATGATCTGCTCGAAGAATCCGTCGAGCAGCGCGTCCACATGGAGGAGGCGATGGGTGTGCGTGATGGTGCGCGGCATCTTGACGGCGAAGCGAAACCGTTCGGGTACGCTGGCCGCCCATCGGACGTACGTGGCGCGACGGTGAGGGCGATAGAACGATGAGTTGATTTCTACGGCTGGGAGCCGTTGCGCGTAGCGGGAGAGATGACTGCCTTCGCTCGGGAAGTTGGGCTGTTCCGCTCGGGCGAGCGTCCAGCCGGCACGCCCAACATAGATTGGCTCGGCGGGCGGGCGGCGGATAACGCCAGGCGGGGTCAGGATCGGTAGTAGCCGTCGATGGCCCAACGGACGATGTCGTCCCGCATGCCGCGCGCGTCGATCGGCAGGAGGGACTTGTCGTGAGCGTCCATCTGCAGGCGCTTGAGCTGCATGAGCACCTGCTCGGACAACATGCCGGCCGCGTGCGCGTCTCGCGCGAAGGCCATGACGGCCGCGCGGAGGTCATCGAGCGCCGGGTTCGGCGCGGATTTCTGATCGAGTCGGAAGGGAAGTGGCGTCAGACGGGACGTGGCATGCGATTCCGGCCCGCGCGGCAGAGTCGACCCCAGCACGGCGGCAAGCGCCTTCTCGACGGCCGAACGAGATTCAGGGGGGACCAACATGGGGATTCCTCATGATCGGCGGGAGCGGCCACGGGGCGGGGGGTCGCCGGCGCTCGTATAGGCCGGGGGCAAGAAGCGTGCGCCGCAATACGATGCCGGGTATGTGATGCGGCGAGAATGCACGCCGTGGTCGCGAATTTGCCACGGGGTTGGACGCACCGATTCGCTCTTCTCCCCATGCACATCACCGCGACGAGCGACGCGCAGCGCGTCGCGCCCCTGGCGACCTCGACCAATCGGCGGTCGGCGTTGGATACCGTGGCATAGTGTCGACATACGAGCTCACGCCATGTCCGATCTGTGGCGGTCGGGAATGTACCGAGTTGGCCGGCCGTGACCAGATCCGCTCAGACGTTGAGCGGTTGTGGGCGTTTCACGAGCGGCGGTTGCGCGGGGATACGCCGCCGGCGTCGCTGGCGGATCGGGTAGTGTTCTCCCAACATCCCCCGCTGCGGCTGGTCCAATGCGACCGGTGTGCGCATGTCTATCGCAACCCTTGGGAACGTCGTGAGTCGTTGGCGTCGGCGTACCGGTCGGACGCGCCGTCGGACGAGATCCTGCGCGCCCTGCTCGAGACGCAGCGAGTCACATTTTCCGCGCAGGCGCGCCGCCTACGACGGTTTGTGGGAGCGGCGGGGCGAGGACTGGAGGTCGGGAGCTATGTGGGCGGCTTTCTCGCCGCGGCGCGCGATGTGGGATGGGCCTTCGAGGGAGTCGATCTGAGCCAACGGGTCGTGCGGTTCGCCGCGGGCGCTGGCTTCGACGTTATTCACAGCGAGATTGAACAGGTCGGCGGATCCAAACGGTACGATGCCATCACGATCTGGAATACGTTCGAGCAACTGTACGATTCGCATGCGGTGCTGGCCGCCGTTCGCCGTCTCTTGAAGCCACGTGGCGTATTCGTGGTGCGCGTGCCGAATGGGCGATTCTACGTGCGCTGGCGTGCCAGGTTGCGCGGGCCGTTGGCGACGATCGCCGAGCGACTCCTGGTGCACAACAATCTGCTGAGCTTTCCTTATCGACAGGCCTTTAGCGATAGCTCGATGCATCGGCTGCTGGCCGATAACGGCCTTGCGATCGAGCACGTGTTCGGGGATACGCTGGTGCCGATTGCCGATCAATGGACGACACAGATCGGCGCGGTCGAGGAGCGCGTCGTCAAGCGACTGGAGCGCCTCACGCAGAGGGGATGGCGTGCGCCGTGGGTCGAGGTGTACGCACGGCAATCCCCGTGAAAAGGGCGCCGTGAAGACACCGTTCCACGAGTGCGCTCGCATGGCGGCCAAAGATCTCAGAGTCCTGCTCTGGCAGCCGCGAGGCAAGAGAGGAACTCCTGGAAGATGCCCGGGAGTGGTTGCGCATACAGCTATGAGGAGCCGCCAGAGACCCAAGCCTAAGTCACTGCCGGGGGCGGGCGCGATGCGGCCTCAGAGGCTAAAAAAGGTCGGGTCCGACCAGCGTTCCTTGTGTGTCCGTTAAACCGGGCAAATTCGGATATCGAAGCAGCGACAAGCCAGTTGCGGACGACGCGATCTCGCGGTAATGTCGATACTTACGAGTGATCGTAGAGTAAAACGCGATGTCGGGAGACTCTGCCTACGGATCAAAAGGTTGGGAGTTCGAGT
>Ga0070741_10016909_pt1 | contig 12072 bp, 9 predicted proteins | sample Coa_R1_4_FD_66440 | JGI IMG/M metagenome (GOLD analysis project Ga0070741, IMG submission 66440) | Surface soil microbial communities from Centralia Pennsylvania, which are recovering from an underground coalmine fire - Coalmine... | ecosystem: Environmental > Terrestrial > Soil > Unclassified ...
GCGAGCGCTTCGGCAACGGCGCCGTGCGCGCCTCGCAGCTCGTTCGGCGGCGTGATCCGGTCGGCTGCTTGCAGGTCGACCTGCTGCTGGCGCCCGAGCGTGTCCAGCTTGGAGGCGAGCTCCGTCCCGGTGATGCCCGGGGTGGTCAGCGCAATCGAGAATTGCTTGCCGAGACGGTTCGAGTCGGCTGCGAGCGCGCTCACCTTGCCGAAGTAGCTCTCGAACGACGACTTCTTGCTCGTGCCCGAGCAGCTCTGCACCCAGAGCACGAGCAGGACGATGACGAGGATGCCGAAGGCGATGAGGCCGGCGAGCCGGGCCGTCGGGGGGATCTGCGGTCGCTCCGGCCGCCGCGGCGGGCCAGGTGGGCGCTGGCCCCGGGGCCGCTCCGTGGAGGGCGGCGGCTCGCCGGTCTCCAGGTCGTCGAAGAAGTCGAACTCGATATCTGAGTCGTACTCGCTCATGCTGGCTCGGAGCCGCGAGATCCGGCCACTCTAGCCGTTGTTCGCCTGCGCAGGAGTTTCTCCTGTCGGCGCAAAAAGGGGGCGGGATGTCGCGGCCGGCCGCATCGCCCGCTCCGGGCAGCCTGGTCCTGAACCGCTACCTGCCGATCCGTCCGCTCGGAAGCGGCGGCTCCGGCTCGGTGTGGCTCGCCCGGGAGGTGGCGAGCGGCCGCGAGGTGGCGCTCAAGATCGTGCCGCGCGAGGGGACGGCCGGCTCCCGGGCCGAGCGGGAGGCAGCGGCGGCCGCGCGCCTGCGCCATCCGCGCTGCCTGCGCGCGCACGCGCTCGCCCGCGACGCCGACCACGTGTACATCGTCTACGAGTACGTCCCCGGCCGCACCCTGCGCGACGCGCTGCGTGACGGGAAGATCGACGACGCCGGCGCGCTCGAGGCGGCGGCGCAGGTGCTGGAGGGGCTCGCGCACGCCCACGCGCACGGCATCGTCCACCGCGACGTCAAGCCCGCGAACGTCCTCCTCGCGGACGGCCGCGGCATCGCCGTCAAGCTGTTCGACTTCGGCCTCGCGCTCGTGCGCGAGGCGGAGGGGCTGACCGCGGCCGGGGACATCCCCGGCACCCTCGCCTACATCTCGCCCGAGCGCCTGCGCGGCGAGAGCGCCGGCCCGCCCGCGGACGTCTGGGCGGTCGGGGTCCTGCTCTGGGAGGCGCTCGCCGGCTTCCATCCTTTCTGGGGCGGGACGCTGCTCGACACGGCGAAGGCGATCGAGCGCGGGGCCCCCTCGCTGCGCGAGCAGCGGCCCGACCTGCCGCGGCCGCTCGTCGCCTGCGTCGACCGGGCCCTGTCGAGCGCGCCCGACCGGCGCCCGACCGCGGCCTCGCTGGCGGGAGCGCTCCGCCAGGCAAAGGGAGAGCTGAGGCGCCGGCGCAGGTCCCGCCGCACCGCCCCCGCCCGCGGCTCGCGCCCGCTCCGGCTCCCGCTCCCTGCGCTCCGGCTGCCGGCTCGGGCCATCGTCGCCCGCGGCGCGCGGACGGCCCGGCCGGCCGCCGGGTTGCGTCGCCCGACCGAGCTCGCAGCGCGAGCGCTCGGCGCCGCCGCAGCCGGCACGTTCGCCGGCGGCGTGACCGCGGCCGCGCCCTTCTTCCCGGAGCGCTGGCCCGCCGGCATCGGCGCCGTGGCGGCGCTGCTTGCGCTGCGCTCGGAGCGCGCCGGCCTGCTCTTCGCGCTCGCCGTCCCCATCCTCCCACTCGGGAACCACGCGCTCGGCCTCGCCGTCGTGTACGCGCTCGTCGCCCTTGCCGCCGCCGCGCTCGCCTGGCGCGCGCCGCGGGCCGGGCTCGCTGCCCTGCTCGGCGCCGCGCTCGGCCCGGCGGGCTCGCTCGGCCTGGCGCCGGTGACGGGGCAGGCCGTCGCGCGGCCGCTCGCACGCGGGCTCGCCGTCGCCACCTCCGTGTACGTCGCCGCCGGTCTCGACGGCGCCGCCCACCTCGGCCGCCTCGGCATCGCCGACTCGAACCGGCCGACCGCCGCCGCCCGCGCGCTCGCCTCAGCCGCCGCGGCGCATCCCGCCCTCGCCGCGACCGCGGCGGCGCTCGGCCTCGGCGCCGCGCTCCTCCCGCAGGCTCGCCGGCGCGGGCTCGCCGCCGCGCTCGCCTACCTCTGCCTCGTGACGGGGATCGCAGCCCTGCCCGGGCCGCACGCCCCCGAGGCGACGCTGCTCGCCTTCACGGCTGCCACGGCCGCCGCGCTCGGGCTCGAGCCGTACGCTGCCCTGCGCCGCCGACTGCGGCCACCGAGGCCGGGGCGCGCGGTGGAGGAGACGACCGTTGCGGTCGTCCGCCCGCCCGGCGCGCCCCCGACCGTGGCCCGGTCTGCCGGGGGTCGCGGGTAGACTCGAAGACCCGAGAAGACCACGAGTGAGTCGCTCCGCGTCAATCCCGACAGCAGGCGGGTTCCCCGGGTTTCGCCCGCGCCTCGGGCCGGAGGGGACGGTATGAACAGAACGGAATCGACGTGCAGCGCACGCGCGGCGCCGAGCCGCCCGTCCGGTGGACGGCGGGCGGTTGCGGAGCCTCCCGCCGGGGGAGCATGAGCATCCTGCGCGCGCTCGAGCAGAAGATCGAGGCGCTCGTCGAGGGCGTCTTCGGCCGCGCCTTCCGCACGAACGTGCAGCCGGTCGAGCTGGCGCGCAAGCTCGTCAAGGAGATGGACGACCACCGTACCGTCTCCGTCTCCCGCGTCTACGTCCCGAACGAGTACACCGTCTACCTGTCGCCGGGCGACCGCCGCCAGTTCCAGGCCTACGAGGAGTCGCTCAAGCTCGAGCTGCAGGAGTACCTCGCCGAGCACGCTCGGCGCGAGGGCTACGTCATGCTCTCGCCGCCGATCGTGCTGATGGCGAGCGACGACGACCTGGGCGTGGGCATGTTCGGGATCGCCACGCGGATGGTGCAGCGGCCGAGGCAGCGCCTGCCGCAGGCGGCGGCCCCCGCGCCCGCCCCGCGATCGGCCGGACAGACGATGGTCTACCGCTCGGGGCCGGACGCCGAGCCCGAGCCCGCCGAGCCGGAGCCTCCGGCCGCCGCAGAGGTGGCCGAGATCCCGGCGGCGCTGACGGCGGTCGGCGGCGAGCGCTACGAGCTCGAGAAGCAGGTGGTGCTGATCGGGCGCTCGCAGGACTCCGACATCCGTCTCGCCGACCCGAACGTCTCCCGCCGCCACGCGGAGGTGCGCCGCGACGACGACGCCTTCTGGCTCGTCGACCTCGGCTCGACGAACGGCACCGAGGTGAACGGAAGGCGGCTCCGGCAGGTGAAGCTGGAGGACGGCGATCGGATCACGCTCGGGTCGACGGAGCTCGTCTTCGCGGCGCCCGTCGTCACCGCCGACGGCCGAGGCTAGGCGCGCATGGCTGCCTCGATCGCCGTCGAGGAGGTCCTGCTGCTCCTCAAGATCGCGTTCCTCGTCCTCCTGTACCTGTTCATCTGGCGCGTCGTCCGGACGGCGGCTCGCGACCTGCGGAGCGCCCCGCAGGAGAGCATCGTGCTCGCGCCCGAGCGGGCGCAGGAGCGGCGCAGGCGGCCGCTCCGCGGCCGAAGGCGCGCCCGCGGCGGGCTCGTCGTCGTCGCGAGCCCGGCGCTCGCAGCCGGGCAGCGGCACGAGCTCGACTCGGCACCGCTCACGATCGGCCGCGAGCCGCTCAACGACCTCGCCCTCCCCGGCGACGAGTTCGCCTCGGCGCGCCACGCCCGGCTCGAGCCGCGGCCCGACGGCGTCTGGATCGAGGACGTCGGCTCCACCAACGGGACCTACGTCAACGGCGTCCGCCTCACCGCGCCGACACGGCTGGTGCCGGGAGACCTGATCCGCGTGGGCGAGACCGATCTCCGCTTCGAGCGATGACGGTCGCGCGCTACACGGCGAGCACGCATCCCGGCAGGCGCCGGCGCCGGAACGAGGATGCCTACGTGTGCGACCCGCCGCTGTTTGCGATCGCGGACGGCATGGGCGGCGCGCAGGCCGGCGAGCTCGCGTCCCAGCTCGCAGCCGAGTCGCTCCAGCGCAGCGGCGGGGGCGGCCCGGCGGGCGAGGAGCGGGTCGTCTCCCTGATCCAGGCGGCGAACCGCTCCGTGTACGAGCGCGCACGCGACGACGCGTCGGCCTCCGGGATGGGGACGACGATGACCGCCGCGCTCGCCGGCCCCGACACCGTCTGGATCGGCCACGTCGGCGACTCGCGGGCCTACCTCGTGCGCGACCACGCGCTCGAGCAGCTGACCGAGGATCACTCGCTTGTCGCGGAGCTCATGCGCTCCGGCCGGCTGTCGCCCGAGGAGGCGGAGGCGCACCCACACCGCTCGGTCATCACCCGCGTGCTCGGTACCGACCCGAAGGTGGAGGTGGACGCGTTCCCGGTCGAGTCGCGGCCGGGCGATCTGTTCATGATCTGTTCGGACGGGCTGTCGTCGATGGTCGACGACGACACGATCCTCGAGCTGCTCGAGGAGCACCGTGGCGACCTCGACGCCGCCGCCGAGGCGCTGATCGCCGAGGCGAACCGCCGCGGCGGCGAGGACAACGTCACCGTCGTCCTGTTCGAGATCGCCTCGATCGACGACACGATCGAGATCCCGAGCGCTGTCTCGCCCGGCGGCGCCGAAGCGCTCGACGAGGACACGCTGGGCGGCCTCGAGCGGGTGCCCGCCGCCTGGGAGCCCGTGCCGGCGCCCAGGCGGCGGCTCCTCCGCACGCGGATCCTGCTGCCGCTCGCCGGCCTCCTCCTCGCCGTGGCGATCGGGCTCGGCGTGTTCGCCGCCACGCGCGCCAACTTCGTCGGCGCCGACTCGCACGGACGCGTCGCCGTCTACCAGGGGGTGCCCTGGGACCTCCCCTTCGGCATCCGCCTGTACCGCGAGGTGTACGCCAGCCCGCTCCTTGCCGTCCAGCTCTCGGAGCGCGAGCGCCGCCGGCTGTTCGACCACTCGCTGCGCGGGCGTGCCGCGGCCGAGCGGCTCGTCCGGCGCTACGAGCAGGACGTCCTCCCGTGACAGCCGTCGGCGCAGCGGTCGAGCTTCGGCCACCCGCTCGCCCCCTGCCTTGTAACAGTCTGTTGCAAGGAGGGAGCGAGCGGGGAAGCGGGCGGGGAGCGGCGTGAGCCTCCGCAACCGCGAGCTCGCCAGCCTGCTCGCGGTCGGCCTCATCACCGGCTGCGGCTTCGCGAGCGTCTACATCGCGCGCCGGCAGGTGGTCTCCGCCTCATCGCTCACGTACGGCATCTTCTTCCTCTGCCTCTATCTCGCCGCGCACCTCGTCACACGCCGAACCGTCCCTCACGCCGACCCCTACCTCCTGCCGCTCGGCGGCCTGCTGACGGCGATCGGCGTCACCGAGATCTACCGGATCAACCCCGGCGACGCGCTCCGCCAGAGCTACTGGATCGTCGTCGGCGTCGCGGTGTTCGCGACCACGCTCGTCCTCCTGCGCCGCGACTATCGCCGACTGGAAAGCTACAAGTACGTCTCCGGGATCACCGCGGTCGGCCTGCTCGCGCTCCCGGCGCTGCCCGTGATCGGGCAGACGGTGAACGGCTCGCGTCTGTGGGTGCACGCCGGGGGGCTGCAGTTCCAGCCGGGCGAGATCGCGAAGCTGGCGCTGATCGTCTTCCTCGCCGGCTACCTGCGCGAGAAGCGGGAGGTGCTCGCCCAGGGCCGACTGAAGGACCTCGGGCCGCTGCTCGCCGTCTGGGGCGCGGCGATGCTCATCCTCGTCGAGACGGGCGACCTCGGCAGCGCGCTCCTCTTCTTCGGGATCTTCCTCGCCGTCCTCTACATCGCCACCGGCCGCGCCCTGTTCGTCGGCGCCGGCGTCGCGCTCTTCGCCGCGGGCGGCCTCATCGCCTACGACACGATCGACCGCGTCCGGCTGCGCGTCACGATCTGGCTCCACCCGTGGACCGACCACGCCGTCTACTGCGCCCAGAACGGCAAGCTCGAGCTGCGCCAGAACTGCGCCTCCTACCAGCTCGTCAAGTCGCTCTACTCGATCGGCGCCGGCCACTTCGGCGGCACAGGGCTCGGCGAGGGCACCTTCACGCTCACGAACGGAGCTCCGGTCATCCCCGACCTGAAGACGGACTTCATCTTCTCGGCGCTCTCGCAGGAGCTCGGCCTGATCGGCATCGCCGCCTTCCTGCTCGTGTACATGGTCTTCGCGCTGCGCGGCTTCCGGGCGGCGATGACGGTCGACGACGGTTTCTCGAAGCTGCTCGCCGCCGGGCTCACCTTCGGCTTCGTGCTGCAGACCTTCATCATCGTCGGCGGCGTCGTCCGCATCATCCCGCTGACCGGCATCACGCTGCCGTTCGTCAGCTACGGCGGCTCGAGCATCGTCGCCAACTTCGTCCTGCTCGCAGGGCTGCTCCTCGTCTCGAACCGCGCCCAGTCGAGGCAGCTGTCGTGAACGACCGGATTCGCTCCGTCGCCGTCGTCGGCATGCTGCTGCTCGCAGCGCTCGTCGTCGGCACGACGTACTGGCAGGCGTGGGCCGAGGGCGACCTGGCCGCGAAGCAGGACAACTCCATCCAGCTCGTCGCCCAGTTCAAGATCGACCGGGGCGCGATCCTGGCGGCGAACGGGACGGTGCTCGCCACCAACACGAGCAGGCAGGTCGACGGGCAGACCTTCTACCTGCGCCGCTACCCGACCGGCCCGCTCGCCGCCGACGTCGTCGGCTACTCCACGCAGGGTCACTCGCAGGCGGGCTTGGAACGGTCGCTGAACGACTACCTGACCGCCTCGAACGCGAACCTGCACACGGTGCTCACGAAGACGCTCGACCGGCTGACGGGCAAGACGATCAAGGGGAACTCGGTCGTGCTGACGCTGCGGCCGCGCGCGCAGTTCATCGCCCAGAAGGCGCTCGACGCGAGCTGCGGCGCCGCCGTCGCGCTGCAGGTGGAGACCGGGCGCGTGCTCGTCATGGCCTCGTCGCCCACCTACAACCCGAACCTGGTCGAGCGCGACTTCGGCGCCGCCAGCCGGGCGAAGGCGAACTGTGCCTCCCCGGCGCCCCTGCTGAACCGGGCGACGAGCGGCCTGTACGCGCCCGGTTCGACGTTCAAGCTCGTCACCGCCGCCGCCGCGCTCGACACCGGCAGGTTCACGCCCGACTCCCCCTTCTACGACCCCGGCTACTGCGTCGAGTACGGCAAGCCCGTCTACAACTTCGGCCTCGAGCAGGGCGGCCCGGAGCGGTTCGGCAACGTCACGCTCGCGCAGGGGCTCGAGCACTCGATCAACTCCGTCTACTGCAACATCGGCAAGGCGCTCGGTGCCCGCACGATCCTCGACTACGCGAAGCGATTCGGCTTCTACTCGACGCCCGGGCTGGAGCTGCCGCTCGACGAGCAGCAGGCGAGCGGGCTCTACGACCACCACCGGCTGTTCTTCCCGAAGCACGACTACCAGGTCGACCCCGGGCGGCTCGCCTTCGGCCAGGAACGGCTCGGCGTCACGCCGCTGCAGATGGCGATGGTGGCGGCGACGATCGCGAACGGCGGCGTCCCGATGAAGCCGTACCTGGTCGACCGCATCCTCACGCCGGCAGGAGGCGTGCTCGAGCGGACGAAGCCGAAGAGGCTCGGGCGTGCGATCAAGCCGGAGACGGCGCGCGAGCTGACGACGATGATGGAAGCGGTCGTGACGAGCGGAACGGGTACGAACGCCCAGATCCCGGGCGTGCCGGTCGCCGGCAAGACGGGCACCGCCGAGACCGGCACGCCGACGAACACGGCCTGGTTCGTCTGCTTCGCACCCGCCGACCACCCCCAGGTCGCGGTCGCCGTCACGCTCGAGAACCAGACCGGCACCGGCGGCCAGACGGCGGCGCCGATCGCGAAGACGCTGCTCGAAGCCCTGCTCGGTCGAACCAGCTCCTAACCTGTAGGCACGAACGTGGCCACCTTCGACACGCTCATCGACAGGGTCCTGGATGGCCGCTACCGCGTCGTCAGCAAGCTCGGCAGCGGCGGGATGGCGAGCGTCTACCTCGCCGAGGACCAGGAGCTCGGTCGTCGCGTCGCGATCAAGCTGCTCGACGAGCGGCACGCGCAGGACGAGCAGTTCGTCGAGCGCTTCCGGCGCGAGGCAGAGAGCGCCGCCGGCCTCTCGCACCCGAACGTCGTCTCCATCTACGACCGCGGCGAGGCGGAGGGCACGTACTACATCGCCATGGAGTTCCTGGAGGGGAAGACGTTGAAGGAGCTCCTCGTCTCCCGCGGGCCCACGCCCGTGCGCGTGGCGATCGACTACACCCGGCAGATCCTGTCGGCGCTCGACTTCGCGCACCGGCACGGGATCGTCCACCGCGACATCAAGCCCCACAACGTCGTCGTCGCCCCCGACGGGCGGCTGAAGGTGACGGACTTCGGCATCGCCCGCTCGGGCTCGAGCCAGGTGACGGAGGCGGGCTCGATCATCGGCACCGCGCAGTACCTCTCGCCGGAGCAGGCGAAGGGCGCCCCCGTCCACCCATCCTCCGACCTCTACTCGGTCGGGATCGTCCTCTACGAGATGCTGACGGGGGCGGTCCCGTTCACCGGCGAGACGGCGCTCGAGATCGCCATGAAGCACCTCTCGACGGTGCCCGAGCCCCCGTCGCTGCGGCGGCCGCCGGGCCTCGGCGACGTGCCGCACGCACTCGACCAGGTGGTGCTGCGCGCGCTCGCGAAGGACCCGGCCGAGCGCTACCAGTCGGCGCGAGACATGGACGCCGACCTCGCGCGCGTGGCGCAGGGGCTGCCCGTCTCGACGGAGACCGAGACGGCCGCGACCGCCGTCCTCGCCGGGGCGGGGATCGAACCGACCCAGGTCGTGCCCCGCGCGCAGCGCGGCCGGGCGGGCGGGCGCGTGCCGCCGTACGGGCGCTACCTCGAGTACGAGCACGTGCGACGGCGGCGGCCCGTGTGGCCGTGGCTCATCGCCGCGCTCCTGCTGGCCGCGGCGGGGTACGCCGGCTACTTCGTGTACACGAAGATCGAGCACCAGCTCTCGTCCGGACCGGTGCCGGTCAACATCTACACGGGCATCCTCGAGGGCCAGGCACGCAAGAAGGTGCTCGCTGACGGCCTGCAGCCGCGTATCCGGCGCGTTCCGAACGAGAAGGTGCCGGTCGGGCAGGTGTTCGACCAGAACCCGGATCCCGGCGCGCGCGTGAACAAGGGCACGGTGGTGACGCTGACCGTGTCGACCGGCAAGCCGAAGGTGGAGGTGCCGGCGGTCAAGGGCGACTCGCTCGCGGACGCGGTCGCGGCGCTGACGAAGGCCGGGCTCAACTACCACTCGGTGGAGGTGCCCTCGAGCGCGCAGCCGGGGACGGTGACGGCGCAGAGCCCGGCCGCCGGCACCCGCGTCGTCAAGGGCACCGACGTGCGCATCAACATCTCCAAGGGCCTGCCGGAGGTGCCGGTGCCGACCGTCGCCGGCGACTCGGAGGCGGACGCGAGAACGGCGCTGCAGGACGCCGGCTTCACCGTCGGGCCGACGCAGCTGCGCAACTCCGACCAGCCCGCGGGCGTCGTCATCGACACCACCCCCGCGCAGGGGACGCTCCTCCAGCGCGGCTCGGAGGTGTCGCTCGTCGTCTCGAAGGGGCCGCAGACAGGTCAGGTTCCGGACGTGACCGGGCTGCCGGTCGCCGACGCGGCGAGCCAGCTCGCGAACAAAGGCTTCAAGGTGGCAACGGCCAAGCTCGACACGAGCGACCAGACCCTGGACGGGACCGTGATGAGCCAGTCCCCGCTGGGCGGAACGGAGGAGCCGCTCGGCACGACCGTGACGCTCGAGGTCGGGCACTACGTCCCGCCGCCGCCGAGCGGGCCGACGGGGGCGACCGGGCCAACCGGGCCGAGCGGGCCGAGCGGGCCGAGCGGCGCCACCGGCGGTCTCGGTGTCACGCCGTGACGCGCCGCAGGATCGCCGTGCTCACCGGCGGGCGCTCGAGCGAGCACGACGTCGCGCTCGCGTCCGCCCGGTCGGTGCTGGCAGCGCTCGACCCCGCCCGCTACGACGTTGTCGTCGTCGAGATCTCCCGCGACGGCCGGTGGTCGCTCGAGGCCCGCTCCACCCTGGCCCGACCGGACCCGGACTCGGCCGGACACCCCAGCGTGACCGACACGGCGAGCCGGCGGATCCCGGCGGAAGGTGAGATCCCCTACGCCGCCCCGTCGGGCGGCGGCGGTGCGGCGGCAACCCTGCCTGTTCCCGCGTCGTCGGATGGGGTGATGGCCGTGCTCGGCGAGGTGGACGTCGTCCTCCCCGTCCTGCACGGCCCGTTCGGCGAGGACGGCACCGTGCAGGGCCTGCTCGAGCTGGCCGGCAAGCCGTACGTCGGGGCGGGCGTGCTCGGCTCGGCGCTGGCGATGGACAAGGACATCTTCAAGGTGGTCATGCGCGGCGCCGGCATCCCGGTCACGCGGAGCGTGACGCTGCGCCGATCGTCTCCCATCGAGCACCCGTTCGACTACCCCGTGTTCGTCAAGCCGGCGCGTCTCGGCTCCTCCGTCGGCATCAGCAAGGTGACCGGGCCGGAGGCGCTCGAGCCCGCGGTGGCGCTCGCCCGGCGGCACGACGAGAAGGTGCTGATCGAGGAGTTCGTGGACGGGGTCGAGGTCGAGTGCGGCGTGCTCGGAAACGAGCTGCCGCAGGCGTCTGTGCCGGGGGAGATCGTCCCGCACGGGTTCGGCGATGCCGACTGGTACGACTATTCGGCCAAGTACGACGAGGGTGGCATGGACCTGATCGTGCCGCCGCGGATCTCGGCAGAGCAGGTCCGGCGCGTCCAGGAGATCTCGGTCGACGCGTTCCTCGCCGCCGACTGCGAGGGGATGGCGCGTGTCGACTGCTTCGTGACGCGCGCGGGCGACGTGCTCGTGAACGAGCTGAACACGATCCCGGGCTTCACCTCGACGAGCGTGTACGCCAAGCTGTTCGAGGCGTCCGGGATCGCCTACGGCGAGCTGCTCGAGCGTCTGCTCGAGCTGGCGCTCGAACGTCACGAGCGGCGCTCGCGGCTCGCCTACTGACCTGGCCGCCCGAGCTCGCGCTCGACCCGCTCGACGAGCTCGAGGTGCAGATCGAGCAGCTGCCGGAGGAAGCCGACGACGAGCCGCAGGTACTTCTCCCGGTGCGGCAGCGTCGCGGCGCTCGCCTCGGCCTCGTCGAGCCTGCCGCGAAGGTCGGCGACCTCCCCGCGCAGCGCGCTCAGGCCGGTGCGGGTCGGCGCCTCTCCGACCAGGTCGGCGATCAGCAGGCGGACGAGCGGCTCGCTCTTCACCGGCGTGAAGCGCGCTGCGCTCGCCGCCCAGTCGCGCAGCGCCTGCACACCCTTGTCCGTCAGCGTGTACACGGTCCGCTCCCGCGTCCGTCCTCGCTCCTTGCGAGCCTCGAGGTAGCCGAGCCGGGCGAGCCGCTTCGGCTCGACGTAGTACTGGCTCTCTCCGGCCCAGTCGAGGATCCGCCCGCGCCGCACCATCGCCCGCAGGTCGTGCGGACCGGCGCCGCCCCGGCCGACGAGCCCCAGGATCTCGTAGGAGAAAAGTCCGAGCTCCGACCTTGACATAACTGTGAAACACAGTTTATACCTGTGCCCGTCGTTCGAGGTGAGGAGGAGCCGATGACGGCGGCACGCGTGTCGAGCGGGAGCGCTGAGCGCTGGGGCCCCTTGTGGGGCGCGCGCCCGGCCGACTGGGCGCTGAGCGAGGACCGTCAGCTTCCCACCTACGAGGCGGCGCTCGAGCAGACGGGTCTCGAGCCGGGATGGCGGGTTCTCGACGTCGGCTGCGGCGCCGGCGCCTTCCTGCGGCTCGCAGCCGGGCGCGGTGCGCTTCCGCACGGGCTCGACGCCTCCGAGGCCCTGATCGCGTTCGCCCGTACCCGGCTGCCGGAGGCGGATCTCCGCGTCGGCGACATGGAAGCCCTGCCCTGGGAGGACGGCACCTTCGACCTTGTCACCGGGTTCAACTCGTTCTTCTTCGCCACCGACATGGTCGCCGCGCTGCGCGAGGCCGGCCGCGTCGCGAAGCCCCGAGCGCCGGTCGTCGTCCAGGTCTGGGGA
>Ga0070741_10016910_pt1 | contig 12071 bp, 8 predicted proteins | sample Coa_R1_4_FD_66440 | JGI IMG/M metagenome (GOLD analysis project Ga0070741, IMG submission 66440) | Surface soil microbial communities from Centralia Pennsylvania, which are recovering from an underground coalmine fire - Coalmine... | ecosystem: Environmental > Terrestrial > Soil > Unclassified ...
GCGCGGGCGCATCCTTGGAATCGGCGGCGTCTTCTTCAAATCTGCGAATCGCGACCAGATGCGCGAGTGGTACGCGAAGCATCTTGGGCTTGCCGACCAAGGCCAGGGCGTGATGCTTCCGTGGCGCGAACAGGACGACCCGCAAAAGGAACAGATGACCGTCTGGACGATCTTTCCCGCCACCACTAAGTATTTCGATCCCAGCCCCGCACCGTTCATGATCAACTACATCGTGGACGACATGGATGCTCTGCTCGACCGCCTAAAACAAGAAGGTGTCAAGATCGACCCGAAGCGAATGGACGAATCCTACGGCCGCTTCGCCTGGATCTATGACTCGGACGGAAACAAGATTGAGCTCTGGCAGCCGCTGCCGGCAAAGCCCTAGGGACCTCTGCCCTTCCAAGTGAAGGGATGCGCTTGAAGGGTGAATCAGGAATCGCTGCGCCGTCTCGGGAATGAAGTTCCCCTTGTTCGTCCCTCGCCTACGACGGCCCGTGCTTGCGTTCTGCCGCCCCAGGATCGCTTGCGGAGTTGCTGCTCGGGGAAAACCTCATCCGCGCTGCGGAGGTGGCTTAAAACGCTTTTATACGCAAAGTTATCTTTAAGAATATTTTATATTGCCGGCAATGTATGTACAATTCAGGTAAGCCATTCTGTAAAACAGAGTTATCGGTTATTTCGGGATAAACGGGCGGGCATCTTCCCAGGTTTGTCTTAGAGGCCTTAAGGCTAATGGCTAAAGGCTAATGGCTAATGGCTAAAGGCTAAAGGCTAAAGGCTAAAGGCTAATGGCTAAAGGCTAATGGCTAAAGGCTAATGGCTAAAGGCTAAAGGCTAAAGGCTAATGGCTAAAGGCTAATGGCTGAGAGCTCACTCAGTCCGCGTTCGAAACCTGCTTCTGCGTGGGTGCTTCATGCACTCCCGCCTGAATATCCATCGCCAGCGGCGCGACCCTCGGCTCCTTGATGGAATACTTCAGGAGCACCCATAGAGCCCGCACCCCATCTTTCCAGCCAATTTTCTTTCCCTCTTCGTAGGTGCGGCCCCAGTAGCTGATGCCGACTTCGTAAATCCGCAGGCGGCGCTTGGCAATCTTCACCGTAATCTCGGGCTCGAAACCGAAACGGTTCTCTTCGGTCGGGATCGACTGGATCACCTCGCGCCGGAATGCCTTGTAGCAGGTTTCCATGTCGCTGAGGTTGATGTCGGTCAGCATGTTTGAAAGCAGCGTTAACATGCGGTTGCCGACGGAATGCCAGAAATATAAAACCCGATGTGGCCGCCCGCTCAGAAAGCGCGAGCCATACACGACATCGGCCTTCCCCTGGATCAAGGGCTCGAGCAGGTTCGGATACTCCACCGGATCGTATTCAAGATCCGCGTCTTGGATGACCACAAAATTTCCAGTTGCGGCCTGGATCCCCGTGCGAATGGCCGCGCCTTTTCCTGTGTTCCGCTCATGCAACAGAACCCTCACCGAGGAGTGCGCGCTTCGCAATTCTTCGAGAATCTCCCGCGAGCGGTCGCGCGACCCGTCGTCCACGCAGATCAGTTCCAGCTCCATGGGAGCCATGGCCAACACGCGCTCCACCATGAAGCGCAGGGTGGACTCCTCGTTGTAGACCGGCATGACGACAGACAGTTTCATGGGTGACGGTGGCCTCAGTTTAATGCAATTGTGGAACTTGCCGCGCGTGTCTGGTCGAGAACATGGGAAAAGTATTTCCCACATTTTGCCCCAGCAGGCTTTTTCATGCTGCTATGTTGCTTGCGGAATGCTGAAAATGAAGAACTTATTCCGACCTGAGAGCCTCGATAATGGCAAAATGCGTGCTCCTACCGTCCTACTGTTGGTACAGACGCGGCCACTGACTTCCCCGCCTTGGCCTTATTCATGAGGAATTCAAAGCAGATGCGTAATTTTTCTAATCGGGGTTTGATTTTTGGCTGGGTCGTTTTAGTGACAGTTTTTGTCAGCTCCGCCTTCGCGCAAGGCATTCACACCACATTGCGCGCGCAGAAGAACGACTATCCTGCCTATCAGAGCTACGCCGGAGTTTGGGGCGACGGGAACTATGCTTATCTCGCCTCTGAGCGGCGCAATGGCGTTCTGATTTACGACATCTCGAATCCGGACGCGCCGGTTCTCGCCTCCTACTACAATCCGACCACGCCCAGCTCGCTCGACATGGAAGACGTGAAGGTTGCGAACGGGGTTGGCTTCTTTGCCGACAACATGGGCAGCGGGCTGCACATCGTGGACGTTTCGAATCCCACGAACCCGCAACTGCTTTCGCAAATCACCTCCGCCAACGGCGGCTACGACAACACGCACAAGGTTTCCATCTGGCAGAATTTTGTTTTCATCGCGCAGAACCTTACCGCGCCCGCACTCATTCAAGTCTTCGATGTAACCAATCCTGCGGTCCCGGTTTACAAGATGACCATGACCGCGACCGATCCGCAGTGGATCAACGACATTGATATCCAGACCACCACCTCAGGATCGGTGCGGCTCTACACCGCGGGCTGGGGCGGCAAGTGCGATATCTGGGACATCACCAACATCGCAACCTCGGCGCCGGTGCTGCTGGGATCGTTCAGCGCAGGCATTGACGGCAGCAGCGCTTCCGCGACCGCCGACGGAAATTTTCTCGCTTACAGCCGCAAGACCACCGATGGCACTTCCGAAGTCAAGATTTACAACATCAGCAATCCTGCCGCGGCCACGGTGGCTTCGACCATCACCATGTCGGGATGGGGCATCGACGCTGTCGCGCCTCACGATCCCAAGATCATGGGCAACCTGATGTACGTGTCGTGGTACCAGGCGGGCACGCTGATCTTTGACATCACCGATCCTATCAAGCCGGTGCTGGTCGGAAGTTACGACACCTGGCCCGGTCCGGTAAATGCCACGCAGCTGGATGGCAACTGGGGCGTGTATCCGTATCTCGGGCAAGATCGGGTACTGCTCAGCGATCGCAACACGGGCCTGTACATCGTTGATGCGACGGGAGTGAATTCCAGCCCGGCGCTTTACAACTTCAAGCTGAATCCGACGAGTGTGGTCGGTGGCGGGGCGTCTGTCGGCACGGTGTACTTGGTAGGACTTGCCGATGACGGCAGCACGGTAAATCTTTCGAGCAATAGTTCGCTTGCGATCATTCCACCGACGCTGACCATCCCGGTGGGCGCGACTAGCGCAACGACCACCGTGACCACCAGCGGAGTCGCAACAAAAACCACAGCGACACTGACGGCAACCTACAACAGCGCTTCGATCGCTCCGGTTCTCACGATTACGCCGGAGATTCCCAGCAAAGTCACGTTCAGTCCAAGTACGTTTGTCGGCGGCGGCTCCACTACCGGAACCGTGACCCTCGGCGCACCCGCAGGCCAGGACACCACGGTGACTCTCGCGATTGTCAGCGGGGGAACGGCCATTTCATCGCTGCCGGCTTCGGTCGTAGTTCCATCGGGCAGTTCGACGGGAACCTTCACGGTAGTCACCAATGCAGTGAGTGTGTCGACCACTCCGAAAATTTCTGCCAGCCTGAACGGCACCACGGTCAACGGGACCTTTACGGTGACGGCAAATACGCCGAGTGCGCTGACCTTTTCTCCAAGTGCGGTGACCGCCGGGCAAAGCAGCACGGGAACGGTTTCGTTCGGTGCAGCGGTCCCCACCGACACTACGGTGACATTGGCGGTTACGGCGGGAAGTTCGGCGGTGGGATCAATTCCGGCGTCGGTGAAAGTAGTTGCGGGCGCCACTTCCGCAACGTTCCCCGTAACCACCGTGAATGTCTCGGCGAAAACGACAGTCACGGTCTCAGCGACCGCGAATGGCGGAACGAAAACCGCCAATCTGACCGTCAACGCCAACACTCCCAACTCGCTGTCGTTCTCTCCGGCCTCGGTTGTTGCCGGTCAGAGCAGTACCGGAACGGTGAAGTTGCTTGGCGCCGCCGCCGGAGACGTCACGGTGACGCTGGCAGTGACCGCAGGATCGTCCGCCGTCACTTCCATTCCGTCCTCAGTGGTGGTTCCGAATGGTGCGACTTCGGCTACCTTCACGGTGGTGACGGCGAATATATCCGCAACCACCACGGTTTCGGTCTCAGGTACTGCGAATGGCGCGAGCAAGAGTGGGAACCTGACCGTCACTCCGATCACGGTAAGCGGATTGAGTTTCGTTCCGGCCAGCGTCGTCGCCGGGCAGAGCAGCGTCGGAACCGTGACCTTGAATTCCGCCGCCCTGGGCGCCTTGAATGTGAATCTCACCGTCACAGCTGGTAATGCGGCGGTGCTCTCCATCCCCGCATCAGTCACAGTGGCCACCGGATCCAAGACGGCCACCTTCACCGTGGTCACTACCGATGTATCAGCAAAAACCACGGTGACCGTTTCTGCGTCCGTGAATGGCGCCAGTAAGGCCGCAAATCTGACGGTGACGGCGAATACGCCTACGGCGGTCACGTTCACTCCGGGTTCTGTCACCGGCGGCAGCAGCAGCGTTGGAAAAGTGACGTTTGGAAAACCCCTGGCAACGACCATGTCGGTCGCACTCAGTATCGTGAGCGGTTCGTCCGCGATCGCCTCGATGCCGTCGAGCGTAACGATTCCCGCCGGGAGCTCCAGCGTGACGTGGACAGTGGTGACCAGCAAGGTGAGCACAACCACCACAGTTCAGATCAGCGCGACGGCAAACGGCGGAAGCAAAACCGGAACCCTGACGGTGAAGTAGGCTTCTCGCGCTCAGTTTTCGCAAACGAGAATGACGTCGCCATCCTCTCGTGAAGCATTGTTATGTGAGTGGGGCGGTGCGCCTACCGAAGAATCTCTCCCCTGCATGATGCAGGCAAACCAATCTCAGCAGGTCAATGACGACAAGGGGAACATAGGAAGGGCGGGCGACTTCAAGGAGCCTTAGAAGCCGCCCGTCTTGATGGGGGAAGGACCGATTCTACTTTCTGTTTCAGACGCGGGGCACACCTTATCCTCAATCGCCCATCTGCGAACATGCAGTCCGAAAAATTTCTGGATTCAGAACAAGAATTCAGTTTGGCAGGAAACGCGCTAACGGTTTTTGCGCTCGCGGATAGCCTCGCGGGCTTCCTTGTCGGCGGTGCGGCGACGTTCGGTTTCGCGCTTATCCCAGAGCTGCTTGCCCTTGGCCAGCGCAAGCTCCACTTTCACTTTGCCGTGCTTGAAGTACATCCGGGTGGGAATCAGCGTCAGGCCCTTTTGCTGGGTCTTGCCGATCAGTTTGCGGATCTCCTCGCTATGCACCAGCAACTTACGGGTACGAAGCGGGGCATGATTGAAGATGTTGCCGTGCTCGTAGGGTCCAATGTGGCAGTTGAGCAGCCAGAGTTCGCCGTCTTTGATGATCCCGTAGGAATCTTTCAGGTTGGTGAGGCCGGAGCGCACGGATTTGACCTCGGTCCCGGTTAAAACCACCCCACATTCAAATTTTTCCAGCAAGAAATAGTTATGGGAAGCGATCCTATTTACAGCAGCATCACGCTCGCCCGCGGCTGTGGGATCGCGTCGCGGCGACTTCTCGGGGTTTGGCCGGGTCTGATGAGCGGGCTGGCGTGCCATGACTGCTTCCAGTTATCTCACAAGGCGAACAGAGCCGTCGAGCGGCTCCGCTTTAAGAAATCGAGCTAAACTGAAGACACGCGGACGGTTTACTACGATTCGCAGGTTTGGCGCGGCGAGTCGGGATCAACCTCCGGCAAAGCACCGCGAAATCTTATTCACTGGACAGAGACTTTGGACTTCACGGAAAAACTGGCAGAGCGGTCTAGCGGGACTAGCACTCCTGAGTTTAACTGCAACCCTACCAGTAACTTCGACCCGCTTCGAAGCGATGCTATAATCAGCCGCTCACGTCTCCATCGGTGGGAAGAAAGTCCCAATCAGCGGGCATTTTGCCCGTTACCGGCGGAAGATCGCCTGCGAGGAAACCAGTGAATAGACGCTTCATACGACTAGCGACCATCCTAGCGATCCTGGTTGCTGTGACCCTTCCAGCTGCCGCGGACAAGGCCAAAGCCCTTTACAGCAAGGGCAAAGACGCCGAGGCGCGCCAGAATTACGAGCAAGCCTACGACTACTACAAACAGGCTTACGACCTGAATCCCAAGGACCTGCAGTACCGCGCGGCCTTCGACCGGGTTCGGTTCTATGCCGGGGCCTCGCACGTTCATCGCGGCCAGTTGCTGCAGGATGCGGGCAAACTGGACGAAGCTCTAGACGAGTTTAAGACGGCGGCGAACATCGATCCGTCGAGCGCCGTAGCCAAGCAGGAGATCAAGAAGACGCTCAGGATGATCGACGACGCCAAGGCCACGCCGAGCCCGCAATCGGTGGCGCCTCCGCCGGGGGATCTGCAGAAGCGCGTCTCGGAGGCGGAGGGTCCGGTCGATCTTACCGCCATTTCGAGTGTTCCCATCACGTTGAAGCTGACCGAAGACACCAAGATGATTTACGAGACGGTCGGCAAGCTTGCGGGAATCAACGTACTGTTCGATCCGGACTACACTTCGCGCCGGATCAAGATTGAACTGAACGGAGTGACGCTCGAAGAGGCGTTGGGCATTATCGCTCTGGAATCGAAGACGTTCTGGCGGCCGGTTACCCCGAATACGATTTTTGTGGCCAGTGATACTCCTGCCAAGCGCAAAGACGTGGAACAAAGCGTCATCAAGACATTTTATTTAGCTAATCTTTCGCAGCCGACCGAGCTGCAGGACGTGGTCAATGCGCTGCGCCAGATCCTGGAAATTTCCCGTATTCAACCGCTGCCCTCGCAGGGCGCGCTGGTGGTTCGCGGAACTCCCGACCAGATTGCGCTCGCCGAGAAGCTGGTAAGCGATCTCGACAAGGCACGGCCGGAAGTCATTGTGGAAGTGGCGGTGATGCAGGTGAGCCGCGACAAGATGAAGCAATACGGCATCAATCCGCCCACGACGGCGACCGTCGCTTTGCAGAACAATATCGCCAACACTGGAACCACCAGCGGCACGCAAACGACAACGACGATCAATACCGGCGGCACGTCGGGCACGCCGAACCAGGTCAACCTAAACCGTCTGGGCAACTTGAACGCCACCGACTTTACTGTGACCATTCCGCCGGCTACGGCATCGGCGATGTTGAACGACAATACGGTCAAGATTATTCAGAACCCGCAGATCCGCGCACTCGATGGACAGAAGGCGACGTTGAAGATCGGCGACCGCGTGCCGGTGGCTACTGGATCCTTTCAGCCTGGTATTGGCGGTGTCGGCATCAACCCGCTGGTCAACACGCAGTTCCAGTACCTCGATGTCGGCGTGAACATCGATATCACGCCCAAGGTGCACCAGGATCGCGAAGTCACGTTGAAGATTGCGCTGGATGTTTCGGCTGTAACTTCGACCACCAACATCGGCGGTATCAATCAGCCAGTCATTGGACAGCGCAAGATCGAACATGAAATTCGTCTGCGTGAAGGCGAAGTGAACCTGCTAGGCGGAATTCTGGAAGATCAGCAGACCAAGTCGCTGAGTGGAATTCCGGGACTGGCGCAGGTTCCAATCATCAAGTACCTTTTCAGCCAGACCAACACCGAGCATCGTGAAAACGAGATCGTGTTTGCTTTGATTCCCCACATTGTGCGCGAACCCGATATCACCGCGATTAACCAGAAGGCGCTTGAGGTGGGAACGGCGAGTGCGATTGCGTTGCGGCGAGTGTCGCATCCGCAGGCTCCAGCAGTGCAGCCGGCGCCGGCGGCAGCTCCGCAGGGCGCGCAGGCGCAGCCCCCAGCGAACCAGCAACAGGCTTCGGTGCAGACTCCGGCGGTAAGTTCGCAGCCAGCCACCAGCGGCGCTCCGAGTTTCATCTTCGATCCTCCCGCCATCAAACAGGCGCCAGGATCGACCTTCACCGTGAACGTACTGCTTTCCGGAGCGCAGAATGTGTATGCGGTTCCGCTCCAGGTCAGCTACGATCCCAAGGTCTTGCAGGTGGTGAACGTATCGAACGGCGGGTTCCTGTCGCAAGACGGGCAAGCGGTTTCGCTGGTGCATCGAGACGACGATTCCTCGGGAGCGCTGCAAATCACCGCGACCCGGCCACCCGGGTCGGGAGGAGTGTCGGGACAAGGTTCGGTCGTCACGCTGACCTTTATGGCAAAGGCGGGGGGACAGTCGGCGATCACGATTGCACGTGGCAACGCGCGAGATCCCGGGATGCAGCAAGTTCCGGTATCGGGAGCGGTGGCGAACGTCACAGTCCAGTAACCCAGGTTGTTTATGATTTTGGAAGATCGGAAAATGAAACAAGGCCCCCGCGGAAGTTCGGGTGCTCGCGGATTCACGCTCATTGAATTGATCGTGGCGACCGCGATCCTGGTGATCCTGACGGGCTTGGCAGTGCCGATGGCGCGGGTGGCCATCAAGCGTCAAAAAGAGCACGACCTGCGGATCGCTTTGTGGGAGATGCGCGACGCGATTGACCGCTACAAAGACGCCTCGGATCGCGGCGCCTTTCAGACCAAAGTGGGCACCGAAGGGTATCCGCCGGATTTGGACACACTCGTCAAGGGCGTGGATGTGGGGGGAAAGAAGGTTCGTTTCCTGCGTCGAATTCCCGAGGATCCGATGACCGGAAGCACGGAGTGGGGAATGCGCTCGATGCAGGACGATCCGGATTCGGATTCCTGGGGCGGGCAAAACGTTTTTGACGTGTTCACGAAGTCGCAGGGCGAGGGTCTGGACGGCACCAAGTACAAGGACTGGTAATGGCAAGATCGCGCAAAAACCGCAGCCGGGGATTCACCCTGATCGAGTTGATGATCGTCATCAGCATCATCTTGATCCTTGTGTCGGTGTCGATCCCTGCGTATAACAATTCGATCCTGCACGCGAAAGAGTCGGTGCTGCGGCAGGATTTGTTTCAGCTGCGTTCGCTGATCCAGCAGTACACCCTCGACAAGCAGAAAGCTCCGCAGTCCCTGGATGACTTAGTATCTGCCGGGTATATCAAGGTAATTCCAAACGATCCTTTCACCGGCAAGCCTGACTGGGAAGTGGTGCAGGAAGATTACACGCAGTCGATCGACCAGCAGGATACCGGAATCACGGATGTAAAAAGCTCGTCGGCCCAAACGTCGAGCGATGGCAGCGCGTACAACACGTGGTAGGGTGTGAAGTTGACCTCCTCCGGCAGGATGTTTCTCACAGCAAATTCTGGTTACGTGCTCTCGAACGAGGCTAGTCGCCGAAAGGCGACGCAAATCGTTAGCCCAGCGCGTTAGCGCTGGGTGAGCGTGGGATGCGAACGAGTCCCGCCAGGGACGGCACGATAACAGTTGCGCGTGACAGAGCTCATCGGCCGGGTGCGCGGATCCAGCTACCCATATTCAATGTCGCACTCGTTCATCGGAAATTTCAGTCATTGTGTCTTCAGCACCAAAGAGCGCGCTGATATCATCCCTGCCACGCTTCAAGAAAACCTCTGGGCCTATGTGATCGGAATCGCCCGAAATCTTCATATTCAAACCCTTGCTGTTGGAGGTACGTCGAACCGCGTGCATTCGCTGATTGGCCTGCCGGCTACGCTCAACCTTTCCGAGGCGGTTCAAAAATTGAAAGCGAACTCATCGCGTTGGATGGGAGAGCAGGGGATCAAGTTCGAGTGGCAAAAGGGGTACGGCGCTTTCAGTGTGAGTCCGTCGATGTTGAAGACCGTAAAGGCATACATCAGGAATCAGGCGGAGCATCACAACAAAAGAAATTTTGACGAGGAGTTTTCGGCGTGGCTTCGAAAATGTGGAATCTCTGACTTGACGCATGCACTGGATTGAATGGCGTCCCTGACGGGACTTGTCTTTCTGGCGGAATGTACCCAGCGCTACGCGCTGGGCTAATGAGTGGCGTCGCCTTCGGCGACTTGTTGCTCTGTCATCGTGGGTAATGTGGTTTCCTTCGCTCGGTTTGAACGATTCCTTCCCGATGCACTACCATCTATGCATGCCTGTTGAAACTGAGATTTCCCCATCTACCTACACGCCGATTCGCGCGCCGCGCGGCACCTCGATCACTTGCAAAGGCTGGCAGCAGGAAGCGGCCATGCGCATGATCATGAACAACCTCGACGAAGAAGTGGCCGAGCGGCCCCGTGATCTGGTTGTGTACGGAGGCACCGGGCGAGCGGCCCGCAGTTGGGAGGCCTATCGCGCGATCATCGCCTCGCTGAAATCCCTCGAGAACGACGAGACGCTGCTGGTACAGTCGGGCAAGCCGGTGGGCATCTTCAAGACGCATGAACATGCACCTCGGGTGCTGATTGCGAATTCGAATCTTGTCGGGCACTGGTCGAACTGGGAGAAGTTCAACGAACTGGAACGCGCCGGCCTGATGATGTACGGGCAGATGACGGCAGGATCGTGGATTTATATCGGCTCACAGGGCATCGTGCAGGGGACATTCGAAACCTTCTCGGCGGCGGGCGAAAAACATTTTGGCGGAGATCTCGCCGGCAAGCTGATCGTTTCCGGCGGCATGGGAGGGATGGGTGGCGCTCAGCCACTGGCGGCAACCATGACCGGCGCGGCGTTTCTGGGAATTGACGTGGACGCCGAGCGCATCAAGAAGCGCCTGAAGACCGGCTATTGCGACTTCATGGTGAATACGCTGGACGAGGCATTGCGCATCCTGAAGAATGCGGTGCGGAAAAAAGAAAATGTTTCGGTGGGGCTGGTGGGGAACTGCGCCGACATCATTCCGGAGCTGGCCGAGCGTGGCGTAGTTCCCGACATCCTAACCGATCAGACTTCGGCACATGATCCTTTAAACGGATACGTGCCGAATGGCATGACATTCGAGCAGGCGCTTGAGTTGCGCAAGCGCGATCCGAAGGCGTACGAAGAGAAGTCGCTGGATGCGATGGCCCGTCACGTGGAAGGCATGTTGCGACTGCAGAAGATGGGTTCGGTGACGTTTGATTACGGCAACAACATCCGCACGTTCGCGTTTCAGCGCGGCGTGAAAGATGCCTACGACTTTCCTGGATTTGTGCCGGCGTATATTCGTCCGCTGTTCTGCGAAGGGCGCGGGCCTTTCCGCTGGGTGGCGTTGTCGGGTGAAGCTTCCGACATTCATGTAACCGACGAGCTGGTGCTGGAGTTGTTTCCGGAGAACCGCATTCTGCGGCGCTGGATCGATTTGGCGCGCAAGAGAATAAAGTTCCAAGGCTTGCCCGCTCGCATTTGCTGGCTCGGTTATGGAGAGCGCGCGCAGTTCGGGCTGGCGATGAATGACCTGGTGAAGAAGGGAAAGATCAAGGCGCCCATTGTGATCGGACGCGACCACCTGGATTGCGGTTCGGTGGCGTCGCCGTTCCGCGAGACTGAGAGCATGAAGGATGGCTCAGATGCAGTCGCCGATTGGCCGCTGTTGAATGCGATGGTCAATACCGCTGCGGGTGCTTCCTGGGTTTCGATTCATAACGGCGGTGGCGTGGGGATTGGCTATTCATTGCACGCAGGGCAGGTGACGGTTGCTGACGGCAGCGAGATGATGGCCAAGCGAATTGAACGCGTGCTGACCACAGATCCGGGCATGGGCATTATCCGGCATGTGGATGCGGGATATCAGGAAGCAAAGGAGTTTGCGGATAAAACCGGGGTGAAGATTCCGATGAAGTAGTATTTCGCTTGCGTGATGAAGAGACGGGCGTTCTCGCCCGTCTTTTTGTGTAACGCTGTTTGGTTGGAAAGTTCCAGGATGAAGAGCCGCCAGCAAGAGAAATCGGAAGTTCGTTCGAACGGACGGGCGATCGCCTCCGCTCCATCCCCGATCTTGCTTCTTAATATTGGCCAGTTGCTGACCCTGCGAAGCTCGGGCGCTGGACCGCGCCGGGGAAAAGCTCTCGGGGAACTCGGCATCATCGAAGATGGCGCGGTGCTCTGTGTCGGGGGAAAGATTGCCTCGGTTGGGACCACCAGAGATGCTCTGCGGGATTTCTGGGTCAAACGAAGTCAGAAAAAGATCACAGAGAATGACTGC